>ENA-ORTM01000171-ORTM01000171.1-human-gut-metagenome-genome-assembly--contig:-NODE-171-length-80509-cov-8.040222_pt1 | contig 80509 bp, 81 predicted proteins | sample MGYA00241909_ERZ509182 | MGnify/ENA primary metagenome ERZ509182 (study PRJEB26280, sample SAMEA2338855) | human gut metagenome | biome: human gut; feature: human-associated habitat; material: faeces...
TTTGCAAATTTACAGTGATTTTTACTTATGTCTATAATTGATTTGCCATTTAATTAAGAACTCCACCTCTTTTCTTCTCAATAAAAAATTGTACAAAAATAACACCTGACTATTGCCAAGCGTTTTTCAATCTCTATTTTTCTTACTGCTATGCGCTTAAATATTTTTTATGATGATACTGAACAGCTTCCTGATCCACCGTGCAATACCTCATTGTTGTTTCCGGCTTGGAATGTCCCGCTAAAATCATTGCTTCTTGAAGTGGCATTCCACGATTCAACGCATTGGTCAATGCTGTCCGCCGAAATCTATGAGGATGAGCCTTCTCCACATTGGCTCTTTTTCCAATTCTTCTTATAATATCCTCGATCCCCGACTTTGACAGACGTTCATGACCACCCTTTAACGATACGAACAGCGCCGGATCTGTATCTGTCCGTCCTTGTAAATATTCTTTCAAGTATAGGTTCGTCTTTTCATTGATGTACACTCTCCTTTCTTTCCCGCCTTTTCCATATACAACCAGATCTCTGCTGGCAAACTGAACGTCTTCACGATTGATTCTTGATAATTCCGATACCCTGACCGCTGTAGAATACAAGAATTCCACCATAGCCTTGTCTCTAATCGTATCGCATTCTCTCAACAATTTTTCTCGTTCTTCATCCGAAAAAGGCTTCTTAATTATTGTCTCAACTTTAATCTCTTCCACCATAATCATTGGATTTAATCGGATTCTGTTCCGATCCCGTAGCCAACCGAAGAAGCTGCTGTATACCGCCCTCACATTTTTCAATGTCTGGTTTGACACTTTTCTAATTGCTTTATAGGCTCTCATATACTGTGAGATATCTCCGGCAGTAATCTGTGCTACTTCTTTATCAATATAAGATAACAGCCGTTGCAGTTCGTATTGATACCGCTTTACTGTCTCAGGTGACTTACCGCCCAGTGACTTACTCATCAGAAAGTCTTGCAGATCTGTCATCCATTCATTACTGACAGCCTTTACCGATGTTTCCTCCACAATTTTACAGCCTGCCAAAACAATCATAAGAACATTTTGTAGCTCTTTCTGCTGTTTTTCCTGTAGAACTCCCTGCATTCTCCTTAAGATCTCCATAATTTTCTTTTCCATTCTTCCTGCTCCTTTTTGCTTTCAGTATAACAAAAGGAACTGCGTTAAATGGCAAATCATATGAGCTGATCAAAGTCAGCGATAACAGATATGTGAAGAAATACGCAGATGGACGCTTTGAAGCATATGGCCATGTAGCAATCACGGATCTCGTATTTGCAAATCAGATTGGAACAAGCGGTGTCTATTACGCTCAATATCAGAATCTGAATATTGGGATTACTGCTAAAACCATTTCATCCGTACAACACACAGCGAATAACTCTGGTGTTGTATGGACTGGCAATGCATCTGTGTCGGGGATCGCCATGAAAGGGACTATCTTGCAATATGGTTCGACCTCCAGATCAACAGATCTTAATTATGATGTGAAGGGTACTTGGAAATAATTACTTCTTGGTATACCTCAGAGTAATACTTCCGGAATATGTGGACCAGTTTGCTCCGGTCGATACAATAACCGTTGCGCCGTTACTTGTAATCCTTACACCTATGGAATTTGCCACAGCTCTAGGATCCACATACGGAATTGGATAGCTTGCACCGGAATTGAATGCAAAACTATTTTCCATATCAACCCAGACATAATCAGCACCAGTAATACCTGTGCTTATAGATTTCATTGTATTATTCGGTAATGCTCCGGCAGATATCATTTTCTTATAGATGGGCTTTGAATTAAGGTACTGTCCTGTGAATGTTTCAGAAATTCCAAATCCTAAAGTAGTGGCATCCACCTTCTTCTCTAATTTGCCATTTAACTCAGTAATCTCATCTTCAAGTGCCTTTCCCTGTCTTGCATCCAGTGCATATCCTGCTTCTGTTGTAAGAAGATTATTGATCACATTCGCATTATTCAGTTTCTTTCCATCCAGTACCTTTCCCTGGTATCCATCCAGAACAGTACTTCCGGCTGATGCTGTTGTCAGGTTATTGGCTACTGATCGGAATGCAGACGTACCGAGATCTTTAAAGTACTTTGCGATTTTTCCAAGTATCGTCCCGAATTTCTCATTGCTTATGATATTTTCTCTTGTACTTGCCGTTGTAAATGCTACCTGAGCATTTGCATCTACAGTCCCTGTCGGACCTTGCGGACCGGCGGGACCAGTTGGTCCCGTGTCTCCTTTCGGTCCGGTTGCTCCGGTCGCTCCAGTCGCACCGGTTGGTCCCTGCGGTCCGGTTGCGCCTTTTGCGCCCTGTGGGCCTTTCAGGTTTCCGGTATACACCCATTTTGCTACAGATGCAGCACCGCCAACTGTACACCGGTATGTATTTCCTGTTGATGTGTTCAGATAGTTATCATTTACAATGGCGTCTGTGATTCCTGATCCGGAAAAGATTGTCGCCGTTGTACTTGTTCCGGTGATTGCCGTTCCCTGTGTCCAACGGCTTCCTCTTGTTCCTGTGGCTCCTGTAGGTCCTACGACCTGTCCTAAATCAATCTGTCTTGTTGCCATTGTATCTCCTCCTAGTTTGCATATACTGCAATTAAATGACCGTTCTGGATTTTAAATGTTGGGGTTTCTCCATCTTTGCCTGCTGCTCCGGTGGCTCCTGTCGCTCCAGTTGCGCCCTGTGGACCAGTTGCTCCAGTATCTCCTTTTGCCCCCTGTGCACCGGTTGTTCCTTTTAAACTTCCTACGTATACCCACTTAGCTGCTGCCGCTGCTCCTGCAACAGTACAACGATACGTATTGCCTGTGGATGTATTCAGATACATATCATTCACCAGTGCATCTGTGATTCCTGTTCCTGAAAAGATTGTCGCCGTTGTACTTGTTCCGGTGATTGCAGTTCCTGCATTCCAGCGGCTTCCTCTTGTTCCAGTCGCTCCGGTTGCTCCCTTATCTCCAGTTGCTCCCTTATCGCCTTTCGGTCCCTGTGGTCCTGTCATACCGGTCGCACCAGACAAATCAGTGATATATGTATAGGCTGATTTTCCTTTCACGTACAGCTTTGCGTTATCTGCATCGTTTACATTTCCAGTATCGATCATAACGAACTGTCCTTCTTTCACTCCGTCCGTTGAAAAGCCAGAATTCATTGCAGATACGGAAGCGAATGTCTTTGCAATCGCAAATGCATCTCCTTTGTCTCCCTTATCGCCTTTCACCCCCTGCGGACCTGTAGCACCTGTGGCTCCAGTGGCTCCTGTCGCTCCAGTTGGTCCCTGTGGGCCTGTCGCTCCTGTATCTCCTTTGTCTCCTTTAGCTCCTTTCATGGACTGGATATACTGTGCTTCTGTCTTTCCTGCGTTTCCTGACTGCGCAAGCCATACCTGATAGGCTGATTTACCTGTTGGGCCTGTTTCACCCTGCGGTCCGGTTGGTCCCTGTTGGCCTGTTGCTCCTGTTTCTCCTTTTGGTCCCTGTGGTCCGATAATTGATCCTAAATCTACCTCTCTTGCCATGTTTCTTTCCTTCCTTTCTTTGTTGAAAAATTTTTATAATAAAAAGCACCTGTCGTAACAAGTGCTCTCTATCCAGTAAGTTATTCATATTTTACAATCAGATGACCTTCCCTGATTTCAAATTCCGGCGGTTTCCCGTCTTCCCCTTTCAGGTCTGCCAGCGGAATCAGCTCTTTCCATTCATTCTGATCTGTATACCTCCACTGGATCGACGTGCCATCATTCCTGATTTCAATTTCTTTTCCTGCTGCCGTCTCCATCCGGACTCTGTTTCCGACAGGTGTATCACCTGACAGTAACTGTAATTCTCCGTCGATGACAGTCATATTGTCTGCCTTTTTTTCAAGTGATTCCAGTACCTGACGCAGAAGGTTCTTGCCTGATGGTGTGCTATAATCTCCTGGCTGTTCTCTCTTTTTAACTGGAAGTTCAATAATTCTGACAGTTTTCCCGCTCATCGCATCTGCAATATACACATATGCAATCAAGTCTTTTCCAACTTCCAGCAGTTTGTCCGGGATATCTGCAAGGATCCTGTTTTCTTCTATAGTTGCAATACAGATCTCTGCTTTTGCACTGCATTCTTTTACAGCAAAATGAACCTCTGCATGATCGATTCCTTTCAATCCCTCTATCTGCAGTATCTGTCCATAATCCCACTGTACCAGTCCACGTGCTTCTGTCTTACGCACATTTTCTTCAAACATCGCTCTAATCATGTTGTCACCTCATCCAGTATATATACCAACCTGCCCTCTACAATCTTCAACGGCGGAGCTGGATCAGATCCATTATAGGTAAGTAACAGGTGACCGCTTTCCACCGACATGGCAAAAATCCCCGGATCCAGTGATGTTATCGCAGCATTAGCATCTCTGCCTGGTGGTCCCACTGGACCAACCGGACCGGTATCTCCTTTTGGCCCCTGCTCTCCGTCTTTTCCTGGTATGCCCGGAATCCCCTGTTCTCCCTGTGGTCCTGTCGCACCCGTTGGGCCTGTGAAGTCACCATTCTGAAGCTTTTCCTCTAATGTCTGTTTTATCTGCTCTGCGCCCTTTGCTGCATCCTGTGCCCGCTGTGTAGCTTCTTCCATTCCTTTGATAAACTTATCAATCCATCCTGCCTCGTTTTCGCTTTCCGGAACATCACCTTCCACGAAATTTCTTTTGACCTCTATCGGCTGCTCAAAAGTTACCAAAGTGTCCTCTCCTTTAGTAATTTCTAACTGAAGCAGACTTCTTCCTGTTTCTGCCAGCATCTGATCTTTTACAATAACACGTACCGTGTTCTCAATGATCGGACACGCATTATATGTTGCTTTCTTCGATGGTTTCAGAATAAAAACCTTTGCAGATGCATCTTCCGGTATTTCATAATCCATGAAATGAAAATAGATGGGAAGTGCATTCGTACCTCTTACATAATGAATTGGGCTCTTGATCCTGTCTTCCAGCACATATACATTACGTTCAATATAATTCATTCTCTTTCTTTCACCTCTGTTCTATCCTGGTATCCATTTGACTATATACAGGCCTTGCACCGGTGCAATGTTCCCGCCCGGATAGCGGAGAACATACTGCCACGGGAAGTTATAGTAACCATGTACATGAATTTCAGCCCCCGTCTGGTCTCCGGTCTGTCCTCCTGTGATTCCACCTAATTCATTTTGTGAAGCTCCTACCAGCTGTCCATTCCCTATGAACATTTCTGTATGGCTTCCTGGTTTCAACAGGACATCTCCTCTTATCAGACCAGATCCAGTGGACAGATTCACCTGCGATGTAACATCTTCAAATCCTGCTGAAAGAAATACACTGTACATCGTTCCTGTAGCCGGTGTATATCCTGGTCTTGTGTTAAGTCCCGCATTGTAATACGCCCAGCAAAGAAGAGACGAACAATCATAATCCGGTCCATCCCTGTGTGCCTGATCGTATCCGTGACTGTCATCCTTTGCGATTGCCACCGCCCACTCAACAGCCTTTTCTATAATCCGACTTCCTGTAGCGTATTTTTTCAGATATTCATACCATTTTCTTGCTGCACTGCGTCTTGCAGATTCTACCTCAACGCCCGCGCGTTCAAAGTTCTTAAGGAAAGCGCTGGCCAGATATTCTGGTGTCTCTGTGCTACTCTTGAACTGCGCCCATGTCATACTGTAGGAACTCGTTGCTATCCATTGGCCGGAAGATGCTGAAAGAGTATCAATCCAATGCAACTGTCCAACCGGATCTGTAATTGCATATCCATTGGATTTCGCCCAATCGGTATAATTCGTTGCCGGTGTCCATTGAACCAGTCCAAAGCCGCCGCTATAGTTTCCTTCATTCAGACTCTGCCAGAGTCCGGGGTTAATGTTGGACTCCTTTTCCATATTTCCAAGGATGCCCCCGATTGCATTCAGTGTCCAGCCTTTTCCAGCGAAATACTTATACACTTCAAGGGCGTTGCCCTGCATCTGAGATTCCGAAAGATAATTGTTGCTTATTGTCCAGCTCATCAGAAACTACCTTCTTTCGTATTTCCACCTACAACATGTCCATTTTGGATATCCAGATACGTTCCGTCTGAATATACCGCTCTTCCTGTCTTTGTTGACTTCCCGCCGACCTTAAGTGATCCGCAGGAAAGTGATACTTCTCCTACTGCATTGATTGAGATCTTCCCTTCATTCGTAATCAGGATACTTGCATATTGTCCACCGTAAGACTGTATACTCATACCATTATCCTGATAGTGCATAATTCCTACTGTCTCGCCCTTGGTGTTCCTTATAAAAATAGATCCGTTACTAATCAACACACCGCCGTTAGATGCATGATCTACAACAATGCCCTGATTTGTCAGAGCCAGAACCACATTGCCATTCGCATCGAGTACTTTTGCGGTTCCATCTCCATTGTCTTTTCCTCCAAGAATCAGCGTTCCTCCCTTGATTCTGTCTGCCAGCATCGTTCCAGCTACAATAAAATCTGCATAAAAGCCCTGACCAGTTCCGAAGGTAGTCCACTTCCAGTCCCTTCCATCTGCTGTACGTTCTGATGCAATCTCGAATCCGAGCGTTCCCAGGCACATTGCTCCATAGGTCGGAGATTCTGAATCCAGATCTTCAAACAATATCGCCCGGACTGGCTGTTTCTTCGCAATCGTAGACTGCGCTTTCAGCTGTGCTTTTACCCCATTGATGATTCCCTGAACCTGCTGCCCGATCAGCGTTCCATCGGAACGGATTGCCTGGTCAACACGACTCATAACAGAAGACACATCATCGAGGAAATTATACTGGAATTCTCCCAGCGTCACGGAGGTCAGCTTGTTTCTCACAGCATCCCACTCCAGTTCAATCACTCTTGCATCCGACAAGATTCCTAATTTTGAATGTTTACAGTGAACTGTATCTCCAAGTGAAACCTTTTCCAGTTCTTTCACATCTTCATACAATTCCGTATTCTGTAAAAGCTCCATATCTGCCTCGATTGTCACCTTTGGCTTGTCCACATCTAACTCAAACTGTTCCCTGCATTTCTTTTTCAGGGCTTCTTCCAGCTGTTCCTGTGTATCACAGATAATCGTTCCATTTTCTTCGTCATCTTCTCCTGCATCCACACGCATCTTAACATCCTCAAACGTCATCACGCCGTAGCGTACTGTCGGATATTTTCTGATCAACGGAGAGTCCACCCAGGGGTTCTCCCCTTCGATCATGTAGCCATTGTACGATTTTGGAACAATCCTCGTGACCACATCCTTCATGTCCACCGTTTCGGAAAATCCATCTTTCACGATATTTTTTCCATACAGCACTTCTACGCCATAATCACCGCCGACTCTCTCATCAATCGTAACATTGTAATTATCATATAGAATCTCTCCACCCCAGCGATTAACAAAAGAATTCTCATCACTTCCATTAATCGCTTCTATCAGATTCTTCATCTGATAATAGGCAGTCGATAACGTTTTAATATCTGATTTTGCCTGATATTTGTGGTTTGGTGCTGTCATCAGATCCAGAGCATCCTGGCCATTCTTATCCGTTGGTCTGATGTCCAACAGGAAGCAATCCTCTTTTGCATCGAAAAAAACAGGCATAAGATCTGCACTTACACCTGAATCTTTTTTCTCTTTATTAATCACACGGAAAAGCTGTTCCCCATTAAATGATGGCATCTTAATTACCGCATTGTCTACGATATACCTCCAACGCCCTTCCGGATCGATTGGATACTCTATCGTTGCCGTCCACTCTCCATTCAAGATCACATGAATTGTAGCTTCTTCCGGAAATAATGTCATATTTCCATTCTGTTCATATTCCGTATTTTCCGGATTATAAATCTGAATCATAAGCGCCTCCAGTTCGGGATAATCTTTAATTCAAATCCCTCTGTAATTGTCACGCTGTTTTCCCCTTCCTGTAAGAAGAGTTCTTCATAATCGCCAGATATAGCCGTATTGCTTAATGTTCCATCTTCTCTGTAGGCAAGTTCCCGCTCTGTATCGATCACAAGATTCTGTCCTACGTTTGCAGTCATGTGATTTCCATTGACTACAAGATCACACTTTCCTTCTCCATATATCTTATAGACCGGACAGGAAATCTCATAAGGATTCCACCCGACATCCTCTATCGAGTGTTCATTCTGACCTTCCACCAGATAACGCAGACCATTCTCTGTAAGGAAACTTGCACTGAAATTTCCAATTCTTGCAGTGGTATGTTCTGCTTGATCCAGCTCTACTTTCATAATCTTATAGAAGCAGGATGGATCAGACCCGAAACTCAGGTGGCTGTTCCTTTCAGATAGCCACTTCTGTATCTGTCCCCACCGGTCAATCCACTGTTCTTCCTTTCCGATCCAGTTGAAATCCACCTTGATCTCAGTAGATTCATATCCTCCATCCAACAGATATAAAGTTCCATCCCTCCCGGCAATCTCCACAGAAGAAGCTTTTTTCACTGCCGGTGGAATGGTTGGCAGATTCTTGGCATAGACCCCAAAGTTTGATCCTGGGATTCCATTATACTCAACCTCCATCATCATACGCCGGCAGCTCCTTTCTTCCACTTAATATTCTGTGACATTTTCTTAATGATTGCATCAACCAGAACATCTGCCAGTTTCTTGTCTCCCAGCTGAATCTGATTTTCAATTACCAGGGACATCTCTGATAGTGCTTCTGCAATCAGCTGTGCCAGTGCATAGTTGTTCGCCTGCATTTCGTCCCGGATATAAGTCTTCAGCAGATCGATTGGAAGTACCGCCTCTTTCCCTGCTTCACCGCCTCCCATGGCTGTATTGCCATTCATTCCGAAAATCGTCGGACTGTTCAGGATACCTCCGTTTGCGTACCAGTCTACCGAGAACTTCGGAACTTTTGGCGGTATCAGTGACCACTCACCACTCGCTTTAAAGTGCGGGAGCTTGATCTTTGGAAGTTTCCATTCAAAATTCATGAAATCTTTTATTTTATCGATCACGCCTTTTATAAAATCCCGTATTCCACAAAATACAGAGTTGACACCATCACGGAACCATTCGCACTTATTGTACAGCACAACAAAAATAGCGATCAGGGCTATGACTGCTGCCACAACCAGAAGAACCGGATTTGCTGCAAGTACGGCATTAAACGCCGTAAACGTCTCGCTTGCCCCTGAAATAACCGGTGCAATCTTCGCCCCGATATCTATCACCGAGGATATGCCGCCCGATACTTTACTTATTATGCTGAACACCGGACCTAATGCCGCCACAAGCAATGCGCATTTAATAATCATCTCCTGTGTTTCAGGTGACAGGGAATTCCAGGATCCTATAAGATCTTTCAAGATTGGTGTTACCGTCTGAAGGCACTCCGCAAGTACAGGTCCCAATGCATTTCCCACATCATATCCAGCATCTTTCAGTTCATTCAGTGTGACCTTGAACTGATCCGCCGGATCCAGTGTTGCATTGAATGTATCGTCTATGTTTCCAAGATTATCATTCAGAGAGGCTCCCAGTTCCTCAAAATTCAGTTTTCCATCCTTACAGAATTCTGCCAGTGCTGGTCCTGCTTTCGATCCAAATAAATCAACGGCTGCATTATAGGCATCTGTTGAACTTTCTGCATTCAGCATAGTATTCTGCAGTTCTGAAAGAGCCTCTTTCATTGTTTTTCCTTCTCCTGAAGCATTCACGAGAGCTTTTTTCAATCCTGCCATTACCGCGCTGGTATCTACTCCTGATGTTTCGCACTGTCCCAGGAATGCCGCTGCATCTGCCGCTGACATTCCAAGCTCTTTCAAAGAGGCTGCATTTGAAACCATTGTGGATGCCAATGTATCCATAGAGATTCCCGTATCCTGTCCAACCTTATTCATTGTATCGAGCAGGGCTCCAGCATCTTCTGCCGTCAGATTAAATGCTTCCATTACCTTCTGCGTGTTATCAATTGACGAAGAAACATCCGTATCATTTAATTCCGCAAACTTTACAAACTTAGAAGATAGATCTTCCAGTTCCTGTCCCGTTAGGTGGAATCGTGTGTTTACTTCTCCAACTGCTGATCCAGCCGTTACAAAATCTGTCGGAATACTTTTTGCAATGTTTCTCGCCGAAGTCTGCATCTCTTCTAGAGCATCTCCCGTGGCTCCTGTTTTCTCCACAATGATGTCCATTCCCTCATCTACCTGTTCCCAGGCTGCCATAATACCGGCAGATGCCGCCGCGATCGGCGCCGTAACATTCTTGTTGAGAGAACTTCCGACCTTTCCTGTTGTATCACTGAAATTTTTCACTTTTTTCGAGTAATCTTCCAGTGTAGCTGCTCCACTTTCCAGCTTCTTATTGACATCTTCAAGACCGCTTTTATAATTATTCAAAGAGGCTTTTGCATTATCCAACTGCTGCCTGGTCTTTGATATTGCCGCTTCATCTCTGACCTCTGCACTCTCCTGTGCTTTCAGAATTTCCGTCAGTCTTTCAACTTTTGCTGTGTATGTTTCTGTCTGATTCTGTAAATATTCCTGTGTAGCTCTCAGCTTCTCCGCTGATGATGTGCTCTTGTCCCACTCTGATTTAGCAAGCTTAAATGCTGATCTGTTCTCATTTACAGCATTATTCACATCTGTCAGTGATTTTCTGAAATCAACAGTTCCATCTGCCTTAAAACTAAGACCTACCGTCTTTAATCCATTATCCATGCAGCGCACCTCCCTTCTGTCTTTCCATCTCTGAAAATATCTCTAAACATTCGTTAAAAAAAACAGGATCTGAGTTCCAGAATTCTTCTTCGCTCATTCCCATTTTCCTCGCACAGACCATATATTCTGCCCAGTTGATATCTACTTTTTCTTTGGAGCAACCGACTTCTTCGCCTGTTCTTTTTTTTTATATTCTTTGAGTCTTTTTTCAAACTCATTGAAAATATCCTGGATGCTTTTTGTATCCATTGGCGTCAGCATCATCGCCTCTTCTTCATCTACTTTTAATCCATTCGACCGAAGGATCACGTAAATCATCTTTCCAGCCAGTTCCATATTCTCTTCTTCTGTCAGGTCATCTCTTCCATCCAGTTTCTTGTCAATCCCATTCATTTTCACCAGATACAGCGTGTAAAAATTGACTTTCACTTCCAGTTTCGATCCGTCTGTTAATTCAATTAACTTGGACTTCATATGATCACTCTCCTACTGCTGCCGTAAGATCTGCCTCTGTCAGAATCGGCTTTGCAAAGAACTTCTCTTCTGTCAGTCCCGCCGGTGCTGTGGATTCTGTTACCTTGCATACAATGTTTCCTGCTGCGTCAAATGGATACGCCCTGATCTTCAATGTATCTGTCTGCTCGCTTGCCTTTTCTTCTGATGTTGCAATATCATCTGAGTTTTCTGTCAGCTTGCATTTTGGATACCATTCATATCTGCATTTTCCATCCTTTAACAGGACAACCTTTCCATATCCGAATACAGGACGTTCGCTGTTACCTCCTGATAAGATCAGACCGCTTGTGCCTACGGTATCCCCTCTCATTCTTGAGATTGTATCATCCGGGAATGCAATTACCTCTACCTCAATGTCAATGCTTGACGTTGGTGTGTCTGAATCATAGACCTTACCTGATGCATAGACGTCGCTTGTCTCTGAATTTTCTGTTACTTTAACATTCTTTACGACTTCTGTTTTCTCAACATCTGCCTCATATGTACCATCATATCCGCCTGACTCATCTGCATTGGCGAAACACAGATACTGTGCTCCTACAGTCTGCTTCATTGGCGGTTTTTTTGTTTTAATTCCCATGTCTGCCTCCTAACTGAAAATCTGCTCTGTCATTTTCCTGTAGTATTTTTCTTTATTCTGTTCAAACAGCGGCTTCAAGTGTGCCCTTGCTGTCATTTTCTTTGTTCCATGCTCCACCATTGGTCCATAATATTTGCCCCATCCAACTTTGATTTCTCCCTGTGTTCTTTCCATTGCAAATGTATCAATTAGATGGGTATATCCTGGCTTTCTCACAGCACTTCTCGGCTTCGGTAATTTCAACAGATCATTCACAAATTCTTTTGTCCCTGCTTCTATCGCATCCAATGCGCTTTCCGGATCTACCTGCTTCGCATACTGTTTCAGCATCATCTCAAAGTCTTCCATCCCAGAATCATCAAACTCGATCTCCGCTCCATTGTATGTTCTGCTCATATGGCACTACCATCCGTTTCAATTGCGAAATAAGAATGCCAGATATTATCTTCTGTGTTGTATTCATGGGATATCATTGGATGAAATCCTAACTTTCTCAACGCATCCCGAAGTTCCAGAAGCTTTCTGTCCCGTGGCTTCCTTGCATAAAAACTGATCTGCCAGGTTATCTTCTCTGCATATTCTTCTCCTGATGCCACAATATCTTCCCAGACGATTTCCCAATAATCAATCCTTGGAAATTTCATTGTATTTTTGAGACTGCTAACTCCCTCGTTTACCGGGCAGTCTAACTCGTGTAAAATCCTGCTTAATTCTCCCTGTGTCATCAGATCACCTCTCTGTCGTATGCTGGCGTTTTCAATGTCAGCTCAGATTCTTTGAATCCATCTTTCGTGGTTACGTGTGCAACGTTGTAAATCTCGTGCTGTTTACCGTCTATCATGCACACGCACTTACTGTTGATCTTCTTGTACTGCGGAATCGCAAGTTTCATCGTCACCTCAACGCTGGCTGCTGCCAGTTTTGCCCTTGTTGTATCGTATACGGAAAGTTCCCTGTACCATATTCTCTCGTTAGTTGCGCGGAGCCTTTCTTCTGGATAGTCCTTTGAAGTATCTTCTTCAATCCGATACAACTCCAATACACCGTCTGTATACTCAGGTAATGTCATTGTCTTCAACCTCCGTTTCCATCTGCCAGGTCAAAATAACGCTTGCATAATTATCCATGAATTCACTTACACGATGATGAAAAGCATAATACATGTAATTCTTCAAAAGCATCCTGTAAGTTAAATCCTCCGTGACGCTACAGCCGGGATTCAGGCTCCCGACTGTCTGCTCACCTTCTTTTGCAAGATTCTTCAACTGACTGTCCCGGTAATATGGCGGGATCTGAAATTCTTCCCGCATCTCATTTACGAGCTTTTCCAATTCTTCCCCTGTCATCTTCCCGGTCTTCATAGCTTACTCCTTCGTCTGCGGAACTGTTACCTGTGTTACAGGAAGCACATACTCTTCCAGTTTTGTCACATCGAAGACAACTGCCACGTTATCATCTACCGCACGACCGTTGGCGTTGCATACTGCAATAATCAGATCTGCATCATCCATGGCCTTTGTCTGATCATACTCTTTGACGCGAACGCCGGTTGTTCCCATTGTGTAATATCCAGCAATGGTAAATGCTGCCTTTCCTTTCGGTACATTAGCATCTACAATCTTCTCAATATCAATAAAGGATTTGTTGACATATCCACCTGTCAGAGTCTCTCCGAACATGCAAGGATCAACGTACTCTGCTTCATCGGATGGATTGCACACCAGATACAGCTTATCTACCACACGTTTTCCATCATTGGTAAGAATCTTTCTTACTTCTGCAAGACCCTTCGGGCTGAACTTTGTAATATTTTTCTTTACTTCCTTTGCTTTCTTTGTTCCATCAACTTCGGATTCTTCAAGTTTACGGAAAATGCCAATCGGAGCGTTTTTCCCATCTCCATCAATATATCCCTTAACGAGACCATCCTGCATTGCTTCTGCAAGAATCGCTCTAAAGTAGCGATCAACAAACTCCATTGACAGCTCGCGGATTGCTTTTGGAATCACAAGATATGCAGTGAGTTTGCACAGTTCAATGTTCAATGCAGAAAACTCCATTGATAACTCTCCTGCAATTGCTGCTGTGAGTTCTCCCCACTCTGCTGTTCCTGAATGAGATGCTACGATCCACTTTTTCACATTTGCAGGAGCCATGTTCACCAGCTTCAGGATATTGGATGCTTTCTTCACATCATCCAGTGTGCGGTCAATAATCTCCGTTGGGATGATATCAATCTGATTTGCAGTAATTGACTGCTTAACGTCCTTGAATCCCTCATAGAATTTCTTCTCTTCCTGGGACAGGTTGCGGAGTCCGAGCTGTTTCTTGTAATCTGCATCATGACCTGCTCTTTCTGCTTCTGCTACAACCTGATTGATCAGATCTGCGTGTGCTGCTTCTTCGATCATCTCGATTGACTGCATGATAGCATCTGCTTTCTGATCTGCCGGAGCATTATCCAGCAACTGTTTTACTTTGTCTTTTACTTCCTGGCTTAATCCTTCAATCTTCATTCTGTTATTTCCTCCTAACCAAAAAATGCACCCCAACCGGTGCTATCCTTTTCTTCCGTCTTCTCTTTTTTCTTATGAGTCAGCTGATAGAATTCAGCTAACTGCTTCTGATGCTCATTTCTGCTCCTCAATTCCATCTGAAGCGCCTTGTTTTCTTTGAGCACCTCCTGCAGTTTCACATCCGGATCATCTTCTTTCTGTGCAACGCCAATCTCATCAATCAGACCATACTCCAGAGCTTTCTGTGGAGATAAGGTTGTAGTCTTATGCATCATCTCCCGGAGCTCCTCTTCTGAAACTGTAGCTCTCTGCATGAACAGAGCTACACAACTGTCCATTGCTACATCCAGATTGTCTGCTTCTGCTCTCAGATCCGCCGCATTTCCTGTGACTGTCTCCCACATATCATGGATAATGGCCGTTGTTCCCTGTCCCATGATACGCTTATCACACGCCTGCAGAATCGTAAAGGCAATCGAATGACATCCGCCCATTACAATTCCCGTCTTATAGGATCCATGCTGCTGAAGCATGTTGTAGATAGCTGTTCCCTGGTCTACGCTTCCACCATTGCTGTTGAAATAGATCTTGATCTCGTCTGTTTCCGGAATTGCATCCAGAAGTTCCTTGAAGTGCTTAGCTGATGTCTCAGAGTCATCATACTGCCATGTATCCCAGTTGAACGGACCGATTTTTCTAATCTCATCAAAAATGAAAATCTCATGCACGTTATCCGTCTGCTGAAATCTATACACAACTTTTTTCTGTTCCATGTTCTCTTCCTTTCCCTGTTATTACTGTTTAACGGACAGCTCCGAGATACTTGGATCACCTCCGTCTAATCAGGTTTCCTGTGCCGCATTACTGTTGTCCTCCTCTCCATAGTTTTTCGTCAATGCTCTTGCCTGACTGAATTCTGTATTAAGTAACGGATAACCTACCATTTCCCGGATTTCATCGTAATTAAATCCGATTCCACGGAGCTTATCCAGATTTACAGCACTGTCTACCACATCCACGTGCTTGAAACGTGCCAGCCATACCATGACTTTTTCTTTTTCCTTGCAATAATCATTTATTCCGATTTTGTAAGCTGTCAATGTATCATTAATCACTTCCGCTATAGGGCTTACTGCATACGTTATAAACTCATTGGTTGCATCTGATTTTTCCGTGATGTTTCCGTTGAACACCGCCTCCGGAATATCAAATGCATTAGCCACCTCATTGTTGATCTGTAGAGCCATCTTCGCCAGTTCCTCTGCCTTTACATTTGTTGTAATTTGCATACTTTCTAGCGTTACTCCTGTCGATTCCGGAAATACTAGCAGCTCATCCGATTCCAACAACCTTTTTATTTTCTCCAGATACTTACTTCTAGTTGTTCTTCTTTTTGTTCCATCATCCAATTCTTCCGCAAATACTTGATTGTCGCCTGTTTTTAATTTGAATCGCGGCTGGCTTGACAAGCGCATCATCGTATTTACTGCTTCAAGTGTCTTGTCATACTGTCCGACTACATTCTGCAAATACAGTCTAATTCGTGCATTATCGTATCTCAGATGTATTACTTCAGATGATCTGAAACTTTTATATATCGAATAGTCGTATCCCGCACATGTAAGCGTTATATCCCTATATGTGCGTTCCGTTAACACACTATCTGTTGTCTGCCATGATGACGCTCTGTAATATTTCCCACCTAATGGAATAATCACAACTTCTGTCGTTGTAAGCAATTCCTTTACCACCTCTGTCCAGAACACCGTTCCACACTCGTGGTCATTTGGTTGGATGTTTAGCCTGTATTCCTCTTTTCTTTTTTCTTTGTTGTCCGTCTGAATTAATATGTCAGATTTTGCGATTGCTTTTGCTATCATTAACATAGCCTTTTCAATAGCCAATTTCGATAGATTCACCTTTGCCATATCTAACGAAATCACTTCCGCTAATGATTGTATTTCTTTATTTCTGTCTTGAAATAGAAAATTAAACATATCTTTCTCCTGTCAAATATAGACCATCTGGACTTCCAGCTCATCCTTGCAGAACATTGCAACATCAAAAGCCATAAATCCATCATTCTTTCTTAACTTCGGCTCAATTTTTCCGAACATCTTGTTTCCGAACTTATCCTCACTCACGCTTGTATTATTGGTATACCAACGCATGATCGCCGACGGTCCGTAGTTAATCTGCCCCAAACTAAATGCAGCTTGAATAAACGGAGCAATTATTCCAGTTGCTGACGTTATCTTTCGGATTAAGCGCACAATTCCATATGGATTCTTCTTATCTTCAATTGATATTTCACGCTCACTAAAAGCCATTTCAAAAAGTTTGTATCTATAAGTATCCATTGCAATTTTCTTAACATTGTAATAGTTCATCTGTTCCATACACCAGTCAGCAATCAGATTCACATCAATCACCGGACCTGGAACAATCTCAAAGTCTTCAAACTCGGTCTGTCCTGCATTTCTCAGCGGGAACTTGATGGAATCAATAAATGGAGAATCCGCACAGATCCATGTATGCTGCCGCCAGATGTACTCTCCCTCATCCGTCTTGGTCAATATTCCGGCTGATGCGAAGTCCCTTACGTCTGCATAATCAATTCCAATAACTGCTGCCTGTCCCCGTGTGTCCAATGTTATCCGTGGAATCTTTCGCTCCAGTTCTTCCATTGTCTCACCCTCATAGCAAGCCCGCAGGACATTCTGCCATGTTGTGACCGTCTCCTCTTCCTTCCGCGCTGATCTGTCCATTCGTTTTGTAATGAACTCCGCACGCTTGGAAGGGATCTTCTTCATTTCCAGGTAATCATGCATGATCTGATTCGCAAGAATTGGCATGTATTCCATTGATGGGTTCGCCTTATGCCATGCCTCTGGATCATCGATTTCTTTCATGTCATCAATCTCGCAGATGAACGGGAAGTACCCTAGCAGATTCTCTCCCGTCTCCAAAATCTCAGCGCACATTGCCGAAATTTCATCCAGTGGACCGTCTCTGACATATCCATCTGTTGTGATGATGAACTCTCTCGAATGCTTGACCTTACCAAAAGAGGATTCAAATACATTGATCTGGTCATAGTTCTCGTAGGCATGGATTTCGTTCAGGACAAGACATCCTGTTCGCTTACCATCCTTGGTCTTTGCGTTCGAAGTGTTGTATTTCATCTCCGATCCTGTTGCCAGGTTCGTGATAAGTTCCTTTGTGACCGAAAACTTTCCCTTGAATTTTGGATTATCATGTAGCATGTCATAAGCTACCTTGAATGTGTCCTTAACCTGGCTCTCTGAGTTCGCCACAATTTCAACATGGTAATTTTTCACTCCGTAGAGCGGAGTCTGAAAGAAATTTACCAGCGGCACGATGAATCCATCCTTACCATTTCCACGTCCTTCCTTGATGAAGAACTTGGAAAATACTGGGATGTCATCCTTGTACATGAATGCGAATGCATAGATGAACTTCTGGAACGGGAAAAGCTCATAGAAATTGGACTTGCAATACTGTAAGCAGTTCCTGTACGTTTTTTCATCAAAAAAAACATCGTTTCGCTTTAATGTTGGCTTAACGATGTTTTCTATGAGTAATTTTCTTTTCTTGTTTATCCACTTTGGATGCTCTTTGGCATATTTGAGATAATCATCAATTTCTTTACAGGTAACCATCTGTCGGATTTTCCTGTTCCTGTACTGGTTCTTTTAGCTTCAGTTCAGTAAGAATCTTCAGCATGGTTGCTGTAGTCTTTTGCAGATTGACTACAGATTCGTTTGCCTTTTCCACGCTGACTCCATTTCCATTGATAGTCTCATACCTAAGTCCTTTATCTTTGATATCGGCAAGTAAGTCTTTCTTCAGGTTCCAATAATGTACGTAATCGTTAATCAAATCTTCGTAAAATTCTGCGTTCATTCCGCGCCGTTCTAGTTGCTTCACTAGAGACTCTCTGATCCGCTTTTCCGTCAGCTTTTTCTTTCTCTGTGCCAATCTTTTCACCACCTTTTTGCTCAAATCATGCCATTTTTATCAATTTTTCACTTCTTTTTCTGCTCTTTTTAAGTCTTTTTGAAGTTGTCTGAAAATTTTCTTTCTTATAGTGAGTCCTGAAATTTAACCCCCCTGCCCTTTTCACGCGAGATTTCAAAATTTCTTCAGAGTCTTGGCTACATCCCCGTTCTTCACTCTGGAAAAATCGCTGAGAATTGACCGGGGGGCTACCACAGCTCCTTGCTCACAAGCTTCTTCTTTCTTTTGAATCTTCTTGGTGCTCTGCCGTGTCTAAGGTTATGACACGGCACACAAAGACTGATTAGGTTATCCTCTTCCAGTCCGAGTTCTGGATGTTCCTTCAACTCAACAATGTGATGTACTTCTTCGGCTCTCCTTATCTTTTTCTCTTCTCCTCGCAGGATGTCGCCTGCTGCCACTGCATCTCTCAATCGTTTGCGACAGTCCTGGCACTCATAGTGGTCTCTCTCTAGGATCTGCATCCGCTTATGTTTCCACATTGTCGAATTGTAAAATTTCTTTGCTTCCTTGTCCGTCATAGTTACATCCCTTCATACAAAAAAGACACCTGCCGAGAGGATTGCAAGTGTCTCTTTCAAGAGATTTGTATGTACATGTCTGTCTTTCGACAATATCAGATTAGCACAGTTAGAACTCCAGTGGACTCCACTCTTTAATTGATTTGAATATTTTTCAGTGCTCTTCCGTGTAATTCGTAGATCCAACTCTCACTGTACTCCATAAGCTGTGCTATCTGCCACCATGTAAATCCTTTGATATACCTGTAGAACATAACATCTCTTTCGTCTTGATTCTCCAGCTTATTGATTCTGTATTCTATATCTTTGTATGTCTGTACCTGCTTTACTCCCTCTTGATACAGCTCGTCCTCTCTTTCCTGAAGAGCCACCACATAAGAACTTAAATCACTTTGATTGGATCCATGTGGCATCCCGTTATTGATTGAAGAAGGATGCATCTTCATGTTTCTGATTTCTTCAATCTCTGATTCAATCCGTTTGATTCTCTTTCCGTGTTTTCGGTACGCTCTGAGATATGTCTTCTTCCGGTCATTCTCGTTCTTCACATTGTTCTCTTCCAGTCTCTTCTCCATTGGCGTCATCTCCTATCTTGTACTTTCTCGCCAAGTATTCTGCTACATCTCCATGCCACAACTGCTGCCCCTGCGCTCTGATCAGATTGCCTACTTGGTATGCCGGACTTCTTCGTCTGTCTGTACTTTGTTTCACTGCTCATCACTCCTACATTTCTCTTCTTCCAACGATGTAATCTATGGACACATTATATATATCCGCACATTTGATTGCCTCTCCTAACGTCAATCCTTTCCTTCCTGCTTCAAGCTCTTGCAATCTTTCTTCCTTGATGTTCAACTTGACTGCTGCCTCTTTTCTTGTCAGTCCTCTGATCTTTCTTAGATACTTCAGACGGTTTCCTGTTGTTCCTACCGGTCGTAATATAACCATTGTAATCAATCCCTCCTTTCACATTCCATGCGCATTCTCCTCTTCTAACAGTTCAGTATTGTCAAATATGTTGCCTATTACTTCTGCATCAACTAACTTGATCCAATATCCCAAGTCTTTTCTAAAATTATGTTTTTCGCCCCAGTCCACATAGAATCCGACATGGCTCGTTGATGTGCTATCAAAACAACTCTGATATTCTCCGAATTTTACCGGCGCATAAACTTCTCCAAAATGGTATTTAATTATATCCCCTTCCCATATTTTCTTTCCACTCTTGTCGGTTAATCCTGTATACTGGCAAATCGTATTTTCATCAACCAGAAATTCACCTTCAAGGCTTTTATCATAGATATAATTCTCGTCACTAAGATAGCCATGCACCCATGTTCCATTGAGATGCTCATTACCTGGAATTGTATGAATATGTTTCGCTCTGAAAAGTATTTCTCTATTCATTTTCTTCCGCACCCTCCCTTAGCTACCGGAATATCCGAGAATACCACCGTAGCCCTCTCGTTTTCGGATGCCGCTACAATCACAATCTCTATGTCATCATATCCAAGCATAAATTCCGGAATGAGGTAGATTCCGTACTGCTCGACAGCTCCGTGATTATTTCTCATGTAGTCAGACACAAATTCTAACTTTTCATCCAACAGATTATGTGCTTCCTCTTCATCGTACCGCTTTGTCAAGTGTGTGATTGCCTGCTTTATGTTCAAGCTTCCTGTCCACCAGAAAAATGACTCGATTTCTTCGATATACTCAAACTTGCTATCTGTTATAATCTCTTTCATCTGCTTCCCTCCTTCCGTTTCATCCACCTTACGCATTTTCTTGATATATTCACGGACTGTCTGGACCGTTGAAAGCACTCCGTCATAAAATGGATCAATTCTTTCATGTTCTGCAATTGTTGCTTTTGTTTCTGCTTCTGCCTGATCCAGCCAATCAACCAAATCTCTCGCGTCTCTTTCTGTCATACCTTCTCCTTCTTTCCATTTCATCTCTTTCTTCGCAGTACATTAATCCCACGTACTGTCCATAACTCATTCCTTCTTGTCTTGCTTTTGCATTTATTTCAGCCAGCTCGCTTTTCCAAGCTTTTGATCTCTGTCTTTTTGGCACTTATCTGCTCCTTTCTCCTCCCTGCCGCATCCAGGGAGGAAGCTCTTGTTATCATGTTGCAGTATTGTGACATACTTTTATCTCCACGCCATTCAGCGGAGGTAACTATAGATAATTTTTCTTATATCTCGCCATCCACTCTTCTCTCGTATGTGTCTGCTCATATTCTGTCTGTGCTATTCTGCAGAGTAGTTCCCGCATTTCTCGGTTATTGTGGACCGCTTCCGGTCCTTCTTTGTGATGATTCCGACACAGATCTACCTTTAGTCCATCTGCCTCAGATAGTTCACGCTGGCCGGATCCGAACATGATGTGATGTTCTTCTGTGTATTGCTTGGAAGAATCGCCATAGAGTATCGAACAGAGATAGCAGACTCCCTTTCCGCTCTTGAGGATGCTCTTTTTATGTGATTTTCTTTTTTTCTTGCAGGCTAATTTCGGAAATGCCATATCTGAATAATCGATGCTCATAATATAATCACCTTATTTCTTGCTGAGTTCTTCTCCATTTTCATCCACCTCTGCTTCTAACCATTTCTTCCAATATTCTGCTGAGTTCAACATCATGTGAGGCATCTCTTTCACGGATGCTGCCATGTACAGTGCCATCTTGTATGATTCCATTGTCTTCATGTATTCCCATCTGCTGCCAGCCGGATTCTGTTCTTCTTCCGACTTATCCACCTGTTCTGAATCGGTTTCCACTTCTGTGTTTCTCGCATTTTCTTCCATCTGCTCTGAATTATCCACAGGTTCCGACATTGCACTGGTGCAATTTTCCTCTTTGTGCTGTCCTGCTCTGATAAAATCGCTCTGTATTTCCTGCGTTTTCCCCGCTTCCGGAAGCATTTCCGGAAAATCTTTCTCAATCTCTGTCTGCCCCGGAATGTCGTTTGGAAGCTCTACCGGTTTCTCCGTCTCCTGTTTCTCCGGTTTTTTTGGTTTTGGCAGCTTCGCCTTCACTACCTTTGACTCTTTTCTCTTCTCTTTCTTCGGTTGCACTGGTGCAATCCGTTCTTTTTCCGGATACTTCTGTCCGTAGAGCTCCTCCCAGTTCTGTTTTGCGTCTTCCTGTTCTGTGATCAGGACAAGATAGCTTAAAATATTCTCCCAGGTAAACTTTTCTTTCAGTCCTTGTCTTACAACCTGCAGTATAACCTCGTCCTTCTCATCGTTTAGATAGAGCATAATTCTTCCGCAGCCTTGTGGTCTTACACTGTATAGCTTGTCCCCGTCCGGTGCTAACACTTCTTTGATTTGTCCTGTTTCTACGCTTGTTCTGACTGCCTCATGCAGCTTCAGATACAGTTCCGGTTCATCCATGCAGATCTGATGGATTGCCTTTTCCAGATTGTCGAGTTCTTTCTGTTCTTCTTTCTCGCCTTCCAAAATGACTTCGATATCTGTGATCTTCTCCTCGTTTTCAATCTCTTCTTTGACTGCCTGGATCTCTGACTTGCTGTATGCCGGTGTCAGTTCTTCTGCTACGCTTTCCGGAAGCGTCAGCATTAGTGCTAGCTTCGCATAGCCGAATCCTTTATAATTTTCCTGCAGTCTCGGAGAGTAACCACCCTCCGAGAATCTGTCATTGATTCTGATGTATCTGGATACCTGTGTGGCTTCAAGCTTGTATTCCGCCCACGCAAATTCATTGACATTGCTATATCCTGAATCCTTTAAGATATCGCTATCTCTTCCCTGCTTCAGCAGATATCCAGTCATGACAAAATCTTCTACCGTTCTGTTCAGTACGGTGTTCATTGCCTTTTTGTATTCCTCATAATTTTGATACTGCGCTAATTCCATCAAACTGCCTCCAGTTCTTTTTCTATCTCTTCTGCTTCAAGGAAATCTTCCGCTAATCCCTGAAGGACTCTTATATTCTTTTTCTCTTCCAGCTCTGCAATATTGGCTTCTCTCTTGATCTTGCTGATCTTGGCCAACTTCTCATCTTCCTCTGTCAGACGTTTTCTGATTGCCTTCTGCCAGCTTTTCAGGAATACCCGGATTTCCTCGATTCCCGGCTCTTCGTCATAATAGCTTCTGTGCTGTCTGATTGTGCCTCCTGGCTCTACTTCAATCGTGTAGAATGGGATTCCCGGTGCTTCCTGTCTCCGCAGGAAACAAATGTATGTCTCTCTGCTCTCGATCCTGTCAAAATATCGTTCACTGCTGCCGGCACAATGATGCAGCGCACGTCCTTCTTTCACGATATCCACTAACGTGTTCGGTACAATGATCTTATACTCTTCATCTTCGTACTCATATCGGCTCTTGATCTCTTTCAGGATCTCTTCTGCTTCTGGAAACTTCTGCCGCATTTCCTGTGCATATGCTTCTTTTCCCTCTGCATTGTTTTCCAATTCTTTCAAGATCTGTATCTGCTGTCGGTCTACAACGACTTCATCATGCCTGCGTTTTAGTTCTCTTGGACGATAGACCATCTCGTCAGCCATATTTTTGCAGCACGCCTCGCACATATTGAGATAATCTTTATATTCTTCAAGCACAGCTTTTGCCGTCATTCCTGCATATTGTTCCTTTTTCTGCCTTTCGATGTAGTTCATGATTTTCTGTGGACTCATATATTTTTCCAGTTCCCGGATGTCGCTCGGTTCTATCTCATTCTTTATCATCCACTGCACCGTCTCTTTCGAGATCTTCTGCCCTGTCTCGTCCGAATACTGCATCCAGCGTACCATTCTGTTCCCGCCATGTTCGTCACGGATCCGGTTGATCTTCTGACGGTCTTGGATTCTGAACATTCCCTCAATGCTTTCCTCTCTCATGTCCAGTGGTCCATAGTATTGTGTCGGATATCCCGGATAGTCTGTACAGCCGATCGTATCTCTCAGCAGATTCCAAAAGCGTCCTTTTGCCAGGTACTCGATCTTCTGTGCATATCCTTTCATCTGTCCTGTCCCTGCCACAAGTCTGTTGTAGTTCAGTTCCATTCCCGTCTTCGATAAATGCTCCAGGACTCTTGTTGCTTCGCTGTAAGTGGTTCCGTCTAATATCTGGCCAAATTCTTCCGGATACAAGTATCCTTCTCTTGCTCTTAGGTTTTTCCGGTTTCCTTTTGTCCATCCATCCCAGGAGTCCTCATAATAGATCATGTATGTCTTCTTCAATTTTCTGTTGGAGTAGACCTTGTACAGCAGGATTCTGATTTCATCTCCAAACTCGACATAATGTCTTCCATTATCCCATCCGACCTTTGCTTCTATGATCCGGAGTACGCTCGTATCTTCATCTACCGGCTGGATGAGATAGCAGCTCTTCCATTTCTGTTCGATATGGTCTGTTCTTGTCTTTGCCCGCACCAGTTTTCCGCAGAAAGGGCAGAATACCATGTCGTTGTGCCGGATCTTCTTTTCTCCGTCCTGCCGCTTGATTTCTTCCGGCCAGCTGGATTCCCCGCAGTTCGTACAGACAAATTCTTTCGTTTCCCTGTTCCGGAACATGTAATCCTCTCCTGCTGCCTGTTCAAAGAACCATTCTCTCAGATTCTTCGGACGACCTGGAACTTTTCTCATTAGGTTCATGAGTTTCATTTTCCGGTTTGTTTCACATCTTTCCCTAATCTCGCTGTTATAGCTATGTTCCAATCCGTTGATTCTCTCCCACGGGCTGTTGTTCCACGCTCTGTGTCTAATCAATTCTTTGATCCTGTTTGCGTCTTTCCCCTGCAATTTCGGATAATCGTCATATGTTCTCCATTCCCAATCTCGCCAGTCCTCGTTCAGTGCATTCAGGATACCGCCTTTTCTCCAACCATGCTGCTCTTTCCAGTACTCATGTTCCCCTGTCTCATAGTTGATACAGTACCGCACCAGCAGTTCCTTCGCCTGATAGATATTTAGAATCAGGATTTTCTCCAACTCCTGTAGCGTGGCTGTGAGTCCTTTTCCTGCCGGTTTCTTCGGTGCAACGCACTCAATCGCTTTTCGTTTCATTTCTGCACCTCCACCCATTCTCTTTCTTCTGTCATGGAATAGATCTGATGCGCTTTCGCTTGTATTCCGTCAACATTTCTCACGCCTGCTGCCACTGGCTTGCCTTTCTCGTCCTCTACGATCAGTCCGATCACGGTTCCGTATTCTCCTTTCACTTCCGGATGTTTTCCCCTTGCGATCGCTATCTTTGTCTCTCCGATCGCTTTTGACCGCTCTTTTTCTGCGTATGCACCTCTTTCTCTTTTCTCCCACGTTCTCTTCGGATGGATGATCATATATTCCATTGCCGCCATTGCAATCTCCATAAGTGTCAGTTCTCTTAATAATGTCAGCTCTGTAGATACGACCATCGAGCATCCATCCTCTTCGTCTATACTTCCGCCAGCTTCGCACAGGAAGAATTTGTTCTTTCCATCGATCGGATACCACTGCAGGCAATCCAGGATATACTCCGCCGCATGGAATCCAGTTGATCTTGTTTTGCTTTTCTCTTCTTTGTAGGTCTTCCCTTTCTCGTACTGAAATGTCCCTTTTCCGTGTTTTGCCTGAATTTTTTTATTGAACCCTTTGTATACTCTCATTTTTTCTCACCCAGATAGTACTCTCTCACGATCTCTTTGATCTGTGCCTTTCCTGGAATGCTGATATACAGTGGTGGTCTCAAGCCTGCTGCCTTGGTGATTCTGTCATCTAACTGTGTTTTGGCATTAAATGCCGTCTTCAAGACCAAAGCCATGCAGTCTTTCAATGACTTTCCTTTTCTTCTGACTGCAAGAGCCATCTCTTCATTTTCCATGCATGATTGTTTGATGGAATCCGTCCAGTCTTTCAGTGCTCCTTCCAGTTTCAGGTCCTTCGCTTCCAGTTCCAGTTTTCCAATAGCTGCAAGAATTGGTGTCGTCAGCTCTTCTATTGCACCGGTGCAAAAGTCCTCAGCGTCTTCCGGATCCAGTCCGTTCTCTTCTGCAATTGTCCTGATTGCTTCCAGGTCTCCTTCTTCCAACTGTGCTTTTGCAGCACGGTTGATTTCTTCGCAAGAATCAAATTCTCCAAACTTCTCAAACATCTTTATACCTCTTCTCCTTGCAAGTACGCTTCAAGCGTCCTTTTATACTCACTGTTGTTTTCGTATACGATCTCTATCTCGTGTTCTTTGCTCTCTTCCAGGAACAACTGCCACAGTTCCTTGTTCTGTATGTCTTTTCCATCCGACTTTCTCCACTCTGCCCGTCTCCACTTTTCCGGATTGTCTGCCTGAACCATATTGCGGATAAATGTATTCCCTGTGTAGAATATGATATGGCATGACTCTGTGAATCTCTGCATTGCCCGAACCATGGCTAATAGTACGCTACGGTTATAGGTTGTTTCCTGTTCACTTCCTTGCAGGAATCGGTCTTCCGTCTTCCCGTTTTTCCTTGTAAACGCTAAAGCTGCCGCATATTTTCCATACTTCGGTTTTGACGGACCTGTGATTGTTGTCTCTATGTAGACTTTCACTGTCTTCATGTCTTTAAATCCTCCTGTTCAACCGGATCAATGTGTATCTCCGGTACTTGAACCCAGTGGCCGGATTGATTCCTTCATAGCTCTTGGCAATGTAATAGCCGTTCTTCTGTTTGATCTCTTTTGGCCATCTTGCCAGTTTTTTCTTCTTTGGTGGTTTCAGTGGCATGTTCCTCGAAGTGCTGTAACTGGATTCACTGAGCCTTGGCTTGTCCCTCTTTCCGTCTTCCCTCTTTTCTCCCACCTTCTCGTTTTTGGTGATGTAGGATGCGAGCTGTGAGAAATCCTCTTCGTAGTATTTGCTTTTCTCCAGTTGTTCTGCATAGATTCCACCGTGTGGCCAACATTCCTCTACCCAGCGGATCGTATCCCGGCATCCGGTGATGACCATGTGAACGTGCCATGCTCCCTTGGTTCCCTTCTCAATGTTCCGGATCCAGCGCAATTCGATCTGTTCTTTCTTGTATCTTGTCCTTAGCTTGCTTATCAGATTCGTGAAATCCTTCTTTGCTTTCGCCATGTCCGGAGGTCTTGCCTCAACTCTGTACGTCAACGTCAGGAAGTAGTCCCCCTTTCCAAAGTACTCCAACAATCTATGTCTGGCTGTCTCCGCCTTATTCATGGCGTTCACTACTGCCATCTGCTCCGGTGTCGGCTTTCTCTTCTTTTCTCTTGGCAGTCCTCTTGCTCCATACCTGCCATCATGGTATTCCTTCACCTCCAGGATGTCTCCCTTCCGGAAGGTGTGTGTTACTCTCTTTGTCGCCATCATGTACCTCTATCTTTAATATCTTAATCGAGTATTAAAATGGGGCAGAACCCCCGTTTTTCTTGACTTCCTGCCCCATAGATGTTAAGATAATAATGTCTTTAATATCTGCGAGACAAAAGTCTTGCATTCAACACTTCCGTTACCTCCGGAAGTGTTATTTTTTTATTTGTTTTTCCAGCGTCCTTGCAATCGAATTCAGCGCGTAGAAGCTTGCTGATACAGCCAGTCCGATCAGGACGCGCTCCAGCGTTGACCCTGGCACTTTGACTGATATGGAATATGTAATTGCTGCTCCGGAAGCATAGAAGAGTCCAACAAGCATTCCTATCCCTGTAATAAATCTTGTTCGCCAAAGACTCATTCTAATATGATGTAATCTCCTTTGTTCTTCTTCCTGGCGTACTCGTCCGCTTCTTCCCATGTCCCAGAGCAGCAGCCCAGTTCCTGTGTTTTCGTCCATCTGATAATCCATATGTGGTCTTTCTCCTTTCTTCCTTTTTGTATGATGTGCACGGATAACATCGACTGCGTTCCATACAACTGTTTCTATGCTGACAGTAGCAACAATCCTCCATGCTTGTCCTTCTTTCCACCGCCTAAGCGGTTTTATCCTTTCTTGATCTCAGATGTTCGTTTATGATAGTTGATACATCATTGATCACTTTTTCATGCTCTTTTTCGCTTTTCCCCAGATAAGCAGAATCATCGAATTTGTATGTGCATCCGCTTTCTGTCTTTTTGATCTCTACGATCACCCGCATCACCTCCTAGAAAAGTTTATGTGTTACGGTTTGTACTTGTTGCTATTTTTTTCTCATCTCTAATCATCCTCATAGGTTCTTGGAATAAAGTCCTGTGTAAGTGCGTAAAACTCGCTGATGTATGTTCCTTCATCCGTGATGTTCAGGTCAACAGCGACATTGTGGTCATTCATCAGCATGATGCTTGTTGCACCCTCTTTTTCGATATCTCCGCATCCGACTCCAACAACCTTAAATCCTTTCAGCAGACTTAATTCTTCTGGATATCCGCTGTATCTCTTGTGATTAATACTTCTCTTCATTGTTTTCGCCTCCCTGATCTTATCCAACCTTTTTCTCTGAATTGTTTTTCTCCTGTTCCTCTTTCTTACTGCTCATTGCCGCTGCAGTTGCGATCGTTCCTTCGAGGTATCCTCTTTCTCTTTCGCTCATTGCTGGTAACTTATCGGCAAGTGTCTTGATAATCTGTTTTTCTTTCTCTGACATTTCTTACTCCTTTCTTCGTTTGTTTTTTTGTTGCTATGTGAACATTATATGTCGCATAATAGAATTTGTCAATCTGTTTTTTGTGTTTTTGCGACTTTTTGTGATTTTGCGACTTTTTGTATTGCTTTTCTTTCTGCTATGTTGTATAATCAATATCAAGAAAAGAGGTGAGAAAATGAACGAACGCCTAAAAAAGTTAAGAAAAGAATTGGATATGACTCAACAAGAATTTGCTGAAGGTATTGGAATTAAAAGAAACACCATAGCAACTTACGAGTCCGGTAGAAATGAACCTATCGATGCAGTTATTTCTCTTATATGTACAAAATATAATGTCAACGAAAATTGGCTCCGTACTGGAGAGGGTGATATGTTTGTGAAACTGTCCTACTCTGATGAAATCGCACAGTTTGTCGGACAGCTCATGACTGAGGAAGATGATTCTTTTAAAAAGAGACTTGTTTCCGGATTGGCGGCTCTTGACGAAACTGGATGGAAAGTATTAGAAGACTTTTTGGACTCTATACAAATAAAAAAGGACTGATTTATTTCAGTCCTAAGATTCCGCGAATGAAAAAATATACATTTTTTAATCGTGTGTCGTCCAATTCGTCAAGCATTTTTATTATGATTTTTTTATAATTCATTATGGATCCCTCCGTTCCCAGCAAGAACACTCTTCGAAATTCCTTGATTTCATCATACGACATTTGTATTTAGAAATCAATGGTTTATCGAACATTTGTTCTTGCGTAGAGATGGGTTGCTTATTATATTAAATGAAATCAGGAGAATTTGTTTTATGAAACACAAGGAACGACTTTCTGTTCTGTATGATCTCCTTTTCAGCGTACTTGCAATCGTAGCTGTCTACTTTGCAATCTGTGACATGACAGCTGGATGTTCTGCAATTCAGCGCAACATTGACTTTGCGATCAACACAATATTTATTGCAGACTATGCGTTACGATTGCTGATTGCTAAAAATAAAAAAGAGTTTTTTCGGAATAACATACTGGATCTGATTGCAATTATTCCATTCAACTCTTTGTTTAAAGTTTTTAGGGTATTCAAAATATTCAAGATGCTAAAACTCTTGAAGCTAGCAAAAGCATCTGCACGATTTGCAAGGCTCTACAAGCATATAAAGTTCTTCTTTGACTTGAATGGTTTCAAGTACATGGTCGGAGCAACGCTGATCTGCATCGCAATCGGCGGAATATCCATCCATTTTGCGGAAGGTATGAGCTTTTCAGATGGCTTTTGGTGGAGCTTTGTCACAGCAACAACTGTTGGATATGGAGATATCTCACCAACAACAATCCCAGGAAGAATCATAGCAACTGTGCTGATGCTTGTTGGAATCGGTCTGATTGGCTCTCTGACTAGTACAATCACAGCAATTTTCTTCCAAAAGACAAGTAATACTGAAAAATCTACTGTAAAAGATATGCTGATCAGTTCGATACAGAACCAGTTGAACAATTTTGACGAACTGTCAGACGATGATATTCAGGCAATCTGCAAAACGCTGCAATGCCTACATGAAGGAAAAGGTGATAACAATGAAAGTAGGAATGAGAACACCGAGCTTGAAGAAAAGCGTTAAGGCTCAGACAACTGGAAAAGTAAAAAGAGCTGTTAAGAAATCCGTGTCTCCTGGATACGGACAGAAAGGTGTCGGATGGATAAAGGATCCGAAGAAGGCAGCATACAATAAAGTCTATAACAAGACAACCTTGGGAGTCGGTGATGTATATCGTGGGATCGGTGGAAATGGATCGCGTTCATCTTCCAACAGTTCTTTCAGTGGATCTGCCGCAGAAATCCCTGAGGTACGGATTCCATCTAAGCTTGAGAAAGTGCTGACATCAAGTGAGAAGAAAAAATACATTTCGCTTGTTCAAACTGGATGTGTACTTGATCAGGACAGAGATGCAATCATAAAAGCAAATGGAAAACGCACAAAAATTTCTACATTCTCATTGTGCCGTGTAATCGCCATGATCATGTCAGTTGTTTTACTGGCTTTCGGACTTGCCGGACTCTCAACATCTGTTGGAATCGGTGCTTTCTTTATTATATTCGGAGTTCTGTTCTTCTTGATGGCCAGAAGTTTCAAGACAACGATAACACTACACAAAAAGATATTCCAGATAAAAGATGATGGTTTTATATCTTAAATAAAAACCGCTCCTGCGCCAACAGGAACGGTCAACTGGGGAAGCACACGCCAATGTGCTTTAGTAAACTCCGAAGAGATACTGTCTTGCCAAAGAATATTGTATCATCTTCGGTGCAGTCGCACAATCAGAACTTACGTTCTGTGTATGGCTGTTATTTTTGTACTTTTTTACATAATATATACGGAGGTGATATCATGTCGTATTGTATTTATTTGAGGAAATCAAGAAAGGATCTTGAAGCCGAGCAGCATGGTGAAGGGGAAACTCTTGCCAGACACGAACGTGCACTTCTTTCTCTTGCTAAGAAAAATAACCTTATTATCAGCAATATTTATCGAGAAGTTGTGTCCGGAGAAACCATAGCTGCGCGTCCTGTTATGCAGCAGTTACTTCACGAAGTAGAACAAAACCTGTGGGACGGTGTGCTCGTTATGGAAGTAGAACGTCTTGCTCGTGGTGATACAATAGATCAGGGAGTTGTACAGAGAGCATTTCAGTATTCCAACACACTAATCATCACGCCTTCCAAAACCTATGATCCTGCCAATGAATTCGATGAAGAGTATTTTGAGTTTGGATTATTCATGAGTCGTCGTGAATATAAGACGATCAAGCGCAGGATGCAGAATGGACGTTATGCCGCTATCTCTGAGGGAAAGTGGCCATACAACTCCGCGCCATACGGTTTCCGGAGAGTGAAACTTGAAAAAGAGAAAGGATGGACTCTTGCTTTTGATGAAAACGAGGCTCCTGTTGTGCGGCTTATCTTTTCTATGTTTACCGGTCCGGAACGTGTCGGTATCCGGTCGATCACTCGCACTTTAAACAGTTACGGTACAAAGCCGCGTAATTCCAAACTTTGGAGTGAGAGCACCGTCCGTGGAATTCTCTCTAATGTTGTGTATGATCAATGCGTTAAGATCGGCGAACGAAAAGTGGTCAGGACAGTTGAAAACGGTGTTCTCACAACCACGCGTCCGAGAACCAGTGACTATACCATTGTTTCCGGCCGGCATCCGCGCTTGATCGATCACGATGTATTTGCAGAAGCTCAGAGTTATCTTGGCTGTGGATTCCCAAAACCTGCCGGTTCTAATATTATCAAAAATCCACTTGCCGGAATCATTGTCTGTAGTGAGTGCAAAAAGAAAATGATTCGCCGGCCGCCTTCCGGAACCGCCAGTCGTGTGCCTTATGATCTGATGTTGTGCAGTACATATGATTGTCCTACCATTGGCAGCCCTTTGGATCTTGTTGAGCGAGAAGTTTATAATGCGCTTTCTGACTGGGTTGAAGGATATCGTCTGAGTGGTCAGATGCCAAGTAAGAGTCTTATTCCGGAAAAAGAAGTTCTTTTGGAATCAGCTCAACAGACACTCGATCAACTTCTACGGCAAAAGGGAACCATGTATGATCTGCTTGAACAAGGTGTCTACTCGACAGAAGTCTTTCTTGAGCGATCTGACAGTTTACAAAACCGAATTTCTGAAGCTGAATCAAACGTTGCCCAGCTGAAACTCGAACTTGACAAGGAACGCCAAAGAGAAGCCAATATAGAACAGTTCCTGCCGGCTTGTGAAGATCTGCTTTCCTGTTATTGGGATTTATCTATTCCGGAACGCAACCGGTTGTTGAAATTACTCATAGAATCTATAGAATACAAGAAATTAACGAAAAATAAGCGCGGTCATCTGAATGAGCCTAACTTTGAATTGACCATAAAGCCCAGAATCCCGCGCAAATAAAGGTTTTTTTGTTATTTCCAAAAGAAACGGGATTATTCTTCTGTACCAATATCAGTCAGTATTCCTGTTACCTCTTTATATGGCATCGTATATCGCTGTGAAAGATAACGCATAGATGCAGCTAATTCGCCATCCGGCCCACCGAACTGACTTATAATGATCTTCGCCAGTTTCGGATTCGTCTGGGTTATCTTCACAGGATATTGAAGTCTTTTTTCATAATTCCACATAAATCAGCATCCCCCTTCCTGCCACGGCCATGGTTCATTGATCCAATTCCAGCAGTCACTGTTTTCACTGACCGTATCTACAGTTAAAGGTCCATATACCTCTGCATATTCTTTGAGTGCTTCAATACGTTTCTCTTTATATTTTTGAAAATATTCAAGTGCTTTCTGATTTCCAGGATGTGTATCTAAAAATAATTTAACATCATCTACTGCAAAACTTATCTGATTTATATATTCAAAAAGTTCTCTTCGATTCATTTCATGACAATTGCAACTCATTTACAGCATCCTCCTTTTCCACGAAATGGTTTTTCAAGCTCTTGAAAAATAGTTCCACACTGAAATCCATAACCGAGATCGTGAAGTTTTCTCCACTGCTGCCATGGGACATAAGCCATCGCAACCGGAAACTCTTGCAAAACATCCGTTTTGCTGTAATCACCAACACACTCATCGCAACAGTAATTTTTCGACTTCTGCTCCGGAAGTGGAGGGACAGGAATATTGCAATGAAGCTGTCTTTCATTTTCCTGCCTTGTTTGTGGCCTGTAATTTCCATTCTGACAATAACAGTTCGTATTCCTATTAGAACAATATGGTGCCATAAAATAAATCCTTATATCTTTTTTGTTATTGTATGGAAGATAAGAAAAATTGTGAACAACAGCAAAAGGGATTGCCACATGACAATCCCTAAGCATAATACATTCACTTAAAAGTAGTATTTATTTCGCACCTAAAGTAACTTCCACTGTCTTCTCTTCATATTCTCCATTACTCTGTGGAATCTGAATTGTCAGTGACACCTTATCTCCTTTGGCATAATATTGAAACTGTTCCTGAAGATCATCCATGCTTGATACGGTTGTTCCGTCAATTGCTGTGATAACACTTCCTTTTGCCATTCCGGCTGCCTCTGCTCCACCGCCTTTTGTAATTTCTGATACATAAACGCCTTCCGGCATATTCAGCTGTTTGGAATATTCAGCCGGCACGCTCATTCCTTTGATGCCAATTGCGCCCTGATCTTTTTCTGCAACCTTTGTCTTTGTTGCCTGATTCATCAGATTCTGGATCAGATCGGATACATCACTGATTGGAATTGCATATCCGACACCTTCTACAGAATCACCAACCAGCTTGGATGAGTTAATTCCAATCACTTCGCCACTTGCATTTACAAGTGCTCCACCACTGTTTCCAGGATTAATGGCTGCATCTGTCTGAATCAGTTTGGCATCACTCTCTGTTGTCTCACCAGTCTGCTCATTTGTTTCAGAAACAGAACGATTCAAAGCACTGATTACACCAGTTGTTACTGACTGTCCATAGCCAAGTGCATTACCGATTGCAATCGCAGGTTCTCCAACCTTTAGCTGTGTGGAATCTCCGAGTGTTGCTACCGAAATTTTTTTCATCGTATCATCTGAAATAGAGTCAAGCGGAACAGCCACAACAGCAATATCATACTCTGAGTTTGTTCCTTTGATATTTGCCTCAACACTTGTTCCATCAGCAAACGTAACTGTTAATGTATCGCTTCCTGCTACTACATGATTATTTGTAACAACCAGAAGTTCTGAATCATTCTGGGAAATAATGATTCCTGTTCCAGCACTTTCGCTCTGTTGCTGTGACACACCACCAAAGAAATCCTGAACCTGCTGCACACTCATATTTGTAATTGATACGATTGATGGCATTACATTTTCCACAATACTTGAAACATCTGAAGTTACAACACTGGAAGATTTGGATAATGAAGCATTGCTGCTCACAGATTTGGTTGCCGTAGTATTGGTCTTCGTCACACCGGTCAATCCCAGCACTTTACTTCCAACAACATTTGATGCCAGAAATGTACCACTGGAAACAACTCCAAACAATAGTGCAAATCCTGTCACTGCCACTGCTTTGGGAATTTTCTTTTGTGGTTTCTTACCATGCGGTACTTGATGTTTCTGACCACCATTGTCATCATGAAATGGTGTTTCACTCTGTCCGTTTCCATTCATTCCATCCGAATTATAATAATTATATTGATTCTCCATAAAGATTACCTCTTCTCTTGTTTATTCTTTTTCTTTGATGTTTACATAGTAACTCCGCATTGTGATAAATCTGTGTATAATCAATTAATAAAGATTGAAAAGAACGATAGAAAAACAGGATCAGAACTTCCTTCTTAATCCGTTCTAATCCTGTCTATATTTTTTCAACCAGCTAACCAGTATCTTTCATCTGTCTCTTAAACTTACAGATCAATGAAATCTACATCATAATCATCTGATTTTCTTTCTTTTTTTGATTTTTTAGCTGATCTTCCTAAATTTCTTGTATTTCCTGTCGGTGCATCATATTCATCGTCATAATCATCATCGTAATCATCATCAAAATCATAATCAGCATACTCATCATCAAAGGCATCGTAATCATCATTAAAATCATCATCATAACCATCGTCATAATCATCATCTTTTACTTTTTTACGTCCAAACGCCTTTCTGTCTGACTTCTTAGCAGCAACCGGCTCGTCATCTTCTTCATCTTCAAAAGGAATATCATACTCGTCATACAAATCATCAAGTTCCTGATTTCTATGCACAAGTTTTACTGCAAACATAATCATAAGAACAAGTAATACAACTACGATGAGTGCTCCTCCAGCCAGAAGAACAATTGGATGCTCTTTTACAAGCGACTCCAGTTTTCCAACAATCCCTTTTGCTTCCTTCTTTGTACTGTCTGTTGTCTGAACATCTACACTCTGATAAGTTCCATCCTGTGAATCATACTGATAGAACCCTTTTTCACCTGTTCTTGTATTCACTGCATACAGAAGATCATAACGATCATTCTCCGGGTTTGCCCAATATGGATATGTCTGATCTGCTACTGTAAGTTCCCCTTCCTGGTATGAATCCGGAAGTTTTGCTCCTCCATTATCTGCTAAAAGAATAATAGATGTTGTGTCAGAAATCTTCAGTTCTGTATACGGAGCAAATGTAGAATCATCTTCATTGTAGAGGAAGAACTTTCCTTCTCCGGAAGCATCTACCAGATATCCAAGTGTAACACCAGCCTCATTAGCAACAAACTTGTGCTCTTCTCCATTGAATGTTTTTGTAGTCTCACTGTATCCTACCGGAATCGCAGATGTTGCAAATTCTTCTGAAAAATTGTAATCTGTTCCGTTCACACTTACTGTGATATCTGTAGCCGTACCTGCTGCTGTACTGCCAGTTGCCTCAACTTCTGTTGAACCATCATCTGCCTGTTCAATTTTAATTGCGGAAGATCCCTGGTCTAATGTCAGTGTCTCATCCGAATACAGATAAGCCTTTGAGCTGTCAACTGTGATCGTTGTATCTCCCATCTTCAATGCTTTAAACTTCATTGTAGTACGAAGCTCTGTCGCTGTTCCGTCTCCGCTTCCTGAGTATGTAAGCTTGCCATCACTGTCTGCTGTTACACCCTCTCCGCTTTCAAACTGAAGTGCAGAAGTATCATAACTCATTGTAATATCTGCATCACCAACAGCTGAATCATCGGATCTCACAACAAGATCTACACTTACTTCCTCTCCAACCTTTGTCTGTGGATCAGAGAACATCAGAGAACCATCAGCTGCACTTACGATTGTGCTGAACATTGGCACTGTAAGACACAGTGATAATGCTACTGCTGCTAATTTCTTTGCTTTCATATAATTACCCCTTCTTTTGTTGTCTTAAACTTATATACCATCCTATTGTACACTGTTTGAATGGAGTTGTCCACCCGGAAGCGAAAGAAATCTCGTAATTGCGTAATTGAAGAATCAAGAACAATAATAGATAATATTCACAACCTTCAATAAAATATGACATATCTATTCAATACTGACGTTCAATTCGTCACCAAGTAAGTATTCTGTTCCTGAAGTATATGTTAAGACTGCTTGAATATGATAATTTCCTGACATATAATCATACGGAGAAAGATCCACATCTGCATGGTATACTCCATTTTCATCTTGTTCAGAAAAATCAACCCATGACAAATCACTTTGGTCATCCTGCATCCATATTTTAATTCCCATGGCTGAAACTTCTTCATTTACTCCACTCAATGAGCCCATATGGATATGAAGTACTCCATTCTCCGCATCATATTCATCATTCCAAACTTCTGCCGATGGGATACGACCCTCACGCTTCATAAGTTCTTCCGCATCTTCATTAATATTCGCCAAATTATCAATAAAACTTGATCGTTTTTGAAGTTCTTCTATTTCTTTTTCATATCCAACTCGTTCTGTCAATGTAGGGAACTTAGAAAACAGGTTTGTTCCTAATCCTAAACGTTCACCCTCTATTTGTGCTCCAATTGCGGCAAGCGTTGTCGGGAACATATCAAATGTTGAAAATTCTCGTCTTTCTGATAACTGTGGTTCAACTGCAGAGTTCAAAATAGCTGTATATACCTTGCGTTGATAATCTTCAGAAACTGAATTACAAAAATCACTATCCATCGTAGGATGGTCTCCCGAAATAACAATTGTTGTATTTTCATAAAAGTCCTGCTGTTGAATCCAATTTATAAAATCTGCAACCTGCTTACTCGAACAAGCCATTACATTTGCATATTGATTATCTCCAAATTTATCTGGACAGATATCGCAAACATAACCATCTTCAAAATGTGTGTCAACCGTAAGCAATGTCAGATTGAATGGTTCTTCTTGTGCAGATAATTCCATCAGTTTATTTTTTGCATTTTGAAATAATCTTTCATCTTCATATCCCCACCACACTCTATAATCTGATGGAATCCATCCTTGCTCAATTGCATAATTATAATCTTCCAAATCATAATTTCCATGGTCTGTAAAATAAAGTGCTCTTCCACCAAATGTTGCATCAGAACCAATCATTAAAGTTCTACTATACCCATTTTGTTCTAAAATATCTCCCAAAGCTGTAATCCCTGGCAAAAAACTTTCCTGAGTATCCATGTTATTCTGACCTATCGAAACATTTAATGGAAGTCCGGATGTCTGTGCAAACATGGCGGCCATTGTCCATGTTGTTCCCGGAAATGCATACCCACCATTAAGTTTCGAATCTGTACCCGAAAAATCCTCATTATCTTGCGCAATCTGTGTTAATTCTGGAATTACATCTTCATCAAAGGCTCCCCCATTCTTCTCATCGGTATAAGTCACTTCCATTGACTCCAGATAAATATAAATCAGATTTCTTTTTATCTCCGGAAATGTAATTACTGTCTCTTCCGGATTCACATAATACTGTTCAATAAAATCTGACTCCACATTTTGATTCTTTAAATAGTTTCCAACATCTAACTGATTCCATGCATATGTAAGTGCCACAATCAAAGCAATAATAGCAATTCCTGCCCCACCACCAATATAGAGATAAAAACTTTTCTTTTTTGAGAAGATAATATATAAAATTATCACAATTAACAATATCAGTATTGTAGGTACTAAACATGATTGTAAATAATTCAGTATCATGTCTTTGTTTGTCCCCTCAATCGGTGCTGTTAGATGATAAACCAATTCATCCATACTAAGGTTTGTCCATGTTTTAAACATCCAAGAAATGCTAAAACTCAACAATGTTGCTAATGTGATTAGCAACAAAGATATAAACACACCTATTCCGTGTAATATTTTTTTTAACATAATAGCTTTCTCTCCTGATTCTATACTAACTTTTTGTTCTATTTCATGTCATATTGCATATCAGTATATCTATACAAACAACACCACGTCGATTATTCTACCACACTTTTAACAAAAAAGAAAACTTTTTCTTAATATTTTTTTATTTTTTTGTGCATTAAAAAAGCCATGGTATTTTTATGTTCAAATCACATTTTAATGCCATGACTTTTTTTACTATTCAAAAATTTTGTTTGACAATTCATATATTTTGTTTAGAGGATTTATTAATAGATTTACATATTTATTCACAAATATTATATATGGTCTTTCTAGTAACACTTTGCGAACCATTTCAATTCCTGTACAAAGAACATATATGATAAATACAACTAAAATCGAATAAGGAATCAAGAAAAGACTTTCCTGATATTGATTAATTTTAAAAATATTCCACCATATATAATACCGAATATAGGAACTGTCATGAATAAGATAAACCCCAAAAGTAGCAGACGCAATTACATTAATCCATTTGTTATATTTTATTTTTAATTTTGCGAATGTCATAAAAAGAAAAAGGGCCATCAGTAAAATCGGAAATCTTTCCATTCCAAAAAAGTCTATTGCATGCACAGCTAATTCGTTCCTTTTTGTTCCTAAAACAAGAAATGAAACACTTATAAGATAAGAGCATACTAAAACAATTAAAAAAAGGAAAAAATAATGTTTAGATTTAAGACGTTCATTAAATCCATATATTTTTGCATACCCAGCAATCACATACAGTGTTATAAACCATAAAAGAGAGTTGCTTTCAAATAATTGTGTAGTAAGCGTAGGAATAATTGACCAACACAAAACTAGAAGTAAAATCAAATACTGGTATACATTCTTATTTAAATCATGTAATAATTTATTTAAAAATGGATGAATTAAGTAAAGCATAAAATACGTACTGGCAAACCACCATCCCGGATAAGTTATAGGAAAACAGATTTTAATAATTTGTTTTATATCAAAGTTATTTATTTGTAATACTATCGACAAAAAATAGGTTGTAATCGAATAAAAAACTACTTGTCCCCAAAACTTCAAGAGTTTTTTAGGTTGAAATAAACGCTCTGTATTTTCAATCAGAAAAAAACCTGAAATCAACACAAAAATGTTGACACCAACTTTTCCTCCCATAAGAATAAAATTATACCAAAGATGTGGAATCGTGATTTCATTATAATTCCATTCAAAATTTCCATGATAAGCAAAATGATGAAACATAATCATAACCATTGAAATAATTCTAAGTAATTCAATTGAGGAATTACGGTACATTGTTTTTTTTGATTGCATATATTTTGTCATAATCTCGTATCTCGCTCTTCTTTCTTAACTGTCATTAATATACTTATTATAAAATCGTCTTATCTCCTTACAATTCCTTTCACCCTAAGTATAAGTTCTTTAAACTCTTTCGGTTCCATCATATAATTTATTCCCACAATAACAAATACACTTATAATTCCCATTCCTACTGCATAAATAAACCATGTCACAAAAGACGTCATATCCTGTGGAATAACATGCATTCCAACAACACAAAGAAGTATTACTGCTATTACATTTCTTGCAATTCGAATCAAAGATGTCTTTGCACATCCTTTCACCAGATGACGACTTGTATAGAACACAATATCAAGCGAACGATATCCATAAGAGCATACTGTGCCAAACAAGACGCCTACCATACCAAATTTCCACACCAGTCCAAGAGAAACCGAAATATTAATCACCGCTTCAAGAATTGCCTGATATCTGGTCTCTTTGTAATGTCCTGCCGCACAGATAATCGTCAATCCAGGAATTCTTACATTCTGCATCAGAACAATCAAAGTAAACAAAAGTCCCAGAAGAGGACGCACATACTGCACATCCGTCAAATTAATCGTGTACACTGCAACAAACGGTAAGATTAATACTCCCATACATGCAATCACAATAAACATAATTACAAGATACATGTATTCATAACTGGAATAACTTTTCTTTAATGTCTCTTCTTCATCCTTGGCAATTACTTCACCAAATCCTGCTGTTAATCCGTTGGAAAATGATGTCATCAGCTGATTCACTGCATTAACTACCATCATATAAATTCCATAAACACTGACCTCAAGAAGGGACTTTGCCCCCAGACAGATTGTAAGTACTGTTGTATCAGTATTATTCACAATAATACCAACAACCTGATGTAAAAGTGCTGCATTTTTCTGCTTTAATGCACTTTCCTTCGGTTCAGCATAAAAATTAAGTTCTGGATATTTCCGTTTTGCATAGATCTTAACCAGAACCAGACGGAGCATATATACACCAGTTGCTACTGCCTTTACAAACAAAACGCCTGCTCCAATATAAATCAGAAATATGGATACAGCCATATTAACAACTGTGCCTGCTGCCTGAATTAAAGCAACTACATATCCTTCCTGGTTTGCTGTTAGTAAAACTCTGTATTTACCAAGGAAGAAATAATCTACCAATGTGCTTCCCGCCAAAACAATGATCATCCACCGCACAAGACTATTATCTAATTGTCCTGAAATAAAATACGGATACACTCCAACAAGAACCAGTGTCAATGCAAGAAATAACATTCCTGATTTATTATAAAATTTTCTTGAAGCTGAGAGAATAGAATTCACTTCCCCTGTTTGATTCAGGGCAAGTGGTGTATAAAGTGCAACTACTGTCGCAGTTCCCACACCTGCTTCTGCAAGTCCCAGATAAGTCAGGAACTGATTCACTGAAGTAATCATTCCATTTATGCTGGATCCATATGCCTCAAGAATAAAACGAGGCAATATCAGCCCTGACAAAAGAACAATCACTTGCAAAAACAGATTTGCCACCATATTCTTAAAGGCCTGTTTTCCTCTCATGAGTTCTCCTTTCCTGTTTTTTGTCTATCAGATATTGTCTGAAAGATTCTATCTATAACCTCTCGGTCAACATTCTCATCGAACTTACGTGCAAAGAGATGTGGAGCATTCATCAGTTCTTCATAATCCTGATTTCTCCATACATATGGATTTCCCCGTTTCCAGTCTATCAAGCGAAGACAGGCAAAATAATCATCCTCAAAGGAATAGACATTCTCTCTGTATTTTGAATTCCACACCAGTGTCTGAACAAAAAATTCATCACAACATAATGTTTTCTCAAACAGCTTCCTTATCAGATTTTTCTGCTCGATAATATATTTTATCAGTGAATGTGTAATGCTTACCCAATTAGCCCCCAGACAATATTCCATTTCTGGCTGCTGTCTCCTGATTCCAAGTCTGCGTTGCAGAAATAAGGAAATCTTTTCCATGAAGAAATAAACTCCACTCTGTTTTCTTCCAACCTTTTCCTGAAAAAAACGGTACTGCTCATATTTGTAAGCGGACTCCTTCCAAAAAGACTTCGGACAGAAATAAATGAACTCTTTCCCTTCATTTGCTTCAAAAAAAGCATGGATCTCATCCTGTGTTTTTAACGGAAGATCCACTCCACTCAGTAAATGATAATATGCATAACTATTTTCTGCTGCCACTTCAAAAAGATGAAGCTCACTTTCAATCTGACTATATCCTCCCCAGGATTCCTTTACTGGATCTACAAAAAAAATCCCCGATTTTTTCACACATTTTTCAAATTTGGCCCTCTCGTAGTCCACTCCAACCCCTATATGAATATAGATATCATTTCTTTCATCATCAAGAAGCCGCAACAATTTTTCTAATAAATCAAACTGATGATGTGCCTTAATTAAATACGCATGTCTCTTCATCTATTTTTTCTTTTCCTCACTCATAAATACCATTTTTCTGTACAACCCAGTATTTACACATAATACAAAAGCTGAAATCTTTCTCTTTCTCTGAAAATACGGATTTCGCAGAATTGTCATAATGTGCCCTCGAATAAAATGCTTCAGTTCTTGATATCCATCCAATTTCTTATAATCTTTCTGCAACAGCATCTTATCAAGAACAATAAAACGTGACCAGATCCACAGACATTCTGCCTCCTGTGTCAGTGCTGGGAATTTCTCCTTCACCACTTCATAATTCTTTGTATATCCATCGATAATATCAAATACTTTCGGGCGGTATGCTTTTCCTGTGATGCTATCTTCTCTATGAAGATAATAATACTTTGGTTTTGTTCCTACAGCAACTTTCTTCACCCGTTGCATCAAATCTACAGTATAATAAATATCCTCATATAATTTTCCTTTTGGAAAGCAAAGATCTTCTATACAGCTTTTTCGGATCAGTTTATTCCATATTTCTCCACGAATCGTATGTCCTCTTAAAATGCAGCGGAAAGCTTCTTCTCCTGAACACACAAAATCTTCTTCCTCTTTTTGTGCTTCAATTCTGTCTTTATACACCTCATACAAACCACAAGTCGCCATGTCAGCACCACTATCCTGAATACGGGTATACATATATTCCAACATGTCTTTTTCAATATAATCATCGCTGTCAAGGAAAATGATATATTCCCCTTTCGCATAAGGAACTCCCGCATTTCTTGCATCGCTAAGTCCACCATTTTCTTTGTGGATCACTTCTACTCTCTTGTCCTGCTTTGCATATTCATCACAGATTTTCCCACATTGATCTGGACTTCCATCATCCACTAAAATCACCTGGATATCGGAGAATGTCTGTCCAAGAATGGAATCAACACATTTTCTAATATAAGGTTCTACTTTATATACTGGTACAATTACACTGATTTTCGACATGAAATCTCCTCTCTTTTTAAACAAATTTATTTATAATAAGAAAGTAACGTCTGTGCTGCGGTCTCTATATCATACCCTGCTTTTGCAAATGCTTGTCTGATCACAGCATTCTCTTCTCCCTTTCTCTCTTCCCCTTTATAGGAAAGTATTGTCTGGCTCCATTTCTTAGGCGAATCCTGAAGCGACAAGAACTCTACTTTATCAATTAATTTCACTTCCGAAGTAATTGTATCTGCCATCACGCTCCGAATTCCAGATGCCTGTGCTTCTAATGCAACGATCGGAAGTCCCTCAAAAAGGGATGGAAAGACAAACACATCCATTCCTTTCCACAATCTGGCAACATCCTTCCTGATTCCAAGAAATTGTATCCTATCTTCTATTCTATATTCCTTCGCTTTCTTTCGGATTTCTTCCTGCAATTCACCTTCTCCTACCAGCAAAAGCACCGCTTCTTCGCAGTCAGATACAACCTCACGGAAAATTTTCAATAAAAACTCATGATTTTTCTGTTCTTCAAAACGGCCAACATGTCCAAGGACAAATTTTCCTTCTACTCCAAGTTCCTGGCGGACTTCATTCCTCTCAGACTGTCGAAAAGCAAACTTTTCTAAATTCAGTGCATTATGAACTACATGATAGTTTTCGCTTTTTCTTATCTTCTCTGAAAAGAGCCACTCTCCTGCCAATTCACTACATGCAAAATATTCTGTTGCAAATAATGGAATCAACGGCCGATTGATTTTATGCATAAGATTTCTTAGCAGCCCGGGCGTTGAAGAATTATGTGAGTGTGCAATCACTACAGGAACTTTACCATATCTTGCCACGATCAAAGGAACTATATTAGCTGCTGAAAGCATATTCACATGTACTGCATTATATCTTCCAATCCGGAGGATCTTTCTCATCTGACGACTGAACCGCAACGGATGTTTCCTTGCGTCACAGGTATGAAACACTTTTCCTCCAAGTGAAGTAATTTCCTCCTCATATGCAAGATGTGGAAACATACTTATGAAATCAAATCTGACCCCCTGCCTGCTCAACTCTCTGTAATAGGTCATCACAAAACTTTCAATTCCCCCAGGATTAAAGGATAATCCAACCTGTAATACTTTCATTTTCTTTTCCATTACTTCCTTTCCGCTGTCAGCTCACCTATCAAATTTTTCCATTGTCGATAAATCTCTTCTTTTTTAAATTTTTTTACACCAGATATCGTATGCTCCGAAAAAGCAATTCTTCGTTCTTCGCTCTCCATCAACAGTTCTATCTTGTTTGCCATCTTATCCAGATTGTAAGGAGGAATCAAATAACCGTCCATCCCCTCCTCAATAATTTCTTTTGGTCCTGTCGTCACATCAAAACTTACCATAGGAAGTCCACTTGCTTTTGCTTCCAATAACACTAGTGGCAGTCCCTCTCTGTAGGATGGCAATACTAAAAACGCATAATCATTGTACAATTTATATACATCTTTTACATTTCCTTTTTGAATCAATTGAGCGGTCAGACTATATTCTGCTATTTTCCGGTGTATTTCATCAAACATATCACCCATTCCATACAAATGCCATTCCCAATCTGGATGAGAAGGAAGCACCTTTCTCGCTACTTCTACAAGAAGATCATAACCTTTTTCCTCACTGAATCTTCCAACTGTGATAATCTTTCTGGAATCTTTGTTATATTCTTTTCGCATTGCCAGAATTTCTGGCTTAATCCAATTATAGATGCTTCTGATTTTCTTGGGATTCGTATGAAATTTTCTGATATAATCCTGCCGGTTCTGCTCTGTCAGTGTCACCGTACAATGTGAAATCATTGAATCCCAAAAACGAAACAAACGAATGTCCTTCTTCTCCCATTCATTCATTAACGCCCCATGATCACAAAATACATATTTTGCTTTTGTAAAAAACCGCACTGGTGAAACTGTCATTGCCGGATAATTCTCCATCAAAAAGACAACGTCTATCTGATTCTGTCTGACAAAATCCCGAAACGGTCGAAATATCTTTTTAATTCTGTCTCTTATCCGGCACTCCTCTTCTAATTCTGCCCTGTACGTAATCCTTGGATCCAGATCGTATGGAACATGACCACCTTTTCCAAAAATCGCATAAATATATACTTCATATTCTTTACAAAATTCATTGGCAAGCGTTGTCGTAACTTGTTCAACGCCTCCTGTCACTGTCATATCATAATTAACAAAACATAATTTTTTCATTTTGTTTCTATCTCCGATTGTACATATTAACTTAACATGAGTATTATAAGTGATTGTGAAGCGGAATACAACCGATAGTTAAGAATCATGCTTTTTTTCTAAAAATAGTTTTCTGGTAATAAAGTTATAAAGCATAACAATTGCTGTTACAATGATTTTTGCAACCATATAAAAAATATGTATCATAGATACAAACACCCACATTAACAACTGATTCAATCCAAGACCAATTAAACTTAAAACAATAAAAATGACAAATTCCTTTCGTTTGTCTCCATTTTCATCTACTTCAAAAACCCAGCGCACACTCAAAATATAATTATAAATTACAGAAACCACGAAAGAAATTCCGCTTGAAATCAAATAGTTAATTCCACACAATTCTGTTAACGCAATCATCACGCCATAATCAATCAGAAATGCCGTTCCTCCTACTACACCAAATTTAAAAATCTGAGCAATTAATTTTTTCATTTATCTTCCTCTTTAATATTCCTTAAATTTTCTTTTGTAAACAAATTAAAATATTAAGGATATCGTTTAACATTCATCTTTTTAAGTTTATGAGATAATTATTTTTCATTTGGATCCATCATTTCTATCTGATTTAACAGTATTTCATATAATTGTCTGTGTTTTTTCACAATAACCTCAAGGATGATTCCACATACCCATAATAAAATTCCTATCATCGCAATAATTCCAGATACAATTAATGTCGGGAATTTCAACACTAATCCTGTTCTAAAAAATTCAAGTAACACAGGTATGAAGAACACCAATGCAATTACTTCTAAAAGAATAGACACACTTGTAAAAAACGCAAATGGACGATATTCTCTAAATAAAGTTGCAATTGTAGAAAGAACCTTCATTCCATCTGAAAAAGTATTTAATTTTGAAACACTTCCATCTGGACGATCTCTATATTTTACTGGAATTTCTTCAAGTAAAAAGTTCTTATCTACCGCGTGGATTGTCATCTCTGTTTCTATTTCAAATCCTTTTGATAATACCGGAAAAGTTTTTACAAATTTTCTACTAAATGCACGATACCCCGTCATAATGTCACAAATTTCATTATCAAATAATTTATTAATAAAAAAACGCACCATTCTATTTCCAAGATTATGAAACGGTCTTTTATTTTCTGTAAAATAGGTAGATGACAGACGATCTCCAATTACCATATCTACTCCTTTTTCAAGAACTAACTCTACCATTTTTCTCGCATGTTCAGCTGGATATGTATCGTCTCCATCAATCATAAGATAACAATCCGCCTCTATATCGCGAAACATACTCCTAATTACATTTCCTTTTCCCTGTCGATATTCATATTTAACAATTGCACCAGCTGCTCTGGCTATTTCATCTGTTTTATCTGATGAATTATTATCATATACATAAATATCTGCCTCTGGTAATGCCTTTTTATAATCACGTATTACCTTTTCTATTGTTACGCTCTCATTATAACATGGAATTAATACTGCTATTTTTTTCATTTTTTTTCTTCTCCTCACTACATGCAATCATGAAAAATAACGGAATAGTAGTCATCATTGAATAACTGTAACGAAATTCCGCCTGAACCGGTGTAGCAATAAATAATGATATTATTATTGCGGCAACCGGAAAGAATGGAAGTATTGATTTCTTTCTGCAAATTGTAACACCTCCAAGTACAATCATCGTCCAGGTATAACATCCTATGCTCCATAAAATACCTAGCAATGGGATTTGCTTATATAATGTTTCAAAATACTGCATTACATCCACTACAAAAGTCGGCATCTTCGGATTTCTGTACATTCCCCAGGTATTATCTTTTATCATTGTTGTCGTTACCCAATACTGAATATCCGGATACCAATATCCCTTGGTCTGATCAATCTGAGCTTTCAAATACGAAACAGGATATTTTATTCCTAATTCAATCCATAACTTCAAATATTCTGCTTTATTTGTTGCAATGTATTCTTGATCTCCTGTCTGACGTACTAATACTTTAATTGGATCTGATAAAGCCGGATCATAAGTATCTTTTATTTGTGAAATATCAACCGCTTTTGATAATAGTTTCTCCTGTTCTTCTGTCAAAGTTCCCCCATCAACTATCACTCTGGCTATGTGTTGTGCCGGAATGGACAATGACTCTATTGTATCTGGTGGTGTCACATTAAAATAATTCAGTACAGGGCCTTTATAAACGAGCGTCAATAAAATAGTTCCCATTCCTAGTATAAATATCTTCTTTCGTTTTCCTTTCATAAATATAACAAAAAAAGGAAAGCACAATAAATATGCATAGAATCCATTGCTTCTAAGAATACAGAGTAACAGTCCCATAATCAAAAACAAAATAGCGTTTTTTCCACCTATTTTTTCCCTCTGTGTTATTTTCCACACTACAATAGAGAAAAGCAGTACAACCGCTCCCATAGCGACATCTTTCCAAAGCGTAACCGAATATAGCGCATTAAACGGGACAATTGCAAAGTAAATCAGACAAACAAGCAAACATGTTTTCTTCATCCCTTTTTTGTAAAAGATAGTACACAGATAAGAGAAGGCTGCCGCCATTACACACATCTGAGCTACCACGCACATTGCAACCCCTGCATTTGCCGTATGAAAAATTCCATAACCTATCTTATAAAAAAATCGGTGAAACATTGTATGTATCCACGGTTGATGATTGCTAAACGGTCTAAGTCCCAGCGCCTGAGCCAACTGCCATTCTGCATCATCTGTAATTATCCCCGGATAATACGCTAACAAATAAGGGAGCCAGCATAACATACAAATTGCAAAAAAACAAATTCCAAAACATACCGGTTTCCTTTCTCCTGATACATTAGAACAAATATTTACTCTAGCTAATTTGTAAACAACTATTGCAAGACATTTTTTCACAAATAAGTAAATTCCAATTATGGAGACTATCATTTCTATCAAAGTAAGAAATCCTGCATTCTCATAAGTCTCATAATTTCCTAAAACCCAAAAAAGAGCCAGTAGCACAGATATTATATTTACTACAATTATTTCACGTTTTTCTCTTTTTCTCTCCATCTGATTTACTGTCTCATTTTTCTGAAAAGCACAAAGGATAATTAATAGAAAAATACTAAACGGATTTGATGTTCTCAACCCCAATGTCCAATTAATTGCTACCGTCATAACAATCGACTGAATATATATATTATGAATTAATTTATTGATTAATATTCTTTTCTTTTCCACAAATACTCCTTTCCACACTTGTTACCTAAAAAACACCAAAAAGGAACAGCCCCTATGACTGCCCCTTTCTAGTAGATTACCAAGGCCTTAAGCTTAAATTTCTTTCAAAACAGAAATACTATTTTACAATTTCCAGAGATTTTTCACATAATCATTCATAATACTATAACCATACTTCGGAGCTGTTGCCCATCCTGAACCATTTGGATTTTCATTAATCCCAAGCCATTCAACATACATTGCTGATCCTTTATTTACATATTTAAATCTTGGATCCACGCATTCATATTTCAAATCATTCTTACTAATCCCCTTAACCGCATACGCTTTAAGATGTTGCATCTGTGCTCGAACGCCCATTCGCACTCCATTTTTTCCATACGATGAGAAATCAGCTCCTGACGCTCCTCCATCTGTTGCGCCAATTCCAGCAAAATTAAATTGCTCGATTTTAACTTGTCCACCATATCGAAGCCAATTCGTTTCTTTCATTGTCTGGCACCATGCTATAGCTGGATCAATTCCCTCCGCTGTTGCCTCTTCATAAAAAATATTCGCTAACTTTTCAATTGAGTCCGCGCCACCAACTGCAAGCTTTTCTGAAGGATATGACAAATTTCGATTCCTATAATATCGAACCATTTTTTCTACACTTGTTGTTGGATCATTCATAATTTTATGTAATTCCTGATATTTTCCATCTGCATCATAATATTTTCCATTTATTTCTGCATTTTTCTGCATTGCTCCTGACCCAGTGTCAAAATAATACCAGTAGCCATCAATCTGCTGCTCCCCATACTGCATCTGTCCTTCTGCATTATAATATACTATTTTGTGTCCTAAATTCACAAAACCAGTCTGCATCGCTCCTGATCCGGTGTCAAAGTAATACCAGTAACCATTAATCTGATGTTCTCCATACTGCATCTGGCCTTCTGTATTATAATATACTATTTTATGTCCTAAATTCACAAAACCAGTCTGCATCGCTCCTGTTCCAGTATCAAAGTAATACCAGTAGCCATTGAGCTGATGCTCTCCGTACTGCATCTGGCCTTTTGCGTTATAATATACTATTTTATGTCCTAAATTCACAAAACCGGTCTGCATTGCTCCTGTTCCAGTGTCAAAGTAATACCAGTAACCGTTGAGCTGATGTTCTCCGTACAACATCCAACCATTGTAATTATAGTATACTATTTTATAGCCCAGATTTACAAAGCCGGTTTGCATGATTCCATTAGCATCAAAATAATACCAGTGTCCATCAATTTGTCTTTCACCTGTTACAGCTTTTCCATTTATATAGTAATAGGTTTTTCCATTAATTGTTCTCCAGCCAGTATTATCTGATTTCTTGCTTAATCCCAGGTATTTAGCAATTCCAGTTGCATCGGCACACCCCAGCTTCTTCAATCCTGATTCAGTTTTCAAGAATTTATTCACATCATTTGAATTTGTCAAAAATGCATGTTCAACAATAATTCCTGGAATTCCAGCTTCTTTTGCATAAATCTGAACGGAAAAATAATCTGACTTTGAGCCATCTGGATATGTTTCATTTACTGTTGTGTCTTTGCTGTAAATCGATGTTGGTCTCATATTGACACCCACTGCTTTCAATTCATTCAAAATAGCCTGTGCAAGTTTTCTTCCATCTGATGCAACCTGTGGTTTCCAATTTCCATTTGGTACAATTACTTCTGCTCCATTGCTACCTGATGAACTAGAACTGTTCAAATGAAAGCTCACAAATAAATCTGCGCCGGCTCTTGCTGCCGCTTGTACACGATCTCCAATATCTCCTCCTGAAGATTTATTACTTGGATAAGGACAGCTTGATGTAGTTCTTGTCATATAAACAGAAACCCCGGCATATTTTTCAAGTTCCGTTTTACAATAATTTGCAATTTTTAAAGTGAGAACTTCTTCCTTCAGCCCTCCAATTCCTGTTGCGCCAGTATGTTTTGAATCATGCCCCGGATCAAGTGCTACTACAATATTTCCTGATTTACTACTATTAGCTATGCTTTGAACCTCATCTGAAATTGCAGATGCTACAGAAACTGAACTAGTTGTGGATGAGATATCTGTATTTTCTTCTGCATTTTCCAGTGCATCTTCAATCTCTTGTACAGACTCGTTTGGATTCTCTGAATTAATCTGTACTACAGTTGCACCATAAGTCAGTTCTTCTTGATCTTCTATCTGAGCATCCTCTGATTCTTCATCTAACGGAACCAATCCATCTATCCCCTCATATTTTTCATTAACACCAAATAAAGCCTCCATATCATAATCGGAAAGTTTCACCTCATGTGTTCCTAATTCATCTGTGAGATTTAATCCAATTACTGAATATGTACCTGCCTGACTATCATCTGTATATTCTTTCTCAAAAAGATATAAATTGCTTACATTTTCCGCTGAATCCCATACTTCAAGGTCTCCATCTGATGATTCGACAGTTATGGACAGATTCTGAATATTTTCTGTCCCCTCACCATATGAGACAGCAATTCTTTCTGTTCCGGGACTTTCCAAATATGGACTTTCAACAAATACATAATTGATTCGATCCTTATTTTTTTCTATGACACTATCTGCAAAAGTTTCTTCCGAACTAGTCGTTATTTCTTCTGAGTTTTCACTTTCCTCGTCTGTCGTAGAACTTTCTTCTGACTGTTCGTTTTCTTCCAGTGTCTCTGTTTCCTCACCATTATCTTGATCTACATTTTCTTCATTGTTCTCTTCATTCTCGTCTGCATTTTCTTCCTGCATATCCTGATTCGATCTTTCTGTTGTTTCATTTTCATCAGTTACAACTGCTGGAATTTCTTCTGCATGAGCCTGACACATTGGAAAACTTGCAGTAACCATACAAGAAAGCATAAGCAATGCAATCAGCTTATTCCATCTCTTCTTCATTCTTTCTCCTCCCTTGTAACTATAATTCAATCTTCGAACTGTAACCATTAAAATCTGCACCACTGCTGGTTTCAAGAGGCTCGCCCTCTTCAGCTAACTTTATTCCATCACATTCATATGCATCAAGATATGTATTAATAATGCAGGCTAAAATTTCAGACTCTCCAGTTATTCCCATACTTCTTATTCGGTCACCTGTCGCCTTGTTAAAATCGAGATCTATTTTCTTCTCAGATTCATTTAGAGAAAATTCAAGCAGCTGACAGTCTTCTGTAATTATCCCTGTATCTTGTAAATGTCTCCAAATATCTTTTTCATCTGAAATCTCTGCTTCTTTTGTTTGTAATGAACCTGTCTCTTCATTAATATAATAAATTTTGATATTTTTTGTTGTCTGTTGATTATCTGCAGCAGCATCTTGTTCTGTTTGAGTTACTTTCGTATTACCTGGTGAAATATTATTTTCGCAACCAGAACCTATTATTATCACAACAGATATAACTCCTATGAGTACAGTCATCTTACTACTTTTCATATCGATTTTCCTCTTTTCCTATTAGAAATATTTGTTCATATGAAAATCTATTATTCAATTGAATTTAAGAATTACTACGCGTAATATCATTTTTAAATTGTCCTATTCTTTTGACTGCTCACTCTTTTCTTTGTAACTAACAATTCCTATTGTAAGTGGCAATGTAGACATAATAGGCAACATATATCTCATACAACCATTAACAGGAGAAACTATACATATCAATAAAGAAAGTAACAAAGGAATTAATATTACAAATTTATCATATTGCCTTTCAGCTACTATACCACCAGTTAAAACTAAAAGAATCCAAGTATATATACCCGTACCATATATTATTCCTATAATAGGGATTCCTTTTATGGTTTCCGCAGCCTTTTGTAATCCTTTTCGTTCCGTTACAAATATAGTATTTTGACTGAATGTAAAATTCTCACGGTAAAAATCAGGGCCTGAAATCTCATAAGGCCCTCCTGTTCCCCCGGAATATTCCTCTTGTAATGGATCAAAATATCTATATGTATTATTAAATGTAGCTTCAAAATATGTCAAAGGATGTTTTATAAATTGCTTGATCCAAGTTTTTATATATGCAAGTTTTGCACTATTATCTGCTTTATCTTTATAAGTCCACTTCACTGCATCTGATATCTCAGGATTATATAATTCAGCCAAATGATCAAAATCCAGTATTCCCCTTATCGCATCAGCTTCCTCTGTAGTTATTTCTTCCGAATGTTCTTTTACATACCTAGCTGTCTGCTGAAAAGGAACCGAAAACATTTCTCTTTCACTTCCCGGTTTAATATTTATCATTGGAAGGAAAACATGATTATACGCTATATTATATAATAGCATACTAAATAATAGTATTACAATCACTTTCCAGTGTTTTCTTCCTGTTGCTATCAGCAAGCAGGGGATTGTTAACAATACAACATAGATTCCGTTATTTCGAAATATACATAACAGGATCATTCCAATTATATATATAAGAATGTTTTTCCATGTAACTTGATTTTGTTTGCATCTATCTATAAAATCAATTGTCAAAAGAATATATAACGTAAACATGATATAATACATTGTATCCTTGTTCATCGCATATCCATTTGTTGGCCAGACTGTAAAAAAAGCGTACCATATTAGTGTAATCCAACGAATTAAATAACACACGTTTTTCCGTTTTAACAAACTAAAGACCCCAGCAAAAACACCAGCTTGTAATATGATCTGAATTATATTGTATAAGAAAAAACCATATGTTTCATTTCCAATCTTTCTTCCTACACTAATTGCGATTTTCATAAGCCATGATGATATAGCAGGATGATGGTTTGTCCATGTCATATACCGAAACGCACCACACAATGCTTCAAGGCCATCCCACGAAATTGTTCCTGGGAAAAGATATACCATATATGGCAACCAACACACTATTAAAATAACAAATGGTATCCCCCATGGGTGCTTATCAAAAATAAATATATTAACTTTACTTGTCTTATTACGTTCCCTGACGCCATTCTCCCAAAAATCGAATGAATAAACTTTATACAAAAGCACAGCAAAAAGACTACTCATTCCTCCTAGCACAATTACAGTTTTTATCATTGTATTTGTAGAATTAAAATAACATCTAAAAGACCCTTCTAAATTAAACGCATGTCCAATTAATATACCGAATGCAAATATAATTCCTAAAATTAATGAAATTATTTTTTTCTACTTTGTTTTGTCACATTACTCTCCCATTCTCCAAACACATAACCACATCAATAATAAAAATAATATTTTTCTAACTTAATAAATACTTTTTCATAGTTCCTGACTTATACGTAATGAATTCAATATTGTTTTCATCATAATTTTCCGCATCAATCGTCACATTGAATTTTTTCCCATTCTCATCTTTCTTCATGTCATATATATTATCATTAATTTTTATATAGACATACTCTGCATCTTTATCCAATTTCTGTACTTCTATATTATATAAACTTCCCTTTTTTTCTACTGAAATATTGGATTTGTTTAATTCTTCTGGGATTATTTCCGCATTTTCTTCCAGGTTCTCTTCTTTTGGATTCAAAACCATCGTTTCCATATTTTCCTGACTGAAATAGTCCTCATTTACTGTATATTCCGCAACTTCAAAAACGACACAATCCGGTTGAAAAATATTATAATAATAATCAAAATTTATTATATTTTGATAATCATGGACTGCAATATACTCTCCCAAACTGTTTTCGAGAAATTTATATCCCATTTCATTCATATAACTGCCCTGGAATACTAAAGCTTTCGGTGCCCCCTCTTCCTTTCTTTTTTCATTAATCACATATTGGAAATGAGGAAACTGTTCATTCAAAACAATATCTTTTGCATACCGATCCGTTATATCATCTACTTTTGCTTTTGGCGTAAATACAGGCTCATATTCATGAATAGGAAATTCTGAAACCATCAGCGATGTATTCAATCTCTCTGTAATATCAAATTCATCTTTCTGATTAATATGAATGGTAGGATACCATGCTTTCAACGCATCTAACACATTATTAACACCATAGAAAGCTCCAAGATCATTCCAATGTCCCGCATTATATTTTTTATTGAAGACATTTTCTCCCTCTTCCATCTTTTCTTTCAACAGAGATGTATTATCAACATAATTAATATCTCTCCGATCCAGTTCTTTCATAAAATCCTGAACCCAGTCATTATTATAATTTATTCCTTCTTGTAATTCATCTTGGAGTACTGAGATTTTAGCAGGCTCAAACACAAATAAGAACGGAACATTTCTAGCCTCACAATAATCCTGTATTTTTTCAATCATATCAATGAATGTAGCATGATACTCATTAAACTCAGGTTGTCTCTCTGCATTAAAGAATACATATCCATCTTTACCATATGTGTATGTTGGATGAACCATTTTATCAAATAATTTATCATTAGCCACTGTATATAAATAAATCATCTGATCGCGGAATCCTATCCTATCCTGTAAATAATTATCTAATGCATCTGTTAAATCATCATCATCATTTTCTGGTTGGTAATTAGGACCTAATGGATTATTTGTTAATGTTCTATTATCAATTTCTGAAACAACATTTTCTTTCCAGTTAAATTTCAGAATAGGAATAAACAATAGTACAATAAAAATAATTATCGTTCCAATTTTAATTTTTTTCATAGAATTAAACCTCTAATACCTAAAGTAAATAAATGGACTATAGGTAGAATTTATCATACATATTACAGAGACAATCATAAGTCCAAACAAAACAACTTCCTGTACAATTAAGCCAACATTATTTTGTTGGACACGGTAAACAATTTTCTTTAATTTACTTGCACTAAATAATGTTGCACCTATAACTCCCACTACACACAATATAATTACCTTTTTATCAAAGAAATATGAAAATTGATAAAATATATCATTTGTGTTAAATTTTGTAAATCCAAACATAATCTTATAGTAGTTAAACAACTCTGTCAGTCCTGAAAATTGGAATGCTTCCCATCCAATCATCACAATCAGCATGGTACATAACCATTTTACTATATTGGGAATTTTTCTATACCATTCTTTCTTTTCCACACATTTTTCAAAAATACGACATATACCATGTAAAGCTCCCCAAAAAATGTAATTTCCACCTGCTCCATGCCATACACCTGTTATGAAGAAAACAATTCCTAAATTAACCAGTGTCCGAATTCTTCCTTTTCGATTTCCACCTAATGGAATATATACATATTCTTTAAACCACGTTCCTAAAGAAATATGCCACTTTCTCCAAAAATCGGTAATTGATGTTGCTGTATACGGAAAACGGAAGTTGTCTTCCAGTTCTATTCCAAAAATACCAGCTAAACCAATTGCAATATCAGAATACCCGGCAAAATCATAATAAAGCTGTAAAGTATATAGTAATGCACATCCCCATGCCGTAGGTATATCTATGCCATATGCAACCTGTCCTTGTATCGATGATACAACACTTCCAAAATAATCTGCCAAAATAAGTTTTTTAGCAAATCCTATCATTATTCTATTTAACCCGTTAAAGAAATTATTAACATTTATCTCTCTGCATTTGATCTTCGGACTAAAATCTTTCCACAAAACAATCGGTCCCGAAACCACTTTTGGAAAAAATGTTAAATAAAATGCAACATCCAATAGATTTCCAGGTTTCGCATCATTTCTATAAACATCTACAACGTAAGATATCGCAGAAAAAGTTATAAAAGAAATTCCCAACGGTATCCATGACATCTGCCAATCCCATTCTTTTGTAAAAAGTCTGTTTACTATTTGAACTGTAAAACCAGTATATTTATAATAGTATAAAATCCCAACCAGTATTAAGATTCCAAGTAAAAGTAACTTATTGCTCTTCTTGGTTCGTGTAATTGTTATTACCTGTCCAATTATATATACCATTACTACATATATGCATATAAATATTATGCCATCCAGACCTGCCCAGCCATAAAAGGCAATACTTATACACACTAATACAAGATCTCTTACTCTTAATTTTTTAAATACTGTAATTTTTTCCAATAAACACATCGCATAATATGCTATAACACTTATTGGAGCAAATAAAAACAGAAAAACTACACTTGTAAATCCCATTACACCTATTTATCCTTTATCTTTTTCTTATTAATCCAAAAGTTAATTACACTATATAAAACAATACACCCTACAACACACATCCAGAACTTATAAGATATTAAAAACGTAATAAATGCTGTTGACTCTGCTCTTGGTGTAAAGAAAATACTTATAATCATATTTAGTCCAATCGTTGCAAGCAGCCAGTTTTTTCTGAAAAATATAGGAATGATACCGCAGACAACTCCAAGGAAAATACTAAACAGGATTACCCCTGGATACCCCCAGTCTACATAATTTTCAATTATATATGATGAGCCTCGTCCATTTCCTGCAAGATAATCGCTTCCAAACACCACATATGATATAGAATGTGAAAAAGTATGTCCATTATACACTTGACGTAAACAGTTTCCTTCTCCTATATCATCCAGTTTAAAAAGTTCCTTTCCTAATGTGTTATAAAAAAACTCATCCGTCAAAGCTCCTAATGTATAGGTCTTTTGATTTTTCATAGGCAGTTGGTCTTTATAAGTATATCCCTGTAAAACAGTATCATACGTTGTTCCCTGCTTGTACGCAAAATCAACGACTAAATCTGGAATTGACATATTTACGCTTTCACCAGCACGTAAGTAATTAAACGCCCCCATTGACAAAACCATTACAGGAATTGCACATATGATAATTATTTTTTCTTTCTTGCCAATCCATTTTTTTTCAGGATTTTTTTCAATCATATCCCTTAATACATAATAAACGAATGCAAAAATACAATTTAAAATAATAGGATTACGAAGTCCAATTTTCAACATTGGAATAGCAGATACTATATAAATAAAAAGCCAGATAAATGATTCTTTTTTTGATGGTTTTAATGCCAGTAAAATGCACAGAAAATAATTCATACATCCTGCTGGAAAATAAATCCAAAAAGGGAGGTCTGAGTGATATAATGTGAAAAACTCTTCATATTCTTTTCCCCGCATAAAAAGGAGTTTATCTGTTTCCTGAATAAAGTAACAAATCATACATACAGCCAGAATCACACGAACACTCTTGATTAAAAGCTGTTTATTAATCTTTTTTCTATTTATTTTTTTAGATTTTTTCCTATTCTTACCAATATTGATTTTTTCTAAAATCTCTACCAGCAATGCTCCTGCTCCAATTGAAATAATAGACAAAAGAATTGCACATGTAGCGAAACAATTGGCCTCTACACTATAAGTCTCCCACCAGCTCCAGTCTTTAACTACAGGAATCAATACTCTGGTAAGCAAAAATAAAAATATGCATGCATCAAATAAAAACACTATAACACGCCGTTCGAAGTTCAAAGCCCCAACCAACAAGTTTCCGCCCCATACAATTAACAGAACAATTGCCATTGCATTATACTTTTGATTCTGCATAAAATACTGGAAGAAAAAAATTCCTAATATGGACAATAAAATAAAAATAATATAGGAAGCAATTTCCTTTCCCGTAAACTTTGAAACGAATTTCTTCATCTGTTATTTCTCCCGCTTATAATCTGCCAGCACACTCCGTCAAAACAGAAATATATCTCGATAAATCAATATCACATACTGCTGCTAAATCTGTATCTTTTTTAGGAAGTGCAGTACTAATTCCATCTCCCGGATCATAAGTCTCTACACCATAAGCTTCAACCATGTTTAATCCTTCTATATATTCCTCAAATGTTTTTTCTCCATTAGCCATTGTCTGAAGTGACTCATCCGATGCTGATTTCTCTTTTAAGGAAACAACATCTGCATCAGAATTTAATGTAACAGAATATGTTTCTAAATGAGAGTAACAAATTTTAAATCTATAATCTGTTCCAACAAATCCCAGCGTTACTGTGATGTTTCCTGAATTATTATTTATTTGGATATAATCTCCTATTGCTAATCTTGTTGCCTTTGTGTTTTCAAGATTACTATATGCTTTATTAATAACAGTTAAGAATTCTGAAATATCAAGATTACATCCTGCTTCAAGATCAGATCCTTTTTGGGGAACATTTAAATGTGTACTATCCGTTTTTTCTGTTGCGATCTCGTTCACTTCATCAATTGTCATTTTATTTCCAACGATGTAGTTTTCCAACGCATCCACCTGTTCGTTCCATTCCCCGTGATCACTTTTATATCCTAATCCATAGGCTGATCCTAATTCCTTATTTGTAAAACGCGTTCTGTCTTTACTTGGATTTTGTTCAATCTGATCTAAATAAAGATAAGTAATCTTTTTGTCTTTTACTCCAATTAATGCATACGTAATCTTCACAGTTCCATCTTCTTCAACTTGACCGTCAACTGCATATCCTGCCTGTTTATATTTTGTCTCTGGAATTTCTGCTTTTTCATGTGTTGACATCAAATTAGAACCACAGCCTACTACTGTAACCATTACTGCGCTTCCTATTACCATTGCAAAAATTTTTTTCCATATTTTCATTTTTATCTCACTTTCATTTTATAAACCTAAAAATCAGCTTTCCTCGTTATTAAATATTCATTTACATTTGTATTCCCAAAATGGAAGTTTTAAGAAACCTACCAGACTTCCAATTCCATAGCTCACATGCAACAGGAAGAATAATATCGGAAGTAATAATTCCTGCCAATACTTTTTTTTCTTTCCCTTTACCGCCATAAAGGACATAATAACCGCAAGACAGCTATAGGCTCCCCACATCAACTTGGCAAGAAAAGTATGATGACCAACTGCAAGTGCAGAAGTTATTATAATACCTCCAACAAATGCAAATGGAACAAAATGATACACTGCCAGACATTCCGGACATGCCTTTAATGTCAACGCAACCCAATATCCATTTCCATATTTTTGTTTTAACATTCCTGAAAGTGTACTTCGGGCATGCTGATAAGATATAATTCCCGGAGAATAGCAAATTTTATATCCTGCTTTACGGATTCTATAATGAAATTCATTATCTTCAGTTCTCCCCAACTGTTCATCGAACCCACCAACTTTCTCCAGAACTTCTCTGCGATATGCTCCATGAAAAAGCGATTTAACATATTGCTTTTTTTGACTACGTCTATAAGAAGCCATACTGCTTCCAAACATTGACTGTTCTGCCAAAAGAAGTGTTTCTTTCCACGGTGTACTTTCATCAATTATATTTGGTCTCGGTCCCCCGGAAACCATTTCTCCAGTTTCCAGGATTTCTACATTTTTTCTCACAAATTCACGTGGAATTGATGCATGTGCATCTACACGAATCATAACATCACCTGAGAAATTATTTATTGCGACATTCCATCCGGCAGCCTGTTTTTTACCTGGATTATCCAAGACCTGAATCTTTTTAAAATCTTTTTCCTGTTGCTGAAAATCATTCATAATTTCTTTTGTACTGTCCGTAGACATACTATCTATCAGCACAATTTCCATCTTTGTATGATCATAATCCTGTGATTTAATATCTTCAAGAAGTTTATTCAAAACTTTTTCTTCATTATATGCAACAACACAAAGTGATACTATCATCCTCTATTCCCCTATTAAATTACTTTATTACAGCAACTAGTGTTTTCACCATAGTACATATATCTCTTAAAAAACTAAACTTTTCAATTTCTCTTAAATTATATACCATCTTCGCTGGTAAAACTTCATTTATATATACTTCATCCGCATTTTCTGCATTCTCAAGAAGCTTCTCTTCATCTTTATACTCGATGCTTGTACGAGATGTAACTCCAGCTGGAAGTAAGAATGTTGCCATCATTTCTTCCGTATAATGAGCTACATACTTCGGTACCTCTGGTCTTGTGCCGACAAAAGTCATATCTCCTTTTAAGACATTAAATAACTGCGGAAGCTCATCTAAGCGTACTTTCCTAAGTAGATGTCCCATTCTGGTGATCCGCGCATCCCCTTTTGTAGTCACCTGAGTACCAAGTTTATCTGCATGATCAACCATTGTTCTGAATTTCCAGATTTTAAACTTTCTTCCATAAGTTGTCACACGGACCTGTTTAAACAAAACAGGTCCTTTAGAATCCAGTTTAATCATAATACTCAATGCAATAAGAATTGGTGATAAAATAACTATCATTATTGCAGCGCAAATAATGTCAAACGCTCTTTTTATTTTCAGTTCTTTTTGATGTTTTTGCAAAATATCATAATAATATTTCACTTTTTCATTTCGCATTGCTTTTGGCAATTCGTTCCATTCTTTCATAAAATTTACCCTTATAAGCACTCTTTAAATGATTCAATGACATATTTAACATCTTCGTCTGACAGCTTTGTATGAAGAGGCAACGTAATCTCATTCTCAAACATATGATATGCATTTGGATAATCCTTGATATCAAATCCAAGATTTTTGTATGCTGTTAAAAGTGGCAATGGTTTATAATGAACATTCGTTGCAATTCCTTTTTCTGCCATTTTTTCGATAATCTCGTTACATTCTTCTCTTGTCTTTCCGTTCACTCTCACAAGATATAAATGACCACTGGACTGACTTGTATCTGTATAATGCTCAAGCACAGTAACGTTTTCTTCTCTGAAAGCCTCATTATATCTTTCGATTATTTCTCTTCTTCTTTTTAAAAGCCCTGGGTAACGTCTCAACTGCACTAATCCAAGAGATGCCATAATATCTGTCATATTACATTTATAATATGGCGCAATGATATCATACTCCCACGCTCCCAGCTGTGTCTTAGCCAAAGCATCTTTAGACTGACCATGTAGAGAAAGAAGCATAAACTGTTTGTAAATTTCTTCATTATTTATTCCGTCAATATCTCTCCAGACTGCTGCTCCGCCTTCTGCTGTTGTAAGATTCTTTACTGCATGAAAAGAAAAGCTTGTGAAATCTGCAATTTCTCCACTATGCTTTCCATTTTTTGTAGCACCAAATGCATGCGCACCGTCGGCTACTACCGCTATTCTTCCCATCTTTTTCTGTATCTCTGTGCTCGGACGGAATAATGACTTTTTCTTTTCTACAATGTCGTATATCTTGTCGTAATCACAAATCACCCCTCCAAGATCAACCGGAATGATTGCCTTTGTTTTCTCTGTAATTGCAGATTCCAGCTTTTCATAATCCATCTCATAAGAATCCGGCTGAGTATCTACTAATACAAGCGTTGCACCTACATGTACTGCAACACTTGCTGATGCAGTATACGTATACGCACTTGTAATCACTTCATCCCCCGGACCAATTCCAAGAACACGTAAACTCATCTCTGCACATGCTGTAGCTGAGTTAAGGCAAACCGCCTTACTCGTATGGCAAAATGCTGCTATTTCGTTTTCGAATTTCTTTGTCTTAGGTCCTGTAGTTATCCATCCACTTCTTAAAGTATCTGCAACCTCTGCAATCTCTTCCTCCGTAATATCCGGTGGTGAAAATGCTATATGTCTGTTTTCCATCTATCTATCCTCCACAACTGGTTCTTCATGACTCGCTTTTCCAAGACTTAATAATTCTTCATACATCTCTTCATCACGTTCTTTATCTTCTTCTCTGATATGATACGTCGAAACAATTCCAGATACGATTTTTTTCACATCCCTTGATTCCTCTGATGCAGCAATTTCAAGTTTTTTCAACTCGCTTAAGAAATGTACTTCATCAAATTCTAACGGTTGTCCCACATAAATCAGATTATTTGCTGTCTTCTGTAAGCCTTCCTCTTTTGTAAGAATCTCCTCATACAATTTTTCTCCTGGCCGAAGTCCTGTATATTCAATATTCATGTCCACACCAAGAGTATAACCTGACAAACGAATTAAATTCTTGGCAAGATCAGCAATTTTAACTGGTTCACCCATATCAAGCACGAAGATTTCTCCTCCATGAGCCAATGCGCCTGCCTGCATTACCAATGATACAGCTTCCGGAATTGTCATAAAGAAACGGATAATATCCGGATGTGTAACTGTCACAGGACCTCCGGCTGCCATCTGTTTCTTAAACAATGGAATAACACTACCATTACTTCCAAGCACATTTCCAAAACGCACAGCAACAAATTCTGTCCTGGAATATCTGCTGAATGTCTGAATGATCATCTCACATAATCTCTTGGACGCCCCCATAATGTTCGTCGGATTAACTGCTTTATCTGTAGAAATCAGTACAAACTTTTTAACACCATACTTATCTGCAGCTCTTGCTGTTTTATAGGTTCCGAAAACATTATTTTTTATTGCTTCGTTCGGGCTGTCTTCCATCAGTGGAACATGCTTATGTGCAGCTGCATGATACACTACATCTGGTCGATAAAGATCCATCACACTTTCAATTCTCTTTGTATTACGAACTGAACCAATAAGCACTTCTAATCTAAGTTTTGGGTATTTCTTTTTTAATTCCTGCTGTATATCATATGCATTATTTTCATATATATCAAAAATAATAAGCATTCTCGGATTATGTGCAGCAATCTGTCGGCAGAGCTCGCTTCCGATAGAGCCACCACCTCCCGTTACAAGAACACTCTTGCCTCTCACATATCCGGCAATACTGTCAATATCAATCTTCACAGTATCTCTTCCCAGCAAATCCTCAATAGAAACTTCTCTTAATTTTGAGACACTTACCTCATCATTGATCAGCTGATACACGCCTGGCAGTACCTTCAGCTTACAAGTTGTTTCATTACAAATACGCAGGATATCTCTGGTGTCTTTATTATCGGCAGATGGAATCGCAAGTATGATCTCATCTACATCATATTTTTTCGCAGCCTCTTTAATTTTCGTACGGTCTCCGACAATGCGTACTCCGCGAATATATTTCCCGATTTTTGATGGATTATCATCAATTACACATACAACATTTCTGTTTAAATGCTTGCTTGTTTTCATCTCGGTAATTATTATATTACCGGCTTCGCCTGCCCCAATCACCATTGTATTTATCGGACGGTTTGTGTTCTTTGAGATACCTCTTTGAAGAGCATGCAAAATACGATAAGAAAATCTTGTAATCAAAGTTGTCATTGTCAAGAAAAAGAAATAGAACAAATGAAAACTTCTTGGCACTGTCAGATAAAGCAGACTCATTCCAAATGCCTGAAATGCAGTTGATAAAATTGCCGCTGCACAAACAAGTAACGCCTCATAAAGACTTGCATATGACCAAACTCTATTATATAAATTCAATAAAAGAAAGATGATCATTGTAGTAACTATATTAATCAACAAATACGTATTAACACTTGTTAAATCTTCCACAGGAACAGTGTTCCCATCCATTTTATATCTAACAATCAATGCCAGGTAAGAATTCACTATAATTGTAATGACATCTACAATAAATAGTAATATCATTCTTGATTTTGATGTTTTTAGGTTGAATATATTTTTCATAGAAATCCTCTCCGTTAACAATGTTACAAATTATTACAAGTTTTTTACATAACTTATATAATATCAAATTTTATTCCATTATTCAATGTCTGTACTTATTTTTTTCATAAATTATACAGTTTTTATATTTCTCTACATTATGTTTTTGAAATCATTACCAATCAACTTTAAAAAAGGAGACGCTTCTCACTATTTCTGCGCCTCCTCTACCCACTCTTAATTCAATTGTTCACCTTCCGACAACACTCCGCCCTCTTCTACAATGTTTGCCAAGTCGATAATATTCTGCACAGAAGATTCAATCGGCTCCATAATAAAGAGTTCTGTATCACCACTGGAATAACATGTACCAGTTGTATTTGTTCCTTCCGCTGCCACAGACTGAATTGTCCAAGCTGCATTATCATTCAACTGATACTTGATCAATGCATTAATCTGCTCCTGAGTCATATTTGTCTCAACATCTTTGCTCACCTGTTCCATGATCGCATTTGCCTTCAGAAGCATCGCTGGCGAAAGGCACTTCTTGAGCATTGCAGTAATGACCGCCTGCTGATTTTTACCTCTCTGATTATCTCCATCCGGAAGGTTTTGTCTTTCACGACAGAATGCAAGTGCCTCCTCACCGTTGAAATGATTGTATCCTTCCTGTACATCCATTACATGTTCTGAATCTTCACTCGTAGTAAATGCAAGTTCAGAATATACATCAATCCCTCCAAGTGTATCTACAATGTCAATCATAGATGTGAAATTCAATCTCGCATAATAATTAATATCTGTCTCATACAATTCACCCAGCGTACGCATAGAGGCATCTACTCCGTGAATTCCTGCGTGAGTCAGTTTATCTCTCTGACCACCTGAAACCTCCGGAATCGGTACATAGTAATCACGTGGAGTAGTTACTAATAATATCTGATGTGTCTGCGGATTCACAACTGCAATAATATTCACATCACTTCGGCTTGTTTCTGATACATCACCATAAACATCAATGCCACTGATATAAACTGTAAATGGTTCTTTTATAATACTGTCATCTGTTGCTCCTGTTGAATTTCCGAAATCCAACTCAACACGTATATTAAATGTATACAACACTTTCACTTTATCGCTATAGCCATCTACTGCTTCTTCCATCAGACTTGTATATGCACTGTTATAAATAATAGCATCACAGTCCCCATCCACCAAAGCCTGTGCCTGATCCTGAACGGAATCATACTCTTTCACTTCAATTGTATCAACGCCAACTTGTTTTTCAATATCAGCTACAGCTGTCTGTATATTGTCAGCACCTTTCTCAAACTGTACACCATACGTATAGTCTGCCGCATCTTCTATTGTCTCTGCCGAATCATCCGCTCGCACTGCAACAATCATCTTATCTACTTTATAGTTGCTGCCTGTGATCTTTCCAATCATATCATTAGCCTGAGCGACATAATAACTTCCTGTAAACATCACAACTGCCATAAGTAAACTGAACACTTTTCCCAAAGTCCCCCGTTTTCTCCTTGCCACCTGTGAATTCAATGTCACACACCATAAGAAAAACAGTATTGTTGCTGCCAGTATCAGATACTTATCCGGAATCATTCCTAACAAATACAATACCGCCATTAAGGCTATACTGGCAATCGTCTGAAGAATGATACACAAAGTCCCCAGCTTATTACTTCCCGATCTGCGAGAATACTTATTTGTACTTTTTTTTCTGCGTGCAGAATTGCCAGCAGATCCTTTTCGTTTTGCCATCTTACATCCCTTTTCTTAAATTAGAACAATTTTGACGGGTAAACTCCTTTTTCGATCAATCCACGAAGTGCTGCTGTTACAGATTCTTTATCCTCCTTATATGTCACACCAAACCACTGGTCATGTGACTGCAGTACTTTTACTTCCAGTTTTCCATCACTTAACAGATCTCCAATCATTGTCGGAAGCAGATATTCTGCTTTTAGATCTGTACTTTCTGTGTTCTCAAGGAACTCATCAAATCCTGTCTTAAGAATCTCGAAAAATTCAGGTGTAATTCCCCACATATTCATAGATACCGGTGAATCAACGTCAAGGAATACATCTCCATCCTCTTTGTGGATTACGGCTTTTCCGTCTTCTTTTTCGATGTTATGTGTCTCTTCAATGTCTGCAAGCATGCCATGTCCGTCTACTTCGCACACACCTCTGGTCACGCCTCCGTTATCACTCAATGTATTTTTCAATACAAAGCTGACCATACAAATCTGCATTATATCAGCAGATGGAAGGTTTGTCAAATAACTGTATGCCTCTTTAAATGCTTCTTTTCCATAATAATCATCTGCATTGATTACAAGGAATGGAGCATCCACCACATCTTTACAGCAAAGAATTGCCTGACCTGTTCCCCAAGGCTTTGTTCTTCCTGTGAATTTTCCGCTGAATTTTTCTGGAATATCATCAAGCTCTTGAAATGCATATGCTACTTCTACTTCTTTTTCAATACGGTTGCCAATGATCTCTTTGAAATCTTTCTCGAGATCTTTGCGGATAACGAATACAACTTTGTCAAACCCTGCTTCTAATGCATCATAGATGGAGTAGTCCATGATAATCTCTCCATTTGGTCCAATCGGAGCCAGCTGCTTAATTCCGCCTCCAAAACGACTTCCAATACCTGCCGCCATGATTACTAATGTTGCTTTGCTCATTTCTTTTTCCTCCTAATGTCTCTTCACTGTTACAATATACCGGTTTATAAACACCACTTATTCTCCCAATCCATCTTTCACAAGTTGAACCATGTCTGAAAGTGCTGTTTCTTCGTCTTCTCCTTCACAAATAATTGTAATCTCATCTCCGCTTTTTATGCATGCACCCAGTACACTTAATACACTTTTCGCATTTGCATTCACTTCTTCATTTTTCATCTTCTTGTACACTGTGATCTTGCTCTTGTACTGCATCGCAGTTTTACAAAACAATCCTGCCGGTCTTAGATGAAGTCCTGTCGGATTTTTGATCACTACTTTATCGCTTACCATGTTATTCTCCTATTCTATCTCTCTGATAGTTGGAAGTTTTAACTCCAATATCATATAATATGCACTGAAAACTGTCAATGCCAGCCTTCTTAATTCTTTTTTAATTTGGGGCTGGTTTTTTCAAATTAATATGAAGTATCATTAATTTGTCTCAGCGTCATTTTCCGGTTGTTCATCCTCTGTGGATTCTTTTTCAGTCAATATAAGCTGCACTGTCACTGGTTTTGTCAACGTTACTCCATCCGGAAGGTCTACTTCTATCGGTATGTCATAAGTGCCTTCTTTCGTGTAATTCTGGAGGTTTACCGATACTGCATTACTGATATCCAGGCTGTCCAGCGTATCTTTCTCGCCCTGGAATACAAGCGTTACCTCTGCATCTGGCTCATAACTCACCTGAAGATTTTTTGCCAGATAATTCTGTTTGATGGATGCAACCATAAACTCAATTGTACGATTTCCCAACTGTTCGATCATTGCAGTTGCTGTAACCTTTCCTGATGCACCTTCAATCAGTTCTACACCTTCCGGCAGATAATCTGTAATATCAAATGCTTTCTCTATCTTCTCTGTTGCCCCATCAATAGACAATTCAGATGCTGGAATATTGATACTTTCAATCTTGGATAAGGCCTCTTCTTTTCCGCAGACCTGCACGCTCGCCGGTTCGCTCGAACAACCGAGATATTCATATCCATCTGCCGGTGTTCCAGATGCTTCAAATTTCAACGGAACCGTCTTGATCCTCATCACTTTCACATCTACAGTGATTCCATCTTCTCCAAGATTATTACTTAACTGTCCCTGATTGATTACATTTCCCGATGCATCATATAAAACAAGTTCTGCTGTAAGTTCTTCATCTTTTGAAATCCCATCTACATTAATCTTCGCTACAGCTTTATCAATTGATTTTACTGTGGATTCTGCTCCTGTAATCGTTATTTTTTCCGGATTAACTTTCATCTCTCCAATCTGATAACCGTCACGCTGCGTTCCTGTTGTGCTAACAGTCAGTGTAAATACATTCTTACCTGTCGGTTCTGTCTTAATCTGTATGTTTCTCGGAACAGACTCTGCCGACTGATAAAATCCACTATACTTTGGAATTGATACTGAAATTGGTATCAACCCTGTCCTGGAATCCATTTCTTTAATATCCGCAGTAGCCACAATATCATCTGACTTAATCTGTTGAATCACTGAACGTTTTGCATAAACAACTACGTTTACATTCTGATCATCTAAAACCGTATAAACTTCCCCACCCTGTGTAATCACATCATCGTTCGCTATCGTAACTTTGATGTTTGTATAGGTTGATTTCGTAACCGGATTAGCAACATTCGCAACAATCAGCCAAAGAAATGCTGCAAAAACAAATGCAATAATCTTAAGCGGAAGATTCGTTGTCAATTTGTATTTTTTCATGATCTGTGCCATCCTTTCCGTATAGAAAACTTGTTCTTTGTCTCTGTCTTTCTATACTGAATCTGGCTTAACTGACTCCGAAGTTCTTCTGCGTTAATAGCTCGAAGCAATCGTCCTCCGGAAGCCACAGAAACAAGTCCCGTTTCTTCTGAAACAACAATCACAAGAGCATCGCAAACCTCGCTCATTCCCAATGCAGCACGATGCCTTGTTCCCAGATCTTTACTGATTGTCATGTTATCTGAAAGTGGCAGATAGCATGTTGCTGATGTAATTCTGTCCCCTCTGATAATGACCGCGCCGTCATGAAGTGGGGTGTTGTGTTCAAAAATATTGATCAGCACCTGAGAAGACACTTTACAATCAAGCTCTATACCTGTCATTTCATACTCTGTTAACTGAATCACCTGCTCTACCACGATCAGTGCTCCTGTACATACGCTTCCCATGGCATAACAAGCTCTTACAATACTATCCAGTGTTTCATCCGAAAACCTCTGATTTTCTTTATTTTTATCGAACGGATTAATGTTACTAAATAAATTCTTCTCTCCCAGCTTCTCCAATGCCCGTCTAAGTTCTGGCTGAAAAACAACAATTGCTGCAATCGCTAATACATTAATTGACTCTTTTGCCAGATACAGGATCGTATTCATTTGAAAAAGCCATGCCAGAAGAATAAATCCCCCCAGCATAAGCATTCCTCGCAGAAGCATCCAGGCTTTTGTGTTCTTGATCCAGAGCATGATTTCATAGACAATAATCGTCACAATCAGAATCTCTATGATATCTTTTATCTGTATATGTGGAAAATACATTCCATTTGAATAATTTCTTATAAAATTCTGAATCCACTCTATCATCTCAAGTCTCACCACCTTATGTAATCACTCGTTGTTATGCACTCTTGCATCTTTTGCTCTGTCGATCACTCTTTTTTCTCTTCATTCTGATCCAGACCCAGTTCCTTGCTCAGACTTCTTGTTAAAAGAATATCTTCCGTCATGTTTGAATCATTAAAAATTGTTGTTTGTGCAAGATCAGACTCCTTTTTCAGTTGTTCTGACTGATTTTCTTCCTCTTTCTGTTCAACTTCCTTCAAATCAGAAACTTCTGACACAGCAGTATTATTTTCTGTCTCTGACACATTCGGCATCTCTGCGTCCTGTTCCTGATGTTCTGTAATATGTTTTACCTGCTTCTCAGGCATCTGAACCACTACTTTCGGAACTGCCTTTACATAATAATAGTATTCGTCATCTTCAAACTGAACATTCTCTGTTCTTGAATAATCCACAGAGAAAAAAAACACTTCAAGGAACAATCCTGCTACAACACCAAGAATTCCACTGAAGATCATCATCGTATAAGGCATATGAAGTCCCAAAGAGATATTTCCTGATGCGCCTATGATTATACAAACTGCTGTACCTGTTGCTGATGCTATCTTCCAGGAATGATCGACTGCCCGATTTTTAATTCCGTTCACTACCAGTATTCCGATCACTACTGCAAACAGCATAACCCACATCTCTTGATAGCCTACAAACTGTTTTGTAAAATTGGTTAAAGTGCTGATCATTGTTGTTCCATCTGTACCTTTCAATGCTGTTGCAGAAGCTTTGATCAGGTAAAGCAGATAATAAACAAGGATTCCGCAGGATGCAGGGACAATCCATACTGTAGTACCTAACAGCCCAAATATAACCGGAATCACCAGTGGTATTTTCATGCCGAACGCTACTACCGTCAGCAGAATCAGCCAGCTCTTCTCCGGGGTAAATCGAAAGTAGAAAATATACATTAACAAAAACAGTATCACCGTAACTCCGGCTATTGGCATAGATAATGTATATAAATGAGCCACTATTAACACAGTTGCTGCTGCCGTCATTACTGCCAGAGGGAGAAATGTACAGACTACTGCTAAGCCAACAGTACAAAGAACAGATGATGCCATCTTCATAAATCCAATATTAGAATTGATCAGGTTAAACACCAAAAGTGCAAGCAAAAACTGTGCTCCCTTTCGAACCAAGAGAGAGTGAGAAACATAAATCTGCTTAAATCTTTCTCTAAGAACCAGTAAATTGTTCATTGTTCATTCTTCTCCTTTTTACACATCTTCTCTAAACGGGACAAATTACGATAATAACGTTTTACATTCTGTTTGGCAACTGCATGTTTTCGCTTATAAAAACTATTTGCGCAAACCCCATATATAACCAAAAGAACTATATAGCCTGCAATTGCTGCAATCAAGAGAACGAATAGTTTTAAAATTGTCAGATCAGCAGATAAACTATCACTTGAATAAATGCAGAAACTAACGAACAAAATTGCATAACCTATTGTTACCCAGATCAATGTAATCCACGTCTTAAGACTTGCATAATCTTTTCTGTAATAATCGGCAATTTTAAAATCATCTTTGTGATTCTTCCCATATATCGACATTTTTGTCATTAAACGAATCCTGTCTTTATCTAACATATCCGACATTCACCTTTCCAGATTTCTCTCCTAAGTATACCATATGTTCAGATACCTTGTCCAATGCTTAGAGTCAAAAAGTAGACATTTTCAACACCTGCTTTTTTCAGGATTCCTGCAGCACGTTCTATTGTACTTCCGGTTGTGTAAATATCATCAATCAGTAGAATGTTCTGGCGTGGATTCCACGATTTTGAAACCGCAAATGCCCCCTTCAGATTTCTGTGTCTCTGCTCCCCGTTCATTTCCTTTAAAGGCCGGGTTTTCTTAATCCGATATAAAACATCCTTTTCCATAGGAATTCCCATGCATTCTGATAACTGCTTTGCTAAAAGTTCTGCCTGATTATATCCTCGTTTTCTCATTTTCGATCTATGTAATGGAATTGGAATAATTGCCTGGATCCCCCATCTTCGAATCTGAAATTCAAACTCATCTGCCAGCTCTTTCCCAAAAATTTCCGCATAATATCGCTTGTTGTGATATTTCAACCGATATACTGAATTTGAAACCGGCGGAATGTGAACCCATATGCTGCGTCCTTGTTCATAATTACTTTTTCTTCTTTCACAATCCCTGCAATACTCTTTCGTTTCATCCTCCAATGGCTTTCCACAATGGATACATTTTATTTCTCCAACCTTAACAACCTGTTTTCTACAGTCATCGCAAATACCTTTTGAGCTGATTTCCTGACAAAACGGGCATCTTTTTGGATACATTTTTTCTAAAATTCTTTGATTCGCTCGTCTAAGCTTGTAAATCTTCCCTGTTCGCTTTTGTTTTCGATCATTTCCTGAAATGTTAGTTCACTCCCTACTATTGTTAAACATTTTTTTGCCCGCGTCACTGCTGTATAAAGCAGATTCCTGTTATATAGTAACTTTGGTCCTGGAAGAAGTGGGATAATGACCGCCGGATACTCGCTTCCCTGAGATTTATGAACCGTAATCGCATAGGCAAGTTCTAACTCATCTGTCATATCGTATCCATATTTTACCTTTCTCCCCTCATCATATTCCACGATAACAGTTTCTGTATATTCATTGATTTCATCAATGACTCCCATATCACCGTTAAAAACTCCAATTCCTTTGTCAACTGTTAATCCAAATCTGGTAGAAACTTCCCACTCTAATTGATAATTATTTTTAATCTGCATTACTTTGTCACCTTCACGGAACAATCTACCATTAATTTCTTTCTCCGTTTTTTGGGAATCTGAAGGATTCAGATATTGCTGTAGAATCACATTCAATCGTTCTACACCCAGCAATCCCTTACGTGTTGGTGTCATTACCTGGATTTCATTTGGATCAGCCTGCACATATCTGGGTAATTTCTTCTGTATTAAAGTAATAACGACGCTAATGATCGTATTCGCATCCTGGCGTTTTAAGAAGAAGAAATCCCGGCTTTTATTATCAATTGTAACCGGTTCTCCTGCATTGATCTTATGAGCATTTACTACAATATCACTCTCTCCTGCCTGACGAAAAATCTTTGTAAGCGTCACTACGTGAAATTTTTCTGAGCGTATGATATCTTTTAACACACTTCCCGGTCCCACGGACGGAAGCTGATCCACATCTCCCACAAGAATAAGTCTTGTTCCCGGAATAACTGCTGATAAAAGCGCATGCATCAGATTCAGATCAACCATGGACATCTCATCTATAATGATAACATCTGTCTCAAGTGGATTCTCTCTGTTTCTCAAAAATCCACCTACACTGTTCTCTTCCTCAGGATTTCCACTTACTTCAAGTAGTCTGTGAATCGTCTGGGCTTCATATCCTGTAGCCTCTGTCATTCGCTTTGCCGCGCGTCCTGTTGGCGCTGCAAGAAGGATACTCATTCCTTCGCTTTCAAAAAATTGAATCATCGTATTGATCGTTGTCGTCTTACCTGTACCCGGTCCTCCTGTTAATATGAGCAAACCATGTTTAATAGCTTCTATAACAGCTCTGTGCTGCATTGGATCCAATTCTATCTTTTCTTTCTGTTCTACTCTTTTCAGACGTTTCTCCATCATGTCTTCCGGCATCTGACAGTCAATATCAAGATCATTAAGCATTTTCGCAGTATTCAATTCCAAGTAATAATAATGTGCTGGATAAATGCGAATTTCCTCATCCACTTCTTTCATAACTGTTTTCCGCTCTATACACAGATCCATGATGTACTTCTCAATATCTTCAAGATCAACTCCTAAAAGTGCATTTGCCCTTCGAAGCAATATATTCTGTGGTAAATACACATGCCCCTCACCTACTGCCTGTTGCAATGTATAAAATAAACCACTTCGTATACGATAGTCTGAATCTGTATGTATGCCAATCTTGGATGCAATTTCATCCGCAGTCTTAAATCCGATTCCTTCAATATTATCTGCAAGCTGATACGGATTTTCTTCCAGCACTTTATACACTTTCATTCCGTAATACTGATAAATCTTGGCTGCCAGCTTTGTTGAAATACCGTATTTCTGCAGATAAATCATGGCTTTTCGCATATCTTTCTTTTCTTCAAGCTGAGATGCAATCTCCTGTGCCTTTCTCTCACTGATTCCTTTGATCTCCGCAAGTCTTTCCGGCTCTTCTTCAATAATGCGGAAAGTATCCTCTTTAAACTTTTTCACGATTCGGCCAGCCAGTGCCGCACCCACACCTTTCACTGCTCCGGAGCCAAGATATCGTTCAATAGAAACAATATCCTCCGGCTCTTTTACTTTATAATGAGAAATCTTCAACTGCTTACCATAAACATTATGATTCACATATTCTCCTTGAATTTCAAGAAGTTCTCCTTCATTAATATAGTTCAGACTTCCCACGCATGTCACTTCACCATCATCATGTTCAATATGGAATACTGTATACCCATTATCAGAATTTCTATATACAATATGACTCACATACCCTGTAACTGTTTCCACACTTTTTCCTCTCTCTTCTTGTATCTTTTCCTATTTATATGCAGAAAAAGGGTGTGTTCCTATTATACACACCCCTTGTAATTGAATCTTCTTCTCTAAGAACCTGACACTTCAAATTCTTTTTTCAGAATTCTTTCTCTTAAAACTCTTTTCTTCCACTCATAAATTCCACAAACTGTCCGGTACCAATTGCAACGACTTTCATCGGATCCTCCGCTGTCATCGTATTAATTCCTGTTCTCTCTTCGATCAATTCTTCCAATCCGCGAAGAAGTGCTCCTCCTCCGGTAAGAACAATTCCACGATCAAGGATATCTGCCGACAACTCTGGCGGAGTCTGCTCAAGTACTCCGATTACAGCTTCTACAATCTGTCCTGTAGATTCTCTCAAAGCTTCTTCTGTCTCAGATGAAGTCACCGTAACTGTCTTCGGAAGCCCCGTTACCAGATTACGCCCTCTGACTTCCATCTTCTCTTCTTCTACAAGTGGATAAGTCGTTCCAATTTTAATCTTGATATCTTCTGCCGTTCTTTCTCCAATCAGAAGATTGTGTTTCTTTCTCATATAGCGTACGATTGCTTCATCGAAATCATCACCCGCTATCTTAATTGATGTATTCACAACTGTTCCACCCAACGAAATAACTGCAATATCTGCTGTACCGCCACCGATATCAACAATCATATTTCCACAAGGCTTTGAAATATCTATCCCTGCTCCTATTGCTGCTGCCACAGGTTCTTCAATCAGATGAACTTCTCTTGCTCCGGCTGCAAATGTAGCCTCTTCCACTGCTTTTTTTTCTACTTCTGTAACACCACTTGGTACACAGATACTGATTCTCGGCTTCTTAAATGTACGTTTTCCCAGAGCTTTCTGAACAAAATACTTAATCATCTTCTCCGTCACGGTATAATCAGAGATTACTCCTTGTCTGAGTGGTCTTACCGCAATAATATTTCCCGGTGTTCTTCCAAGCATCAGACGCGCTTCTTCACCAATTGCCTTGATCACATTCGTATCACGATCAAATGCGACAACTGATGGTTCTTTCAGAACAACCCCTTTTCCTTTCACATATACCAGTACACTGGCTGTCCCCAAATCTATTCCAAGATCTACTGACATCATAATTTCTATATCTCCCTTCTAAAACGCTCTTTTACTGTTCTCAGCAATCTACTACAAATAAACAACTTTGTCTGTTACTGATTCCAGCATTCTCTTTCCTCAATCAAGTGTCTTTTGTCCCTTGAAGGGGTTTATCGTTACTGTTTTTTACTATTACTGTTGTCAATATTATGTAGCCAAAACAGTAATGTTTTATCATCCGCATACTTTAGTATAATAGACTTCGCTTAAAATAGAAAGGCATTTTTTGCATATATTTTACGACTTTTTTCGACTTTTTTTCGTCTTTATTTCTCCAATATAGACGCAATATATTTCCCTGTATAAGAATCTGGATTCTTTGCGACCTCTTCCGGAGTACCACTTGCCACAACAGTTCCTCCGCGGTCTCCTCCTTCTGGTCCAATGTCAATAATATAGTCTGCCGTCTTAATCACATCCAGATTATGTTCGATTACAATTACTGTATTTCCATCCCCGGAAAGTCTGCGGAGTATCTCTGTTAATTTATGCACATCTGCAAAATGAAGTCCTGTCGTAGGTTCATCCAGAATATATACCGTTTTTCCGGTACTGCGTTTGCTAAGTTCTGTCGCAAGTTTAATTCTCTGTGCCTCGCCACCTGAAAGCTCTGTAGAAGGCTGTCCCAAACGAATATACGACAATCCGACATCTCTCAACGTCTCCATCTTTCTTCGAATGCTTGGCACGTTTTCGAAGAAATCTACCGCTTCTTCCACTGTCATATTCAATACATCATAAATATTTTTCCCTTTATAGCGCACTTCCAGCGTCTCACGATTGTAACGCTTTCCACCACAGACCTCACATGGAACATAAACATCTGGAAGAAAATGCATCTCGATTTTCAGGATTCCGTCTCCTGCACATGCTTCGCAACGTCCCCCTTTAACATTAAAGCTAAACCGTCCTTTCTTGTATCCACGTGCTTTTGCATCCGGCGTTCCTGCAAACAAATCTCGGATCAAATCAAACACGCCTGTATAAGTGGCAGGATTTGACCGTGGCGTCCTTCCGATTGGTGACTGGTCGATATTAATCACTTTGTCAACCTGCTCTAGCCCTTCTATTCTCTTATGTTTTCCAGGGATTGTTCTTGCCCGGTTCAAGTCTCTTGCAAGTCTTTTATATAAAATCTGATTCACAAGAGAACTTTTCCCCGATCCAGACACTCCCGTTACACAAGTCATAACTCCCAAAGGGAATTTTACATTAATGTTCTTGAGATTATTCTCTTGTGCACCGACTACTTTCAGATAACCTGTCGGCTTCTTTCTTTCTGTCGGAACCGGAATCTTGATTTTTCCACTCAAATACGCTCCTGTGACAGAATTTGGATTTTTCATAATTTCCTGTGCATTTCCCACAGCAACAACCTGACCGCCATGTTCTCCTGCCCCCGGACCGATATCTACTATATAATCCGCTGCCAGCATCGTATCTTCATCATGTTCTACTACAATCAATGAATTTCCAAGATCACGCAAATGTTTCAGCGTCGCAAGAAGTTTATCATTATCTCTTTGATGAAGTCCGATACTCGGCTCATCCAGAATATATGCAACTCCGACCAGACCTGATCCAATCTGTGTTGCAAGTCGAATCCTCTGTGCTTCTCCACCGGAAAGTGTTCCTGTCGCACGCGCAAGCGTCAGATAATCCAGACCGACATCCATCAAAAACCTGATTCTTGCTTTGATCTCTTTCAGAATCTGATTACCAATCAACTGCTGTGTCTCTGTCAATTGAAGTTCATCTAAAAATTTCTGAAGACGTTCTATAGAAAGTGTTGTCACTTCTGAAATATTCTTATCTCCAACTGTTACAGCTAAAGCCCCCGGCTTCAAGCGCTGTCCTTTACAGGCTGAACATGGTGTAATATTCATAAATGTCTCATATTCTGCTTTCATCGTCTGAGAACCTGTCTCACGGTAACGACGTTCCACATTCTTGATCAATCCTTCAAATGCAACCGGATAAATCCCTTCGCCTCTCTGACCTTTATAATAAACCTTCACTTCTTTTCCATCTGTTCCATAAATCAAAATATCATGGATTTTTTTCGGATAGTCCTCAAAAGGGGTGTCCAGATCAAAATGATATTCTTTACAAAGTGCATCCAGAATTGCACGTGTGAAGCTGCTCTTGTCTGTACAGGACTGCCATCCTAAAACTGCAATCGCACCTTGATTAATAGACAACGACGGATCCGGAATCATCAGTTCTTCTGAAAATTCCATTTTGTATCCAAGTCCAAAACATTCCGGGCAAGCACCAAATGGATTGTTAAAAGAAAAACTGCGTGGTTCAATCTCATCAATACTGATTTCGCAGACAGGACATGAAAAGCTCTGGCTGAAATTCAGAGATTCTCCATCGATCACGTCAACAACAAGCAGACCTTCTGCGAGCTCAAGTACATTTTCGACAGAATCTGTCAGTCGTTTTTCAATTCCAGGTTTTATCACAAGACGATCCACAATAATTTCAATATTATGCTTGATATTCTTATCTAATGTAATTTCTTCTGAAAGCTCATACATATTGCCATCCACACGAACACGAACATATCCACTCTTTTTTGCACGTTCGAAAAGCTTTGCATGTGTTCCTTTTCTTCCACGTACAACAGGTGCCAAAAGCTGTATCTTCGTTCTCTCCGGAAGCGCCATAATCTGATCCACCATCTGATCTACCGACTGTTTTGCAATCTCACGACCACATTTCGGGCAATGCGGAATTCCAACTCTCGCATATAATAATCGAAAATAATCATAAATCTCCGTAACAGTTCCAACTGTGGAACGTGGATTGTGGTTCGTTGATTTCTGATCGATAGAAATTGCAGGTGAAAGCCCTTCGATACTTTCTACATCCGGTTTCTCCATCTGACCAAGAAACTGTCTTGCATAGGAAGACAGTGATTCCATATAACGTCTCTGTCCTTCTGCATAAATTGTATCAAATGCAAGGGAAGATTTTCCAGAACCGCTAAGTCCCGTCAAAACAACCAGTTCATTTCTTGGGATATCTACATCTATATTCTTCAGGTTATTTTCATTCGCGCCTCGTATCTTAATGTACTGTCTGGCGTCCATTTTCTTACCCATTTTGTAATCTCCTATTCCATATCATTGAGCATCTTTTTTAATTCAACAAGCTTATCACGAAGCTCTGCCGCTGCCTCAAAGTTCAATTCCGCTGCTGCCTTCTTCATCTGTTTCGTCAGATCCGCGATCAGTTTCTCCAGTTCTTTCTGGCTCATGGACTCCGGATCTTTTTCAAGCCGCATCTCTTCTGCCGCAACCTTTTTAGAGATACTGATCAGATCACGCACTGACTTCTGAATCGTCTTCGGCGTGATTCCATGCTCTTCATTGTATCTCATCTGAATCTCACGACGACGCTGTGTCTCATCGATCGCCAGCTGCATTGATTCTGTAATCTTATCTGCATACATGATTACATGTCCTTCTGCATTACGCGCTGCACGACCGATTGTCTGAATCAGCGAAGTCTCTGAACGAAGGAATCCTTCTTTATCTGCATCAAGGATTGCAACAAGAGTGATTTCCGGAATATCAAGTCCTTCTCTCAAGAGGTTGATCCCAACCAACACATCAAACACATCCAGACGCATATCTCGGATGATCTCCGTACGTTCAAGCGTATCAATATCCGAATGAAGATATTTTACACGGATTCCTACTTCACGCATATAATCTGTCAAATCTTCTGCCATGCGCTTTGTCAGCGTTGTGACAAGGACTTTATTCTTCTTACTGATCTCTTTGTTCACTTCACCGATCAGATCATCAATCTGTCCTTCTACCGGTCGCACTTCAACTTCCGGATCAAGAAGTCCTGTCGGGCGGATTACCTGTTCTGCTCGAAGAAGTTCATGATCCTTCTCATATTCTCCCGGTGTCGCAGATACAAACATCACCTGATTGATCTTACTTTCAAACTCATCAAAGTTAAGTGGACGGTTATCCTTCGCAGATGGCAGGCGGAATCCATAATCTACCAATGTCTGCTTTCTCGACTGGTCTCCGTGATACATTCCACCAATCTGCGGGATTGTCTTATGTGACTCATCAATCATCATAATAAAATCATCCGGGAAATAATCGATCAATGTATACGGAGCCTGTCCCGGTCGAAGCCCTGCCAAATGTCTGGAATAATTCTCAATTCCGGAACAAAATCCAGTCTCCTTAAGCATCTCAATATCAAAATTCGTTCGCTCCGCAATACGCTGTGCTTCTAGAAGTTTGTCATTTCTCTTAAACTCTTTGACACGTTCTTCTAATTCTTCTTCAATATCTGCCACCGCACGTTTGATATTCTCACGGTCAACCACGTAATGAGATGCTGGAAAGATTGCTACATGTTTCAGTTCGTCCTTCACTTCTCCTGTCAAAATATCAATCTCTGAGATCCTGTCTATCTCGTCTCCAAAGAATTCCACACGAATCGCTGTGTCACTCTCATATGCCGGAATGATTTCCAAAACATCTCCACGCACACGAAATGTACCACGGTGGAAATCCATATCATTACGATCATACTGGATCTCAATCAGCTTTGCCATTACTTCATCACGATCTTTGATCATACCAGGACGCAAAGAAACTACCATGTTCTGGTAATCTACCGGGTTACCCAGCCCATAGATACAAGATACACTTGCAACAATGATCACATCTCTTCGCTCCATCAGTGACATAGTTGCGGAGAGTCGAAGCTTATCAATCTCGTCATTGATGGACGAATCCTTGGCAATATATGTGTCTGAAGATGGAACATATGCTTCCGGCTGATAATAGTCGTAGTAGGAGACAAAATATTCCACTGCGTTATTTGGAAAGAACTCTTTGAATTCCCCATACAGCTGCGCAGCCAGCGTCTTATTATGTGCAATAATCAATGTCGGCTTGTTCATCTGTTGAATGACATTCGCCATGGTAAATGTCTTACCAGATCCAGTAACGCCAAGCAACGTCTGACACTGGTTTCCTTCTTTGAAACCTTCGACCAGCTCTTTAATTGCCTGCGGCTGGTCGCCAGTTGGGTTGTATTGTGATACTAATTCAAAATGATCCATGTAATTTCTCCTGAGCGCTCTAATTTAGCGGTGATATTTTAGAAATAGTAGTTGTTTTCTTAGTATTGTTACTTGTATAGTATATCATTCAGGAGAAAAAAAGTACAGAACTAAATCGAATGTTTGTTCTGTACTTTTACATCTTAGCTCGATTCTACATACCTTTAAAATGTATCTGGATTTAAAGTCAAATTTTTTATTTCGTTGACAGAATAAACTTTTAAGATATATAATATTTTTATTACATTTGTAAGATTTGGAGGAATATCACA
>ENA-ORTM01000174-ORTM01000174.1-human-gut-metagenome-genome-assembly--contig:-NODE-174-length-80337-cov-5.263010_pt1 | contig 80337 bp, 94 predicted proteins | sample MGYA00241909_ERZ509182 | MGnify/ENA primary metagenome ERZ509182 (study PRJEB26280, sample SAMEA2338855) | human gut metagenome | biome: human gut; feature: human-associated habitat; material: faeces...
AGTACTGTATTTACGGTACTTTTTTTATTTTGTGTTGCATTTCGTGTTGCATAGTTTTTAAAATAGCTAAAAATGGGTGTTTTTCCTCTCATGAAGAGATTTATTCATGAGAGGGCTTGTCTAAACAATTCATACAATTCGAAAGATTCTGAACAATGTTTTCAAAGAAATTATCCATAACATTATCCACTGCAATTCGTTCATCTGAAAAGGTATGAGTGTATACTTTTTTCATTATCTGGTCTGTTTTCCAGCCACCACGTTCCTGGGCATATTTATCCGGTACACGAAGCTGTGCCATGACAGAGGCATTTATGTGTCTGAGGTCGTGAAATGTCATGTGTGGCATATCGGACTCTTCTAATAAGTACTGGAAACGCTTATAGAGGGTGTTATAGGAATATGGTACAAGCACATCGCCAGGTACTTTTTCAATTAAGCTTTTTATATATTCCGGAATCCTGTGTCTGCGGATTCTGGTATTATTTTTTGCTTCTTTCTTTCTAATATCGTCATTATCCACTTTTACAACTGTTTCCGTGATTGATATATAATTTCCGTCCTTAGAGATAGATTTTGATTTTGTAAGACCACGAATTTCTGACACTGAGAAACTAAGCCACATAGCAAGTAACACTGGCAGTTCGATGTCTGTGCCCTCGAATACAGCAAAGATTGCATCAGGAGTCTGTAAATCTTTAATTAATACCGGAACGGTAGGAAGTTTTACATTGGTATCAATTCCTTGGCAGAAAGCATTTAAAGCTGCACTGATTAAGCCATATTCATTTTTTACGGTCTTTGGTGAAATAGTTTCTGTTGGTCTTTTGAGGCTCTTTCGCTTGGCTTCACGGTTTACTGCCTCTTGCAGGTATTCCTTATCAACACTTGTAAGATAAGTATTCATGATATGTTTAAATCCATTTTTTTGCATCCTTTTGTATCCGGCTATTGTAGAGGGGCTTAAGATACCATCTTTTGAGTTAATATACATCTCAATCGCTTCACCAATCGTGCAGTTTAAGATATTTTTCTTATGCTCCTTTTCAGAAGCCCATTCGGCAGCCATCCGCTCTGCCATTCGCTTGCCTTTTGGACCAGGTACGTCACAGGTAAACGATTTGTAAAAACGTTTCTGTTTAACGGAGCCATCTGGTTGAATAATTTCTTCCGTGTGACTGTATACCTGACATCGCCAAGAGCCTGATACAAGTTTTCGTGCTGTTGCCATGTTATCACTCCTTTTTGGGTATAAAAATAACAGCCAGCTTGGAACAGATGTTCTGCTTGCGTGACTGCTCCGGAGATGATACAATAATTTTGTTAATAGGAGATGTATCATCTCTGGATATTTACTTGTGTATGCCGGTTTCTGTTGGAGCAGGAGCCGGTTTTTCTTTTGTTAATAAATATTAGTATTGATACTGATTTGTATAAGCGAATACTTTATAATCTGCAATGGATGCGCTTGTGATATCTTCCGGAAGAAATACCGGTTCTAATTCAAATCCAATTTCTTCATCAGGCTGTAAAGTGTTTGCAAGAACAGTCGAAAGCTGACCAATCGGTTCAGCATTTTCATTGAATAAGACCGCAGTTACACAAATATCTGTCTGAGCTGCTCCGGTTGTGTTTTTTACTTTTCCGTGTAAGTCAACACTACCCATATCCTTATCGTAAACCTCTGTATTACTTACTTCTAAGCGAACATTGTCTACTTTCGCAGTGGAAGCATTAATGTGAGGAGTGATTGTAATTCCTTCGGTTGGAGTTTGGTCATCCATAAGTTGTTCTTCGTAATAATAACCTTTTTCACCTGGTTCAATTACTTGAGGAGCAGGTGTAAAACTTCCACTGGTTGTATGAATGATTGTTCCATCTTCTGCAGTTAATTCATAGGAACTGAAATCTAAATACAAATTACTACTTCCAGTATTTTCAATTTCAACAATAGACTGTCCAATTAAATCAGAGATGCTATCTCGGTAAAATGAAACATTCTTATAAGTAACTTCAAAAGAAGCTTGTTCTTTGGAAGTATTATTTGCAGTGTCAGAGGATGAAGAATCAGAAGTAGTTGTATCACTTGTTCCGGTTTCTGATTCAGTTGCTGTTTCTGGAGCATCTTTAGAAGTTTGAGTCAATTCAACAGTAGAAGTTGTACCCATTGCTGAGACTTCATAACTGATTTTCCCATTTTTGTATGTAAATTCTTTGGTATCATCAGTCGATGCAAGCAATGCGGAATCTGTTTTTTCTTTATTCCTATCAGAAGTCCATGAATATTCTTCAACAAACTCGGTTGGTGCAGTATATGTTCCAGACCAATAAATGGATTTTGTTGCCCCATCATCGGAAATCCAGTTGATTTCGATAGAATCGTCGGTTATTGTTGCTTCTTGATAAGAACCATCTTTATTTTCAGATGCCCATACACCTGTTAAGTCAGTTGGTTCTTTTGCCTCTTCCTCTTTTTCTTCACTTTGGGAAGTTTTAGTGTCTTCTTTTGTGCTTCCGGAAGAGGAACTGGTTCCGCATCCTACGACACTGACTGATAATGTAGCCAGTAGAAGCATTGTTACAATTTTTCTTTTCATTGGCAATTCTCCTTTACTTGTTTTTTATAATGTAGATTGATTCCCTTATTTTATCTTTTGTACTATTTATTAAGTAAAAAAGACCCCGCATTACTACGAGGTCTTTGATACTGCACGTCAGTTGTCTGAGTGCTATGGCTTCTATACTGCCGGTCAACGGCTATGTGATTTTATTATAACCTCATCGGTATTAAATTGTCTATGGATTTTTACTTCTCTAAGCCAAGTTCTCTTAACATTTCTTCATGAGTGTAGCGTGGTTGATATTCGGGATTTCCGTTTTGATAAGCATTCAATGTTTCAATTTCTTCTGGTTCGGCTGGAACTTCCTCTGCGTTGCCTAAAACAAAAGTAGCTTGAATTAATTCCCAAATTTTTTCGGCATCCTTTTCACTCATGATTGTGACCGCACCGAAAATTCTTTCTTTTACTCTAGACATTTGAGAAATTTCTTTTTCTTCCCATCCCATTAGATATAGGGGAGAAATTTCAAGAGCGTTTGCAATTTCTTCTAATTTATCAACAGGCATATTTTTTATATATCCTGTTTCATATCTTTGAAGAGTAGATTTACTAATACCTACTTTTTCAGAAAGAGTTTGATAAGACATATTTAATTCTTCACGTCTAGTTTTCATTCTTTTCATAATGTCATGCATTTTAGCAGGTGTTTTTTTGTTCAGATTAAGTCACCTCTCTTGGTTAATCAAATCACTTTATCTTCAACACACCCAAAGCAGGAGTGAAATATACCGCATAATTATCCACAGTCGCATACACACCGTACTTGCTCCGGTAGCAGTCAACTGCTTCTTTCAAATATTCTTCCGTCACATCAAGATATTCCGCTATGTCTGATGCGGACCGGCATCCATGCTCAAATGCTCTGACGAGTCCCATAAGTCCAATTTTGAGATTGAATCCATAGAGCCGTGCACGGTATTCCTGTTTCCTGTTCGATACGTCTGTCTGGTCTAAGATGTTTCCGGAAGTTGTGTAGTAGTGTCCGAGTTCTTCTGCGAGGACACATGATTTTTCTGTTTGAGTTTTAATTGTGTGCCGAATGGCTATTTTATTTCCTTTAATTCGCCCATCACTGGAACACAATGGCTTTTCCTTTATAATCAAATTTTCATTATCCGATTCTATCAGCATTTCTTCATAGTTCAAAAAATCACCTGCCAAATCAGAAGTCGTCATCATCCATGATATCGTCATCATGCTTTTTCATTTCGTCAGTTACTTCAATGTCGGTACGCTCGTGAGCTGCGACTGCTTGCAAATAATTATCATTATACAAAGGGCTGCAAGTCATTTCTTGAACGGTGTTCAAAAGTTTTACTTTACCTTTTTGATTCAATTTAGAGGCTTCGTTGATCAAGGAATTTTCATAGCTGTTTTTCTGAATAGAGATAGTTTCAAGTTGTGAATGTTCCTCTACTAGGTCAGCTTTTGAAATTCCGAAATAATTTGCCATGAGTTCTATTTTGTCAATTCTAGGATAAGAATTACCCTTAACCCAATCAGTGAAAGTAGTATATTTAACACCTAGAGCTTCACACATTTCATTTCTAGTTTTTTGGTGTTTATCCATATAATAGAGAATATTTTTTGACATAATTTTTTTATTGCCAAGATTATTCATTTTATCACCTCTCTTTAATGTAAGTGTAATATAAAATCGTAAAAAAATCAAGAAAAACTAAAAAAATTACGAAAAAACCGTTGACATTACGATTAAATCGTAATATACTATACTTGTACCAAACGAGTACGCAATACAGAGAAAGGAGGAAGAAACGGTGGATGAAATGATAGAGAAAATAAAAAAAGCCAGAAAAGTGATAACAGCACTCATCTGGCTCGCCTTGGAAATAGGCACTCTACTCTCAGTCATAAAAATGATAGTAGAGTCATTATTTTAGAGGGAAGGGGCGAAAGCCCCAACCCACTTTTACCTTATCATGGATTCACCGATAAATCAATATGAAAAAATTAATTTATGAATTGATTAAGTTGATTTTAGCGATTGTAATTCTTATTTGCACAGTAGTAGGGCTTTATTTACTGCTGGTCTGACAAAAAAGCTGACCTATCGGCAAGACGGGGAGAAAGGAAACAATAGTGCAAGGCAAGATTCCAGAAACGATGGAAACAACTTTGAAACAGGCTCGTGAGTTATGTGGATATACACAGTCGGAAGCTGCAAAAAAAATTGGAGTAAGTCCAGATACGCTTGGAAATTACGAAAGGGGAAAAAGTTATCCGGATATTCCAGTGTTAAGAAAAATTGAAGAATTATATGGAGTACCGTATAATAGACTTATTTTTTTACCATTAGATTACGATAAAACCGTAAACAGAATGTAAAAAACTTTAAACTTACAACACCTGAAAGGAGAGATGAGAAATGGGTTATACAGGAGAAACAGTAGATAAACTTCTAGGAAGAGGTGAACCGGAAACAATTACAATCGGTACTAAAGAGGTTGGACATTGCCCACGATGCGGTCATCCGTTTAAACTAAGATTTAAAAACGAAAAAGAAGAATATGATTTTGCATTTAATACCGATACAAAAACATTGGATATAAGAGGTCTTTGCTTTGACGATGTAAAGGAATTTTCTTTAAAATGTGTGGATGGCAAGTATTTAGTTACCGTAATCAATGATAGCGTTTGCAGATTTGAACTTTAGTTTACAAGGAGAGATGTGAAATGTGTTATGCAGGACCAGATGGACCACCAGCACCTACAATAAAGACAAAAGAAGAGTTCCTCTTCCATTTATCAAGACTTAGCACATCCGGCAAACTGGAAGAAGTTGCCGAGCAAAGTATTTGCCGGATGTACCCTGTGTTAATTCCTTATTTTGATGACGGGGTTTATGCGCAGCCTGTTAATCCAGAAGAACTGCTGCAACAAATAGTTGAGCAACCTCTTGTAAAGCGATATATGACTCCGTGGGAGCGAGCGTTGACCATTGTTTTAAGGCATCCAGAAGCGGTTGATTGGCGTTAAGTTCACTTAAAAGAGGAACTGCATGCCAGACTTCTGGGAAATGTTTAAAAATAGGTAAAAGCCGAAATACAATATATCTATTAATCTCTCGAAGCGTACAATTTTCTTCAAGAGTTGGTACGAAACTATGAACAGTGTCTGGAGCTAAAAGTTTCAAACTAAAAATAGATTTTTCTTTAAGACATTCTTCAATATATGTTTTAAACGTATTGTAATCGAAAACTTTATCAGGAGCAGGTTTAAAAATAGCAAGACGTTTCCAATATTCTGAAATTTCCGGAAGAAAATAACATGAGGCAAGTTCACAGATTGTTTCTTCAAGCCATTGAAGAGTTGAAACGACATCATTAGGAATCATATAATGGCACATTTCGTGAGCAAGTTGATAACAAGTTTTAGCCCAATCATTTGGACTCGAAGTAAGATATATGGTTTTGGTGGTTCTTACGCACATAGGAAATTTTTGAGCATCTGTAAATTCAATAACAGCTTCCGGACTTTGCTGAATTGGAAGCGAAATATTCATTACATGCAATAAAGAATCTATTGCAAAGAGCGAAAGCTCAAAATCATCTTCTGAAATTGAGATAGGTTTGTCCTCTTCATTTTTTATCCCATTATCAGGATAACGAACCAGAAATTGAGGAAATAAGTTTAGATTTTTTTCCATAAGTAAAGTACCTCCTAAAATTAATATGTGGTTAATTAGTTAAGGCATGGCAGTGCCTTGTGATTAGAGCATAAAAGAGTGGGAGAAAAAAGTCAATCAAAAGGAGAGTGAGAAAAATCAGTAGAAGAATAAGACATGAAAGTGACTCATCTGACAGTATTGCATACAACAATATTATCGCAAATATCAAGGATATCATCAAAAGCAAAGGCTTAAAGCAGTCATTTGTAGCAGAGCAGGCTGGTCTTACTTCGCAGAGTTTCAGTGATATTCTGAACAACAGAAAACTTTTGCGTGTGGAGCATCTTCCGGAACTGGCAGATGCGTTGGGAGTTGAGATTGAAGATTTTTTTAGAAAGAAAAGCAAAGGAGAACTGTAAGATGAATTATGAATCATTATTTTATACGGTAAACAAAGATTTTATTTTGGATAATGTAGAGTTTTGTTTAACACCAAGAGAAAAAGCACAGGGAATGAGAGGCAGAGGCGTACATTTTGATACTTTTTTGGATTGCCTGGTTACATATAATCTCTTAGGAAAAATTGACCATAAGGGGAGTGAAGTAAAATTTATTCCTGGTTGTTTTGAAGAGGAAGAAGTGACTTACTGGGTAGTTACAGATAAGATAATGGAAATTGCTGGAATTAATAAAGAAGATGTGCGTAATGCAGCGTTAGATAATTTATTAAAAACAGAGTATGAAATCAAAAGTACTTCGGAAATTTGTAAAGAGGCTGGAATTATTTATCCGGATGATGGACTGAGAATTTTGCGTAAAAGAAACGGTGCGCCTCAAGGTACAAACGTTCTTTTACGTGAAGATGTCTTGAAAAAGTTAGCGGAAGAAATTGGAGATTTTTATGCTTGGACGATTTCTTTCGATGGCGTAATGACAATTCCTAAAAATCGAGTTGAAATGAAATTTTTGAAAATATTAGCACGATTGACAGATGACATTTTTGGCGAGCAAAAGATTTTAAATCACACGATATACAAATTTGAGGACGGAGAGTTAGGTATTTTAACCGAGCTGGATAACATTAAAGTGTATTTGATTTAGGCAGAAAAAATTAAAGGATTGGAGTGAGGAAATTGAATGATTTACAGATTTTTAGTAACGAAGAATTTGGACAAGTAAGAACAGTAACAATTAATGAAGAGGTGTGGTTTGTCGGCAAGGATGTAGCAGACATTCTTGAATACACAAACACAGCAAAAGCAATCAGAGACCACATTGATGAGGAAGATAAGCTGACCGAACGAATCGTTCTGTCAGGTCAGAATCGAGAAGTGATATTTATTAACGAATCCGGTCTTTACAGTCTTATCCTTTCCAGCAAGATGCCTAATGCGAGAAAGTTTAAGCGTTGGGTGACCAGTGAAGTGCTTCCGGCAATCCGCAAAACAGGACACTATGAAATGGAGAACTACTCTCCAGAGATGCAAGCAATCTTAATGCATGACAAGAAGCTTGTCAAAATGGATGAGAGAGTAACGACTCTGGAAAATACAATGACTTTAGATTACGCTCAGCAGCAGGCGCTTGGCGAGGCAGTTAATTACGTTGTAATTGATGCGCTTGGCGGAAAAGAAAGCGATGCATACAAAGAAATCGGAAAGAAAGTATTTTCTGAGTGCAATAGAGATTTGAAGCGATATTTTCGTGTAAACGCACGGAACAACGTGCCGAAGAAACGATTTGAAGAAGCTGTTGAATATGTGCAGTGCTGGAGACCTTGCACAAATACTCAAATTGCAATCAAGGAGCATAATTCGCAAATGCGATTTGCATAAAGAAAGGGGAATCATTATGAAAAAATACGAATTTACAGGAGAAACAAAAACAGTATCGTTTCTTTTTAAAGATGTAACACTGCACAGAATTCAAGCTATCACTAGTTTTGCAAGTGTGGTAGCAGGGGAACTTGGCGGCTGGATTGAGAAAGAAGAAAATCTTTCACACAAAGGTGATGCTTGGGTTTACAGTAATGCCAAGGTTTACGGAAATGCTGTGGTTCGCGGAAATGCTGTGGTTAGCGAAAATGCTGAGGTTCGCGAAAATGCTGAGGTTCGCGGAAATGCTGAGGTTCGCGGAAATGCTGAGGTTTACGGAAATGCTGTGGTTCGCGGAAAAGCTGTGGTTCGCGGAAAAGCTGTGGAACTTGCAAAACTGCAAATTCTCACTGACTAACTAAAAAAAGTCCCTTAGAAGCAGCAACTTCAAAAGGGACGCAGAAAAAAAACTTTACACTTCTGTATTTTAACAGACACATAGAGGAAAAACAATGAAAAAAATGAGCAATAAGAAAAAAAAGGATATTTTAGAAATAGTTCTGGGGCTGTGGACAGGCATCTGCTTCGGTGGCTGGTTATGTAATGTTATCGAGTGCAAAGATGCAGAAGCATTATTGTTTGCTGTAGCTTGGATTGCAGTGCCAGCAGTGATTTTGTTCGTTAGCGGTTTCGTTGCCAGCTTCTGTCAGTCAAGAAAGAAAAATAAAGCAAAGAAGCAGAAAGAGCAGTTTGTTAAAAGCTGGATGAAAATGAAAATCAAGGAGGATAAAGCATCATGAGCAAGGTGGAAATTGAATTTACAGCATTAGAGGAGTTAATTAGAGATTCAGAGAAAATCAGAGCTTTAAATAGCTTGCTTGATAGTGCAAGAAAGTGCGGAGAGAAAAACATGCCATTGGACGTGCTTGGCGCAGTAATTGGTGTAGAGGCAAAAGAAACACTGACTCTTGATAAAGTTGTGAACTTATTTGGAGAGAAATGGAAAGAGGGATGAGAGGATGCCAGTTGCATATTTAAGTAAAGAGCAACAGCGTGCTGCTCAGGTAAGACGGTGTTTAGGTGGAGCAATCTGTGCAAACGGAAGCTATAAAAAAGACTTAGCGAAAAATGCAGGTATGAAGTATCATACATTCTTAAAACGTCTGAATGAACCGGAAACATGCACACTTAGCGAGCTGTGGACTATTTTGGATACGTTGAACGTTCCAGAAGAGGAAAGAAGCAAGATGTTGATTTAGGAGGAAAGAAACTATGATGGATGAATACTTGTTGGAAATGAAAACCGGAGCTGGATGCTCGGCTTCTGCACCCTCTGCCGGACACAGAAAAGAAGTTGCAAAAGAACATGAGTTGTTGGAAAGAACAATTCTGATTACAAAGAGAGAGGAGAACTAAGATGTTAAAGTTATATGAAATTGCAGAAGAATACATGCAGTTATGCGAAATTGCAGAAGATACCGATGTGGATACGCAAGTGTTTGAAGATACACTTGCAGGGATTGAAGCAGAACTGGAAGTAAAAGCGGATGCTTATGCTGTAATCCTTACAAATTTAGACAATGACACCGAAAAGATTGATAAAGAAATCGAAAGACTTACAATAATGAAAAAGACCTTGAAGAGTCGCAGTGACTTTTTAAAAAGAAATCTCACAAATACTATGCTGTTGATGGATAAAAAGAAATTCAAGACAGATATTCATTCTTATAGTATTTCAAAAAATGCTCCATCATTGAATATTCTTGATGCAACAAAGATTCCGGAGAAGTACATGGTTGTTCAGGAACCGAAGTTGGATAGAAAAATGCTGTTAGCAGATGTCAAAGCGAATCCGGAAGAGTTCAAGGGGATTGCTGAAACGAAGCAGACGGAAAGTTTGAAAATCAGATAAATGCAAGAGGGAAAAATATGGAAACAAAAAAAATTTACACGGCAATCGTCGAAATCATGGACGATATTAAGAGCATCGGAAAAGACCGATACAATAAAATGCAAAGCTATAGTTTCAGAGGGATTGATGATGTTTACAATGCATTACAGCCAGCTTTGATTAAGCATAAGGTGTTTTGCGTTCCAACTGTAAAAAGTGTAAAACGAGAAGATGGAGTATCCGCAAAAGGCACTCCATTGAAATATACGGTTGTGGATGTAGACTATGAGTTTACATCTGCGGAAGATGGCTCTTCCGTCAAGATAAGCATGTCAGGTGAAAGCATGGATTCAGGAGATAAGAGTTTGAATAAAGCCTTATCAGCTGCTTACAAATATGCATGTTTCCAACTCTTCTGTATCCCAACGGAGAGCGAATCACATGATTCACATGATTCAGAGGAAGATACTTATGAATATCATCAAAAAGTTGAATCAAAGCAGGAAGCACCAAAGCAAACTGACAGAAAGATTACAGAGCAGGAGATTGCCAGCTTTATGCAGGAAGTGCATCGAACTGGATGCGCATTAGACAAGATGTTAAAAAAGAGCAACGTAAAGGTTGTAAAGGAAATGAAATACAGTTGTTACCTCTACTGGATGAACTTAATGAAGAAAACTCCAGATAAGAAAGAAGAGGAAGCGAAAACAGCTTAGGGGATTCGCAGTTCATACTGCTTACCACATATATCAATATATCACACAAATACATAGCAGCTCTGCAAAAAAGGAAACTTCTTGCCGGAACGGTCACTGTTTTTAGAGCATACTTTTCCGGTCGGACAAGGTTCCAGCAGAGTTGCAGAAAGGAGTATCCACGAATGGCAAGACCAAAAAAACAAGGTCTGGATTACTTTCCGATTGACGTGGATATTTTCGAGGATTTAGAAGTTGAATATGCCAAGTTTGGCGCAGATGGATTTACAATTTATATGTATTTACTCACAAGAGTATACAAAAGGGGCTACTACTTAGAAGTAGATGAAGATTTTCTGCTCGTGATGGCAGCACGACTGCGGATGAGCGAGCAAAAGGTGATGCAGGTCTTAAACTACTTATTGAAACGGTCACTGTTTGATAACACACTTTTTCAGTCGGTCAAGGTTCTGACCTCTGCCGGAATACAGGAACGGTTTCAGCTTGCCGTGAAATCACGAGCACTGAAAAATCCGGTTCAGGTAAGAGAGGATTTGTGGCTTCTCAAAAAAGAGGAGACCGAACCCTTTATTAAAGTGAACCCTTTTTTAAATAAATCCAAGAATAATGAGAGTTTTTCCGAGAATAACTTCGATAATTCCGAGAAAAATGCCATAGAGGAAAGGAAAGTAAATAAATATATATATATTGCTTCGCAAGAAAAACCTCCGGTTAATGCTACTTCCAGTATCGATACTAAAATCAGATATTTTGACAATCAAGAAGTAGAAGATGCTTTTTTGTTGTTTATCTCATACAAGAAGCAAAAAGGAGCAATTATCAATCCAAGCCAGATTGAGTTGTATAAAGAGCGTTTGTGTGAAGTAGCACAGACAGATATTGACAAAATAGCAGTTGCAAAAGAAGCAACAATGAGAGGATGGGAAACGTTCTATCCAGTAAGAAAGACAAGAGGAACAAAGGCACAAAATAAACAACCAGAAGCAAAGAAAGCGAAGTTCTGTAACTTTGAACAAAGAAAATACAACATGAGTGAGTTAGAGAGCATGTTGTTGAAAAGCAATTGAGGGGGGTGAAAATTTGGGAACAGTTGTGCTTGTACTCGTATTTTTAGCAATCGCAAGTTGCTGGATGGTCGTCCGAGATACCGGAATGGAGAAAGAGGACGATGCGGAGCAGGAAGAATACTTGAAGAAATGGATGGAGGAGAGAAAGAAATGATAAAGAACATGGGAGAAGACAGAGTAATTATATCTTTGACAGAAGATGAATTGTTAGATTCTATTGCTAATTTTAAAGCGTTGAAGCCGATGATGCAAGATATTGTACGTAAAGCAAATGGCAGTGATACAAAACAGGGAACGAAAGACGCAGTTGAATTAGGGCATGATTTTGATGTAGCGATTGAAGCTATGACAATGCTGGTTGTGAATATCCAGAAAGGAGAGAAATCTTGAGGGTAGAGTTAAAAAATGGAGTCACACTCGAATTTGACTCAACCGGAATGGTGGAAGATTTCAAAGAGTGTGGACGGATGGCAGAAGAAATAGGTGGTGATGGTAAAGATTGCAAGACATGCAAATGCAATGTAATTGTTGGAGATGTAGGATTGTGTACGATTCCGGAAGTGGAAAGAATGTTGGAGGTAGAGAAATGATTAAAGGAAAAGCAAAAATGGAATTTGGTACTGGTGATATCAGAATGACAGGAGTGTTAAGCGAAGGAGTTGGCGCATTGTGTTGCATTACTCAAGAACCACATCAGATTGGTGAAAAAGTTCCTGTTGAAGATACGTGGAGCGCAAATGAAGCCGAAGTGATTTTAACATTTACAAAAACAGAAAGTATTGATGTGCTTATAAGTGAATTGAAAGATGTTAAAGCAATGATGGATGGAAGTTATGACTTTGAGACAGAAAGAAGTGCAGAGCCAGTTGATTTAGATTTAGATGCCTTTTTGAATGATTGTAGTTTAGAAGAGACTAAATCATTGTTAAGAGAATACAACCAGAAAGAGATTCCTAAAAAGCCAACTTTTGACGGTGATGGATATGCTCCAGATGGAACAGAAGTATGGGACGAGTGGATTTGCCCGAACTGCGGAAGTGTATATGAAGTTGATTATGATGAATATGATTATTGCCCGAACTGTGGGCAAAGAATTGATTGGGCGAAGGTAGATGAAAGTGAGTTATAGAGATATTACATCCCAGGGCGCTTCGGTGCTCTGGGGAACGAGAGCGGCAGAAAGAAACACTGAAACAAGAAAGAGACTTGAAAAAGAGCATAATGTCAGAATCGGGGACGAGGTAAAAATTGTCACAGAAGAAGTGAGTGAGGAAAAAGACAAGAAAAAAGAATACCTCTTGCAATACAGAAAGGCAGAGAGAAGAGAACAAAATATCTTGGAAGAAATCCAGGAACTGCGGGCGGATAAGTTGTTTCCGTCCGTATCCATGGATGGGATGCCAAAGGGAAGCGGTCAGGCAGATTTGTCTGACTTTGTTGCGTTGATGGACGAACTAATTGAGAAACTGAAAGAAGAACGTCTTTGCAAAGTAAAACTCAGAATGGAGATAGAGGGGAAAATAAAAAGAATGGACGATACAGATGAAGCAGATTTGTTAAGGATGCGTTATCTTCGAGGGATGAAGTGGGAAGAAGTAATGGCAAAAACAGGATATTGTCGGGCACAAGTGAATAGAATACATGGAAAAGCATTGGAACATTTTGAAATGTAAAAATTATGGATAAGATTTCTTTATAAGTGTTGACATACGTATTAATACGTAGTATAATAGAATTAACTTAAGGAAAGGAGAATATCAGATGCCAATCAAGCCAAGTGAAATGATAAAACTTTTAAAGAAAAACGGTTTTATCATAGTCAGTCAGAATGGTTCACATGTAAAAATGCGAAACCAAGAAACTGGAAAACAAACAATTGTTCCTTTACATAATAAGGATTTGAAAAAGGGAACAGAACAGACAATACTGAAACAGGCGGGGCTGAAATAAGCCCCTGTCTTTCAAAAAGTAGGAGGTAAAGGCAATGAAGAAATTATTTTATCCAGCAATTTTTCACAAAGCAGAAGAGGGAGGGTTTTGGATTACATTTCCAGATTTACCTGAGTGTATAACAGAGGGTGATGATATGGAAGAAGCATATAATATGGCAGTAGATGCTCTTGGCTTGACATTAACTGACCGTATCAAATCCAAAGAAGAACTTCCAAAGGCATCCGATATTGAAAATATAGAAAAACCAGAAGATGGTGTAATTGTTGTAGTTCAGTTCGATAAAGCTGAATATGACCGTAGACACAATAGCAGAGCAGTGAAAAAGACACTTACAATTCCGGAATGGTTAAATGAAGAAGCACTTGCTATGAATATTAACTTTTCACAGGTACTTCAAGAAGCGTTGATGGAAAAAGTTGGTATTCGTTAAAAAGTTAAAAGATGGAATAGAATGAGACATTCACCTTATGATATAGTGTAAATGGGTTTGAAAGGCAGAGAGCAAACAAAGTTTCATTACCTAGCCTATTTACGGTCATTGGTTTTTGATTTCCATAGGTATCCTCTAAAATGTTATGTATTATGTAGTCACAGCCTGTTGAATTGCCAACAGGCGCATCAAAGCGTAGCTCAGTGGTAGAGCGCTTGCAAATGCCTTGCAAGAGGTCGGGGGTTCGATTCCTTCCGCTGTTGCTCACACGTGACGGTGTGCCCACTTGTTCGGGTAATGGACAAGAGCTGGTAAGTGCTAAACTTACATGTTTCTCTTTTCTTTACATTTTATCCATATAGCATCCAGTATTTACTGGGTGCTATTTTTATACATAAATTTAGCAAGACAGGAAGGTGGGTGGATGGCAAACTATGAAAACATAAAAGATGCAAATAATAATCGAACTCCGAACGAACGCCGAGAATTAGCGAAAAGAGCTGGCGAAGCATCCGGTGAGGCGAGGAGAAAAAGAGCGAATTTTAGAAAAACTTTAAACCTGCTGCTTAGTGCAAAAATTGAGAACGAGGAATTAACTCCATTTCTGGAAAGTCTTGGCATAGACAGCACTCTTGAAAGTGCAATCAATATGGCAATGATAAAGAAAGCACTAAAGGGTGATGTAAAGGCTTATGAGGCTGTAGCACGGTTTGCAGGACAGTATGAAGTACCAGACGAAGATATTGAGTTAAAGAGGGCAAGGAAACAACAGATAACTGGTGAAAATGAGACGGATGAAGCGTTAGATAGACTGGATGCGATACTAAAGGAGATGCGGGATAATGCAGTTAAGCAAGAAGCAGAATGAGTATATTTTACATGCCACGCATCGCTGGAACATTAAATCCGGAGCAGTTCGTTCCGGAAAGTCTTTTGTAGATACTGCTTATATCGTTCCGTTCCGGATCCGAGAAAGAAAAGGAAAGCCAGGATTAAATGCGATTCTTGGAGTGTCAAAGGCTTCAATCGAACGAAATGTATTACAGCCAATGAGAGAGCTGTACACGGATAAACTGATTGGAACTATCAACAGTATGAATATCGCAAGAATCTGCGGTGAGGACGTGTATTGTCTTGGAGCGGAGAAAGTCAGCCAGGTCGCAAAAATACAGGGTTCCAGCATTAAGTATTGTTATGGTGATGAGATTGCAAAGTGGAATCAAGATGTGTTCCAAATGCTTAAATCACGACTGGACAAGCCGTATTCGTGTTTTGATGGAGCGTGCAACCCAGAACAGCCAACACACTGGCTGAAAAAGTTCATTGATAACGAAGAACTGGATATCTATTTGCAGAAGTACACTATCTTTGATAATCCGTTTTTACCGCCTGAGTATGTAGAACAGCTCTGCAAAGAGTACGAGGGTACGGTGTGGTATGAAAGGCTCATACTTGGCAAGTGGAAGCGTGCAGATGGGGCAATTTACAAGCGTTTTGCAGATAAGTCAGAGTTGTTCTACTGTGAGATAAAAGACGAAATAGAGGGCAATACGGAGCGCAGAGAGTTTAAGAAAACAGATATTGTGTCGCTTGAAATTGGTCTGGACTTTGGTGGAAATAAATCCGGTCATGCTTTTGTAGCAAGAGGATACACAGATAATTACAGAGAAGTTATTGGTGTGATGAGCAGGCGCATCATGGTAGACGATTTTCCGGAAGGGATTGACTCAAAGAAACTGACAGAGCTTTTTCTGGAATTTGTACAGGAAGTTATTGATAAATATGCAGTAACGGATGGGCGAGGAGAATACATGCAGTACTGCAATGTAGAAACAGTATTTTTCGACAATGCAGAATCAGTTTTAGGTGCATCCATTCGGAATAATGTAGAGACAAGATATCCCTGGATATCTGTAAAGCCAGCAAAGAAAAAAGCAATTATTGACCGTATCCGCTGTACACAGATGTTAATGGGAGCAGGACGGTTCTTCTTAACAGAAGATTGCGAGAGCTTGGAGACAGCTTTTTGTGATGCGGTTTATGATAAAGAATCCTTAGTAGATGAACGGCTTGACGATGGAAGTACAGACATTGACAGCTTGGATGCGTTTGAATATACGATTGAACGAGATATGAAGTATCTGATTGATGAGGAATAGAAAATGTTTGATGGAATTAAGAATTTTCTGAGGAGGATAGCGAGAATGTTTGGCTATACGCAATTAAAAAGTATACTTGGTACGGATGTGGCATTATCGCAAGGAATGATTGATGCCATCAACGAATGGAAGTTAATGCTCGACGGAGCGGCAGACTGGACTAGTAGCGATGTGCAGTCTCTTAAGATAGAGCAAGGTATCTGTCGTGAATTTGCAGATACCGTATTAGCAGAGATGGAAACATCTATTTCTGTACCGGCATTGGACAAGATATATAAAAAACAGCTTACACTTTTAAATGAGCACTTGCAAGATGGTCTTGCACTGGGCTCTTTTTGTTTGAAACCATTGCCGGGAGGATTGGCAGAGTTTATTACTGCGGATAAGTTCATACCGATTCAGTTTGGAGACAATGGCAGACCAACTGATGTTGCGTTTCTTACGGTAAAACGTATCGGTGAGATTGATTATTATACGAGAGTAGAACGGCATACCATTGCAAATGGAGTGCTTACGATTTCAAACAGGTGTTATCATTCGCAGACACAGGCTGACATTGGACAGGAATGTTCTCTTGAAGAAGTGGGAGAGTGGCAGAACATAGAAGCTGGTCCGGTCAGTTATCCAGGAATGGAGCAAATGGATTTTGGATATTACAGGAATCCGCTTCGTAATAATGTAGATGGTAGTCATTGTGGTGTATCGGTATATGAATCTGCGAAAGAGCGGATTATGAAAGCGGATATTCAAGCGGCAAGACTTGACTGGGAATACAATTCCGGAGAACGTGCCATTCACGTAGATGAGAGAGCACTAAAGCAAAAAGGTGGACGTTTTAATCTGCCACGACTAAGCAAACGATTGTATCGTGGCTTAAATCTTGAGGATGGAAAAGACAAAGAACTGTTCCGTGAGTACTCTCCGGAAATGCGTGACGAAGCGTTTAAACGTGGCTTAGAAGAATATAAGCGAGAAATTGAGTTTATTGTAGGCTTAAGCTATGGTGACCTCTCAAACGTACAGAATGTTGAAAAGACAGCGGAAGAAATCAAGTCATCAAAGGCGAGAAAGTATAATCGTGTAAAAGCAATACAGGGAAAACTTCGGGACTGTCTGGAAGATTTTGCGGCAGGACTGGCATTTTATAATTCTATGTACACTTCCGGTTATGAGTTCTTCTGTGAATTCAGTGATTCCATTTTAACTAGTGAAGAGACAGAACGGCAGCAGGATAGACAGGATGTAAACATGGGTGCGATGACCTTAGTAGAGTATCGTGCAAAGTGGTACGGTGAAACAGAGGAAGAAGCCGCAAAGAAGATTATTGATGAAAGTGTAGATCCTGACCCGATTGAGGAGTAAGCATTTATGATGACACCAGACGAAAAAGGAACACTGCCACTTCGGACGGAAAAACTTTTTTATGATTTGCAAGACCGAATTTATGCGGATATTGTAAGGAGAATCAAAAAAACTGGTGAAATTACCAGCACGGCAGATTATCAGATAAATAAACTCCTGCTGCTTGGAAATAGTACAGAGTTCATAGAAAAGGAATTGAAAAATCTTTTAAATGCTTCCTATCCGGAAATTTGGGCTTTGTATGATAAAGTCTGTGACTGGGAATATGTCAGAAATAAAGATGCTTATGAGCAGATAAACGGTAATTTTATTCCGCTCGAAGAGAATGAGACAATTAGAAAATGGGCAGATGCAATTTCAAAGCAGACACAGGGAGAGATAAAGAATCTTACGCAGTCAATGGGATTTACCGTGCAAATGCGTGGTAAGAAAGTATTCACACCACTGGCAACGTATTACCAGAAGTATTTAGATTCTGCCTGTATGGATATTGTAACAGGTTCATTTGATTATAATACTGTCTTGAGGCGAGTCGTAAAAGAAATGACAGCTTCTGGACTGCAAACAGTGGACTATGCATCCGGATGGAAAAACCGTGCACCTGTGGCGGCAAGACGAGCCATTATGACAGGTGTTTCACAGTTGAGTAGTAAAATAAACGAAATGGTTGCAAAAGACCTGAAAACGGATAAATACGAAGTGACATGGCATGGTGGACACCGACCAGAACACTGGTGGGGCGGTAAAGTCTACAGCTACGATGACCTTGTAAGAGTGTGCGAACTTGGAGAGGGAAGAGGTTTATGTGGATGGAATTGTAAGCATAGTTACTATGCTTTTGTGGATGGTTTTTCTGCAAGGACTTATACAGACGAGCAGTTAGAAGAGCTGGAAGCAAAAGAGCAGGAAGAGCATGAGTACAAAGGCAAAAGCTACAATGCATACCAGGCATCACAGGCACAACGGCAGATGGAAACGACCATGCGGGCACAGAGAGCAAATATTAAGAACCTGAAACAGGGAAATGCAGACTTGGATACCGTGATAGCAGCTCAGGCGAGATATCTTAATACACTAAGTCAGTATAAAGACTTTTCAAAGAAAATGAAACTTCCGGAGCAGATGGAACGAGTGTATATGGATGGGCTGGGGAGGATGGCTGGTAGAAGAACTGTTCAGATTGCACCAAGACGTTATAAAGATAATGAAAAGAATTTTACTACTTTTGATGGAAGAAGTCCGCAAAAGGGGAGGGATATTATAAAGCCTCATAACATTATGAAAGAAATGAATAAATCTGAAATAGGACGAGAATTATTAGCATATATACAAGATAATGATATTCCTGTAAATATATATTATGGGGTGGATGTTGAACCAGGACGAGCAGGGACATTTGAATCAGGGACAATTAATGTATACGCTGATAATGTAAAGAAAGTGAAAGATGCGGCTCTTACTGTGATACACGAAGCAACACATGCTAAAATCAATAAGCCAAATACTAAAAACCAAGAATTAGAATGTTTTTTGAATGAATGCAGACATAGAGGTGAGAAATTGACAAAGGAGACGATTAAGGATACAATGAAATATATAGATGACATGTATCCATATTTGAAATGGGAGTGATTTTATGAATGATACTTTGCTTATGCCAACCCATGAACGCTTGAAACTTTTGCGTGAGGGGAAATGTGTATTATGTAAAAAGTGCAAAGGAAAGATGATAGCAATAGGAGATTGTAAAAAAACAAATACTTTTCAATGTGAAAAGTGTGGCAGTCAGCTAATTGTTGATTAAAAAGTAAAGAAATTATATCCAGAGTTACCATGGAGGTGACAAGATGAATCCTTATGAATTTAATGAATTTATGGAAAAATTAAGAAATGGCGAAAAAGTTATCTGTCCATGTTGTAAAAAAGGTGTAATGATTGCAGTTGGAGATTTTAAAACAACAAAAAGTTTTCATTGCGATAGTTGCAAAAAAGATTGAATATTGATTAATACCATCAGTTGAGCGACTGGTGGTATTTTTATACTATTTTTAAAGGAGAATTTGATGAATAGAAAGAATAGTTTTGAGCGGGGGGGGGTAAAACTTAACCTTGTAAGCACTGACTCCATGAGAGGAGTGTTTTAGTGCAAAGAGATATGATAAGCGGTGATATGAGGTTTATTGGGACTAAAAAAGAAACGTTATATCAGATGTCAAAGAAAAGCAAACAGTTATTTAATGCATATAAAAGTTCCGAAACAGAACTTGGTATTAAAGAAAAAAAAGTAGATAAACAGGGATATTCCATTACACTTAAAGCAGAAATAGGGGCAAATGCAACAGCTTCTAGTAAAAAATTTGTAAATGTAGTATATTCAATACCATTGAAAAGAGTTATTGGAAAAACAGTAACTCTTCAATATGATGACTACAAAAGCAATGTACCAAATGAGAGTGCAGTCGTTGGAGCCGCATATATGCAAAATGGCAAGTATCGTTATAAGACGTTGATATCTACAGAAAAACAAAAAGCAATTACTTTATCTATTCCGAAAGAGGCTACGAATGTTAAAGTTAGACTTTTTGTAACAGAAAATACAGCCGGAAGTGTATTAGCAGGAAAATACGAGGCGACTTTTAAAGGTGTTATGTTGTCAGTGGGAAAAACAAGAAAAAAATGGGAACCTTATAAGGAGTAAAAAATGAAGTGTATTTTTAAAAGACAGGCAACAAGTGCGAATACTCCGATAAAATTGGAATTTGATGTTGCTGGAATTGAATACTTGGTTAAGAATTTTACTCAAGGCGATATTTATGTGGCACTTGAGGAGACATCAAATAAAAATGATTGTTTATTGATTCCGGCAGAATGTGCACAAGTAATTACTGCCAGAGCAGATACGAATTATCTTCCGACGATGAAAGGAATTATGACAATTATTCCAGAAGAGGCAGATGAAAGAGGTGTCGAAGTACAATGCCTGAAATGGTAGATGATACAAATTTTATAGGAATGAAACCAGAAAAGCTATATAAAATGAAAAAGTATAGTTTTGAAACGATATCTGGCAATCCAATAGTTTGTAAAGATAGTGTCAAAGTTCCGCTGAAAAACTTAAAGATATTCGGTAAGAACGTACAAGGGGACAACAACATTTGTAGCAGAAACAGATATGGAAGTGACTTATAAAAAAGATTAACAAAGACGCATTGATGGCGTCTTATTTTTATGCCTTTTTTCGGCAGGCATTAAAGAACCGGATATATCCCATACCGCTGAAAGAGCGGTCAATAAATGATTTCAGGAGGAATGTAGCATGAAAAATATCTATGAGATTCTTAAAGAATTTGGACTTGAACTTCCGGCAGAGAAAAAAGCAGACTTTGAAAAAGCATGGAAAGAAAATTATCGTACCAAAGCAGAGTACGATAATGCAGTTACAAAGAGAGATGAGTATAAATCTTCTCTTGATACTGTAAATGAAAAGCTGAAAGAATTTGACGAAGTGGACGTAAAAGACTTGCAGAGTCAAATTGCAAAGCTTCAGGATGATTTGCAGGCAAAAGATGCAGAATATGCCCAGAAAGAAGCAGAACGTCAGTTTTCCGGAGAATTAAGTGCCGCAATTAAGAAAGCCGGAGGTAGAAATGAAAAGGCAGTTATGGCAATGCTTGACATGGAAACACTCAAAGCATCGAAAAACCAGTCTGCCGACATTGAGGCTGCGATTGGAGCGGTAAAAGAGTCTGATGCTTATCTCTTCGGCTCAGATGAACCGTTTAAGAATCCAGTAGGTTCAACCGGAAATGGTGGCAGCGGCGGAGCAGATGAAGTGTCTGCACTTCGTGCGGCTATGGGACTTCCGGAAAACAAATAAGGAGAAGTTGAATGCCAAACGCAATTGAATTAAGAAAACAGTACTCAACCCTTTTGGACGAGGTCTACAAGTTATCCTCTTTAACAGCTGTGCTGGATGGAGCAAATAACTTGGTAAAAGAGGGTGCAAATGCAAACGAAATTTTGATTCCGAAAATGACTATGCAGGGTCTTGCAGATTATTCCAAAACAAACGGATATGCGGCAGGAGATATTACATTAGACTATGAAACTAAGAAATGTACTTATGACCGTGGTAGAAAGTTTGTTGTAGATGCAATGGACAATATCGATACAGCGAGTATCGCATTTGGTAAATTATCCAGTGAATTTCTTAGAACACAGGGTGTCCCGGAGCTGGATGCTTATCGTCTGTCTGCTTATGCACAGACAAAGAATGTAGCAACAGTAAGTGCAGATATTGCAGATGGAAAGGCAGGACTTGCAGCACTTCGTGAAGCAAGAAATCACATTGAAAATGCAGAGGCAAATCTTGCAACTTGTTACCTGTTCATTAATCCGGCACTTTATGGAATGATTGATGACTTAGATACAACTGCCTCCAAAAAAGCACTGGAGGGATTTGCAGGAATCGTAAAAGTACCATCGGGAAGGTTCTTCAATAAAGTAAAACTGACTGCTTCCGGAGCAGGTGGATTTACAAAAGATACCGGTGCACTTGCGATGAACTTTATTGTGATTGACAAACAGGCAGTTATCCAGTATCAGAAGCACACTGTTTCCAAAATTTTCACACCGGAACAGAACATGAACGCAGATGCATGGCAGTTTAACTATAGAACTGTCGGTATTGCAGAAACTTATGACAACAAAGTAGACGGTATTTATGTACATACAGCAAAAACCGCTAGTTGATGAGATTATGAAAGTAGATTATAGTTTTTATATTGAAAGGTTTGGAGGAAGTCAGGTGCCAGAAAGTGCCTGGCTTTCTTTGGAATTGAAAGCAGAAAAACGTCTGGAACATTTCAGCTTTGGAAGAATTGCATGTGACTGGTCAGAAAAAGACTGGGAACAAAATGCAAAGTATGCAATCTGTGAAATGGCTGAGGCAATGCAAAAGAGAAAGGTAAGAGGAAATATTGTATCGGAAAACAACGATGGATATTCCGTCAGCTATCAGACAGAACAGACAGAGGAAGAGTTTGAGAGTCGTTTATATCAGATTGCAAGTACTTATCTAATGTCAAGTGGTATTTTATACATGGGAGTGGATGAGGAATGATTGTAAATGCGGATATTACCCTTTACAACCGAAGATTAGATAAGACAACACGACAGTACATCTATAAACGTACCGTGCTTTGTGGTGTGCATTGGTACACAGACCAAAAGGTAGCGGTGAGTGATAAAGGCTTAGATAGTGCAGATTCGATAAAGATTCGTATTCCGATGGCAGAAAGAAGAGAAACGTTCTTAGAGCCGGAAGAATATGCAAGAAAAGAAGATGTGACAGGCTTTTTCACTGCTTCAAATGGGGATGTGTTTGTAAAAGGAATCTTAGAAGATGAGATTGCAAAAGAATCCGATTTAGAGAAGAAAGGCTTGCTGTTTGGAAGAATCTTAAGCCACTCAGACAATCGGAGAGGGTTAGAACCTCATATCCGGATTGGAGGCGCATAATGTCAAAGACAAGAGTGCGAGTTGAAATGGACGACGAACAGAAAGTCCTGTTAAAACGTTCTTTAAATAAAAATGGAGCAGGACAAAAGTTCTTCACTCATGAAGTGAGACGTTTGTGTGTGCCTTATGTCCCGAAATTAAATGGACCACTTGAAAATACAGCTGTAGAATCAACGACCCATATTACTTACGGTCAGCCTTATGCAAGACGTCAGTACTATGAAAATTCCGGAAAGAACCGAAGTAAAGCACCACTTGCTGGTAAAGAGTGGGATAAGCGAATGTGGGCAGACAGAGGAAACGAAATTGTAGAATCTACAGCAAAGTTTTGTGGAGGTAAAAGAGGATGAGTGTAATTGGTGCTATCCGAGATTTCATTGCAACGTGTCCGTACCTGGATGAGTTTGAAGAGACATTTTCAAAGGTAGATATTGATTTCTTGGAAGAGAATCCAACAAATTATATGGTTGAAGCGGTGCCAGCAGAGCCGATTGTAAAGCGGTATATAAATGGAGACAGCATAAGACGTGTTGCATTTCATTTTTGCAGCAGGGTGTTCTGGGGAGATATGGAAAATATTGATACCTCAGAATTTTACGAACACTTCCAGGAATGGTTGGAAGATTGTACACGAGATAAAGTTTTTCCGGAACTTAGCAGTACAAAAGAAGCTCTTTCCATTCGAGCAACGACAAATGGATACATGATAGATGCCGAAGCAAAGACCGCTCGGTATGCAATCCAGTGTGAATTTATTTATTTTCAAAAAAGGAGACAGTAAATTATGGCAGTAAAACAGAGATATCAGGAAGCGGATTACTTAAATGTAGGAGCAGGAACAGACCAGTACGTGCTCATGGGGACCGGATTTACAAAGGTTGATGATAGCCCATCCGCACAGACTACTTCAAAACGGTATGTAAACAATAAATCTACAACAAAGTCTATCGGCTCTTATGACTGGTCTGCTCCATTCGAAATGGACATGATTGAGACAGAAGAAGCAGTGAAATTTATTGTAGACATTGGTAGAAAAGAAAAGACAGGACCGGATGCAGAAGCGGAATATATCCGTGTAGACCTGGCAGGGGCAAAAACTGCAAATGGATATCCAGCAAGAAAAAGAAGTGTAGCGATTGAAGTAGCTGAATTTACAGACAATGATGGAGAAATTACAGGCTCTGGAAACTTACTTGGTAAAGGTGACTGGGTGTTTGGATATTTCGACCCTGAGAAGAAAACCTTTAAAGAAGATGCGGGGGAGTAAAATCCCTCTCTTCTAAGCTGACAAAGGCAGTAAAAAGAGAGGCAGTAAAGAATACTGTCGAATTAAAACAGGAGGAAAAGGTAAATGGAGATTAATGGGCTTACATTGAATCTGAATGTGTTTGAAGCAAATCAGGCACAGAAACTAATAGACAGTTATGAAAGTGTTGCAAACGAAGCAGAAAGAGCACAAGGAAAGAGTTTACCAGAACAGATTAATATCCAGTGCGAAGCTATTAAAGCGGCATTTGACTATATTTTCGGAGAAGGTGTTGGAACAGCTGTGTGCGGATATGAAAATGATTTATTAAAATGTATTGATGCTTACACTGCACTTTGCGAAGAAAAAGGAAAACAGGAGCAGGTGATGAATGAGAAAACGAATCATCTGTTAGCACTGTATTCGGAATAAAATATGAGTTTTTTGACAGAAAAACCGCCAGAAAATTTAGAAGTAAATGGTGAAAAATATCCAATCAATACAGACTTTCGTACTGTTTTACGCTATATGGAAGTGGTAGAAGATGCGGATGAAACGTTAGCAGACATAGAAAGATGCTTGCAGATTTTGTATAAAATACCACCACCTCGAAATGATATTGCAGAGGCTGTAAAACAGGCAACTTGGTTTGTAAAGTGTGGAAAGAAAGAGAAAAAAGGTAAGCCATCAAAGAAAATACTTGGAATTAACAGTAATGAAGCACTGAATTTCAAGGAAGATGCCTGGCTAATTTACTCTGCTTTCCGCAGAAACGATGTGTATGGCATTGATTTACATACCATTCAATATTTGCACTGGTGGGAATTTATTGCGATGCTGGATGATATTCCGGAAACCGTGTCATTGCATCGGATTATGCAGTATCGGATTATTGATACGACAAATAAGAGTCTGTCAAAGGAGCAGGTTGCTTTTTATAAGGCAATGCAGAGATATTATAAAATCCAACAGGTAGAGGAAAATGAAGAGTTAATCAAAGCCTTGAAAGAGGGCAGAGACCCCTCACCTTATCTTTAGGAGGTGAGAAGATGGCAGACGGTAAAATTGTAATAGAAACCGGTCTGGATACCAAGGGAATCGAAAACGGACTTGGAAAAATCTCTTCGTTGGCATCAAAAGGGCTTGCGACAGCGACAAAAACGATTACTGCAACATCTGCCGCCCTGTCTGGCATGGGTGGATATGCAATAAAAGTAGGCTCCAGCTTTGAAGCAGCAATGAGCCAAGTGGCTGCAACGATGGGAATGTCTGCGGAAGAAATCCACAATGGAAGTGCAGAGTTTTCTAAGTTGCAGGAAGCTGCAAAAAATGCCGGAGCGACAACAAAGTTCTCTGCTACACAGGCGGCAGAGGCATTAAATTACATGGCTCTTGCCGGATACGATACAAACAAATCAGTGCAAACTTTGCCAACGGTGCTTAATTTAGCAGCAGCAGGCAACATGGACCTTGCGACTGCATCTGATATGGTAACAGACAGTATGTCAGCCCTTGGTGATAAAGCTGGAACGGTCGAAAGCTTTGTTGACAAAATGGCGAAGACGTCTCAAAAGAGTAATACAAGCGTCCAGCAGTTAGGCGAAGCACTTTTAACAGTGGGTGGTACTGCAAAATCACTTGCTGGAGGAGTGACAGAAGCCAATACCGTGTTGGGAATCTTCGCTGACAATGGTGTAAAAGGGGCTAAACTTTTGGTCGCTTAGATAGAAATATCTTTGAAAAAACATTGGGTGAATTCGGTGAAACCTAAATTTATTTAATCGCCGTTTATTGCAATTATACCTAATTATGATAAAATTGTAATAAGAATAGACAAGGCAATACCGAGCTAAGCTAGGAGGGAAACCACTAGAAAGCGTAGAGACTAGATAAGAAGCTAACCAGAAGCACTCATTAAAAGAGTGCTTTTTGTATGCCTAATTATCCACGAGTGCCCAACATCTTAGCAAGTAAAGTTGAAGATGAAGATATAGTCCAACTCTAAGAGAAATCTTAGTTCTAGGATAAAGAGCCTAGACAATGAAGAATAGGAAGGTGGAACCGCCCTTAGAAATGTTATCTTAAGCCTATCCGCACCAACGGATACGGCGAAAAAGAAAATGGAAGAGCTTGGTTTGAATGTATTTGACGCAGAGGGAAAGATGCGTCCTCTAAATGATACATTTAATGATTTGAACAAAATCTTAGGCTCAATGAATGAGGGCGAGAGAACACAGGTTTTAAACACCATTTTCAACAAGGTCGACTTGAAGAGCGTCAATGCATTACTGGCGAACTCAGGAGAACGTTTCGACCAGCTGAAAGGTTATATTGAAGATGCAGACGGAGCAGCCGGACAGATGGCTGATACGATGCAGGACAACTTACAAGGAAAAATGACAACATTAAATTCTGCTCTTGAGGGATTAGGCATCGGAATCTACGAGAACATCGAAGATTCTTTGAAAGAAGCGGCAGAAGAGGGAATTGGTGCAGTCGGCAGGATATCAAATGCTTTGCAAAATGGTGGACTGGATGCGGCAGTAGAGGAAGCTGGTGCAGTGCTTGCGGATTTATCCGTTAAAGTAGCACAGTCTGCTCCAAAGATGGTCAACGCATCGGTATCTTTAATCAAAGCGTTTGCAAAAGGAGTTGTAAACAATAAGAGTCAGCTTAAAAAGTCAGCAACAGAGATTGTAAATGTATTAAGCACTGGACTCATTAAACTTTTGCCAAAGAAAATGCAGGATCCAGCCAAAAAAGGAATGGACGCTTTAAAACGGACGTTCGATGCTGGATTAAAAAGTATTGTAAAGATTGCAGAACCAAACGTAAGCGGACTTGGAAAAATATTCATTAAACTTGCTGACAATATGGATAAAATAGCACCTGTTACTGTTTCGCTTGTAGCTGCTTTTAAGACTTTTAAAACAGTCAGCGGACCGGTTACAACAGTTGTATCTGTAATTACGAAGTTAAGCAGAGTATCTTCCGAAGCTGGTGGAGTAATGGCTGCATTAAATGCGGTGATGAGCGCAAATCCAGCGGCAATGATTGCAATCGGAATTGGTGCACTGGCAGGTGGAATTGCCTTTCTTGCACTTAAATCAAATGAGGCAAGCAAAGAACAGGTTGCATTCCAGAAAGAAATTGATAACTTATCCGCTTCGATTGAGAAGAATCGAAATGAATTAGACGAGTTATCCAGTTCGATTGAAAGCACAAATAACTCAGCAGAAAGTTCCGCGGCTCCTCTGGAACGTCTGAAAGGTAAATTGTCAGAAGCCTTTGATGAAACCGGAAAGATGAAACAAGGCTGTGAACAGCTTGCAGGCTCTATTTTGAATCAGCTAAATGAGGCAATGGGAACAGAGTATTCCATTACCGCAGATGGATTTATTCAGAATAATGAGGGTGTGAAGCAGTCTCTTGGAGATGTAACACAGTCCATTGATGAATATGTGCGTAGCTTGAAAAAGAAAGCTGTTCAGGAAGCTGTAACAAACCAATATGCCGATAATTTGCAGAAACAGTCTGAAATACAGGCAGATTTAACAAAAGCCCAGAACCAGTATAATAAAGCATTAGACGAGTATGCAAAAGCGTTAGAAGAGTATACGAAAACATGGGATGGAAATGCTAAAAAGGCATTTAAAGAGGCAAATGAAAATCTTGAAGATACAAGAGAAAATCTTTCTGAGGCTACAAAGGAAGCAAAAAAAGCAGAGGTTCAAACCAGTTCCCTGGACCAAGTTATGGATTTGCTTGGAGAGGGAACACCAGAAAGTATTCAAAAAGCATTGGATGCTTATGCAAAGATTCCAACAGAATCAGATAAAGCAGCAAAAGCTGTAAAGTATAGTCAGGATGTAATAGAAAAAGCACTTGAATCTACTGATTATGCAAAAATGTCGCAAGGTTTCAGAATGGCAGCAGAGGAGATCAAAGTCTCTGGTGGAGAAATTCCAAAGACTCTCCAGGAAGCAATTACAAATGCAATTAATAATATTGAAAAACTGGGTCCAGAGGGAAAAGAAGCGTTAGCTTCTGGCATGAGCGAAGCAATGGAAGGAATGAAAGATAAAGTTCCAGAATTTCAGAATGTTTCATCTATGACATCAGAAGAAATCATAAAGACATTTGCTACCTACTTAAAAGATAGTGGTGCACTTGGTGATGTCGGAACAGAAGCAATCGAACAGTTGATTCAAGGCATTGATGAAGTTGATACGCAGACTACTCCTGCTCAGAAAGCAAGTGATGCAGTTGATTCCACAATCAATCAGCTTGAAACTGGTGAGGATTTTATTCGGACAGCGGCAGGAAACAGTGCAAGTGCAATTACACGAGGATTTACGGAAACAGATTATTCCGGAGCAGTGTTTGCGGCGGCAAAAGCGTGCGGAATGACAGTAGAGGAAGTGCTTGCACATCAGGAAGAACTGTATATGGCGGCATTAACAGTTGCTCAGTCTGGTGCAACTGGATTTACGGCGGCAGACATGCCGGCAGTGTTTGGCTCAAATGCATCTGCCGCCGCATCAGCAGCGAATACATATTTGTTGAGCAGTGCAGAATCTATGCAGTTGTCAGCATCGGCTCTTGGAAACGCAGCAAATACCGGGATTGTTGCCGGAAATATGCCAGGAACATTTTCTTCCCAGTCTCAAAGTGCAGTATCAGGGCTTGTAAATAGCTTGAACAGTGGAGCTGGTAGTGCTTCATCGGCAGCGTCAGCACTTGGAAATGCGGCAAAATCCGGTCTTGGAAACATGTCTGTTGCCGGAAACTATCAAACCGCAGCAACATCGGCAACGCAGAACTTCGCAAGAACGTTATCTGCAGGGCAGGGAAGTACAAAAGCATCTGCATCAGCACTTGGAAACTCTGCAAAAAATTCCTTAAAAGGAACGAACATTCCGAGTAATTTTACTCAGCAGGCAAAAACAGCGACAAATCAGTTTGCGGCTGGAATCCGGAATGGAACAAATAGTGCTTCATCGGCAGCAAGAGGACTTGGAACAGCAGCGACAAAAGGATTAAGCGGTGCAAATGTCGCAAATTCTGCAAAAACTCAAGGAAACAAACTGGGTTCCAGCTTTGTAGACGGAATTAATGAAAAGAAAGGTAGTGCTTCATCGGTAGCGGCTTCTCTTGGAAGTGGAGCAAGAGACGCTCTGGCAAACAATTCCGGTGGCAGTTATTCGATTGGAGTAAACTTCTCAAATGGCTTTGCGAATGGTATTCGTGCGGGCGGTTATGGGGTTGCAAGCGCAGCGGCATCTGTAGCAAGTGCGGCAGCTAATGCGGCAAAAGCAAACTTACAAATTCATTCTCCATCACGAGTGGGCGCCTGGATTGGTAAGATGTTTGATTACGGTATCAGTGGAGGAATGGAAGATAATACTTCTGTTGTAACACAGGCTGCGGAAATGGTAACCGATGCCATGCAGGTGGATGTAAAGTCTCTGCTTGGAATGATGAGAGGAGCAGTAAGTGAAACAGTTTCCAGAATCACGACAAACAAAATGCTCGAAAGAGCACCACAGGCTTACGGACATGCAGCTTCTCAAAATACAGAAGTGAAACAGGAGATTAATTTCTATCAGCCAGTTCAGTCTCCAGTAGAGATGAGCCGTGCTCTCAGAAAAGAAGCAAGGAGGTTGGCATTAACTTGAATAGGATAGTGTTTAGCTTTTCGAAAGGAGAAGAGACGCTTGTACTAGATGAGCCAGATTTTGGTGTAACAGAATATTCCGGAATTGAAGCAACAGATTATGAACTGGAAAAAAGCGTAAATTCGAACTTTATTGGAGAACGGTTAAAGCGAAAAAAAGTTCTTTCAAGACCGATTGCTATTTCAGCGGATTATCTCGGAAACGAGGATAAATCCGATAAGCGTCAGGAATTAATCCGTTTTTTCAGTCCGTTTTCTTCCGGAATTTTAACGGTGAATCATCTTGGTGTGGAAAGAGAAATTGAATACGAAGTAGAAAGTTTTCGTTTTACAAGTCAGAATATTTATGATGTTCTTGAATTTGAAATAGAACTTTCCTGTATGGATCCAATGTTCAAGGACATTGTGCAGACTGGAGAGGCAATTTCTACATGGGTAAAAGGGTGGGCGTGGAAATTCACGCTCCCTTTTAAGCTCAAAGAGAGGGGAGAACCTAAAAAGAACGTCTTTAATTCCGGACATACAGAAGCACCTATTGAAATTTATTTTCACGGACCGGCAGTTAATCCTAAGATTACGAATTTGTCTACAGGAGAATTTATCCGAATTAAGAGGGAACTGACTTCGGATGATATTTTGTATATCAATACTGCTTTTGGACAGAAGAAAGTTGAAATTATAAGAGGTGGAGTAAGCACAGATGCATTTGATTACATTGATCTGCAGTCTGTATTTTTCTCCTTGCAAGTAGGTGATAACATGCTTGAATATACGTCTGAAAACGGTTTAGACCCTCAGTCCGTGGAAGTACGATACAAAAACAGATATATAGGAGTGTAAAATGGAATATTATGGATTTTTTAATGGGGGTACGGAATATGGGCAGGAAGAATTTAACCGGTATTTTGATAATATCTATGAATCCGGAATTGCAGTAAATTCTGATGGTTCTATGCAGTACCCAATTGCAATCAGTTCCGGAAAAGTGACGGTAGGAAAAGGATTTGCTATTTTAAAAGGTTTTTATCATTATAATGATTCGCCAAAAGAGTTCCAGCTTTCTCCGGATGTAAATTATTCAAAAAAATATAGAGTGATTTTGCAGTTGAATGTTGCTCAATCATCTGTGAGACTGCTTGTAAGAGCTGGCGGTGCATCCAGTGCTCCATCAACACCGGCGCTTACAAGAACGGATTCTATTTATGAATTGTCATTAGGACAGTATAGAGTGACTAAAAACGGAGGAATTACACTTGAAAGAGATGAGAGGTCGAATAATCTTGTATGCGGTGCAATTCGTCCAAAAACTTTAACTGCTTATAATGCCGCAATGAAAGAAAATCAGCGTCTGTTTGACGAGTGGTTTAAACAACAGCAAGGAACAGGATGGCGAAACATCTATACACAGAGCACAACACCATCAGGGGCGGTGAGCGGAAGTATATGGATAAACGAATTAACGTAAGATTTTTTGATAAAAACTTGAAATTTATCGGTGAACTGGATGCTTATGAGGGGTTGGAATTTATTACACGCTGGACAAAATACGGGACGTTCCAAATTTTTGTGTATAGAATTACGAAGCAGATGAAAATAGGGAACTATATTATGCTGGATAATGACAGGAAGAAAACTGGAATTATCAAGAGAATTGAATGTTCTGACGATGATAATTCTAGTACACCCGCAACCATCAGTGGATATACACTGTTGCATTTGTTAACGCAGCGTATAACGTACCCTCCGAAAGGGCTTGCATATCATAGTTTTCATGACACTGCAGAAAATATTATCTGCAGTCTAGTAAAAGCGAATGCCACAAATGCGACAGATACAAAGCGAAATATTCCATTTTTAAAGGTGAAAGCATCCTCAGGACGTGGCGACAGAGTGTATTACCAGACCAGGTATGACAATTTAGATGAGGCAGTAACCGCTCTATGCGAAGCATCGGGGCTTGGTGTGAGTATTTCACTAATTCCGGAAAACCAACAGCTTTTATTTGAAGTTTTAGAGGGAGTTGACCGTTCTGCGAATCAAAGCAATCGTCCACCAATGATTTTTAATGTAGATTATGATAATGTCACAAATCGGGAATTTATCTCAGATATTTCTGAATATAAAAATACTGCGATTGTAGCAGGACAGGGAGAGGGAGCAGAGCGCCGTATTCGTTATGTTGGAAATGAAAATTCTGGATTAGAGCGGTATGAGCTGTTTGTTGATGCAAGAGATATAGAAGATGATACAGCACTTCCAGATAGAGGAAAGTCAAAACTGGCAGAATGTGCTTGTAATGACACTTACTCCTCAGAAGTGGATTCTTCCCAGTATAAAATTAAATGGGATATCGGAGATATCGTTGTAACGGTTGACCGTGAATATGCAGTAAACATGAATGAGAGAATTGTTGAGACGACAGAGACTTTTGACGAGAATGGATATTCTATTTCACCGACATTTGGAACGACACAGAAAACCATCTTAGAAAAAATCTCAGATATTTCCACCACTTCTATGCAGTTGGTAGAGGGGATTCAGGGAATAAAAGGAGAAGATGGAAAAACACCTCAGATGATGATAAATACCGATGGACATTTGATTGCAATTTATGAAGATTAAAGGAGTAAATAATGAGTACAGTTGATTTAGGTAAAGTAATCGGTCCGCAGGGACCGCAAGGAGCACAGGGACCACAGGGACCTCAAGGAAAGCAGGGGCTAAAAGGTGACCCGGGAGAGCCGTTTAAAATCGCTAAAATTTACAAAAGTGTATCAGCCATGAATGCTGGATATTCTACAGATGGAGTAAGCGTAGGAAGTTTTGTCATGATTGATACCGGGAGTGTAGATGATGTGGATACCGGTAAATTATATTGTAAAAATTCAAGTGCCTATACTTATATCGTTGACTTATCTGGTGCACGAGGCATTCAAGGACCGAAAGGCGATAAAGGAGACCAAGGTATTCAGGGACCACAGGGTATTCAGGGTGTAAAAGGTGACAAAGGTGATACCGGTGCGACTGGACCACAGGGACCAAAAGGTGAACGAGGTGTTCAGGGGCCGGCAGGAAGTACAGAAAGCTATATTCGCTTTGAGAAGATTTTTACCTCTACAGAGGGGCAAACTTCTTTTTCTTGGACAGATTATCAGTTTCCGTTGAATAGAAATGCTCTGGAAGTATATGTTGATGGTGTACGACAGGATGGAACGACATTTACTGAAAACTCAGATGGAAAAGGAATTAAGTTAAAAGCAGGACTTCCGGCAGGATACAAAGTACATATCTCCGGTTTTCAGATGGTTGTTGACTTACAAGGACCAAAAGGTGAGAAAGGAGCAAAAGGCGATACCGGTGCGACAGGAGCAAAAGGTGACAAGGGTGCAACTGGTGCGACTGGTGCAAAAGGAGCAGATGGGGCAACATGGTTGACCGGAACAGCTGCACCATCTGCATCACAGGGAAAAGACGGAGATTTCTTCTTAAATACATCGAATTTTGATGTATATAAAAGAGCCTCTGGTGCATGGTCGAAGACCGGCAATATCAAGGGGGCAACAGGAGCTACTGGAGCGACAGGTGCAAAAGGCGAGACAGGTGCGCAAGGACCGATTGGAGCGCAGGGACCGCAGGGGGCACAAGGTGCAAAAGGTGTGAGTATGCGTTTGAAAGGCGCATGGGCATCTGGAACTGCTTATGTCAATGATGGGACGTATATTGATATTGTGACTTACAACGGCAGTACTTATGCTTGTGCAAAAGGTCATACTGCTTCTTCCAACATCGTTCCGACAAATACTACATACTGGACTCAAATTGCAGCAAAAGGAGCAACCGGAAACACTGGCGCAACTGGAGCAAAGGGAGATACCGGAGCAAAAGGTTCGACCGGTGTCAGTATGAGACTGAAAAATGCATGGGCATCCGGAACTGCTTATGTGAATGATACATCTTATATTGATATCGTTACATACAATGGCAATACCTATGCCTGTATCAAGAGCCACACTGCTTCTTCTAGTATCATTCCAACGAATACGACTTATTGGTTACAGATAGCAGCAAAAGGCGCCACCGGTGCAACCGGAGCTAAAGGAGATAAGGGAGATACAGGTGCAAAAGGTGCCACCGGTGCAACCGGAGCAAAAGGCGACAAAGGCGATAAAGGTGATAGCCCGACGTTTCAGATTGATTCGAATGGACATTTGATTGCAATTTATCCGTAAGTAAAATGGAGGTAAGAAATGGCAAGCACAGTTGATTTAGGTAGAGTAGTTGGAGCGACTGGACCGAAAGGAGATACTGGACAAAAAGGAGCAACGGGACCGGCTGGTCCTAAAGGTGCAGATGGAACAAAAATTTATACTCAAACATCTGCTCCGACCGGAGTCGCAACTGGAACTGTTTGGATTAATATATAGTAGGAGGTAAAAGAATGGCAATTAAGAAAGCAATTTTTAAAATTTTTAATGGAAGTACATGGGATGAATACCATCACAAAACAGATTCGGCACAGGTAGCACATACAAACTCAGATAATTCTACAACAACAGCGGAAGCGATTTTTAACGGCACGACAGCAAAAGCAACATTAGCAAGCGGAAGCACAGGAGATATCACACTTAGAAAGCATGGCAATATTGTGGTTGCATTAGGAAGATTAAAAACAAGCGCAACAGCGGCAGGTGCAACACTTGCAACGATTCCAGCGGGTTATCGCCCGAATCGCTATGTGCGCCTCCTTGCTCCTCGATATGATTTGCGCTACGGAAACATCGGAATTAATACAGATGGAGTAGTAGCTCTTGTGAATGACTCACAATTATCAGAGACTAATAAAGAATATTATATTAATCTTTGTTGGGTATTAGCATAGGAGGTGGCGCAATGCAACCAGAAGTTGTAGTTGCTGTCTGCTCCTTGCTTGGCACACTTGCAGGGTCTCTTGCGGGGATTATGACGGCGAATAAGCTGACAATGTATCGCATTGAACAGTTGGAAGAAAAAGTAAAGAAACATAATAATCTGATTGAGAGAATGGTAGTGGTAGAGCAGTCCACACGGTCTGCTCATCACAGAATTGATAGTTTGGAAGAATTAGAAAGAGAGGTTCAGAATGGAAAGAGTAATTAGTGCAGAGATGCTATTGCAGTATATGAGTTACTTGCTGACAGGAATCGGAGTTCTTGCTTTTTTGGTAAGTGTAATTGTACAGTCAATCAAAGAAATGCCGGGTCTTAAAAAGATTCAGACAAATGTCATTGCATTAGTCACAGCATTGATTTTGACACCAATTAGCGTAATTATCTTGTGCACTTACTATAAAGTAGTGATTGAGTGGTATTATATTTTTGCTGCCATGATTGCTGCTTTTATTGTGTATTTAGTAAGCACAGGAGGATGGGAACGGATTACAAAAATCTGGAACAGAAGTAAATACAATAAAAAATAAACTTAGAGGGCAGAAAAGCCCTCTTTTTTTGAAGAACAAAGAGGAGATTGGCATGAATATTATTGAAACAAATTTAAAGTTCAGAACTGCTTTGACAAATAGAAACAGTACAAACAGAATTATTATTCATCACGCAGAAGCTAGCAATTGCACTGCACAGGATATTCACCAGTGGCATCTGAATAATGGTTGGTCTGGAGCAGGATATCACTTTCTTGTGAGAAAAGATGGAACTGTTTACAGATTGCGTCCGGAAGGCAAAATAGGAGCACACGCATCTGGCTCAAATTCTGATAGCATTGGAATTTGTTTCGAGGGTTCTTATATGACGGAAACTATGCCTCAGGCGCAGATTAATGCCGGAAAAGAGCTTGTAGCTTATCTTAAGCAGAAATATAAAATTAGCAAAGTACAGGCTCATAGAGAAGTATGCTCAACAAATTGCCCAGGGAAAAATTTCCCTTTTACAGAAATTGCTAATGCAAAGAGTACAAATAATACTAATACTAGCGCATCTAATACAACAGTAAATACGACAGCAAAGGAGGTACAATATATGTTCGAACCGAAAAGCTGTAAAGCTGGAGATTGCAACACAAGTGTATTGCTTTTAGAAGAGATTCTGAAAGCACGAGGATACTATGATGGGAAGTTAGATAGAGTATTTGGAAAACAGCTTATGAACGCTGTCAACAAATATCAAGTAGAACGAATGAAACAGGGTAAGAAAATCGGAAATGGTAGAGGCGATGGCATCTGTGGACAGGACATGTGGCGTGACTTGATTGCAATTTGAGTTAAGTTTCTGCTTAGGCTAATCTTAGACTAACAAAGTCGAGTTTCTACCTATTTAAATGGATGTTTTCAAATAAATTTTTGAGTGAATTGTCTGACAATAGTTGCCAGCATAAAATTACTATCAATTTGCTGGCAACTAAAAATTGTATCATCTCCGTGTTGCATTTCGTGTTGCATAGTGTTATATTTTAACATAAATAATCATGTTAAAACGGAATTGAAAATCATGAAAGTACTGTATTTACGGTACTTTTACGGCTTTCAAATAATTAGTTAAATTTAAACAATATCGCTGTTATGGGTTCGAATCCCTCATCCCCTGCTTTAAAAGTACTGTATTTACGGTACTTTTTTTATTTTGTGTTGCATTTCGTGTTGCATAGTAAAAAAAACAGTATTATTATGCAAATTGTATGTGAAATTAGAAAAATTCACATAAAGTTTGTAGAACTTAAAGTATTATATAGTGCATAAAGTTTTGGTATAATAGAACCACGACGTGCAGTTGCAAAACGATCGCAAAATCCTTTGCAACTGCACGTTTTTTGGTTTTTATATATTTTTTGTAGAGAATTGAACGAGAGAAAGGAATTAAAATTATGCCAAAAACAAAGTTTCAGGAAGTAGTATTTACAATTATGATGGTGTTCGTTATGGTTTATGCAATGATTATTTATAACATTGCGCTTAACAAAGGTGGAATGACAAATGAAGTCTTTTTACTTGCTTTTCATGAATTAGTGATTATGGGACCAATTGCGTTTATTTTAGACTTCTTCTTATTTGGATTTTTATCAAAAAAAATTGCATTTGGATTTGTAACACCGGGAAAAGATGCGCAGATTATGATTGTACTTGCAATTTCAGCAGTAACAGTATGTCTGATGTGTCCAAGCATGAGCCTTGCAGCTACGTTGCTGTTTAAACATGCAGGAAAAGACATAATTGCGGTATGGGCAGAAACAACTGCATTAAACTTCCCAATGGCGCTCTGCTGGCAGATTTTCTTTGCAGGTCCGTTGGTAAGAAAAATTTTCAGAATAATGTTTAAAGAAGCTTAAGTAAAGAAAAAAATAAAGAAAAAGAAAAAAAAAGAAAAAGAAAAGAAAAAGAAAAGGATGTCAGTGTAAATATGGCATCCTTTTGTGGTATACTAAGGGTGTTTGAACGCAGATAAGCATTCCCCCGCTTCAAGTGCGCAGAGCGCAAAGCGACTGCGTTCATGAGCAAGTAGCGAAGCGGATTGCGAATGTCCGCTTTACTGCAGATAAGCATTCGAGGATGGCAAAAAATCAAAAGGGCTGCTTTACTATTTCTGATACGCTAGTTATTACAAATTTTTTAACTTTTATTTAGGTTTCGTTAATTTTACCAATAAAGGAAAATTTGTGTTATAATGTACAAGTGTCGAATTTGGATGGAAAAGAAAAGTAGTAGTTGCAGGAGTAGTAGATAATGAAAGATACAACAAAAAAGAATAAAAATCAGCAGCCGTTTCGTTCAGAAGCCCGAAGAAGAAAAGTGGAAGCTGCAAAAAAACGGGCAATGGAAAAACAAAAGCAGGCACAGCAACATGCTGGTGAAAATCCTGAAATAGAAAAACAGATTGATTCTGCAATGGAAAAAATCATTCAGGAAACAATAGGGGAGGAAATTTCCAAGGAAGAGGCGGTAAGGGAAGCTGTTTCAGCGAAGGAAGAAGCCGGAAAAGAAGAAAACGTAAAACAAGAAAACGAAAACGTAAACCAAGAAAACGTAAAACAAGAGGAAGTTTCAAAAGAAGAAGTACCTGTAGAAAAAGAAGAACAGGAAGAAAATACAGAAGAAAAATCGCAGGAAGAAAGCACTCTCAAGGAAGAGGAATATGTCAAAGAAGAACAACTATCCGAAGAAGAACCGTTCAAAGAATCACCTTCAGAAGAGCCATCTTCAGAAGAAGCAGTGGCTTCCGCTATAGCAGTTGAGCCAATACCGGTAACAGCAGAACAGATAGTAGATTCCGAAATTTCTGATGAGACAGGTAACGCAAAAAAGAAACTGAAACCTTCGATGATTGCAGGTGCAGCAGCAGCTATTTTGGTTGTGGGATATGCAGCAGGAGCGCTTTATTATACCAATCATTTGTTTGCAGGCAGTAAAATCAATGGAATGGACTGTGCCAATATGACGGAGAAAAAAGCAGATGCGGCATTGAAAAAACAGGTTGAGTCTTACGAAATTGAATTGGATTTCAGAAATAATGAAAGCAGAACGATTTCAGGCAGTGATATCGGATATCAGTATATAGGCAGTGGAGATGTAAAAGATGTAATGAAAAAACAAAATCCGCTGTTATGGGTAAGTGGTCTGTTTTCAAAGCAAAATTATAATGTTGAGATTGATGCAAATTTTGACAAAACTGCGCTTAAAGCGCAGTTAGATGGTCTGGATTGCCTGCAGGAGGCAAATATGGAGGCACCGGCAGATGCACAGATTGCGTTTGTGGACAATCAGTTTGTGATTCAGGATGAGACACAGGGAACAACCATTGACGAAGGAACGCTGCTTACGGCATTAGAAGAAGCTGTTTGTACAAGTCAGACAAAGCTGTCAGTGGAAAAAACAGGAGCTTATGCAAAACCGAGTGTGACAAAAGATGATGAAACATTGATTCATCAAAAAGATATCTGGAACAGTTGTGCAACTGCAACCATTACATATACATTTGGTGATGAGCAGGAAGTATTAGACGGTATGCAGATTAAGGACTGGTTAAGCTATGATGAAGAGGGAAATTATGTAGAAAATAAAGAGGCAGTCATGGCACATATCAAAGAATATGTTTTAGACTTGGCGACAAGACGAAACACGATGGGACGTGACCGTACGATTACAAGCACGATGACCGGAGAGCCTGTGACAGTCAGTGGCGGAAGCTATGGATTTCGAATTGACCAGAGCGAAGAGGCAGAGCAGATTTATGAAAATATTGTGAATCATGATGTGGTAACAAGAGAGCCGGCTTATGCATCAAGAGCTGCTATTTATAGTATGACAGGTGATGATATTGGAAATACTTATGTGGAAGTTGACCTTGGAAATCAGCATTTATGGTATTACAAGGAAGGAACGCTTATCATGGATACTGATTTTGTTTCTGGAACCTACACAATTTCCGATAGAAGAACTCCATCTGGAACTTATTCTTTGATGTATAAGCAAAAAGACCAGGTATTAAGAGGTACGAGAAGGTCAGATGGCACTTATGAATATGAATCACCTGTAAAATACTGGATGCCGTTTAATGGTGGAATTGGATTCCATGATGCCAGTTGGAGATATTCCTTTGGCGGAAGTATTTTTATGTACAGCGGTTCTCATGGATGTGTCAACCTTCCGAGCAGTATGGCATCAGAACTTTATGAAAATATTGAAGCTGGATGCCCGATATTATGTTTTTATTAAAGTGAAATTTTAAATTTGGTAAAAAATAGAAGGAGGCAGAACGGACGAAACTCTTTAAATTTTAGTTTCATTCGTTTTGCTTCTTTTTTGGTAAGCTGGTAAAATAGGATAAATCTTATAGAAAAAAATGGAGAAACGAGCAGATTGAAAGATAAAACAGGCAAAACAGCAGAACGTTTAAAATCAAAAAAACTATATTTGTTGGATATGGATGGAACGATTTATAATGAAAATGAAATTTTTGATGGAACACTTGAATTTTTAGAGGAAATCAGACAAAGAGGAGCACAGTATATTTTTATTACAAATAATTCTTCAAAATCGGTGAAAGACTATGTAAAAAAAGTTAATGACATGGGGATTTTTGCGGACGAAGAAAATTTTTATACATCGAGTCAGGCGACAGCAGCCTATATTAAAGAAAATTATCCGGGACAGATTGTCTATTGTATGGGAACACAGTCTTTAGTGGAAGAACTTCAGAGTGCAGGAATTGAAGTGGTAACAGAAGCAGATGACAGAGCAAGTATTGTCTTAATTGGGTTTGACACGGAGAATACGTCAGAAAAAATAAGAAATACCTGCATTATGTTAGGAAAAGAGGTGGCATATCTGGCAACGAACCCGGATTTAGTTTGTCCGGTTAGTTTTGGGTATATTCCAGATTGTGGTTCTATGAGCATTATGCTAAAAAATGCGACGGGAAAAGAACCGTTTTTTATTGGAAAACCAGAGCCGATTATGGTAAACTGTGTATTGAAAAAGCTGGGTGTCGATAAGGAGGATGCAGTGATTGTCGGTGACCGGCTTTATACGGATATTAAAACCGGAATTAATGCAAAGATAGATACCATTTGTGTCTTATCAGGAGAGGCAGAAATGAAAGATATTTTGGAAGGTGAGATAAAACCAGACTATATCTTTGACAGTGTAAAAGAAATTTATGAAAAGCTGACAGAAGTAGAGAATGAATAAAAATATAAAACGGCTGGAGATAAGTTTCTGGCTGTTTTTTAGGAGAAACTGAAATGTTTGAGAACAGAGCAAAGCCACTGCTTGAATGGTACAAAAAAGAGAAACGGAGCCTACCCTGGAGAGAAGATGCGACTCCTTATCATATCTGGGTATCGGAAATTATGCTTCAGCAGACAAGAGTAGAAGCAGTAAAGAGATACTATGCGCGATTCTTAGAAAAACTTCCTACAATAGAAGCACTTGCAGAGTGTGAAGAAGAAATACTTTTGAAGTTGTGGGAAGGACTGGGATATTATAATCGGGTCAAAAATATGCAGAAAGCAGCAAAAGTCATTGTAGAAAAGTATGACGGAGAAATGCCTTCTGATTACGATAAAATTCTGGAGTTGCCTGGAATTGGAAGTTATACGGCAGGAGCAATTGCGTCGATTGCATTTGGAGTCAGAAAGCCTGCCGTAGATGGAAATGTGCTAAGGGTTCTGGCAAGGCAGGAAGAGTGGGAAAAAGATATTGCAAAGACGTCAACGAAAAAAGAAGCTGAGTATATTTTAGAAGAACAGATGCCGGAAAATGATGCCGGTGAATTCAATCAGAGTTTAATGGAACTTGGAGCAACCGTCTGTCTGCCCAATGGGATGCCAAAATGTGAAAAATGTCCGATTTTAAACTGTTGTAAATCAAAAAAACATGGTACAATTGAACAATATCCGAAGAAGAGTGGAAAAGTAAAACGGAGAATTGAAAAAAAGACAGTACTGTTGATTCAGAAGCAAGAATATTTTGCAGTTAGAAAACGTCCGGATGAGGGACTTTTGGCAGGGTTATATGAGTTTCCGAACCAGGAGGGATTTCTGTCTGAAAAAGAAGTGCTTTTTCTTGTAGAAAAACAGAATCTGGTACCCATTCAGATTAAGAAAATTGAAAATGCAAAGCACATTTTTTCACATGTGGAATGGCGGATGCAGGGATACTTTATTTTAGTAGAAGATACAGAGCTAAAAAAAAGCAAAGATTTTATTTTTATTGATAAAGAAGAAGCATCTGAAAACTATCCGATGCCATCTGCATTCTCGGTATACAAAAAATATATGGATAAAAAATTAGAATGAAAATACAGCAAATGCCAGATGAAGGATGAAAGGAGATTATTATGAAATTACTGTCAATAGCAGTTCCGTGTTATAATTCACAGGATTATATGAGAAATTGTGTTGATTCATTATTAAAGGGAGGAGAACTTGTTGAGATTTTGATTGTTAATGATGGTTCAAAAGACGATACTGCAAAGATTGCAGATGAATATGCCGAAAAGTATCCGACCATCGTAAGAGCCATTCATCAGGAAAATGGAGGACATGGAGAAGCCGTTAATACAGGAATCCGCAATGCAACAGGATTTTATTTTAAAGTAGTAGACAGTGATGACTGGGTCAACGAAGAAGCCTTTGAGGCAATTTTGAAAAAACTGCAGGAATTGATTGCAGGTCCGCAGACTCTGGATATGATGATTAGCAATTTTGTGTATGAAAAACAGGGCGTAAAACGAAAAAAAATCATGCGTTATCGTAAATATCTTCCTCAGAATCGTATTTTTACATGGGATGAAGTGTCGAATATGCCGGTCGGAAAATATATCTTAATGCATTCTGTTATTTATCGTACAGAATTATTAAGAGAGTGTGGACTGGAACTTCCAAAACATACATTTTATGTAGATAACCTGTTTGTGTATCAGCCATTAATGTCCGTAAAAACAATGTATTATATGGATGAAAATTTCTATCGTTATTTTATTGGACGTGAAGACCAGTCAGTACATGAGGACGTCATGATTCGCAGGATTGACCAGCAGTTGTTAGTGAATCGTCTGATGGTAGATACCATTGCCGGAAAGAAAATTTCAAATAAACATTTAAGACAGTATATGTTGAGATATCTGGATATCATTACGACTGTTTCTTCTGTTATGCTGATTCGTTCCGGTACAGAAGAAAATCTGAACAAAAAGAAAGATTTATGGAAATATATTAAAAATGCAGATATAAATATTTATAGTAAATTAAGACTTGGAATCTTAGGAAGGGCAGTCAATCTTCCGGGAGCAGGCGGAAGAAATATTATTATTGCGGTATATCACGTAGCACAAAAATTTTACGGATTTAATTAGATTTAAAATTTGATTTTTAATAATTAAAAGAAAAAGCAAGAGAGTTGTAAATGATACAGTTCTCTTGCTTATTTTTGTTTGTCATTATTTTAAAAAAATCTGTTCCGGCTGTTTCTGACGGACAGGATGTGGTTTATAGAACATCTGGTAAGCAACGATATTCAGCGCAAATGCAGAAAATACATCAATTAACGTATGTTGTTTTAAGAACACAGTTGCCAGTATAATTAAAACGGATAAGACGAATGTAACTATTTTTACCGTACGTGGATGTTTAAAGGAGTTATGTCTGCAAATTGCGATACAGCAGGCAACTGAGTTAAACACGTGAATACTTGGTAAAATGTTAGTTGGTGTATCAATCCGGTACAGATGCCGTACCAAACTGATAAAAAATCCGTCTCCGGTTAAGTGTGGTCTTAAATCCTGACCATTTGGATAAAAATAGGAAACAACTAAAAACAATGTCATTCCGAGTCCCAATGTAAAGATAAGCTGGTAATATTCCTGCTTATTTTTATTGATGAAAGCAAAATAACCAACGGTTAATGCAATATAAAGAAACCACATTAGATAAGGAATAATAAAATACTCACAGAAAGGAATCATGTCATCTAATTTTAAATGAATGATATGAGCTTTTACATTGCGCTGTTCGAGATATTGAAAAGCCCATAAATAAAAAATGCCATATACAGGTACAATCCAAACATGCTGGTATTTTTTTAATAGCTTCATGAAATTCACCTCTTCTCCAAGTATTAAGTATTGACATTATAGCATAGTCAAATTCCAATAACAATGGGGTTCATGTTAAATTTAGAAAACATTTACACATCATTCATTTTTGGGAATGAAGCTGTCGAAAATGAAGGAATCGAAGCGTTTTTTAGAAGCTTCAAATGTTTCCGGAGAGCGCAAAGTCCATGCAAAAACCGGTGTTTTATAAAGACATTTATTTAAAGTAAAGCTTAAGTTTTTATAGTCTTTATAGGAATAAGCGATAAAATCAGGTCTGCCAATGCAATTAATTAACAAATGTTTTACAAGAAAACTTAATAAAAATCCACCTTCTGCCACGGGGTTGGTCAGATTGGAAGAAAGCTGTCCACGGACAACCTCGGGTCTGTGACGACGATACCACAATAAGGCAAGTGAATTAAAGGATTCGATGCAGTAGCTTCCATGATATTCTTGTAATAGCTGATCCACGAGAGCGCAAGGGTATGTATGGAAAGAATGTAATTTGATTTCGACTAAAAGTGGAACCTGACCATTTACCAGTTTTAAGACATCACTTAAAAGAGGAATGGTTTCCCTGGTATTCTGAAGGCAGAGCTCCTGTAATTCTGCATAAGTTTTGGTTTCAAGCGGAATATCAATTCCACACATCCGGCCAAGGGAATAATCATGAAAAACAACAATCCGGTTATCTTTTGTAACCTGTACATCAAGTTCAATCCCGTATCCTTTTTCAATGGCACGTGAAAATGCCGGCATAGAATTTTCAGGGATTCCCAGTTTTGGATTAAATAATCCACGATGGGCAAAGAGCTGATGGGCAAAACGCTTGGTTTGTTCTTTTCTGGTAAAACGTGGCATAATACAGTAAAAATAAAATGCCGGACAAAGAACAAGAAACAGTAAAATTAAAAACAGTACTTTCATATGAATTTCCTTCTTTCTTGTCAAATTAAAGGCTTCTGTCTTCTCACTTATTGTAGCAGTTTCTTATTGAGAGAACAAGTGAAACATGATATAATTGACAGAGATAAAAATTAGGAGGAAACTATCATGGAAAATGAATACATCAAATTTACAATCGGCAAGAAAAAAGACATTGCGTTAATTGCCCATGATAATGAAAAACCAAAGTTAATTGAATGGTGTAAAGAAAACTATGATATTTTGAAAAAACATAATCTTTACGGAACCGGAACAACTGCAAGACTGATTGCGGATAAAACGGGGCTTACGATTAAAGGCTATAACAGTGGTCCGCTTGGTGGAGACCAGCAGATTGGTGCAAAAATTGTAGAGGGTGTTATTAATTTTGTTGTATTCTTTTCAGACCCGCTTACTGCACAGCCACATGACCCGGATGTAAAAGCATTGATGAGAATCTCTCAGGTTTATGATATTCCGATGGCGGTCAGCAAGGCAACCGCAGATTTTATGATTCACTCTGAATTTATGGATAAAGAATATGTACATGAAGTGATTAATTTTAAAAAGAATATCCAGGAACGTGCAGAATCTATGTAATCTGTGTATCTGAAGTTTCGATTTGAATAAATATAAAAATGGATGTCGGTTTTCCGGCATCCATTTTTGTTGAGAAATAGTAAAGCGGACATTCGCAATCCGCTTCGTTGCGTTCAAGTTAAATAAAATTATCGTGTTGTAATCCAGGTTGAATACCCGTCCAAGCGCAGCCTGCGTTCCATTTTAATTGCATTTTCCAATTGATGAAATGCCCCAACCTGTACTTTATAAAATCCATCCTCTTCAAGGATAAAAGCGGGATAGCCCCTATCTTGTAATTCATAAAGCTGATTATCGGCATTTGCTTTTTGACGGAATTGTCCGGTCTGAACCCGATATAGAACAGAGGAAGAATGTTCCGGTTCTTCGGTCTTTGTTTCGTCAAGTGTGCCAAGAATAGCATAAGCAATTGCCTCGGCAATATCATCAAATTTTTTATCAAACAGAGCATTGTCTGAATCGTTATTAATAAAACCTGTTTCAATTAAAACTGCCGGCATGCGGGTGCGTCTTAAAACAACAAGCCCAGGTCTGGCACTGACTCCTAAATCCTTAAATCCAAGCTCGCCAAGTGCACCATTGATATTTTTTGCAAGTTCCGCTTTTGTTCCTGATAAATCATAGACGAGAGATTCTGCTCCGGAATACTGATTCGGCAGGGGACTGGAATTTCGATGAAAAGAAAGAAAAAAGTCAGCTCCATCTTCATTTGCAATCTGCGCTTTTTCAAAAGGCGTCTGATAAGTATCATCGGTTCGGGTGTAGACGACATCAATTCCATTTTCAGATAAAATCTTACCGACAGCCATAGCAAGATTCAGGTTGTCATTTTTTTCTTCTCTTCCTTTATAAACAGCTCCGGGGTCAACACTGCCACCGTGACCTGCGTCAATTACAATCTTTGTTGCCAAAATGAAAACTCCTAAGAATTGCTTTCGATATTAGTATACGCAGAGGGATAGAAGGGGTTCATACCCGATACGCCTGATTGGTACGGACAAACTTTACAATCAAAGGAATTACCATAAAACACCAGATAATCGGTTCGGCAATAATAATTCCCATGTATCCAAGTATCGGTGCAAGTAAAAAGGCAATCAAAATTTTTCCAACCAGTTCAATTAAACTTGAAAAGACCGGAGTAATATGGTCGCCGATTGCCTGAAGTCCATTTCGTAAGATGGAAATTCCGGAAGATACAAAGTAAAACAGGGAGTTTACTTTTAGGTATAAGGAAGCCGGGTCTGTGACAGTGGTTTCTTTTGTTCCGGTAACCAGATAAATAAAAAATGGTGCACAGGTATAAGCGAGAAAAATAATAACAAGCACCCACAGCCAGCATAAAAGCAGTGACTGTCGGATTCCTGTTTTTACACGGTCAAACTGTCCTGCTCCAAAATTTTGACTGCAAAACGTAGACATAGTAATTCCCATAACAGAAATCGGTAAAAAGTTAAATTCCGTTACTTTTCTTGCAGCGGTATGGGCAACGATGATATCTGTTCCAAAAGTATTGATAGTGCACTGCAGGGCAAGAGTTCCAAAGAAAACCAGAGACATCATAAGTGCCATCGAAAAACCGGAGGAGTACAGTTTTTTCACCATTTTTGAATCAAGATGAAAATCCGCTTTTTCCAGATGGAAAATCGGATAGCGTTTCCACATATAAGTAAAACACAGCACAACCGAAACCATCTGGGATAAAATGGTGGCATAAGCCGCTCCACGGACTCCAAGATGAAAGACCAGAATAAAAGTTAAATCCAGTACAATGTTTAATAAAGAAGCACAGATTAAAAATAACAGCGGTGCAACGGTATCTCCAACTGCACGCAAAATTCCTGCGAGGGCATTATAAAGCATGGTAATCAACATTCCGATAAGCAGGATGCGGATATAAGCAGATGCAGAATCAAATAAATCCTGTGGCACATTCAAAAGATGCAGCAGAGGATTTAGGAAGAGTAAAGCAAGTGCCGTTAAAAGGATGGTTGTGATAAAACTTAATAAAAAAGTGCCGGCAGAAGCTTTTTTTAGCTGGTCAGTCTGTTTTGCACCAAAGCATTGGGCGACGATAATGGAAAACCCATTGGTTAGTCCCTGTAAAAAGCCAATTAATAAAGTAGTGATTGCTGTTGTCGCGCCGATTGCCGCGAGGGCTTCGTTTCCAAGGGTGCTTCCTACGATTCGAGTGTCTGCCAGACTGTAAAAAAGCTGAAAAATATTTCCAAGACAGACTGGAAGAGCAAACGAAAGCATTAAGCGGGTCGGGTTGCCTTTTGTTAAATCTTTCATAGATGACTCCTTTTTTATAAAACTTCATAAATTATAACGCTTTTGGATGTCTGGATACAAGAGAAAAGTAAGGAAATGTGAAGAAAATCTAAAAACAAAATAAAGATATAAGGAAAATACTTTTCATAAGTCGGCAGAAGTGCTAAAATCGTAATCAGCATAAAAAAAGGATGGACAAGTATGAAGAAACCACAGATGAAAGAGGAAACCAGAAAGAAGATAGATAATTTCTGGTATTATTACAAAATCCATGTATTGGTCGTTGTATTTATTTTATTTGTTGCAAGTGTTTTTATCAAAGATATCGTAACAAAAGTAGATTATGACTATTCCGTGGCATTTGTAACAGAGGAAATGATGACGAATGAAGAAATCTCTTCGATTCAAAGTGTATTTGAAAGAGAGGCAGAAGATTTAAATGGAGATGGTGAGATACACGTTGAAGTGCAGAATTATACAATTCCACAGGGAGACAGTGCAGACCCTCAGTTGGTTGCAGCAGGACAGACAAAACTTACGGTAGATATCCAGGAGGGAACGAGTATGATTTTCTTTTTAAGTCCTGGATGTTATGAAAGCTATAAAGACAGTGGCGTACTTCCGGCAGATGAATCAGAGTATATAAAGTTTTCGGATTGTACGGGTTATGAAGAAGCAGGAAGTCCAAAAGAGTTAGGCGATTTGATGGGAGCACTGCGCTTGGTAGAAGATACCAAACTGAAAAAAGACCAGAATAAAATGGACTATTATGAGGCGAACAAGGAATTGTTTGAAAAATTCACTGAAAAAACATTACGGGGCGAATAAGAGGGAGGTCATTCTATCAGAGATATCTAATAGAATGGCTTTTTTTCAAAATCTGTAGTATAATAACAAAGATTATGTCGAAAGAAAAGAAAGGCAGATAAAACTATGTTTGGATATATTACAGTGGATAAGCCGGAGATGAAAGTAAAAGATTTTTATCGATATAAGGCTTATTACTGCGGACTTTGCAAAAGTCTTCAAGAAAATTATGGATTAAAGGGAAGAGTGACACTTAGTTATGACGTTACCTTTCTGGTTTTGGTGTTGACTTCCTTATATGAACCGAAAGAAGAAAAAAGCGAGTCGAGATGTCCGGTACACCCGATAAAAAAAATTCCGATTTTGCAAAATGAAATTTCAAAATACGGGGCAGATATGAATCTTTTATTGACCTATTATCATTTTGAAGATGACTGGAAGGATGAAAAAAGTTTAAAAGGAATTGCGGGAATCCATTTCTATAAAAAGCAGGCAAAGAAAATCTGTAAGGAATATCCAAGGCAGAGCTGTGTCATCTGTAAGAGATTACGGGAGCTTGCCGTATATGAACAAAAAGGAGAGACAGATATTGACCTTGTAGCCGGAACTTTTGGGCATCTGATGGAAGAATTGTTTGTCTTGAAAAAAGATAGATGGGAACCGTATTTAAGAAAATTTGGTTTCTTTCTTGGAAAATTTATTTATATTATGGATGCTTATGATGACTTGGAAAAAGATTTAAAAAACGGAAGTTATAATCCATTAAAACCGTTTTATCATTCACGAACAAAAGAAGAGTATGAAAACAGTGTACGTGAAATGCTGGTTATGATGATGGCAGAGACCGGAAATGCCTTTGAACATCTTCCATGTGTTGAGGAAAGCCAGATTATTAAAAATATCATCTATTCAGGTGTATGGTCTAATTATAATAAAATTCAGAAAGAAAAACAGGAGAAGGAAAAAAATGTTAAATAATCCTTATGAAGTGCTTGGAATTTCTCCAAATGCTTCCAATGATGAAGTGAAAAAAGCATATCGCGATTTAAGCAGAAAGTATCATCCGGATTCTTATGTGGATAATCCGCTTGCAGATTTGGCAGAAGAAAAATTTAAAGAGGTACAGGAAGCTTATGACCAGATTATGAAAGAAAGAGACGGCGGATATCAAAGCGGATATCAGAGTGGTTCTTATCAGCAGAATTCCGGTTATCAGTATCAGGGAGCTTCTGAAGAAGAACAACGTCAGTATCAGGTAGCAAGTAATTACTTAAATGGACGCCAGTATCAACAGGCATTAAATGTACTCTCTGGCATGAAAAATCGAGGAGCTCACTGGTATTATTTAAGTGCAATTGCCAATATGGGACTTGGAAACAATATGAATGCATTGAATCTGGCAAAACAGGCGGTCAGTATGGAACCTGGAAATGCAGAATATAATAATCTGGTAAATCGTCTTCAGTGGAATACACAGCGTTATCAGGGAATGGGAAATCCTTATGGAGCAGGCAGTGGAAGCTCCTGTGGAACCGGAAATTTCTGTTGCGATTTATGGTGTGCAGATAGTCTGTGTGAATGTATGGGAGGAGACCTTTGTTCATGCATATAAATGCAAAAAAAATGGCTGTTTCAGGTATTTTAATGGCAGTGACGGTTTTGTTAGTGTGTTTTGGAGGGATTTTGGAATCCAATACCTTGTTTTTACTTGCCGGAGCAGCGTTTTGCGTAGGAATTATTATAAAAGAATACGGACTAAAAACGGGAGTTGCATTTTTTATCGGAAGTGTGATTTTAAGTTTGCTTTTTACTCCTCAAAAACTGCATTGTATTACTTTTGCTTTGATGGGAGGTTACATTGTTTTAATTGAGGCGGTATTTCGGATACTTGGAATGCATCCGGACTGGAAACAAAGAAAGCTTTATTTTAACCTGTCAAAGGTTTTGGTTTTTAATCTGCTCTATCTTCCGGCACTTTTTATTGCACCGAAACTGTTTTTTGCCGGAAAATTGTCAGATAAAGCCAGGCTTATTTTAATACTGGGAGGACAGGCTGCACTTTTTATTTATGATAAAGCTTACGAGTATTTTTTAGTACAGATATGGGAAAAATTGAGAAATAAGTTATTTGGAAAACAAAATTAAGATGAAAAAAGAGGAAGAACATTTATGCATATTTTAAAAATACTGTCAGGTCCGTTGATTGGAGCTGTCATTGGATATTTTACAAACTACCTTGCGGTAAAAATGCTGTTTCGTCCCTTGCATCCGGTTAAAATCGGGAACTGGACGCTTCCGTTTACTCCAGGTGTAATTCCAAGAGGAAAAGCGCGTCTGGCAAGGGCACTTGGAAGTGCAGTAGGAGAACATCTGCTGACAAAAAAAGATTTAGAACAGATGCTGTTATCAGATGGAGTCAAGCAGGCAGTAGTAAGCCGTGTCAAGGAAGAAGTACGAAAAATTGCAGAGAGTGATGAAACGATAGAGACATTTTTACTGCGTTATGTAGAATCAGAACAGTATAATGAGACGAGAAAGAAATTAGAAGATTTTATTACCGGGCGGATTTTAGATGGACTCGATAAAATGGATGTCGGAAAGGTAATTGCAGAAGAGGGCGCAAAAGAAGTGAAGAAGAAATTTGAGGGTTCTATGGTGTCCATGTTTTTAAATGATGATTTAATTCATTCGATTGCCGAGCCGATCGGAAATAAAGTGGGCGAATACATTAAAGAAAATGGTCAGGAAAAAATCCATCCGATTGTAGTCGGTGAAATTGCAGTGGCAGAAGAAAGACCAGTCAGTGAGGTACTGGGAGGGCTTGTTTCAAGAAAAGAAAAAATTGAAATGGTAGTAGAAGCGGTATATGAAAAATTTGTCAGTGAGGAAGCTGGCAGATTTGCCGAACAGTTCCATATTGCAGAAGTGGTAGAAGAAAAAGTAAACCAGATGGATGTACTGGAAGTAGAAAATATTTTGATGAGTATTATGAAAAAAGAACTTCATACGGTAATCAACCTTGGAGCACTGATTGGATTTGTCATTGGTTTATTGAATCTATTATTGTAGGAGATTTATTCGAATTTTACAAAATGTGGGTACAAACTTGGCAAATGGTATGATATGATATGGATGGAAAAAATGCTCGGAAAACATGAAAATCCACCAAAAGAAGTAATTCCGATACAAAGACTGGATGCTAAATCTTTGCTGGAAAGAATGGACTCTGAGAAATAAGTTCTTATAATTTTTCCCAAAAAAGATTTTGATGGTACATAAAATCAAAGGAGGCAATTATGGCAAAATCAACGGTTTATTTTACAGATTTTCGCTGTCCGGTAGGGACAAGCCAGTTAGAAAAACTGAAAAAACTTTGTATTGCAGCAGGAATCAAAGACATTGATATGGAAGGAAAATTTGTTGCAATTAAAATGCATTTTGGAGAGCTTGGAAATATGGCATTTCTGCGTCCAAACTACGCAAAAGTAGTGGCAGACCTCTGTAAAGAACAGGGAGGACTTCCATTTTTGACAGACTGTAATACGTTATATCCAGGCAGTAGAAAAAATGCACTGGAACATTTAGACTGTGCAAATCTAAATGGATTTAACAGTGTTACAACAGGATGCCAGATTATCATTGGTGATGGTCTTAGAGGAACAGATGAAATGGAAGTTCCGGTTGTAAATGGAGAATATTGTAAAACTGCTCTGATTGGACGTGCAATTATGGATGCAGATATTTTCATCAGCTTAAGCCATTTTAAAGGACATGAAGCGACAGGATTTGGTGGTGCAATCAAAAATATTGGAATGGGATGCGGAAGTCGTGCCGGAAAGATGCAGCAGCATGCCAGTGGAAAACCGGCAATTAATAAAGAGTTATGCCGCGGATGTCATCGTTGTTCAAAAGAGTGTGGCAGTGATGCAATTATTTATGAAAATAAAAAAGCAGTGATTGACTATGATAAATGTAAGGGCTGTGGACGCTGTATTGGTGCATGTAGTTTTGATGCCGTTTATAATCCAAACAGCAGTGCAAATGAATTGTTAGACCGCAAGATGGCAGAGTATGCACAGGCAGTCTGTCATGGACGTCCATGCTTCCACATTTCACTGGTACAGGATATCAGTCCAAACTGTGACTGCCATGGAGAAAATGATGCACCGATTCTTCCGGATATCGGAATGTTTGCAAGTTTTGACCCGGTTGCATTGGACCAGGCATGTGCGGATGCCTGCTTAAAGGCAAAACCAATTGAAAACAGTCAGCTTGGAGAACATCTTTCACAGGGAGACTGGCATTGCCATCACGACCACTTTAAAGATTCCAATCCGAATATTGAGTGGAAAGCAACACTGGAACAGGCAGAAAAAATTGGTCTGGGAAGCAGAGAATATGAATTAAAAATTTTAAAATAAAAAAGAAATCTGCGCAGAACATGTTTCAATGCTCTGCGCAGATTTTTTAGATGCTCTGCTAACTTAGTTGCCGAGTAGTTCACTATAATTCTTTTAACAGCACGTAACGTGGCAGTCCGCCATAAAGTGTGGCAGTTAACTGAATTTCATATCCATTTTTCAGCATATTATTTAAACTGAATCGGTTATCTGGATGTACGGTTGTCAGACATAGGCAATGCTGAAACTGATGTTTTAATTGTGCTTCGGCATTTTGAAGCATACGAGACTGCAGATGATTTCCCTGAAACTCAGGAGAGACAACGGCAGAATCCATATAGACTGTCTGCTGCATCTGAGTATCAGAAAAATTCAGTATCTGTCCAAGATAATTTTCTGAAACGGCAGGATATTTAATGACAAAGAAACCGGCAAGTGTTTTATCCTTTGTCCGTGCTGTGACAATAAATCCGTGTTTTTCAAGATGCTTTTTTAAATAAACATCATCATCGGCAGCAAACCATTCAGGGTGTTCCATTGTCTTATGTGCCTGATTCATTAATAGGCTTAGTTCGTTTAAATCTTCTAATGTGGCATTTTGCATAGTAAAATCCATAGCATAAACCTCCTAAAATAAAATAGTGGTATGATAAATTTCATATAAAAGATAAGTTAAGGCTAGTAAATCTGCGCTTCCGCCGGGACTTAAATTTGCTTTGACAAATTCTTTATCAATTACAGGAAGAACTTCAAGCTGTTTTTCGTAACTGCTGTTTTCTAAAAAAGAGGCAAGCTGTGTACGAATCGTTTGTGCAGTCTGATAATCAGAGCGGGTAATTAAATTGCTGTCCTGTGTGTAAGCAATATAGTGCAAAAGTAAAATACAGCCGGCATCATTTTTGGAAAAACCTGCTTGTAAAAGTTTTTTGTAAAGTGGAAGTCCAAGCTGAATTAAAGAAGGAAATCCTTTTTGGGCTTCTCCACGGATTCCGGTAACTTGATACTTCAAATAAAGTTTCTCTCCGTGAGTAAGAGAGGCAGAATCTTTTTTAGAAAGCAGTTTCAAATCATCAAGGAGATGAACTAACATTTCTTTGATGATTTCTGACAACTCGTCTGTTGTATCATCCAAAAAAGAAAGAGAAGGTATGGTTTTCTTTGAAACAGTATATCCAAGGGTGCAGCATAAAATCCCACCGGAAAAGACGGCTCCTTTATGGGTATTGACTCCATTTGTTGCCTGATACATGGTCTGTTCTGCTTTTAATCCAAGTGCACGAAGAGAAGAAAAGACTTCAGGAAGAGGTGTGCCATGACATCCTGCTTCCAGACCAAGGCGTGCACTTTGACAGAAATAAGGAAACAGATTGTCTGCACTTTTTAAGAAAAGTTCCCGATTCATGTCTTTATGGGAACCATTGTGGCAGCGGTCAACCAGCCCTGGCTTTAAGGTAGTATTGACTTCTGAAATCAGTGCCTGTGTCATCTGTGTTCCGATATAAGAAGAAAACACTTCAAAAAAATGCGCTTCAATGATGGAAAGAGTTTTTTTGGAAAGTTCCTTTGCGGAATGAGTGCGGGAACGGGAACAAACAAAAACAGGATTGTCACAGAGCAGGCAGGTGCGCCCAGAGAGTCCAAGCTCGGTGCGGGAGACTTTGGTAGAATCAGGGCGTAAAACATCCAAATCAAAGATACGGCCAAAAGAAGAGCCATCTTCAAATGCAGTCATATAGGATTTTAAAGTTTCCGGTGTGGTTCCTTTGATTAGAAAAAATGCTTCATATCCGGTATTTTCTTCCATGATCTTTTTAGTTAATAACGTAAGCTGATGCGTTGTTAAACAGGATTCGATAAAACAAATTCCCTCATAAAAAGCCCAAATGGTATAAGGAAATACTTTTATTGGACCGGGAATATTTAAAGTAAAGCTGATTAAGGCACAGTTTGATTCAAGAGTATGGCCTGAAAGCAGTTCCTGTTGAATCCATGCACGGTGTTCTCTTGCATCGAGAATTTCAGCCATGGTAATTGGAGTTCCAGTACTCCAGTTTTTATTGAGTAAATCTGACATTTTATAATCCCTCCTTTTGCGATAAGAGAGAAACTCGAAGTTTTTGTCCGGCTTCAGAAATCAGGTATTCGTAAGTTGAAGCCGGAACAAAATTTTTTAATGCCTCCAGCTGATTTTCAAGAAACAGTCTGCGGACAAGAGTGGCACTGATAATGGTGTCATCATTTTGCTTTCTGGGTAATTCAAAAACATCAATGCCATACTTTGGAAGGAGCGTTTTCATTTGCTGGTTATAGGCATTTGTAACTTTAGAAAAAGGTTCTTCTCCAACAAAACGTGCAGTAATATGGAAGGCAGGCGCATAGTAGTGTGCAAAAATTTCGAGGTCAAGTTTTGCGGTGTCATCATTGATAACAGCGCGCTCTTTTAAAAAATAATCCGGAAAAGTAGCGTGTGAAATCAAATAATCGGAACTTCCATGTACAGAGACGTTAGACAGATGGCTACAGCCTTTTTTAACAAGTTCGAGACGAACATCGGATGGAAATTCCGAGGCATCCTCCGATAAAACAAATACATGTAAGAGACTGCTTTTTTTGGCTGCTGTCTCCACCAGATATTGATGACCTTTGGTAAATGGATTGGCATTCATAACAATTGCACTGACAGGATGTGAAACATCAGAAGAAACAGCCAAAAATGGTGCAGCTTCTGATTTTAAATACTGTACAATTCCATCTTTTCGGTTTTCTAAAAGAAGCATGGTATCAGTTGCAATAATTTTATAAAATCCCATGTCGGTAAATACTGTCTGATAGGAAGGTTTGGTAAATAAAAACAGGTGAGAAATCCCAGATTGTGCTGCCTGTTTGACAAGTTGGGTGACAATTTTGGCAAGGAGACCTTCTCCTTGATAAGTCTCGTCAATTGCGATACATTTTAAGACATTCTCATAACGTGAACCACAGCCTAAAATAGACCCGTTTTGGTCTGTTAAGAGAACGGAGTAGGAATAAAAGGAGTCCGGAGTCAGTCCGCTTTTTTTAAGAAAAGCCTCCATCTGTTTTTGCTTTCTCCCATGAAAAGGAAAACCCTCTTCGAGATAAGTATTTGAAAGATACATAAAAAAATCCCCCTTGATAAATAACATATACTTTATGTAAGGGTATCATATTTTAGGGAAGACTGACAAGGTTGAAAGTTGAAACCGCAGAAATTTTGCGGTATAGTAAAGATATCTTGGATGATAGAGAAGGAGAACAAAAATCATGAGCGAAAAAATGAGTGTAAAAAAAGCAGAAGAGTTTTCAACCAGTAACTGGTCAGGGGGAACAACCACCCAGCTTTACATTTATCCGGAAGATGGAAATTATGCAGAAAGAAACTTTCAGGCAAGAATCAGCAGTGCGACCGTAGACGTTGTGAAATCAGAGTTTACCAGTCTGCCAAATGTGAAACGTTATCTGATGATTTTTGAAGGACACCTGGATTTGATTCATGGTGTTAATACAAGAGTAGAATTAGAACCGTATCAGGTGGACGAATTTGACGGTGGAATTCCGACTGTCAGTTATGGAAAGGTCGTAGATTTTAATCTGATGTTAAAAGATGGAGCAGATGGTGTAATGGAAACCGCACAGCTTAAAACTGCACAGCAGGCTGTGATTGAAAGAGAAAAAGATTATAATCTGTTATGTATTTATGTAAAAGAAGGCAGTATGAAGATTGCAAATCAGAAAGTGAGTGCCGGAGAACTTGCAGTAATCGAGGACTGGGAGCATCCTGTAGAATTAAAAAATGAGGCAGAAGCGACTGCAAAAGCCGGAATCTGTAAAGTGAAAACCGTATAGATATAAGAAAGGAAAAAAATCATGATAGAGATACTGGTACTTCAAAATCCGAAAGTGCTGGTAAATAAACAGGAGATGATGTTTCCATATAAAAAAGTAGAAGCTTTGCTGTATTATATGGCAGTGGAAAAATCAGCGACAAGAGACCAGATTGCAACGCTTTTATGGGAGGACTGTGATGAAAGCTCGGCAAGAAAAAACTTACGTCATGCGCTTTATACGATTCGTAAAGTGTTTGGAGAAGAGCTGATTACATCACCTACCAGACAAAATCTGGAATTAAATCAAGAACTGGAAATTGAAAGTGATTATGACCGTTTTTTAGAGGAAAATGAGAAAAACGGAACGGAAGTCTATAAATCAGATTTTCTGCAAAATTTTTATTTGAAAAATGCGGGTGCGTTTGAAGACTGGATAAATTTCAAAAGGGGAAAATTAAAAGAGATTTATTTGAACCGCCTTTACGAAAAGATGCAGAATGTTGAACATCTTTCCCTGAAAAAAAGAGAAAAATTATTTGAACGGTATACAACTGCAGAGCCGATTGATGAGAGGATTTATATGATGATGATGCAAATCTATGCCAAAGAAGGTTTGTATTATAAAGGAATCCGAATTTATCAGCAGCTGTCGGAGAAACTTCATACAGAACTTGGAATTCTTCCCGGAAAAGAAATTCAGGAATTTTACAATGAACTGATGGAAAACTGGGTCAGTGAAAGCGAGCATAAGGAAGATGAGACACAAGGCGATGGACGAGAGAGAGAGCGTTGCCTGCTTCGTGGAATTTACCGTAAATTTTTAGCAGGGGAAGATGAGACGGTATTTTTAGCAGGAGAGAGCGGAATTGGAAAAACTTATCTGGCGGAGAGCTTTTTGAAAGAAATTCAGGAAGAATCAGTATTGATTATGCGTACCTCCTGTCTGGCAACAGAAAAAAATATGACACTTCAGGCGTGGAATACGTTGATGATGGAATTAAATACTTATTTGAAAGAGAAAAATATGACACTGCCGATAGAATATTTAAGAGCGGCAGACCAGCTGTTTCCACTTTTTTCAAGAAAAGAAGAAATTGTTCTGTTTGAAGATGTTGAAATTTCCTATAGTTACCGCACAGCGAGAAATCTGATCTTAAAATTATTTGAAGAACTTGGAAGACAGATAAAGGTTGTCCTGTTTTTAGATAATATTCAAAATATGGATGCATCAAGTCTGGACTTTTTATCTTTGCTGATTCGTTCTCGAAATAAAAATCTGTTTATTCTGGGTACTTGTCCGGTAAACTGGGAGGATAGATTAAAGAAGAGTCTGTCGGTGCTTGTAAAGGAAAAACAGATTACAAAAATTTTTGTTTCGCCTTTCAGCCGAAAAAATGTAGAACAGATATTAGTAGAACGTCTTGGAAGAAAGAATGTAACAGAAAAATTCTTAAACAGTATTTACGAAGAGACAAATGGAAATCCATTTTTAATTCATACATTGTTGGATTATTATAAGGGCATGGATTTAAAAGAAGACGAGGTTGTGCCGATGACTCAGGTCTGGAAGATGCGTCTGGATTCGCTTCCATATAAAACCAGGAAGGTATTAGAGCTGATTGCATCTTGTCAGGCATGGTCTGACATGGAAGCACTTGTTGCAATTTTAAGGCAGGATGAACTGGAAATTTTAGAGGCAATTGAAAGGTTAAAAGAAGAACATTTTATTTACGAAAAACAGGAAAAAGAATCGGTTCGTTTTTATTTTATTCATGAAAGTACTCAGCGTTATGTACATATTCAGATGTCCCCATCAAGGCGTAGAGTGTTTCACAGTAAACTTGCAGAATATATTGCAAAAAGTCCGATTTATGATGCCAGTCGTTTTGAACGTTTAATTTATCACTATTGTCTTGCAGGAAATAAAGAAAAAACTTTAGAGTATAAGATTCTTGCTCTGCAAAATTATGCCTATAAGTCGTATGAGCATTATCCGGTTGCACCGCTTATGTCCGGAATAAAACAGGAGAAAGAAGAATCCGTGTTAGAATATTGTGACCGGCTGGAAGAAGAATTGAAAGATATCTACGAAGAGAGTGGGCAGCAGGAAAAATATATTCGTTTTCATGCAATTTTAATGGAAACACAGGCACAGTATTGTATTCCGCAGGGATATTACAGACGAGGAATAGAATGTATTGAAAAAGCATTAAAATCCATTGGATGTATTGGAGAGGATGCAAAGGAAAAAATCCATTGTTTACGATTTCTGATTTATTATCGTCTGAATATCTGGGAAACAGAAAATTTAGAAGAACTTTTAGAAGAAAGTCTCAAACTGGCACAAAAACAGGGATATCAGGAAGAATATGCGATTACCTGCAGATTGTATGGAATTTATTATGGCATGATTGGAAAATTTGAAGAGGCAGAAGAAAAACTGGAAGAAGCTTTGGAATATTTTAAAAGAGTTCCATTAAAAGAACGGATTTATGCGTCAAATATTTCCGGATGTTATAATTACATAGGGGAAATTCAGAGAAAACAAAAACATTTTAAAGAAGCAGAAGCGTATTATAAACAGGCAATTGCAGTTTGCCGGAAGAATCATATTCCGTGTACACCGGCTGTTTACTGCAATCTTGCCAGGGTTTATCAGGAACTTGGAGAAGTAGAGAAAGGTGAACTCGTTTTTTATCAGGCAGATTTATTGTATGAAGAATCTTATATGTTGATTGGACGTTCGATCGCGAAGGGGACTCTGGCGCTGCTTGAAGCGAAAAAGGGAGAATTTGAAAAGGCTTCGCTTTATCTGATGCAGGCAAAGAAAAGTGCCAATCAGTTGGGTTCCCCTTATGCAAAGGGACTTTTCGCCTTGCATGAATGGGAATTAAAAAAGAAATATTCAGAAAAATTCAAAAAACTTTTGACAAAAGAAGCAGAGGACTATCGAAAAGAAGCAGAATATTATTTAAAACCATTAAAAAGTGTATATGAATTAGAAAAAATTTAAAAAATATATGAATTTTTTGCGTTTTTTTGACTACTCTTATGTTAGAGTATAGTCACAGTAAAGATACGAATATTCCATTATTCGTAAAAAGTGAAAGCCGTTGGGTAGACGGGATTTGTTCATGAATACTGAGCACGAAAGTATTCTTGAGCATGAAGCTTTCGTCCCTGAAATTTTTGATTTCAGGGATGGAAGCATGCCACGCCATATCTAGTCATAGATATCATTCCTTGCAAAGAGGCCGTCCTTGGGGCGGTCTTTTTATATTCGTTTAATGATTCTTTATGCTTGATGTAGAAATTTGACAAATTTCATAGAAGAAGACGATAAAAAACCTTGCTATTGTGAATTGTTGACGATTTTATTACCAGATAGCAAGATTTTTTTGAAAAAATTTTTAATAAATAGACGTTTTTTAGACTTTGAAATGGTAAAATTAAATCAAATCAAAAACAAATAAAAATAACAAAAAAGGAGAAGATGTGAAATGATGAATAATGCTGAAATCGGAAAAGCAATGGTAATCAAACTGGATCCGGTTCTGCCGGAGTATCCGACCTTCAAAGAAGGTGTAAGAAGAGCTCCAATGAGAGAACTTACTCTGAACAAACGTGAAATCAAACTGGCGGTTGCCAATGCTTTGAGATATGTACCGGAAGAACTGCACGAGCAGCTTGCTCCTGAATTCTTAGACGAACTTCTGACAAGAGGTCGTATCTATGGATATCGTTTCATGCCAAAGGAAAGAATTTACGGAAAACCAATCGATGAATATAAAGGAAAATGCGTAGAAGGTAAAGCATTCCAGGTTATGATTGATAACAACCTTGACCATGAAGTTGCTTTATATCCTTATGAATTAGTAACTTATGGAGAAACAGGACAGGTTTGCCAGAACTGGATGCAGTATCAGTTAATCAAAAAATATCTGGAAGAACTGACAGATGAACATACTCTGGTAATGATGAGTGGTCATCCAATGGGTCTTTTCAAATCTCATAAAACAAGCCCAAGAGTTATCGTAACAAACGGTCTGATGGTTGGTATGTTCGATAATCCGGAAGACTGGGCAAAAGCAACAGCAATGGGATGCTCTTCCTACGGACAGATGACAGCCGGTGGCTGGATGTACATCGGACCTCAGGGTATCGTACATGGTACATTCAACACAATTTTAAATGCAGGTAGAAAATTCCTCGGAGTACCTCAGGATGGTGACCTTGCCGGGCATCTGTTTGTAACAAGTGGTCTTGGCGGAATGAGTGGAGCTCAGCCAAAAGCAATCGAAATCGCCGGTGGTGTTGGTATCATCGCAGAAGTAGATGCTTCCAGAATTGAAACACGTCACAGCCAGGGATGGGTAAGCCTTGTAATTGAAGATGCAGCAGAAGCATTCAAAGTTGCACAGGAATACATGGATAAGAAAGAAACAGTATCCATTGCTTACCATGGAAATATCGTAGACTTACTGCAGTATGCAGTTGATAACAATATCAAGATTGAACTGTTATCTGACCAGACAAGCTGCCATGTGCCATACGACGGAGGTTACTGCCCACAGGGTCTGACATTCGAAGAACGTACAGAAATGCTTGCAAATGATAAAGATAAATTCTGTGAATTAGTAGATCAGACATTAGTAAAACATTATCACTTAATCAAAACACTCGTAGAAAGAGGAGCTTATTTCTTCGATTACGGTAACTCCTTCATGAGAGCTGTATTTGATGCAGGCGCAAAAGATATCGCAAAGAATGGTGAAGATACAAGCGAAGGATTCATTTTCCCATCTTATGTAGAAGATATTCTTGGACCAGAGCTGTTTGATTATGGATATGGACCATTCAGATGGTGCTGCTTATCCGGAAAACCGGAAGATTTAAGAAAAACAGACCACGCTGCAATGGAAATCATTAATCCAGAAAGAAGAAGCCAGGATAGAGATAACTGGATTTGGATTCGTGATGCGGAAAAGAACAAACTGGTAGTTGGTACTCAGTGCCGTATTTTATATCAGGATGCTCTTGGAAGAAGAGATATTGCTCTGAAATTCAATGAAATGGTAAGAAATGGAGAAATCGGACCGGTAATGCTTGGACGTGACCATCATGATACAGGCGGTACAGATTCACCATACAGAGAAACATCTAATATTTACGATGGTTCTAATATTACAGCAGATATGGCTGTACATTGCTACGCAGGAAACGCTGCACGTGGAATGAGTCTTGTAGCTCTTCACAACGGCGGTGGTGTTGGTATCAGCAAATCCATCAACGGTGGATTCGGTATGGTACTTGACGGAAGCGAAAGAGTAGACGAAATCTTAAAAGCGGCTATTCCGTGGGATACTATGATTGGTGTATCAAGAAGAAGCTGGGGCAGATGCGAACACTCTATCGAAACTGTAGCAGAATACAACAGAATCAGAGAAGGTCAGGATTATGTTACAATGCCTTACCTTGCAAGCGACGAATTAATTGAAAGAGTATGCAAAGATGTAGTGGTAGAACCACATCATCATACACATCACTAAAATTAGGAGATAACAGACATGAAAAAACGCTATATACGTCATGCATCTGAGTTAGTTACCTGTAAAGGTAGTGCACCGAAACATGGAAAAGAAATGTCAGATATTGGTCTGATTAAAGATGGAGCCGTAATCATTCACGATGATAAAATTGTGGCAGTCGGTACAACAGAAGAATTAGACAAACAGATAAATGATGAGTATGAAGTAATCGATGCGACAGGCAAAACTGTAATGCCGGGTTTCGTAGATTCCCATACACACTTTATCTTTGGCGGATATCGAGCAGATGAATTTTCCTGGAGACTGAAAGGCGACAGTTACATGTCTATCATGGAACGCGGCGGTGGCATCAATGCCACCGTAGTTCCAACAAGAGAAGCCTCCTTAGAGGAACTGATGGAAACAGGTGAAGAACGCTTAAACCGTATGCTGGAATTTGGTGTGACTACCGTAGAAGGAAAGAGCGGATACGGTATGGACTGCGAGACAGAATTAAAAATGCTGCGCGCAATGAAAAACCTAAATGAAAAACATCCGGTTGATATTGTTTCCACATTCTTAGGACCTCACAGTGTTCTGCCAGAATGGAAAGGCAAAGAGAAAGAATTTTTGGATGAACAGTTAAATCATGTCATGCCGATTGTAAAAGAGGAAGGTCTTGCAGAATTTGCGGATATCTTTACCGAGAAAAATGTATTTTCTGTAGAAGATTCCGAGTACTATATGACAAAAGCAAAAGAAATGGGATTCAAGCTGAAAATTCATGCAGATGAGATTTACCAGCTTGGCGGTTCTGAACTGGCTGCAAGAGTTGGAGCAGTTTCAGCAGACCATTTATTAAAAGCATCAGATGAAGGAATCCGTCAGATGAGGGATGCAGGAGTCATCAGTACCATTCTTCCGTTAACCGCATTTGGTTTAAAAGAAGAATATGCACCGGCAAGAAAAATGATTGATGAAGGCTGTGCAGTGGCACTGGCTTCTGACTTGAATCCGGGAAGTTGTTTTTCAAATTCCATTCCACTTATGGTGGCACTTGGATGTATTTATATGAACATGTCAATCGAGGAAGTCATTACTGCTCTTACCATTAATGGTGCGGCAGCAGTGGACAGAGCCGATAAAATCGGAAGCCTCGAAGTGGGAAAACAGGCAGATATCATATTCCTGAAATTCCCATCCATTCATTATATGCCATATCACACAGCAATTAACCTGGTTGAGACCGTAATCAAAGCGGGCGAGACTGTATATCACAAAGAATGGAAATAAAAATAAGTGTGTGTTTAAAAAAACGGTAACTTTTAAATATTTACATAATCATAAAGGAGAAAAGAGAACTATGGCAATGGAAAAAATCATTGAATGTGTACCAAATTTCAGCGTTAGTGAGGCAAAGGACAAAAAAACATTTGACGCAATTATCGATTGCTTCCGTGATGTAGAGGGAGTAAAACTTCTTGATTATTCTTCTGATGCAGACCATAACAGAAGTGTTGTAACAGTAATCGGAGAGCCAGAGCCGTTAAAAGAAGTAATGGTAACAGCAATCGGAACAGCAGTAAAATTAATCGACATGACAAAACATGTAGGACAGCATCCTCGTATGGGCTGTGTAGACGTAGTTCCTTTCATTCCAATCCGTGGAACAACAGTAGAAGAAGCAGATGCACTTGCAAAAGAAGTTGCTACAGAAGCAGCAGAAAAATTCGGTCAGCCGTTCTTCTTATATGAAGATTCTGCAAAAGGTTTAAAACACAGTGCAAACCTTGCAACAATCCGTAAAGGACAGTTTGAAGGAATGGCAGAAAAAATTGCAGCTGATCCAGAAACATGGACTCCGGATATCGGACCAAGCACCATTCACCCAACCGGTGGTGCAACTGTAATCGGAGCAAGAATGCCGCTTATCGCATACAACATCAATTTAAGCACATCAAGTGTTGAAATTGCACAGAAGATCGCTGATAAGATTCGTAATATCAAAGGTGGATTCAAATATTGTAAAGCTATGGGCGTTCTGTTAGAGAACAAAGAAGACCCAAGCAAAAATGTTGCTCAGGTATCTATGAATCTTACAAACTATACAAAAACTTCTATTTATACAGTGTTTGAAACTGTTCGTATGGAAGCAAGACGCTACGGTGTAAATGTAATGGGAAGCGAGATTATTGGACTCGTTCCTCTTCAGGCACTGGTAGACTGTGCAGCATACTATCTGGGACTGAACAATTTGGAAGAAAGCAACTGCGGATTTGAAACGAAATTCACAACTGACCAGGTTCTGGAAACACGTTTATAATTAAGAGTAAAACGAAAGAGGTATTGACATGAAAAATATGACCGTTCAAGAATTTGCCATGCAGACTGCCTCAAATGAACCTGTACCTGGGGGCGGAAGTATTTCCGCCCTCGCTGGTTCATTAGCAGCAGCGTTAACTGAAATGGTAGCAGGTCTTACCATTGGCAAGAAAAAATATGCAGAAGTAGAAGAAGAAATGAAAGCTGCCATCGAACCGATGCATGCAATCTGTGAACATCTTTTAGATGACATCAAAAGAGACAGTGAATCTTTTGATTTATATATGCAGGCACTGACACTGCCAAAAGAAACAGAGGAAGAAAAGGCAGCTCGTCAGGAAGCAATGCAGAATGGATTAAAAGCAGCCGTTGCAGTACCGTTATCAGTTGCAAAACGCGCTTATGAGATTATGCCTTATGCAGAAGTAATGGTAACAAAAGGAAATAAAACAGCAGTAACAGATGCTTTAGTAGCAACTATGATGGCAAGAACCGCAGTTCTTGGAGCACTGTTTAATGTAAAAATTAATCTGGAATCCATCAAAGATGAAGCATTTGTAGCGGAAACAACAAAAGAAGTAGAAGTGCTTGAGAAAAAAGCAATTGAACACGAACAGAAAATTCTGGCCAAGGCCGGCGTTTCAAAAAGTGTTGTAGAATAATCACAAAATAAAAAATTAAGCTTTAAGCATAGATAAAAAAGAGGGAAAGACAAGAGGTGACAGCCTGTGAAAATTTTAAAAAATGCAGTAGCAGGAACCCTGGAATCCAGTGATTTGTTTATCCAGATTGAACCAGATGACAAAGAACTGACTCTGGAAATTGACTCTGTTGTAGCCAATCAGCATCTGGATTCTATTCGGGGAGCTGTGGTAGATACACTAAATGAATTTGAGATATCTACAGGAAAAATTTATATCAAAGATAAAGGTGCACTCGATTGCGTTATTCGAGCACGAATGGAGACAGCATTAAAAAGAGGGGGAGTTTTAGAATCATGAGACGAACCATGTTATTTTTACCAGGCAATACACCAAACATGCTGATTAATGGTGATACATTAGGAGCTGACACCATCATTTTCGATTTGGAAGATGCAGTATCTCCGGATGAAAAAGATGCAGCCAGAGTTCTTGTCAGAAATACATTAAAGTATCGGTCATTTGATGCCTGCGAGACAGTTGTACGTATCAATCCGACGGATACAAAATTCTGGAAAGAGGATTTGGAGGCCATCATTCCTTTAAAACCAGATGTTATTATGCCAACAAAAGTAAGCGGAGCCGAGATGATTCAGGAAGTTTCCGCATACATGGCAGAGGTAGAGAAGAAAGCGGGAATAGAAGAGGGAACTGTAAAAATTCTTCCGTTAATCGAGACAGCACTTGGTGTGGAAAAATCTTTTGAAATCGCTTCCGCAGATAAAAGAGTCATTGGAATCTTTTTAGGAGGAGAAGATTTTACGGCTGACATGCATTGTAAGCGAACAAAAGAAGGACAGGAAATCTTTTATGCAAGAACAAGACTGGTGCTTGCAGCAAGAGCTTGTGGAATTGAAGCCTACGATACACCGTTTACCGATGTAGAGGATATGGAAGGGCTTAGAAAAGATACTGAATTTGCCAAGAGTCTGGGATTTGCAGGAAAAGCAGTCATTTCTCCGCGACATGTTGATATTGTTAATGAAGTATTCTCTCCTACAGAAGAAGAAATCGCTTATGCACATGATGTCATGGATGCGATTGAAGAAGGAAAGAGACAGGGAAAAGGAGTTATTTCTCTTAGAGGAAAAATGATTGATGCACCGATTGTAAAACGTGCTTCCCAGGTACTTGAAATGGAAAAAGCAATTTACGGAGGTGCGTTTGATGAGTAAATTATTAGCGTCCGTAAGAGAAGCAATTGAAAAAACTGGCTTAAAGGACGGAATGACAATCTCCTTTCATCATCACATGAGAAATGGAGACTATGTGTTAAATATGGTACTCGAAGAAGCAGCCAGTATGGGAATCAAAGACTTAACAGTCAATGCAAGTTCCATCTTCGATGTACATAAACCAATTATTGAACATATTAAAAATGGAGTAGTTACAGGACTTGAGTGTAACTATATGGGTGCCGAAGTCGGAAAAGCCATTTCGCAGGGCATCTTGGAAAAGCCGGTTATCTTCCGAAGCCACGGAGGCAGAGCCGGAGATATGGAAAATGGTTCTTCTAAAATCGACATTGCATTTTTAGCAGCACCGTGTGCAGATAATATGGGTAACTGCAGCGGAAAATATGGACCATCAGCCTGTGGTTCTATGGGATATGCGTTTTCAGATGCAATGCATGCAGATAAGGTTGTCGTACTGACAGATAATTTGGTACCTTATCCATTAAAAGATACTTCCATCGCAGAAGGTTATGTAGATTATGTGGTAGAAGTAGAACAGATAGGGGACCCAACAAAGATTGTTTCCGGAACAACAAAAATTACAAGAGACCCAGTTGGGCTTAGAATTGCAGCACTTGCAGCAAAGGTAGTAAAAAATTCCGGATATTTAAAAGATGGATTTTCTTTCCAGACAGGTGCTGGTGGAGCCTCACTGGCAGTTGCAAAATATGTGGAAGAAATGATGGAAAAAGACCATATCAAAGGTAGTTTCTGTATGGGCGGTATCACCGGGTATTTAGTAGATATGGCAAACAAAGGTTATTTTGATACAATTCTGGATGTACAGTGTTTTGATTTAAAAGCCATTGAATCAATCCGTGAAAATCCAAAACATCAGGAGATTTCAGCCATGCGTTACGCATCTCCGGCAGCAAAAAGTGCTGCAGTGGACAGTCTTGATGTAGTCATTCTGGGAGCCACCCAGGTTGACACTGATTTTAATGTAAATGTACACACTGATTCCAACGGAAACATTATGGGAGGTTCCGGTGGACATTGCGATACAGCAGCAGGTGCAAAACTAGCCATTGTTGTAGCACCGCTGATTCGTGCAAGACTTCCTCTTATCGTAGACCAGGTGTTATGTAAATCTACACCGGGTGATACCATAGATGTAATTGTAACGCAGAGAGGGATTGCAGTCAATCCAAAACGGAAAGAATTAAAAGAAAAATTAATCAAAGCCGGTCTTCCGGTTAAAGAAATTACCGAGTTAAAAGAAATTGCAGAGAAAATTACCGGTGTTCCGAAGAAGGTAGAATTAGGCAACAGGGTAGTAGCAAACGTATTATATAGAGACGGAACACTGTTAGATACAATAAAAAATACATTATAAATAACCGGAAGGGAGCGGTTTTACAATGGATAAGAAGAAATTAGTAATCGGCGTAATCGGCGCAGATGTACATGCTGTCGGAATCAGCATTTTACAGCATGCGTTTGAAGAAGCTGGGTTTGAAGTCGTAAACCTGGGTGTTATGGTTTCTCAGGAAGAATATATTGCAGCAGCAATTGAAACAAATGCGGATGCAATTTTAGTTTCATCTCTTTACGGTCATGGCGAATTAGATTGCCGTGGACTCCGTGATAAATGCGATGAATCCGGATTAAAAGATATTCTTTTATATGTAGGCGGAAATATTGTAGTTGGAAAACAGCCATTTGATGAAGTGGAAAAACGTTTCAAAGCAATGGGCTTTGACCGTGTATTTGGACCTGGTACAGCACCGGAAACAACAGTAGCTGCTTTATACGAGGATTTAAAAGTAGAAAAACCGGAAGCGGTATTAGCATAACATCGGGGTGGTGAAAAAAATGAAACCGATTTTGTTGGTGGATTTTGGAAGTACAAATACAAAAGTAACAGCGGTTGATGTAGAAGCATGCGAGATTCTTGGAACAGCAGCAGCTTATACAACCGTAGAGACTGATATTAACGAAGGTCTTGAAAATGCAATCAAGATTCTGGAACAGACCACGGGACACCTTGAATTTGAAGAAAAATATGCCTGCTCAAGCGCAGCCGGCGGATTAAAAATGGTTTCAATTGGTCTTGTGCCAGAGCTGACTGCTCAGGCATCAAGGGAAGCATCTCTTGGAGCCGGAGCAAAAGTATGGAAAACGTATTCTTTTGAACTTACAAAAGGAGATTTAAAAGAAATAGAAGATTATCATCCGGATATTATTTTGTTATCGGGAGGAACAGACGGAGGAAATTTCGAGTGCATTTTATACAATGCAAAAATGCTTGCAGGATTAAGCTATGATTGTCCGATTGTGCTTGCAGGGAACAGAAACGCAGCAGATGAGTGCGAAGAGATTTTAGAAGGACGTACTGTCTATATTTGCGAAAACGTAATGCCAAAACTGGGAGAAATTAATATAGAGCCGACGCAGAAACAGATACGTGAAATTTTTCTGAATCGGATTGTGCAGGGCAAAGGGCTTACAAAAGCAATGGATTTGGTTTCTGGAATTATCATGCCTACACCATCCGCAATGCTTGTTGCAATGGAGCTGTTATCCGATGGATGGGAAGAAGTTCCGGGAATAGGGGAATTAGTTGGTGTAGACCTGGGTGGTGCGACCACAGATGTCTATTCTGTAGCAGATGGAAATCCGGCAAATGCTTCCACTGTAATAAAAGGGCTTCCGGAACCTTATACCAAACGAACGGTGGAAGGCGATATCGGAATGCGTTACAGTGTAAAGGGTATTTTAGAAGCTGTCGGAGAGCGCAGACTGAGTAAAATTTCCGGTATCAATAAAAATCGTGTAGTTGAACTGGTAAGCTGGCTGGAACAGCATACAGATTACATACCGGATAATGAAGAAATGGAAAAAATGGATTATGCACTTGCCTGTGCAGCAGTAGAAACAGCAGTAGAACGTCACTCCGGTTCGCTGGAGCAGGTCTTTACTCCTTGTGGTCTGACTTATGTACAGAGTGGAAAAGACTTAAGAAGAGTAAAATACGTGGTTGCAACAGGTGGAGCGTTAATTCATGCAAAACATACAGAAGAAGTTGCAAAATATGCACTGTTTGATGAGAGCAAGCCTGGTTCATTAAGACCGGAAAAGGCTGAAATCCTGATAGACAGAAAGTATATTCTGGCAGCAATGGGACTGCTTTCTCAGCATTATCCGCTTGCTGCGCTGGAGATTATGAAGAAGGAGATTGCTTATTATGGACTTGAGAAATAAAAAAATGTCGGATGACGAATTTTACGGAATCCGCAAAGAGATTTTAGAGCAGTGGCCAACAGGAAAAGAAGTTGACTTTGATGAATCTGTTGCCTATCATAAAGCAATGCCAGAAAGCAAGAGCTTTTCAAAGAAACTGGCAAAAGCAAAAGCAGAGAGAAGAACTCTGATTCAGCCAAGAGCCGGAGTCGCTTTAATTGATGAACATGTAAAACTGCTTCAGTATCTGCAGGATAAAGGAGAGGCAGATTTACTTCCGACAACGATTGATTCTTATACCAGACAGAATCGTTATAAAGAAGCTGAGGATGGAATTAAAGAATCTGTTCGTACTCAGAAATCTATGTTAAATGGTTTTCCGGCAGTCAACCATGGTGTATCCGGTTGCCGTACGATTATCGAAAACCTTGATATTCCGGTTCAGGTTCGTCATGGTACTCCAGATGCCAGACTGTTAACTGAAATCTGCTATGCAGGTGGATTTACCAGTTATGAAGGCGGCGGTATTTCTTACAACATTCCTTATGCAAAAGATGTTCCGCTTGAAAGAACTATTTATGACTGGCAGTATGTAGACCGTCTGACCGGGATCTATGAAGAAGCAGGTATCTCGATTAACCGTGAGCCTTATGGTCCATTAACCGGTACATTAGTTCCGCCGTCCATGTCAAATGCAGTAGCGATTATCGAAGCGCTGCTTGCGGCAGAACAGGGTGTAAGAAATGTAACCGTTGGATATGGTCAGTGCGGTAACCTGGTACAGGACGTTGCAGCACTTCGTGTACTGGAAGAATTGACAGAAGAGTACTTAGACCGTTACGGATATTCAGATGTTGTTGTAACAAGTGTTCTTCATCAGTGGATGGGTGGATTCCCACAGGATGAAGCAAAAGCATTTGGTGTTATTTCATGGGGAAGTTCTGTAGCAGCACTTGCAAAAGCAACAAAAGTTATCGTAAAAACACCGCATGAAGCAATGGGTGTTCCGACAATGGAAGCAAATGCACAGGGTCTTCGTTGTACTAAGCAGGCAATTTCTCTGTTAGCTGACCAGGAGTTAAAGAGTTCTGCTCTTGAACTGGAAAAAGCAATCATTAAAGGGGAAACTTGTGCGATTGTAGATAAATGCTTTGAACTTGGAATGGGAGATTTGGCACTTGGTGCTGTTCGTGCAGTAAAAGCCGGAGTTCTTGATATTCCGTTTGCTCCAAGTAAATACAATGCAGGAAAAATGCTTCCGGCTCGTGACTTTGAAGGTGCAGTTCGTTACTTAAATGTAGCTAATGTTCCACTTCCAAGAGAACTTGCTGATTTCAACAGAGGCAAAATCGAACACAGAGCAAAAATGGAAAAGAGAAAAGCTTCTTTCCAGATGACAATCGATGATGTTTATGCAATCAGTAAAGGACGTCTGGTAGGTAAACCAAAAAATTAAGTTAGATGAGATATCAAAATTGAAATACCAAAATTAGTCTCAAAGAGACTATAAAGACAAAGAAAAAATCAAAAAACAAATTTTACATAAAAAATAGGAGAAGAATATTATGAAAATTGTGGATGTAGTTTGCTCAAAAGCAAGAACAGGATTTTTCTTTGATGACCAGAGAGCCATCAAAAAAGGTGCAGTAGCAGATGGTGCGGCTTATTTTGGAGAAACCGTAACACCGGGATTTAAATCCGTAAGACAGGCAGGAGAAGCAATCTCTGTTATGTTAATCCTTGAAGACGGACAGATTGCGTGGGGTGATTGTGCAGCCGTTCAGTATTCAGGAGCAGGCGGAAGAGACCCTCTCTTCCTTGCAGAAGATTTCATTCCGATTATCGATAAATATATCAAACCGGAATTGGTTGGAAAAGAAGCAGATAGCTTTAAAGGACTTTGTGAAATGGTAGAAAACCTTCAGGTAGAAGGAAAGAGACTTCACACAGCAATCCGTTATGGTGTCAGCCAGGCGATTCTTGATGCAGTAGCAAAATCTACAAAACGTCTGATGTGCGAAGTAGTAGCAGACGAATATGGTACAACTGTATCTGATAAACCAATTCCAATCTTTACACAGTCCGGTGATAACCGTTATGATAACTCTGATAAGATGATTTTAAAAGGTGCAGCCGTTATGCCTCATGCATTAATCAATAATGTAAAGACAAAACTTGGCGAGCATGGTGAAATCTTAAAAGAATATGTAGAATGGCTCAGAGACCGTGTATTAAAACTTCGCCATGATGAAAGTTATATGCCGGTATTCCACATCGACGTATATGGAACAATCGGTGCAATCTTCGGAGTTGATAACTTTACAGCTATGGCAGATTATCTTGCAGAACTCGAAGAAGCTGCAAAACCGTTCCATTTAAGAATTGAAGGACCGATGGATGCAGAAGAAAGAGAAAAACAGATGCTTTGCTTAAAAGGCTTAAGAGAAGAAGTTGATAAGAGAGGCATCAATGTAGAATTAGTTGCTGACGAATGGTGTAACACATTAGAAGATGTAAAATACTTCGCAGACAACAAAGCTGGTCACATGGCTCAGATTAAAACACCAGACCTTGGTGGAATCAACAATATCGTAGAAGCAGTTCTCTACTGTAAAGAAAAAGGATTTGGCGCTTACCAGGGTGGTACTTGTAACGAAACAGACCGTTCTGCACAGGTTTGCGTAAACTGCGCAATGGCAACACAGCCAGACCAGATTCTTGCAAAACCAGGTATGGGTGTAGATGAAGGTTACATGATTGTTTATAATGAAATGGAAAGAATTATTGCGCTTCGTAAAGCAAGAAGTTAATCGAATCAGGAAAGTCCCCTGCTTCAATTGTGAAAAGCAATAAGTAGTGGAGACTTAAAGAAAAAAAAGATGCCAGACTGTCCTGAAGCGTTTGTTTTGGGGCGGTCTGGCTATTTTTATTAAGAGGGAAAAGATATGGCATATTCAAAACAAATGCAGGAAGGAAATCTGTACAGTTTTTATTTTGCGCCAAGAGGCAGTAGAAGAATGACAGATTTAGGAATCCAGCTAAGCCAGATGTATTTAAGTCCGTTTGATCATATTATTGGGATTATCGGGGATGCGGGAGCAGGAAAAAGTCTTTTAATTAAAGGAATGTTTCCAGGGATTGATTTGACAAATGATGATGAGGGAGTCAATATTCGTCCGCTTCCGCTTTTATCAGAAGATTTGACAGACCCGTTTGCACCGCACACTTATCATCTGGACATTCGGTTTGAGTCTGCATTTACCCAGATGCATGAACTGGCAGAGGCAATTTTAGAGGCAGCAAACAATGGAAAAATGGTGATTGTGGAGCATTTTGATTTGATTTATCCTTTGCTTCACAGAAATGCAGACTTGTTAGTCGGAATTGGGGAAGAAATCATTATTACCAGACCAAGTATGTTTGGTCCATTACCGGAAAATATAGCAGGCATTGTACATAAATCTGTAAAATACAGAAAAATGGCACATACGTTGGAAGATTTATGTGTTCATTTTATGGGAGATGGATATGCACAGGATGGACCAAGATCGGATGTTCGTCATGGATTCGTGTTGGAATTTGAAGAAAAACCGGATATAGATTTGTATGAACTGGAAGAGAAAGTAAGAGAAGCAGTGGCAAAAGATTTATCGGTTTCTTATTATGACGAAAAGCATGTACAAATCGGAGACTGGATATTAGAATGTTTAGGACCGCGTATGCATGTAAGCAGTACAGGCAAAATCGAAGATTTTACACTTGTAAAAGAGTATCCGGTAGATCCAAGAACCGGTTATTATATGTTGATTGGTCTGATGGGTAAACATCAGGGAGAAAGTTTAAAAGATTTTAACCGTATTGAAGTGAAAAATCAATTGAAGTAAAAGAAAGAGGAGAAAAGAATCGTGCGTACAGTAAATGTAGAGACATTAACAACAAACATAAAAGAAATGTGCATTCAGGCAAACCACTATCTGGCACCGGATATGGCACAGGCAATGAAAAATGCATATGAAAAAGAAACAAAACCGCTTGCAAAACAGATTTTAGGTCAGTTATTGGAAAACCTTGATATTGCAGGAAAAGATATGATTCCAATCTGTCAGGATACCGGAATGGCAGTTGTATTTTTAAAAATCGGACAGGATGTACATTTTGAAGGCGGAAGCGTGGAAGATGCAGTCAATGAAGGAGTGCGTCAGGGATATACAGAAGGATATTTAAGAAAATCGGTAGTGGGAGATCCTCTTGAGCGTGTAAATACAAAAGATAATACTCCTGCAATTATCCATTATGAACTCGTTCCTGGAGACAAAGTAGAAATTACAGTTGCTCCAAAAGGATTTGGAAGTGAAAACATGAGTAAAATCATCATGTTAAAACCAGCAGATGGAATTGAAGGAGTAAAAGAAGCAATTATCGGTGCTGTAAAAGAAGCAGGTCCGAACGCTTGTCCTCCGGTTGTTGTTGGTGTTGGAATTGGTGGAACATTTGAGAAAGCAGCAATTCTTGCAAAAAAAGCACTGACAAGAGAAATCGGTGTTCATTCTGAACTTCCTCACGTAAAAGCACTCGAAGAAGAACTGCTTGAGAAAATCAATCAGATTGGTCTTGGACCGGCAGGTCTTGGTGGAGATACAACAGCACTTGCAGTCAACATCAATACTTATGCAACTCATATTGCAGGACTTCCGGTAGCAATTAATATCTGCTGTCATGTAAACCGTCATATTGTAAGAGAAATCTAATACGGAGGAATAGAAGAATTATGGATAGACATATCAAAGCACCTCTCGACAGAGAAGAAGTAAAAACTTTAGAAGCAGGGGATTATGTATATATTACAGGAACGGTATATACGGCAAGAGATGCAGCGCATCTTCGCATGGATCAGGCACTTGACAGAGGAGAAAAACTTCCAATTGAATTAGAAGGAAATGTGATTTATTATATGGGACCGACACCGGCAAGAGAAGGACGTCCAATTGGTTCGGCAGGTCCTACAACTGCAAGCCGTATGGATAAATATGCACCACGTTTATTAGATTTAGGTTTAACTGGAATGATTGGAAAAGGAAAACGTAAAAAAGAAGTAACGGATGCAATCGTAAGAAATGGTGCGGTATTTTTTGCCGCAGTTGGCGGTGCAGGAGCTCTGCTTTCAAAATGTATTAAAAAAGCAGAAGTCATTGCTTATGATGACCTTGGAACAGAAGCAATCCGTAAACTTGAAGTAGAAAATCTTCCGGTTATCGTAGTAATTGATTCTAAGGGCAGAAATCTTTACGAAGAAGTATGTAAATAAATAAGAACAGAGGAGAACCAAATGGACGAAAGTGGTCTGTTTGGTTCTTTTTCATTTATATTTATAAAAAAATAACGACAAAATTCTCTTATAGGTGTATACTAAAAGAAAGAGGATAAATGAAAAATACAACAGGAGACTTAAGACATGGAAAAAAGCAAAATCGAAAGCCTGCAGAAACTGCAGAAAATGGAGCAGTTCTATCTGCTTATCAATGCGGGAACGCATAACCCGTTTGTAGTTTGTGATAAGGAGAATTTTAATGACCAGGTTTGGATATTTGAAGTCGAGGATGATATGAAAGAGGCTGCAAAGCCTTATATGATAGAGCAGAAACATAAATTAATTCCGGCAAAAATCGAAAATAAAGGATATCTTCCATTTTTTACCAGTTTATTTACGCTTGGCGTCAATGCGGTGGTATTTGTAGAAAAAGAACAGACAACAGAATTTGAGCTGACAGAGATTGTCAAACGTCCAATATTAGAAAAAATTCCAGAGGATAAGAGACCACTTGAGAATCCGGCACTGCAGATTACAGGAACTTATTTTATGCAGGAATTAAGAAGAGAAGTTCCAATGGAAGAAAAAGAGAATATTAAAGAACTGGAAGAAGAGATGGCTGCCAATCTGGTAAAAAGTAAATTTATGATTGCAGTCGAAAAACCTCAGGAAGGGAAAACAGAAGAAGAACAGAAAAAAGAAGCATTAAAGGTGTTCTATTTAAAAAGTAAAGAAGACAAATTTATGCTTCCGATTTTTACTGATACCGTTGAATTTTCAAAATTAAATCGTGAAGGCAAATATCGTGCAATGATGATTGATTTTAAAAATATTAAAAAAATTATTATGCCGGAAGCACTTGGTATGGTGATTAATCCTTATGGATTCAATCTGGTTGTTCAGCTTCAGCATTTTGATAATTTACTGGCACGTTTTGGAATGAGTGCAGAATAAGAGAAAGATACAAAAGAGATTGTGTAGGTAAATCGGAGGAGGTGTTGTTTGTTATGAAAATAGACATGCACTGTCACACAAAAGAGGGTTCTATCGATGGGAAAGTTCCAATTGATGAGTATATTACCCTGTTAAAACAAAATGGATTTGGGGGAATGCTGGTTACAGACCATGATTCTTATCGTGGTTACCGGCACTGGAAAAAATTTATTAAAGGTAAAAAGCATGAAGATTTTCTGGTATTAAAAGGAATTGAGTATGATACGTTAGATGCAGGACACATTATTGTTATTATGCCGGAAACCATTAAGCTTCGGCTTTTGGAGCTTCGTGGAATGCCGATTCAGATGTTAATTCCGATTGTGCATAATTATGGCGGAATCTTAGGACCGGCGCATCCATGTGGGGAAAAATATATGAGTTTTATGAATGCAAAGGCTTATCAGAGAAATCCGGAGATTTTAAAGGAATTTGATTTCATGGAAACTTTTAATGCATGTGAATCACAGGAAGTCAATGGAAAAGCTCAGAAAATTGCAGATAAGTATGGGTTGACCGGAACAGGTGGAAGTGATGCGCACAGACAGGATTGTGTGGGACTTGCCTATACAGAAATACCGGATGATATTACCTGTGAATCTGATTTAATCACAGAAATCATGAAGGGTACAAAATTTGAATGTGGCGGAACAAACTATACCGGAACGACGAAAGAGAAAATCGGAAAGGTAAATACGGTTTTAGTACATTCTTTCTGGGTATATAATAAGTTGGGTGGTTTAAGCAAAGCGTTTCAGCGAAATACAAAAATGAAAAAAGGATTTGTAGAACATGTGCAAAATCCGATTCGTAAAGAGAGAACAAATAAAGTGATAAAGAAAGAGGATAAATTGTGAGTGAGAAAGTAATAAAAGCAGCACTGCTTGGTCTTGGAACAGTAGGAAGTGGAGTTTATAAAGTTTTAAGAAATCAGAAAGAGGAAATGCCGCATAAAATCGGTGCAGTTGTAGAAGTTGAGAAAATTCTGGTGCGCAACTTAAAGAAAGCATCTGCTAAGGTAGAAAATCCGGAAATTCTGACAAATGACTGGAAAACAATTTTAGAAGATGAATCCATTGAAATTGTAATTGAAGTTATGGGCGGAATCGAGCCGGCAAGAACTTATATTTTAGAGGCATTAAATGCGGGAAAACATGTTGTAACTGCAAATAAGGATTTAGTAGCTTCTCATGGACAGGAATTATTGGAGTGTGCCGCAGAGCATAACTGTGATTTCTTATTTGAAGCCGCAGTTGCAGGCGGTATTCCGATTATCCGTCCATTAAAGCAGTGTCTGGCTGCAAATCATATTACGGAAATCATGGGAATCGTAAATGGTACAACAAACTTTATCTTAACGAAAATGACTCAGGAGGGAATGGAGTTTGCACAGGCACTTGCCCTTGCAACCGAGCTTGGCTATGCAGAAGCTGACCCGACTGCAGATATTCAGGGATTAGATGCCGGAAGAAAAATGGCAATTATGGCATCAATTGCATTTAATTCAAGAGTCACATTTGATGATGTTATTACAGAGGGGATTACACAGATTTCCGCAAAAGATATCCGTTATGCAAAAGAATTAGGCTGTGTGATTAAGTTATTAGGTGTGGCAAGAAATACAGAAAACGGAATTGAAGTCAGCGTACGTCCAATGCTGATTCCGGAGACGCATGCTCTTGCGACAGTAAATGATTCTTTTAATGCAGTCTTTTTAACCGGAGATGCCGTAGGTGATGCGATGTTCTATGGAAGAGGAGCAGGCGAATTGCCGACAGCCAGTGCAATTGCAGGGGATGTTTTTGATGTAGCAAGAAATATTGTATTTGAATGTACGGGACGAATTGGCTGCACCTGCTATAAACAGCTTCCTCTGAAAGCGGCAGATGAGATGGAAAGCCGTTTCTTTTTAAGAATGCATGTATCGGATTGTGCCGGTACACTCGCAAGTATTGCAAGTGTATTTGGAAATAATAATGTAAGTATTGCTCAGGTTATCCAGAAAAACAAAGAGGGCGAATTAGCAGAACTTGTTGTTGTAACTTCAAAAGTAAAAGAAGGAAACTTCAATGATGCCATGATGATTATTGAAGGTATGAGTGTTGTGCAGAAAGTTTCAAAAGTAATTCGTGTATACGGGGACTAAAGGATTTTAGTAAAATGACAGAAAAATTATTTTATCAGGATAGCAGTATCAAAGAATTTACAGCAACAGTTGAAAGTTGTATGCAGGGAAAAGACGGTATGTTTGAAGTCATACTGGATCAAACAGCATTTTTTCCGGAAGGAGGCGGTCAGTATGCAGATACCGGAGTCCTTCTTGTGGGAGAAAAAGAAGTAAAAGTCGTTGATGTACAGGAAAAAAATGAGATTGTAACCCATTATGTAACAGACGCAATTGAGCAGGGAAGCAAAATTACAGGAAGATTAAATTATGAAGAACGATTTTCCAAAATGCAGCAGCATACCGGAGAGCATATTGTATCTGGAATCGTGAACCGTCGTTTTGGCTACAACAATGTAGGATTTCATCTTGGAAATGAAGAGGTAACGATGGATTTTGACGGCATGCTTACAGAAACTGATTTAAAAGAGATAGAATGGGAAGCAAATCAGGCAGTTGCCGATAATGTAAAAATTCAAGTGTTGTATCCGACAAAAGAAGAACTTGAAACGATGACTTACAGAAGCAAAATAGAAATCGAAGGACAGGTTCGTATCGTAGTGATTCCGGGCTGGGACAGCTGTGCCTGCTGTGCACCGCACGTAGATGCTACCGGTCAGATTGGCTTAATTAAATTAATCGGTGCAATTAAATATAAGGGTGGAATGAGAGTTTCGATGGTCTGCGGTTTCCGTGCGCTTTTGGATTATAATCAAAAAGAAGCAAGTGTCGTAACAATTTCAAGAAAACTTTCTGCAAAACCGGATTCCATTGCGGAAGCAGTGGATCGTCTGCAAAAAGAAGTGGAGGCACAGAAAGAAAAAATTCGGATTTTGCAGGAACAGTACTTAAAAGGAGTATTAAAAGAGATAAAGCCGGAGGATACCTGCGTGCTCTTATTCGAAGAAACATTAGATACCGTGGCAGTAAGAAATTTCGTCAATGATGTAATGAGAATAACAGATGGAATCTGCGGAGCATTTATTGGGACAGATGCGGAGGGGTATCGTTATATTCTTGGTTCTTCAAAGAAAGAGCTTACGAATATTTCAAAAGAAATGAATCAGACCTTAAATGGAAGGGGTGGAGGAAGACCTCCAATGGTTCAGGGGTCTGTGAAAGCAAGACAAAGTGAAATCGAAGCATTTTTAAAAGCACAGTCTTAATAAGTTAATCTAAGTTGAGAGTCTTTAAAAATCAGCAAAAAAAGCTGATTTTTAAAGACTCTTTTAGTTTTCTGATAAGTTTACTATGTTTTTAACCAAATCAAGGAAGTCCCCTGCTTCAATTGCAAAAAGCAATAAGCAGGGGTGGGGACTTGCTTGTATCAGGAGGGGGGCAAGCCCCTTCTGATAAGCTGCGTAGCAGTTATTTGGTTATGAGCAAGTAGCGAAAGTGGATTGCGAATATCCGCTTGACTAAAAAAATGAAAGATAAGTGTTGACAAATCAAAAAAAGAGGTATATGATGTAAAACATAGAAAACATATTAAAAGAGTATGTTAAAGGGAGTTAAGCTTAGCGATAAAAAAATAAAAAGAATTGTTATGGAAAGGCGGAAAGAGTTATGTCAAACATTTATAAAGGAACATTAGGATTAATTGGAAATACGCCACTTGTAGAATTTGTAAACATTGAAAATGCATTAGGTCTGGAAGCAACCATTCTTGGTAAAATGGAATATTTTAATCCGGCAGGAAGTGTAAAAGACAGAATTGCAAAAGCAATGATTGAAGATGCTGAAGAAAAAGGAATATTAAAAGTATATACGCATGAAGAACAAGAATCGTTTATTTTTCGTGATTATCATGATCTTTCCGTTTATCACGATCTCTGCGAAAAATACAAAATATAATTCATATAAGGGGCTGATAATGGCAGGCTACCAAGGTTGGTTCAATGCTCCCGATGACGGTGCGGGACGGGGCTGGTATCATTATTCAGGACCGAAAGGACGTTTTGAACCGGGATGTTGTACTATCGATATGTGGCCTGATGTACGGGAATATAAGAAAGTCTATAAGACGAAGTTTGTTTTTGATGACAGTACTCCGGCTTATACATTCAGTTCGCATGACCCTTCTACGGTAGATACCCATTTTCGTTGGATGAAAGAGTATGGTTTAAGTGGAGTATTCATGCAACGATTTGTCAATGAAGTAAAAGGAAAGAGTGGAAAAATGCATTTTAATAAAGTTCTTGCTTCTGCTGTTTCTTCTGCCCGAAAATATGACAGGGCGATTTGCATAATGTATGATCTGAGCGGAATGAAAAAGACCGATGTCGATTTTGTACTGTCGGATTTGGATGAGCTGGATAGTACTTATAAGTTTAAGAAAAGAAAAAAAGTGCCGACCTATCTTTTCCATAATAAAAAACCGTTGGTAGCT
>ENA-ORTM01000175-ORTM01000175.1-human-gut-metagenome-genome-assembly--contig:-NODE-175-length-80136-cov-5.221551_pt1 | contig 80136 bp, 58 predicted proteins | sample MGYA00241909_ERZ509182 | MGnify/ENA primary metagenome ERZ509182 (study PRJEB26280, sample SAMEA2338855) | human gut metagenome | biome: human gut; feature: human-associated habitat; material: faeces...
GTGAAAAGGGAAAACTGCCTATTGTTGCCATGACTGCCAATGCTTTTGCAGAAGATGTACAGTTGGCCAAAAATACAGGCATGAATGGACATATCGCGAAACCGCTGGATATGAATAAGTTGAATGATGTTCTGGAAAACTGGCTGTAATTGCCTTCCAGATGCATGGGAAAAGCTTCTGAAAAAGTAGAGAGAGGTATAATAGCATTAATATTTTTGCATGAGCAAGTAGCGAAGCGGATTGCAAACATCCGCTTTACAAGTTATAATAGAATAATCGGCAAATAAGATGAAAGTCTGAGATGGGATTATTGAATTATGGTTTTTATCAGGAAAGAATGAGGAAAATAAGAGTATGAAAAAGGCAAAACATTATCTGATAGCTTTATTGTCAGGGGTGCTTGTAGCAGCTACTGTTTTGTCTGGCTGTGGACAATCTAAAAAAGCAGTATCTAAAAATGACGATCACCTTACCGTGTATCTGTGGGAAAATCGTTTAATGAAAAATATTGTACCCTATATCCATGAGCAGTTTCCAGATCAGGATATTGAGTTTATTACCGGTAACAATGATACCGATTTATATAGCTATTTTGAGGAACATGGTGAACTGCCGGATATCATAACCGTACGTCGATTTTCTGGAAAAGATGCACAGGATCTGGAGCCATATCTAATGGATTTTGCTTCTTATGATGTGGTTTCCAGGTATTACTCCTATGCATTGCAATATTATAAAAATTCAAAAAATGAGATTCAGTGGCTTCCTATCTGCGGTATGCCGCAGACGATTATTGCCAACAAGACATTGTTTGAACAGTATGGAATCAAGATACCGAAAAACTATAAGGAATATGCACAGGCATGCCAGCAATTTTATGATAATGGTATAAAACCGTATTCCCTGGATCTTGCAGAAGACTGGTCCGCTCATGAGGTGATTCAGACAGGTGCAATTGGTGAATTCATGAGTCTGGATGGAATCGAATGGAGAAGCTCAGCTGAAAGTGCATCAGGGGATATCGCATTTGATGATGCGTTATGGAAACGTATTTTTTCAGAAACTAATACATTTTTGAAGGACTCATATTTTACAAGTGATGATATCAGTGTCGATATTAATACTGCAACTCAGATGTTTCTTGAGGGAAAAGCAGCAATGTTTCATGGATACCCGGCACTTATGCAGGAATTCCAGGAACAGATGGATGCAGAATTAACTCGTATACCGTTTTTTTCACAGATTTCGGATGAAGCTTTTATAAATATGACCCCTTCTCTGAATATTGCATTCAATAAAGACCTGGAAAAAGATCAGGAAAAACTGGATCTGGCATTCGATGTCCTGGAGTGTATGATTTCAAAAGAAGGACAAACGCTGATCGCAGATGGAAAGGGTGTAATTTCATTAAATGTAGATGTTCCAAACATGATGGAAGATGTACCTGGCCTTGAAGATGAAATTAATAATAATTCTGTTTATATCCGATATTCTGCTCAAAAATCATTTGATGCCAGCCTTAAGGCTGTTCACGGATTATTGTCAGGGGAAATGGATGAAACACAGGCTTATGATGCTTTTCGCAGCACAATGAACAGCAAGGATTCAAAAGAAGAAACCACAGTTAATTTTGAAAACGAATATGCCATTTCGCTAAATGATAAAAACGGTCGCGATGCGGCATCTTCTATTTTAACTACGATCAGAGAAGAAAATGATGCGCAGCTGGCTCTGGTGCCATATTATTATTTTACTTCTTCCATTTACAAAGGAGAGTGCACCGGCAGCCGAGTTGCTTTGATGACGGCAAAGAGTTCAGATACATTTTTATACCTGGCAAAAATCAATGGCAAAGAAATTTATGAACTTGCGGAGAAATATCTTGCTGAGTCCGATGAGAAATTTCACATAACCAATAAATACGAATTGCCAATTGTATCCGGTATGAAAATAATCGTCAGGCAGGAGGAAAACAGATTCTCATTAAAGGACATAGAAGTAAATAAGAAAAAAATAGACAAAGACAAGGAGTACTCTATTCTTCTTACAGAAACCACAATGTCTGTTTTGAAAAAAATAAATCCGGAATGTGAGATCAGGCAGCTTGGGAACACAACATTATCAAGTGCATGGACCGTAGCAATGGCAAACGGACAGCAGCCGTCAGCACCGGAAGATTATATAGAGGTTGAAAAATAAAAGTGGGAATAGAACAAGTAATAACAAAAAGAAAAAAGATTATAATGCCGTTGTTCTTTTTAATTCTTATCTTTTTAAGCTTAATTTTTGTAAAGTTCCTTTTGAACAGGATGAACAGCTATATCGCGGAAAACGGGAAAAGCAGTATGGGAGCTGTTGTTGAACAGATACAGCAGACCTATGATCTGCAGGTGAATGGATACTACAGCCAGCTGCATTTGCTTGAGGATTCTCTTATTCAAGAGGAAGTGAGATCTATTGAACTGGATAGAAACAAGAAGTTCTTTGAGGCATGGCAGAAAGAATCTGAAAGTACACTTCTATTTCTCCAGGAAAATGGAAAGGCAATAACCACTGATGGAACAAAACTTCGGGTTGACATGCCAAGTAAATGTTTGTTGGATTTGAGGAACGGATATAATATTGGAAAATTGGTTTCTCTTGATTACAACCAGAAGAAAAAAGATGGTTATCTGGTTGCAATTCCATGTCAGGAATATACGATTAATGGGGAAACTTATACGGCAATTGGAACCTTGTATGATCATTCAAAATTAGATTCCATGTTAAGTGTGAAAAGCTATAACGGGAATGCGTATCTGTTTATGCTGGATAACGACGGAAATATTACTTATACAAATCAGATAGAAGATAAATTTTTTAGGAACTATTTTTTGTTAAAGCATTTAAAAGGAGATCAGGCTATCACTGAGGAAGAGGCTGATTCTCTTCAAAAAAAGCTGGATGGCAGAGAACAGGGGGTAGAACTTCTGGGAAGTGACAAACCTTACTATCTGGGATACTGTCCGATAGAAAATAATAACACCATGTTGCTCTGTATTGTAGAAAAGAGTGTTGTAGATAATGTACTGAAAGATTATCAGAAAACAATAGTGTTTGAAACAATACTCATGGCAGGTTTTATACTTTTGCTTTTTGCCGGATTATTCTACAGTATTTCTAGACGCAGTCTTGCTGAGCAAAAAGCTGAATATGAAAAAAGAAATAATGAGATTCAGACGCAGGCAATGAAGGAAATGGAGGAGTCCAATAAAAAACTGAAAAAAGCAAAGGACATTACAACGGAAGCCTTGCAGACCGCTGAAAATGCAAATAAGGCGAAAACAGATTTCCTGTCCAATATGTCACATGATATTCGTACACCAATGAATGCAATTATTGGTATGACATCATTAATCAGATATGATGCAGGGAATAAAGATAAAGTAATAGAGTATGCAGATAAAATAGATATTTCATCACAGCATCTGTTAGGGATTATTAATGATGTTCTGGATATGAGTAAGATTGAAGCAGGAAAAACAGTTTTTAAATACAATGATTTTTCCATTCTGAATTTTATACAGGAAATCAATACTTTATTTCAGTCACAGATAGATGAAAAAAAACAGACTCTTACGATCATAAAAGAAAACATCCGGCACGAATGGGTGAACGGAGATCAGGTTCATCTGATGCAGATTTTCAGCAACTTGCTTTCTAATGCAGTGAAGTACACGCAGGAAGGTGGAAAAATTCAGTTTCTGGTAGAAGAATGTGAGACAAAGTCATCTGTCTATGCAAAGTACCGTTTCTTAGTCAGCGATAATGGTATGGGAATGTCTGCAGATTTCAAAGAGACGATTTTTGATCCGTTTACCCGCGCTGAAAGTTCTATGACTAATAAGATACAGGGAACCGGTCTCGGAATGGCTATTACCAGAAATCTGGTTAAAGCAATGGGAGGCACCATTGATTTGGAGAGTGAACTGGGACAGGGAAGCTGTTTTGAGGTTCTCATAGATATGAGAATTGCAGAGGAGAGAACAATTGCTTTGGCAGCACAAGAAGAAATAGATGAACAGGATGATAATATCCTTCAGGGAATGAGATTCCTGTGTGCGGAGGATAATGAGCTGAATGCAGAGATTTTGATGGAACTGTTAAAAATTGAGGGCGCAGAGTGCATCATCTGTGAAAATGGTGAAAGAGTTCTGGAGACATTTGAACAGTCTGCCCCGGGGGATTATGACATGATCCTGATGGATGTGCAGATGCCTGTCATGAACGGTTATGAGGCAACAAAAGCAATCCGCAGAAGTTCTCATGAACTGGCAATGACAATTCCGATCATTGCTATGACCGCCAATGCGTTTTCTGAGGATATTCAGCATTCTCTGGCAGCCGGTATGAATGCCCATGTTTCAAAACCGGTTGAGATGAAGGTATTGGAAAAGACGATCAGAAGCATAAAATCCGGCGGGGGGGGCAACGAAATATTTTAAGATAGTCCTCAATGATATAACAAAGGTAAAAGCAGATGTGATTGTAAATACTGCCAATCCGAATCCGATATGTGTAAGTGGTACAGATTTAGCCATATATGAGGCGGCAGGAACAGACCAGCTTTTTGCTGAAAGAGCAGGTATCGGCGTTTGTTTTTGCCCTAAAAAGTGTCGCCCAGACAGCGACCATATAAAGATGCTGTTCAACTATACTTATATTGTAACAAAGAAAAAGAGCTGCCGGAGCAATCCGGAGATTGGGGGCATATATGTACGGAGCAATTTTAGGAGATATTATAGGAAGTCCATTTGAGTTTGATAGAGGCGATGAAACAAAGGAATTTGATTTGTTTAGTAAAGGTTGTGACTTTACAGATGATTCTGTTATGACAATAGCAGTTGGAGAGGCTCTTCTTGCAGTTGGACCGGAAGCTACAGTAAAGGAAATTGAAGAGGCAGTAGTAACTAACATGCAGGATTGGGGAAAAAGATATCCACATGCAGGTTATGGTGGAAGGTTCAGCCACTGGCTTCAAGAAAAAAGTCCGATGCCATACGGAAGTTATGGGAATGGTTCCGCCATGAGAGTATCAGCGGCGGGATGGCTTTATGATTCGCTGGAAAGAACAAGAGAGGTAGCAAGAGCGACAGCAAATGTGACACATAATCATCCGGAAGGCATTAAGGGGGCAGAGGCAACAGCCAGTGCAATATACATGGCTAGGAATGGATCATTCAAAGAAGAAATTAAAGAATATATCGAGAGGGAATTTTACTATAATCTTGATAGAACACTGGATGAGATTAGACCGGGATATCATATGGATGAGACATGCCAGAAAACAGTACCGGAGGCAATTATCGCATTTCTGGAATCCAAAGATTTTGAGGATGCCATACGGAATGCAGTATCACTTGGCGGAGATACTGACACGCTTGGTGCTATTACAGGCAGTATTGCAGAAGCATTTTATGGAATTCCGGCTGTATTGCTTGCAGAGTGTAGAAATCGGATTGATGATGGATTGATGACGGATGTTCTTGATGAGTTTGATCATGTTCTTGGCAGAAATGGAAATGTCGATTCAGATGAGAAGAATGGAACACAGGCAAATCAAATATGTGAAACAACGCTCATAAGAATATAGATGAAAGAACCGGGAAAGCGTACAAAAGAAGATGGTGTATGCTTTGCACAGTCCTTTGAAAAACTTATACTGATGGCAAAGTCAAAAGAAGGTGCTTAGAGTGGGTCTATTTAAGAAAAAGTCAGTTACAAAGACATATGATAAAGAAAATAAGAAACCAGTAATCAAAGCGAGCATATGTAATGGCGAGCAGGTAGTTGGGTTTAAAGACATTCATACAGGTAAGATAGAAGAGGTTATACTGATTAAGAACCAGGCAGACCTTGATGCGTTCAAGAAAATGTATGGAATAGATAGCGAGATAGAAAAGGAATATTAAACAATGTATTTGAATACTGGACAGAGGATGATATTGCGTCATCGTTTCGGAAGATGCTGACAATAGAGCAATTTCGCAGTGAAGAGATGCAGAAGTTATATCAGCAGTATCTCGTGGCTGGACCTGCTTCCTGAATCCGATCATGAAAAATAATATAGTAATCCGTTTAGAAGAAAAAAGTGAATATCGCAAAGTGGAAAATCTGGTAAGGGATAGTTTTTGATTTGTTGTGCCCATTCATCAAAGTGATCTGTATGCAGATGTGTAATAATATATGCATCGGCTTTTAAAAGTTAATTAATGGGAAAGGGAAGATCCACCAGTGGATTGTTTTGAACCTGACGAATCGAATTAGGAAAAGGAGGTCAGCTTCCTTTTGGTACTAATACAGGATCAATTAAAAATCTTTTGCCGCCATAACATAAAAAAATGGTGGTATTTCGTATCTGCTGAAGGTACATAAGAATATTCTCTTGTCATATAATGTTTTGTAAATCATTTTGCATGGATGTTCGCTGATAATAGGTATTTATGATATCATGTAAAGTAATCGTATTCATTTTTTCTTCAGCAGTTTTTTGGATTTCATTATAGAATCCCTGCAAAGATAACTGAATGTTAATGCCAACGCCACAATCTGGATTGGTATGAGTATCTAAATGAAGCAATGGTTTATCACCTTCAACTGCTTTATAAATATCCAGCAATGTAATCTGGTCTGCTGGTTTTGAAAGAGAAGGACGGGCATGTCCGGCTACACTGGTCATAAGTCCGGCTTTTTTTAGTTTTAACATAAGCTGGCGTACAAAGCCGGGATTTGTATGGACACTTTCTGCAATTGAGGCGCTGGAGAGAGATTTTTCCTGGTTGATAGCAATCAGAACCATCACATGAACAGTATCACTTAATTTCGTTGAATATTTCATGATAAGAAACTCCTTGTAGTATGATATAATGATTTTACTTTCACATTTTTGAGACAAAAATATTTCTGGTTTGTCTAAAACATTTCAAGTTCTCAACAGTTCTTTTCAATGTGTTGAGAAACTGTGCATATTTATTATTTTGATGATTGTAAATAATATAATTACAACTATAATGAAATTTAAAGGAAAAGTCAACACAGGAATGAAACTTACGGAGGATTGTATAATCTGCTGATCGTAGACAAATTTATGAAACCACCAAAATCATTGCATAAACATTGATTGTTATATGATGTGATAAAATATTCACAAAGGAGAATTTATGGAATACAAAAATCAAACAGAAAATCGTGCATTTCAGGAAATGTTGCAGGCAGCAGTAAAACGGCTGCAAAATCGTTCCGGAGAGGATATTGCTGCAAAAAGTGGGGCTGTTTTTCATAGCAGCCGAAATGTGCTTGAAGTACTGAGTTTTTATGAAACGATTGAAATTCAACTCCCTGAGTTTCGTATTAACTCAGACATGGACGAATGGCATTATCTGACATTGCTGCATTATCTGGATATGGCCGATGGAACAGAAGGTTCACAGAAGCTCATTACTTTTGGTAACCTGAAAGATGGATTGATTCGAGGAACCAAGTTTGACCGGACTGCAGAGCAGAAACTGGAAAAGCTTTTGCAGGATAAAGATCCTGAGAAAATTCAGAAAGCATGTAAAAACCTGGGTGCAGAATTCACAGAGACAAAGGCGGATCTGTGTGCTGTTTTTCCAGTTCTGCCAAGATATCCGGTAACTTTAAAGATATGGTTTGCAGATGAAGAATTTCCTGCATCTGGCAAAATATTTCTTCAGGATCATGCCGATCATTATCTGAGTGTAGAAGATGCGGTAACAGTTGGAGAAATTTTGCTGCAAAAATTATCGGAAGCATTTTCTTTCCTCTGATCATGAATCAGAAAACTTTCCAGTCCGGCTTTGATAAATTTGTCAATTGTTGTCTGAATCTGTTGCCAGTCATTACAGTGATTGCGGAGCATCAGTCTGTTGATGGAAAGGCAGCCATTCATTTGAAAATAAAAAACCGATTCTGCCTGTTCAAAGGTCAGGAGGCTGTGTGACATAAGCCAGGTCACATAGCCTTCTTTTGTATTTTCTGCTATTTTTTCCAGAAGAATGGGAGCAATCGTATCATCCAGAAACAGAGATCTGTATTTTGTTTCTGTTTGAATCTTTTGGCAGAAGGGATAGGAACAGCTTTTTTGGTTTGGGCAAAATAAATGTTCTACAGTTGTTTTCATATCCTGTGCGATATCATTTAAAATATCTTCCAACACGTCATGGATATCGTAATAATGCAGATAAAAAGTACCTCTGTTTATTTCAGAAATTTTACAGATTTCAGTGACCGTGATTTTTGTGAAATTTTTCTGCTTTAATAATTCTAAAAAAGTTTCCTTTATAGCTTGTCTGGTATATCTGGTACGGCGATCCTGCTTTTTTGTTTTTTTCGACATAATGGCCTCCATTGAATGTATGCTTTACAATGTATCATTTCTCAACAGTTTTTGGGATATGTTGAAAAACAGAACAGATTTCATAGATTGGTTATTGTAATTTATATAGTAACAACTATAATGAGGTTTAAAGAAAAAGTCAACAGATTGTTTAGAATTTTAGGAGGAAAAATATGGGACATGTAATTGCAGTATCAGGAAAAGGCGGCGTAGGAAAAACTACCCTTTGTGGATTATTGATCCAGTATTTGTGCGAAAGTGGGAAACGTCCGGTTCTGGCCGTAGATGCAGATGCGAATGCCAATCTAAATGAAGTACTTGGTGTGGAGCCGGAAATCACACTTGGAGAATTGAGAGAAGAAATTGAGCGGGCAGGTGTCGACCCACGATATCAGATCCCGTCCGGTATGATAAAACAAGCATATCTGGAAATGCGTCTTTCCGATGCAATTGCAGAAGAAGATGATTATGATTTGATGGTAATGGGGAGAACCCAGGGACAGGGCTGTTATTGTTTTGTAAATGGTCTTGTGCAGACCCAGGTTCAGAAACTGCAAAGCCATTATCCATATATTGTGGTTGATAACGAAGCAGGTATGGAACATATCAGCAGAGGAATCCTGCCAATGATGGAAGTTGCCATTCTTGTAAGTGATTGTTCCAGAAGAGGTGTTCAGGCAGCCGGACGTATTGCAAAGCTGATGAAGGAGTTAAACTTTAAACCACAGAAAACTGGATTAATCGTGAATCGTGTTCCGGATGGAAAACTGGATGCCGGAACTCTGGAAGAAATCCGAAATCAGGGACTGGAACTGTTAGGGGTTGTACCACATGATGACCAGGTATATCAGTATGACTGTGATGGAAAGCCGATCATACGGCTTCCGAAAGATTCTCCTGTAAGAAGTGCACTGGGAGAAATTGTAAAGAAGTTAGGATTGTGAGTTGGAGGATTGAAAGTTTGATGATTGAGTAAACAGAAATATTATCTGATTTGGTATAACCAATTGCAAAGAAAGGAAAATCTTCATGAGAAATCATTGGACAGAAATAGAAAAATATTTAGAAGACCAGAAGATAGCGCAGGAACTGATTGGAGAACTGAGAGATTTTCACATGCGTTATGAGGTGGAGGATCAAGTAAAGGAACGGATAGAAAAACCGGATATCCTATTCTATGGGAAAAAGATTCTGGAAATGTCAATAGCAGCGCTTCTTCAGGGAGATAACCTGTTACTTTCCGGTGCGAAAGCTACAGGAAAAAATGTACTATGTGAGACACTGGCATGGATATTCGGAAGACCGGAATACGACATTTCTTTTCATGTAAATACAGACAGTGCCGATCTGATTGGAACGGATACCTTTATAAATAATGAGGTTCGCCTTCGGAAAGGTCCCATCTACCAATGCGCAGAATTTGGAGGATTTGGAATCCTGGACGAAATCAATATGGCAAAAAATGATGCGGTTTCTGTACTGCATGCCACACTGGATCATCGGCGCAGAATCGATATTCCAGGATATAACAGGATTTTACTTCATCCGGCAACACGATTTATCGGCACGATGAATTATGGTTACGCAGGTACCAGAGAGCTAAATGAAGCATTGGTTTCAAGGTTTATGGTAATTGATATGCCTGAAATGGATGAGGATAGTGTCCTTTTTGTATTAAGACAACATTTTCCAGATGGGGAAAAAAGTGCACTGAAAGCTTTTGCAGGACTGTTTCTGGATTTGCAGATCAAAGCTTATCATGGAGAAATCTCAACAAAATCTCTCGACCTGAGAGGATTGGTTTCTGCTGTAAAGGCAACAAGAAGCGGACTTTCTCCAATTGATGCAATCCAGATGGGGATCATAAATAAAAGTTTTGATGTATTTGAAAAAGAGATCGTAGAAGATGTGGTTTCTACCAGAATCCCATCTTCCTGGACCGGAAAAGACATATGGGGGTAAACTTGTATGGAGGATGTCAGATGGCCGGCGGAACAACTGGAAGAACATCGTCTGGAGATCAGCAATCGTATCAGAAATCTTTTTTGGACAGTCAGTGGTGATTATGATATGGAATTTGAACCGGACACAGAAAAATATGTTTATTCAAAACAAACAGTTCTATATGAGGCAGTGAAGCAGGGTGCCTTTGCACGATATTTTGATCAGAAGAAACTTGGAATGTATTTGATGAAAAAATTACATTTTTCTGCTGGAGAAGATATGCTTTTGCCTCTTGCTGGATTATGCATGGATGCTGCAGTGAATCGGTTTATCATTCGAGAACGTTTGGGAACAAAGGAAATCAGAGAACAGGCATTCAGAGAATTGGAAAAGGCCGAAGAAGAGCAGGTATCAGACAAAACTGGAACAGATCTGATTCACAGGATTAGGCTTCTGTATATAAGGCATGTTCTGGAGAACACAGACGATGAGGGAATGGATCCACAGGCAGAGATTGCATTGTATAAGATTCTATCTCTGAAGGATGCGGAAAATACGGAAGATGTCATAAACGTGATAGATGAGATTTATAATCATGTTCTGGATCCCTCTTTTGAAAAAAGGAATGGAAATCTGGAGAGGATTCTGAATTTACCGGATATGGCATTAGCCAATGACGCGTGGCAGGAATGCATGACGGATGAACAGATGGAAGACATCATTCAAAAATATCTTTCTAATCTCAAAAAAAAGATGATGAGTCTAGATATCAGAAACAAAAAGAAAAAAAGATTTTATTTCTCTCCGGAAAATGAAGAAGTTCCGGAAAGCTCGGAGAATATAAATCCACAGGCAGTGCGACGGATACGGGAATATGTGGAACTGAATTACGGAAAATCGTATCTAAGTGAATCGGAGCAGGCCAGAGTCAACCGGAAATTTTGTACAGGAATCCACAAAAACTGTATCCTGTATCTTACAGATGGAATTTTACAGAACCCTGTGATAAAAAATAATCAATACCGTTTTTCTCAGCTGCAGTTTGAAAAAATAAAGCCTATTATGGAAATAATCACTGGATCATCAAAAGAAATATTTCTGTGTTAGCAGAGTCACTGAAACGGGCGTTTATAATCCGAAAGGATGATTTTGTCAGCAGATCTGATGCAGGGCAGCTTGTTCCTGAGAGGTTATGGAAAATTGGAAGAACAGACGATGACAAGTTATTTAATAGAAAAAAGAGATCAGAAGATTCTGAGTTTGTAATAGACGTCCTGATTGATTCCAGTGGTTCTCAAGCTGGCAGACAGGCTCAGGTAGCGGCGCAGGGATATATTATCAGTGAAGCATTAAGCCAGGCAGGAATTCCTCATCGGGTGACAGGATACTGTGCTTTCTGGGGATATACAGTACTTCAGAGATTTCGGGATTATGAAGATCCAAGGGAAACAAATGAAAGAATCTTTCAATTTCGGGCCTATGCTAATAACAGAGATGGGCTTGCACTGAAAACAGTCTGTTCCTCTCTCATGGAGCGACCGGAAAAAAATAAGATTTTAATCGTATTAAGTGATGGAAAACCCTGTGACATGAGCATACAACGACCAGGAACCCGCCAGCCCAAGATTTATGACGGAGAAGGAGCTGTGAAAGATACTGCATATGAGGTGCGTCGGGCCAGAAATCAGGGGATTTTCGTAATTGGTATTTTTGTAGGGAATGAAGAAGAGCTCTCCGTGGAAAAGAGAATCTATGGAAAAGACTTTGCCTATATTCGTAATATCAGCAATTTTTCCCGTATGGTAGGAACTTTTTTGCGAAGACAAATTGATATGGAATAAAAATGGAGGAATCACTATGGGTAAAATTGAATTTGCCAATTGCCAGGATGTAAGAAATCAGAAAAAGATACAGGAATTAGATTGTCCACGCTGTCATGAACCGGGTGGCATTGAAGCCTTTGTGAAAGACGGGATACTTGCAGAGGATGGAGTATGTGATAACTGCGGATATATTCTTCCAGAAGGAACAGAACTGGAGGAAGTGGAGTAAGAAGCATTTAAGGAGGTAACAGATGAAAATTGCTGTAACTGGAAAAGGCGGAGTAGGGAAAACTACGATATCTGCAGTATTAGCACGTCTGTATGCAGAAGAAGGGAAAAAAGTATTTGCTACAGATGTGGATCTAGATGCAAATCTTGGACTTGCACTGGGTTTTTCAGAGGAAGAACTGGAGAGTATTACGCCTATCAGTAAAATGAGAAGGTTGATTGAGGAGAGAACAGGTGCAGATAAAAGTAATACTTTTTATAAAATCAATCCAAAAGTGGATGATATTCCTGAAATTTACGGAAAAGAAAATGATGGTGTTCGACTTCTGTTTTTGGCGTTGAAAGCAGGTTTATACATGAAAGGAAAATAGAGAGGTAAGATACAAGAAATCAGTAAATATTTTATCGATTGATCCGGGACTTCATAGTCTGATGACCTGTTATGATTCCGAGAGAAATGCGGTATCCCGTCAGATTTCAGATACTCTGGTAACTTAGTTGCCGAGTAGTTCACAGTGGTGAAAAGAGCATGATTTGGGTTTAATTTGTTCTTGACAACAGGTCGTATTTGCGGTATAGTTCTCTACACTTTGAGAAAAAAGGAGCGAAAATTATGACATTTTATCAAGAGCTTCAGTTAAGTTCAACAGGCTCAAAACAATTAATCAAAAACACGAAAGATCCAAAAGAGAGACGCAGGCATATTCTGATTTATAATTTTAAAGTTTATCTGGTTATGGCATTTTGTGTTGCAGTGGTATCTTTGTACAGTAAACTAATTGGGAGTGAAAACAGTGTCGTAGGTGTTACGGTATTGTTGGCGGTTCTTGTTCTTCGACAAGCAGATTTTGGGATTAAAACGACGCATGGGCTGTTTTCAATCGCAGGAATTTTTGGGCTTTTGATGATAGCACCAAGGATTGCCAATATGTTGTCTCCATTGCCGGCTTTTTTAGTAAATGTAATTGCAATTCTTCTTCTGATGATTTTAGGTTGCCACAATGTAATTATGTATAATCATTCTACTTTTGTATTAGGATATCTGCTGTTGCTTGGATATGATGTGACAGGAGCAGAATACATAAAAAGAGTAGAGGGACTTGCAGTGGGAATGATTCTTTGTATGGTTATCTTTTATAAAAACCAGAAGAATCGTCCGTATCGAAGAACGTTTCTGGATCTTTTTCGAGAATTTGACTTACAGTCAGCAAGAGGCAGATGGTATCTGAAGCTGACTTTGATTGTTTCTACTGCAATGCTGGGTGTGAATCTTTTAGGATTGCCAAGAGCAATGTGGGCAGGGATTGCCTGCATGTCTGTATGCCTTCCTTTTACAGAAGACTGTGTTGCCAGATCAGGAAAAAGATGGCAGTTTAATATCGTTGGGTGCGTATTTTTTATTGTGCTGTATCTGATTCTTCCAGAATCCATGTATCCCTATATTGGCATGATTGGCGGAATCGGAGTAGGATATTCGGCAGGATATGCATGGCAGACCGTATTTAATACATTTGGAGCATTGTCAATTGCATCAGGTTTATTTGGTATGCCAATGGCAGTAGCACTTCGTATTGGAGCAAATGTATTTGGCGCATTTTATACAGTGCTTTGTAATAAAGTGATTGACAAGTTGACCGTAGCTTTTTCAGAAAAAAGAAATGCGGTAGTTTAACCAAATCAAGTAAGTCCCCTGCTTCAATTGCGAAAAGCAATAAGCAGGGGTGGGGACTTGCTTGTATCAGGAGGGGGCAAGCCCCTTCTGATAAGCTGCGTAGCAGCTATTTGGTTATGAGCAAGTAGCGAAGCGGATTGCGAATATCCGCTTGACTATTTGACCATTATAGAGAGAAAAAATAAAATCCGAGAGCTAAAGTGATAGAATGGCTCTCGGATTTTTTGAATATAGCCGGAAATCTGATATAATTTTGATTAGTTAGAAAGATTGTAATAACCAGCATAAATTCCGTTTTTCTCAAGCAGACTTTCATGTGTTCCACGTTCTGCAATTCCATTTTCTGTGAGAACAATAATTTCGTCTGCATTTTTGATAGTAGACAAGCGGTGGGCAATAGTAATGGTCGTGCGATCTTTCGAGAGTTCTTCGAGACTGCGCTGAATCCAGCGTTCACTTTCATTATCCAAAGCACTCGTAGCCTCATCAAGAATCAGAATTGGAGGATTCTTTAAGAATACACGTGCAATAGAGATGCGCTGTTTCTGACCACCGGAAAGCCTTGCACCACGTTCGCCGACAAAGGTATCATACTGTTCTGGCAGTTCCATGATAAATTCATGAATATTGGCGCATTTTGCGGCCGTAATGATTTCTTCTTCTGATGCATCTGGTTTTCCGTAAGCAATATTTTCACGAATGGTTCCGGAGAACAGATAAACATCCTGCTGAACAACACCAATCTGACTTCGCAGACTCTTTAAGGTAAGAGAGCGGACATCTTGTCCATCAACTGTGATTTGACCACCTGTTACATCATAAAAACGGGGAAGCAGAGAACAGATAGTTGTTTTTCCTGCGCCAGAGGGACCGACCAGTGCGACAGATTTTCCGGCAGGGATATCAATAGACACATGAGAAAGTACGGTTGCTTCATCATCGTTATAGTGGAACGTCACATCTTTATAGCAGACATGTCCCTTTACATTTGTAAGTTCTACTGCGTCTGGTTTATCCTGAATTTCCGGAACAGTTTCCATGACGTCAAGAAAACGGCGGAAACCAGAGAATCCTTTTTGCATCATTTCCATCAATTCTACCAAGATCTGGATTGGACTGATGAAAATTCCGATATACAGGGCATACATGGCAAGGTCAGCAGGAGACATTTCATGATTGGCAATCAGATAACCTCCATAGATTAAGGTGATAAGGTACATCATGCCCTGGAAGAACAGATTGGAACTCATAAATTCCCCCATGCACTTGTAGTTATTGTCTTTGGAAACAAGAAAGGCATGATTGCTTTTTCTGAATTTTTCTTTTTCAATCTCTTCATTTGTGAAAGACTGTACCACTCGGATTCCGGATAAAGTATCCTGCAGGCTTGCATTTACATCACCGATTTTTCTTCTGTTTTCCATAAAGGTTTGCTGCATTTTATGATTCTGATGAAAAGAGAAGAGAAACATCACAATTACAAGCAGAATCAAAGGCAGAGCAAGTTTTTTATTAATAAAAAAGAGAAAAATAAAAGCTCCGATAATTTTGACTAGTGAAATAAAAAGATTTTCAGGTCCATGGTGTGCAAATTCAGAGATGTCGAACAGGTCACTGACTAGTTTACTCATCATCTGACCGGAATTATTTTGACTGTAATAAGAAAAAGATAATTCTTCGTAATGGTCAAAGAGTTGTTGACGCATATCCCGTTCCATGTTAGCTCCCATCATGTGTCCTTGATAGCTGACATAATATTTGCAAAAACTTTGAATTATGTACATTAAAAGTAATCCGATGCCAAGCCATGGAAGTGCATGAAGAATGATGCTTTTATCCTGCGTGAAGAGTGTTTTTGTTGCAGTCCGAAGAATCTGTGGATAAGAGAGATCCACAAGACTAATGATAGTTGCACAGAGAAGGTCAATAAAAAAGACCGTTTTATACGGACCATAGTAGTGAATGAATTTCTTTAGTGTATTCATGGTAAGTTCCTTTCATTAAAATTCAGTTTTGAATTTCTGCAATTGTTTTTTTAAACTGAAAAGAAAACAGCGCAGAAGTAAAGAGTACCGCAATGATATCTGCGATCGGTTCTGCCATATAAACACCGATAACTGGATTGGATACAAGGTGCGGAATCAGGTAAATCAGCGGAATTAGTAATACAAATTTTCGAACAACCGCAACGATAATAGAATTTACAGCTTTACCAAGAGAAGTAAAAGTCATCTGGCAGGCAATCTGAATTCCAAATAAAAACAGACCGCCAAGATAAATTTTCAGCATAGGCGCAGTAAAGTTGACAAGGTCTGCGTCGGAGGTGAAAATACCTACAAATACTTTTGGAATCAGTTGTACGGTCATCCAGAGTGCGATGGAATACGTCAGGCAGGTCGTTAAAAGAATACGAAATGTCTTCTTTACGCGTTCCGCATTTTTAGCACCGTAATTATAGCTGGAAATTGGCTGTGCACCTTGTGCAATTCCCTGTAAAGGAAGCATGGCAAACTGCATAACACTGGTTAAAATGGTCATAGCTCCAACTGCAATATCCCCACCGTAGCGGAGAAGTGAAGAATTAAAGCAAACTGCTACAATACTTTCACTTGCCTGCATGATAAAAGCAGCGAGTCCAAGTGCAATACAGGGAAGAATAATAGTTGCTTTTAAAGGCAGATAGTCCTTTCGAATGTGAATCTGTGTTTTTTTACCGCAAAGAAAGAGTACGACCCAGATAGTAGAAACAGCCTGTGAAAGAACGGTTGCAAGTGCAGCACCTTTTACACCCATATGAAAAGCAAAAATAAAAACCGGGTCTAAAGTAATGTTGCAGATCGCACCAATCAGGACAGAAATCATAGAAACAGAAGTAAATCCCTGTGCCGTAATAAATGCATTCATTCCGAGCGTCAACTGGACAAAAAGTGTACCGAAAGCATAGATATGCAGATAGTCGACTGCATATTGGATGGTATTTTCACTGGCACCAAAAGCCAGCAACAGATTCTTGCCCCAGCGAAGTAAAATAATCGTTAAAATAATAGAAATGATAATCTGAAGTATAAAACAGTTACTTAAAGTCTTTTCGGCAGAGTCATGTTCCTGTTTTCCCATAAAAATAGAAGCGCGTGGTGCACCGCCGGAGCTGACCAGTGCCGCAAATGCAGATACAATCATAATAACCGGCATACAGACACCGACTCCTGTAAGTGCCAGACTTCCGCTCTTGGGAATATGACCGATGTAAATTCGGTCTACAATGTTGTAAAGCATGTTAATCAGCTGGGCGATTACCGTTGGAACAGACAGTTTAAGAAGGAGCCTTCCGATTGGCTCGGTGCCTAGAAAATCTTTATTTGTTTGCATAAAAATAAGAGCCTCCTTTTTTGGTGTTTTCTGGTGCTTGTGCTTTTTAATGATAGTACATAGGTGAAATAAAATCAAGTTTGACATGAAAAAATGAAGCAGTTAGAATAGAAGAAAAATAGAATTTAGATAAAATGAAAGTTGTTTTCAAATTATGTTGACAAAAGAAGTTTTTGTGATAAAATGAAAATGATTTTCAAATTGGAGGAAAAGTTAAAATGTCAAAAGCACCATATAAAACAAAACAAATGGCTGAGTTACTTACATTTTTGGAATCTGTACAAGGAAAACATGTTACTGTAAATGAGATTTGTGACTATTTTAAGGAAAAAGGAATATCGGTTGGAACGACAACGGTATATCGTCATTTGGAAAAAATGGTAAAAGAGGGAGTGGTCGCAAAGTATGTTGTAGACGGAACCAGCAGTGCATGTTTTGAGTATACAGGAAATTGTCAAATAGTAGAAAAAGAATGTTCTTATCATTGTAAATGCGAAAAATGTGGGAAATTGATTCATTTACATTGTGATGAGGTTGAAAGCTTAAAAAAACATATGATGGAACATCATAGTTTTGAAATGGACTCATTGCGTACTGTTTTCTATGGAATTTGTAATGAGTGTAGAAATAATAAAGAATAGTATTCGGCAGGAACATGCTATCACTATTGCATTATAAAAGATGCGATGGCATGTTGTGCGCAAGGATTAGAGTTTGTCTGGGGAGATGGCTCGCATAAATACCCAGATGAATATCCGGCAGAAGATACAGAAATTGAAGTTCAGGGAACATTTAAAACTTATAAAGAAAAGGATTATGATACGACATTTTGCAGACTTGCAAATGTAGACATGAGGGTAAAAGAATAAAAATGTTTGTTGGTATTAAGTTGGTTGAAAAAAAATATTGGATTATTGGAATTTTCTACTTATTGAGTATTCTATTTGTAATGAATGATGCATGGCTATATCATACTCCAATCGCAAAGTTAACAAAGGTGGAAACAAGTATATCAGGTCAGGTGAGAAGTACAAGAGGAACAGAAGAGACAAGATATAAACAGAAAATTCAGGGAATTATATTGAATGGAAAGAATAAAGGAAAAGAAGTTCATTTTTCTAATGAATATACAGATACTGGAATGTTGAGGCAACCTTATCATAAAGGGGATAAAGTATTATTAAATGGTTCTGTAGATGACATAGGAACAGGTGTACGTGGGTTAAAACGGGATACAATAATCGTAAGCTTGCTTGGAATATTAATTATAATGTTGATTTTAACAGCAGGCAGACAAGGAATATTTACGTTTATAACAGTAACTATAAACATCATAGTATTCATAGTTGGATTTTGGATATTAGGAGATACTTCAAATATATTAAAAATTTGTAATGAAATCGTAATTTTATTTGCAGTAGTTACATTAATCGGATTAAATGGGATACATAGAAAAACATGGGCGGCATTGCTTTCAACCCTTTGTGTAATTGCAATGATTATGATAATATTTGATGTAGTTGTTCGCAGGAGTGATTTAGATTATTCGACCATGGAATATTTAGGTCTGAGAAATATAGAGAATACAGAGGAAATCTTTCACGCAGAAATTATCCTTTCTGGATTGGGAGCAGTTATGGATGTGGCTGTTGCAATATCCGCAGCATTAAGTGAGATCATTGAGAAAAAATCAAATGTAACATTTGGACAGCTTTTTCAATCAGGAAGAGAAATTGGTTATGATATTATGGGAACTATGTTAAATGTGTTAATGTGCGTGTTTGTCTGTGAATTAATTCCAATGTGCTTAATTCAAATGAACAATGATGTCCGCCTTATTACAATTATAAAATTAAACATCCCATGTGAAATATGCCGTTTTCTCATTGAATGTATAGGAATTGTATGGGCGATACCTGTCTCTATTGTTATTACTTCGATTATAATAAAGATATCTGTAAAAGGAAAGAAAAGAATATGTTAGGTGTATTGGGATTGATTTTATTGATTTCTATTCTTATTATTGGCGGAGACAGAGGTGGAATGTCTTTAGTTGCTCTGTGTGGAAATTTATTTTTCTTGAGTATGGGAATCTGGCTTATGGCAGAGGGGGTACCTGTTTTTTTAGTAATAATCTTAATAGGGGCTATAGTGTCTTACATTACACTGTTTTATCAAAATGGGTCGAATATAAAAACATGGAGTGCTTTTATTGCAGTATTAATTACGATGTCTGTTTTAGTATTTGTAGTTCAAGGAGTAATATGGGGAAGTAGGGCTGGAGGCTTAAATGAAATTCAATCGGCAGGCGAAGAGGTTCTTTACTACGATATGAACTTAGATATTAGTATGCAAAAAGTTCAAGTGGCTGTAATTTTGCTTAGTACATTAGGTGCAGTGATAGATATGGCTTTTACAGTTACGGCTTCCTTATATGAAGTGAAAAGTCACAAACCGGATATGACAAATAAAGAATTAATTGAAAGTGGAATACGAGTAGGAAAAGATGTAATTGGAACAACTATTAATACATTATTGTTTGCATATTTTGGAGAATCTCTGTTATTGCTTTCTTATTTAAAAATGAGAAATGACTCCTTAGAATTTTTGCTTAACTCTAAAATTTTATTTCAAAGCTGTGCATCAATGCTTCTAGGAGCGATTGCCTGCGTTTTGGTAATGCCGATTTCAACAGTACTATTAGCTAAAATGAGTAAAATAAAAAATATAGAAAAAGGTGAAAATGAGATATGACACAATTAAAAAAAAGAAAAGCCTATTATCATCTTCCGGGTTTGTTTGAATTCTATGAACTTTATCGCTTGTTTTTACCCCTGTTTCGGAAACATAGAGAATATTTTTATGACTGGTGTGAAATTGGTTCCATTTATGGAGCACCGTGGGACTGCCTCTGGGGTGGCGGTCGTGTGGAATGTGGAGACAGCAGACCACAGGAAGTTTTAGAACTTATGCAGGAATATGGAATTTCAGCACGGTTGACTTTTAGTAATTCTTTATTAAAAGAAGAACATCTTTCGGATAAAAGATGTAATGCGCTGTGTGCATTGTTTAATAAGGGAAAAGAAAAACAAAATGGCATAATTATCCATTCAGATTTGTTATTAGACTACTTGAAAGTAAATTACCCAAATCTGTATTTTGTTTCTTCTACTACGAAAGTTTTAACTGAATTTGAAGAGTTAAGAAAAGAAATTAATCGTGAAGAGTTTGGCTATGTTGTGCCGGACTTTCGTTTAAATAAAGCATTGGATAAATGGAAAACACTTTCAGAAGAACAAAAAGATAAAGTAGAATTTCTCTGTAATGAATGTTGCTGGTTTGGATGCAGGGACAGGAAAATCTGCTATGAAGCAGTCAGTCGAAAAAATCTTGGAAAAAGTGAAGCAGAGCATCCTTGTAGTGCGCCAAATGCAGGGGATGGATATCGCTTTTCAAAGGCAATGACCAATCCAGGTTTCATTGGATTAGAAGATATTAGAAATGTCTACATGTCAATGGGATTCTCTAATTTTAAAATAGAAGGACGTGGGCTTGGAAGCGCACTGGTTTTGGAATTTCTGCTTTATTATATGACAAAACCGGAGTATCAGATTCATGTAAGAGAAGCAATTTATCTTGATAATATGCTGGATATTTTTTAAAGATAAATCCTATCCTTGCGAAGCTAATAAAAAGCAGGTATACTCTTAATTAACAGTGATAAAAGACAAAAATAAGATGTCTGAAATAAATCACAAAGTATAAGAATTTAAATGACGGGAGATTGTTTACAATGAATGAAAACAAATTAAGAGAGTATGCCAAGCTGATTGTAAAAATTGGAGCAAATGTACAGAAAGGTCAGCGGGTTCGTCTGCAGGCTGAAGTAGACCAGATTCCGCTTGTAAAAATGGTTACAGAAGAGTGTTATAAGGCTAGTGCAAGTTATGTGGAGTTGTTCTGGTCCTGTGGTGAAGTGAATAAACTGCATTATCAGTATGCAACATCGGATGTACTTGGAGAGGTTGCAGTATGGGAGGAAGAACGTGCAAAACAGATGACAGAAACCCTGCCGGTTCGTATTTTTATTGATTCTTCAGACCCAGATGAATTATCCGGAATTTCACCGGATTTAATCTCAACGGTAAATCAGATGCGTCAGAAAGTCTTAAAAAAATATCGTGACCAGATTGACGGAAAACATCAATGGCTGATTGTTGCAGCAGCTTCTAAAAAATGGGCAAAAAAAGTATTTCCAAATGAACCGGAAGACGTAGCAGTTGACAAGTTATGGAATGCAATTTTTGACTGCGTTTATTTAAAAGATGGGGAAGATGCAGAGAAAATCTGGCAGGCACATAATGAGCGTATGACAAAGAAAGCGAACTGGTTGAATGAGCAGAACTTTAAATCTCTTCATTATACCAGTAGTAACGGAACGGATTTTACGGTAGAGCTGATTCCTGGTGCAAAATGGGGAAGTGCAGGCGACGTCAATCATATCAATCAGACATTCTTTGTTCCAAATATGCCGACAGAAGAAGTATTTACCAGTCCAATGAAAGGAAAATGTGAGGGACGTCTGGTTTCCACAAAACCACTCAGCCGTTCTGGACAGGTCATTAATCATTTTACCGTTGATTTTAAAGACGGAAGAGTTGTGGAATGTCATGCAGAAGAGGGAGAGGAAGTTCTGAAAAAAATGTTTGCGATGGATGAAGGTGCTTCTATGCTTGGAGAAGTTGCACTTGTTCCGAAAGAATCTCCGATTAATCAGTCTGGTTTGATGTTTTATAATACCTTATTTGATGAAAATGCCTGCTGCCATGTTGCAGCCGGACGTGGATTTTCAGAAGTCATTGAAGGATTTATGAACATGACGGAGGAAGAAATCCATGAAAGAGGCATCAACGATTCAATGATTCACATGGACTTTATGGTAGGGTCAGATGACCTGCGCATTGTAGGAATCCGTGAGGATGGAAGCAAAACAGATATTTTTGTAAATGGAACCTGGGCAGAGTGATTGCTTCATACATTGAGAGAAGTTCACAATTAGAGGTGGCATGCCATGATAAATGCACAATAGAGCAGTCAAGAAAATAAAAAACAAATAAATTGTTAGAAAAACAGTCAGGACAAAAAGAAGTTGTTCTGGCTGTTTTTTAGTTTAACCGAATTAAGGAAGTTTCCTGCTTCAATTGCGAGTACCTGCTTAACAAGCTGACTCGACAGGGAAAGGAAAGTAGGATAGAATAGTGGTATTCAGTCCTGGTTTTAATCAAATTAAGTTTAAAATAGGGAAGATTGAAAAATTTTTCAGGAGTAGTAAAAATGAAATCAATATCAATTTATGCGCTTACCCGAAATCAAAAGATAGAGTGTCTGCAAAAATTAGAACGTCATTTATCTGGCAGAAAATATTTTTTAAAAATGCGTGAGTGGGAATTAGACAGTATGAAAGAACTGGTAAAACAGTTGGAATTGCAAATGTCAGATGTGTCTGCGTTGCGTTTTTTTTATTCTTTTCAGATACCAAAGCTGGGTAAGGAGTTTGACCTTCTTCAGATAAAAGAAGAACAGATTGTAAATATTGAATTAAAAAGCGGGGGTGTATCAGAAGATGCAATCAAAAAACAGCTTCTTCAAAATAAGTATTATCTGTCTGTGTTTGGAAAATCTATTTTATCTTATACCTACATCAGCAGTCAGAAACGGCTGGTAAAATTGACGAATCATGACCATATCGTGGATGCAGACTGGGAACAGCTATGCAGTGCCCTGCAAAAGAATAGTGCAGATTATGAGGGCGAGATTGAAGATTTATTTCAGGCGGAATTATATTTGATTTCTCCTTTGACAGAGCCAGTCCGTTTTTTGGAAAAAGAATATTTTTTAACTTCACAGCAAAGAGATATTGAACGACAGATATTGAAACGGGTTCGGGCAGAAAAATCAGGATATTTTATTTTTACAGGACTTCCAGGTACAGGAAAGACGTTATTACTTTATGATATTGCAATGAAACTTTCAGCGAAAAAACAGAGGGTCTGTATGGTTCATTGTGGAGAGTCTGAAGAAAAATGGAAATTATTACATGAGAGGTTACAGCGGATTGATTTTCTTTCAGATAAGCAGTTAAATCATGAATTACAGTTAAAAGATTATAGTGGAATTTTAGTCGATGAAACACATCTTCTGACATTAGAAAAATTAGAAATTTTATTAGAGTTAAGTGAACATCAACCGGTAATTTTTTCCAGTGATTCAGAAGATATGATTTCTCCGGATGAAATGGACCGAAGTGTCATGGAGAGGATTGAAAATCTACCACAGATTCAGAGCTTTCATCTGACCAACCGGATTCGTACCAATGCAGAATTATCTTCTTTTATTCAAAATATCCTGCATCTGCCGGATAAAAAGGGAACAAGAAATTATCCTCATGTGGATGTGGTCTATGCAAATGAGAAAAAAGAAACAGAAAATTTGCTAAAGGATTATATACGACAGGGCTATGAATATCAAAAAAATAAAGGACAGATAAAAGAGAATAAAGAAACAGAACAGCTTGTCATGGTGTTGGATGATGCTTATTATTATGACGAAAAAGGATATCTTAGAACAAATGTCTGTAAAGAAGAAGGAAAACAGGAAGTAAGAAGTCTTTTTCATCAGTTAAATCAGGCGAAAGAACGATTGACATTAATAATTGAGAAGAACGAAGAAGTATATGAAAAAATGTTAAATTTACTCTAATGATTCGTGAGTGTGAAATTTCTTAAGTTTTGATTGAAATTTTCTATAGCAATAAGCGTAATAGGATGATAAATTTAAACTTAGGAAAGGTGTGAAATATTATATGATGATAGAAAATAAGAAATTCCGTATGGAAGTAAACAAAGAGGGGTATGTATCAAATCTGACCATGAAAGATGACCCATATCAGATGAACTGGATGATTGAGGACAGTTATTTACAGGAAAAAAATTATAAAGATGCAGATAAATTATTTGGTTTTTTTGAACTTATAGCAGATAAAGAGAAGTTTGTAAGTCAGATGAGTGTTCCGGTTTTAAAAGAAACAGAGAAAGGGATTGAAGTTGTCTATGAATTTGAGACTCTTAAAGTAAAACAGTTTTATGATTTAGGAAAAGATGAGGAAGCACTATTTTGGAGCATTGAGCTGGAAAATAAGAGTCGAAAAAGAATGAATATTAAGGAATTTGGTATTTGGATTTCGTTTGCTTATGTGATGTTTCGGGATAAAAATGTGCTGAAAAACATTCATAATTCGGCGGCAGTGTTTCCGTTTATTTCTAAGGATTATACTAAATTAAGCATGGTGCGCAGAGATGGAAGCGGAGAAAGTCTTGGATTTTATCAAATAAAAGGACAGACAAAATCAGTAGGAACTTACTGTGATTATTTAAATCTGTTCTTTGAAGATGTTTCTCCGTCTTTGGATGGAATGTTATTTCATAAATTATATCTGGCTGGTGGTTATCCAGAAGGTTTTAAGAATCATGACTGGATTTATGAAAAAGATGGTTTTAACTTAGAAGCAGGAGAAAAGAAAAACTGGCAGTATGTCATGAGCGCAAATCAAGGGGAAGAAGATTTTTATAAAGAAGGACTCAAATGGAGACATCCAAAGGTAGAATATACACCGCTTAATATTATCGGAGAAATGGCAAGAATATCTGTAAAAACTCCGGAAGGTATTTCTATGGTTTCGGCAGATGCTTTTTATAAAGTGCAGGACGAAAGAAAGAAAACAGTTGTAGAAGTCTGTCGAGACAAAAAAAATAAAGAACAGTATCATCTGATTTTTAAACCGTCTGCAATGGGCGAACATAAAATTGTGCTTCGATTTGATAATGATACCGAAGATTTTGTTGTGCTTAACGTAATGGACAAAATCGAAACGGTTATTGAAGAACGTGTGGAATATATCTGTGATAAATTGTATCATGATGAGACAATTTATCCGCCATTTGCATTTGAACCGATTTCCAATCAGGGAGAATCTCTTGGAAAAGCAAATCTGGTTTTACAAAAAAATCTGCTTGGAAAATTAGATGCCGGTCAGGTTCAGAAAGTAGAAAAATGCGCAGTTAATTATGTACGTCCAAAATGGTTTATCGACGGTGATTTTAGAAAACCGAGAAAGCTATACGGAGATTTTTATCGTTGTATGGACTTTGAATATATCGCACATCTGTTTTATTTGTTATCGGAATTTGAGGATGAAACACTCGTGCTCAATACCGCAGATACCTATCTGGAATGGGCAACGGAAGTATTTGAATTGAGGGTAAATCCAGAACTTCATCAAGAGGAACGAGGAAAAGAAGAATCTCAGATGTTAGGTGTTTATTTTTTATATTTTGAACGTTTGCTGGATAAATTAAAGAAAAAAGGCAGAATGGAGCAATATAATAAAATCAAAGCAATCTGGGAAAGTGTAATGGATAAAATTGATGGTGAAGCCAAAACGTATAAAGCAGCCATCACAGAACATTTTTATGACAATGCCGGTTTTGGACCAACAGCCGGTGCGCTGTGTGAAAGTGGGCGAATCGAAAGTGCAAAACAATATGGAGCACTTTTACTTGCCAATATTGGTTATTCCAATGATTTTAGGGCTCAAAATCCAGACCGCTGGTGGGAGGCACTGACCTATATGATTCATTCTTTATGGGGAGGAATCACTGCTGCTTCTGCTTATAAAGTATTTGAAAAATTAAAAGATACGAGATATTTGGAGGCAAGTTATCGAGCAACGGCAGGAATCCTTTATTGTTATGATACTCATTCGACAGCGACTTCTCCATTAGCAAAAGGAATGGCAGCATCTACTTATGCAGTTGCAGGACCACATATAAATCGGCCGGATCTTTCAAGAGACCGCTTTGGTCAGTCTACTTTTTATAGAGATGGAGGAATTTTTGCAAAGTTGTTTGATAATGACAGCCAGACTCCTGACTGGGATATGGGAGAGGAGCTGGTTGCTTATCTGGAGAACTTTGGAGATAAAGCTTTCATTATAAAAAAAGGAACTTCCATTTTGGTTATCAATGGAAGTTTTGAAGAAACGGATACAGAATATAAAATCACAAGTTTTGCACCATATAGCAGGGGATTTTATTTTATTTCAGATGGTGATATAATAGAGCTTGCAAATGAAAAAGGTTTGCAAAAGATTACGCTGAAAAAAGAAAGGGTTTAAAAATAGATGTCCGGTGATATGATTTCCATTTCCATTCCGCCTTTTCCTGATTTTATAGAAGGAAATTATAAAATTATGAGAAAGGGGCAAAGCCATGTAGAACGAAAAAATTTAGGCTTTTTTGATTTAATTGCCGTAAAAAAAGGCACTCTGTTTCTTGCAGAAGGAGAGAAACAGTACGAAGTCAAAGAAAATGAAATGTTTATTTTATTGCCGGACAGACACCATTATTCCTGGAAACCCTGTCAGGAAGATACAGGTTTTTACTGGTTGCATTTTTACACAACAGCGCAGTGGAAACAAGGACCAAAGGCGAGCCGTTTTGTATCAAAGCTTCCGATATCAGGACAACATTATCATCAGTGTTCGTATACTCTGCATTTGCAAAAATATTCGACTATTAAAGAGCCGGAACTGTTGTTTGAATTGTTTCAGAATATACTGGACAGTACGGCAGGGGAACATGATATCTGGAAAACAGAAGAATTATTTTTAAGATTTTTAAAGACAATTGAAAATGCAGGGATGCATAAAGACAGACGAACACTGTTGGCAGAACAGATTCAGATTTATCTGGAAAATAATCTGGAACATCCGATTACAAATCAGATTCTGGAACAGCAGTTTCATTTGCACCGGAATTATCTTGCAAAAGCGATGAAAGAAACTTTTGGAAAAACACCACTTGAGGTTTTAGTAGAAATTCGCTTGGAGTATGCAAAGCAGTATTTATTACGGACAGATTATGATATCCGGAAAATTTCAAGACTGGTTGGATTTGGTTCGGAAATTTATTTTTCAAATTGTTTTAAAAAGCATATGGAAATTTCTCCGAAAAATTATAGAAAAAAATATGAAAAAAATACTTTGGTTTAAAAATGGCAAAGACTGTGTTTATTAAAAAAAGACAGGGTTTTTGCCTTTTTTAACATAATATATAGCAAGAATTCTCCTTACTCTACAGGTGGGAGATTGTCACGTTTAGAGATAAGGCGTTTTTTGGTTCGCAATAAATTGACAAGAGTACTGGTAAGCGTATAATAGAAAAAGAAATGATTGGAAGAGACAAAAAACGTAGAAAGAAGATGAGAAAAATGGAGAACTCAAGTTTTCAAGAGGCTTTAAAAAATTGTCTTTCCTGCTTAAAGGTAGAAGAGTCTTATCAGCTTGCAAGACGAATGGAAAAAGAAAAAACGAATCCTATCTTGGGCTATCGTACAGCAGGTTCTTTGGCAGAACGAAAAACGGGGGATATGCTCGTTGAAGAAATGAAAAAAGCAGGTCTTGTCGACGTACATAAAGACAAGATTACAGTCGATGCCTGGGAATTTAAAAAGGCAGTGATGCGCTATCAGACTAAGACAGGCGAGAAAAAAGAAATTCAATTGGGGGCATATCAGACTGATTTTAAGACAGATGGATTTGAAAGATTTGACCTGGTTTATCTGAAAAAAGGAACAGCCAAAGATTATGAGAATATAGATGTAAAAGGAAAATTGGTCTTAATTGAAATTAATCAAAGAGAGGAGTGGTGGATTAATTATCCGGTTTATCAGGCACATTTAAAAGGGGCAAAAGCTTTAATTGCCGTGCAAAGTCGCGGATATGCTCAAATTGATGATACGGCTTTGAATGCACAGGATATTGCAGGACCGGCATCAGCTCCCGCTTTTTCTATGTCAAGAGCAGATTTTTTAGAAATTTGGGAATTGATGCAAGAGAGTAAAAATGAGAATAAAAAAGAAAACAGTGTGCCCCATCTTTTGGTGGAATTGGATGCTGAGACAAAAGTAGAGAAAGACCAGTACACTTATAATATTGTTGGAAAGATTCCGGGAAGACGTTCGGATTCCATGATTCTTTTAAGTGCGCATTATGATTCTTATTTTGAAGGATTTCAGGACGATAATGTAGCAGTTGCAATGATAATCGGAATTGCAAAGGCATTGATTCAAGGTGGTTATCAGCCAAATCATACCATTGTGGTCTGTGCGCTTGCAGCAGAGGAGTGGGGGATTTCTGATACAAAATATGACTGGTCTACAGGGGCTTACCGCCAGGTTTTTGAGGCAAGAGCGGATTGGCCGGGAAACGTCATTGCGGATTTTAATTTTGAACTTCCGGCACATGCTCACAGTACGAAAGATGCGATACGCTGTACTTATGAGTATGTTGATTTTATTCAAAAATTTGTGGATAAAGATGCGATGCCAAAAGGGATTTATCCAGATGGAATGACAACGTTATATCCGATAGAAACCTGGTCGGATGATTTTACAATGGCAATTTCAGGAATCCCGTCTTTTGTAAATGATTTCAGCGGCGGACCATTTATGGAAAATTATTATCATTCACAGTATGATAATCAGGACGTGTATGAGGAAGAGATTTATCAGTTTCATCATGAGTTTTATCTTAAGCTTTTGATGGCGGTTGATGCTTTGGCGTTACCGCCGCTTAATTTCGCAACTGTTTTAACTGCAAGTATGGACAGTCTGGATTTGAATGTGTGTAAACAAACAGGTGCAGAGGGAAGCGTGCTTTTGGAGCAGACAAAAAAAGCAAGAGAAACTGCAATTTGTCTCTATGAAAAGATACAAAGCTGGAATCAGAATTTTGGGGCAGATGGAGACTGGAAAAGGGCAGATGCAATAACAAAAAAACTGCTTGCTATTTTTAAGAAAGCGCAAGATTATTTCGTGCGGTTAGACTGGGATGATGGAGTGATTTTTCCACAGCAGGCAGTACAGAATAATCTGCATGCATTAAAAAAAGCGAAGACTGCATTAAATGCCGGAAATATTGAGGAAACATTGGGTGCATTTTACAGTATTGATAATAACTGCTATGCATTTGAATTTGAAAAAGAAGTGTTTTATCATTTTACAGAATATATTATGAAGCAAGAGTCGGAACGTTTGATGTGGGGCAAAGGAAGGATTCTGCACCATGAAAATCTATATGAATTGGTCGAAAGGCTGAAAAATAAAGAAATAGATAAAGACAGTCTTGAACTGGAGCAGAGGCAATTAGAGGAAGTATGGGAGCGTCAATGCGCATATTACAAAGATGATATTGAGTATTTGATTCGTGCGGTTACAAAATTTTCGGAGATGCTTCAAGAAACAGTTGTACTGTTTGAGAAAAATTAAAATGACCTGGAGGAAAATATGGAAAGCTCAAATTTATATCGAGTGAATAAAGAAGAAGATTTAGAAAAACTGATTCGTCTTTTAACAGTGTGTTTTGCAGAAGATCCGCTGTATCAGGCATTGATTCCAGATAAGGAGACGAGAGAAAGACTGATGCCGGAACTGTTTAGCTGTGATTTGACAGAATTTTTTGAAACCTGTGAAATCTATGCAGACAGCAGCGAATTAAACAGCATTCTTGTTGTCTCGGATGGAACGGAACATGATGCAGCGTTACATAATCTTTTAGTGGATTTTTTTGCGGTCTTAAAGACAGACAGCTATTTAATTAAGGAAGACCCGAGTCTTGCAACACTTTGGAAATTTATTCAGGGAAAGGATTATTTGAATTCAAGCTGGACTTCCCAGCTTCATAACAATCAGCGGCTTCATGTGATTTATCTTGCGGTTGCACCGAAAGCTCAGCATCATGGACTGGCAGAAAAGCTGATGGATGAAGTGATTGATTATGCATATAAAAATAAATTAATGATTTCACTTGAGACACATAATCCGGCAAATGTGGCGATGTATGAAAAATTTGGCTTTCAATTATATGGAGTCGTGCAAAAAAAAGGCTTTCATTTAAAACAATATTGCATGATAAAACAGGCATAAAAATTCCGAGAGTACATGAAAAAAGGGAGGGTTTTGTAAATGGAAGGTGAGAATAGAAAATATCAGATAGGTACGAAAGAAAATAAGGAGTTTTTAGAAGAGATAAGAAAGAATCTCCTGGAGTTTGGGCGACAGTTTCCAGCGCCAGATGGCAGCTCTTACTATCTCGGAGATGATGGAACTCCATGGAAAGACAGAAATCGTGAGACATGGATTACAAGCCGCATGCTGCACGTATACAGCATTGGAACGATGCTTGGTGATAAAGGGAGCAAGGCATTAGCTGAAAGCGCATTAAAAGGCTTAAAAGGAGCGTTAAAGGATACCGAACATGGGGGCTGGTACAGTGGACTTCGCGCCGATGGTGAAATTTTGCCAAATAAACAGTGCTATGCCCATGCATTTGTAATTTTGTCTGCATCGTCTGCCATGCTTGCAAAGATTGATGGAGCAGAGGAACTTTTAAAAGAAGCTTTGGAATTATTTGATTTGCGCTTCTGGGATGAAAAAGAGAAACTTTGCGTAGATACCTGGAATACGGAATTTACGGTTTTGGATGATTATCGTGGATTAAATGCAAATATGCATACAGTAGAAGCATTTTTGGCTGTAGCTGATGCACTTTCGGATGAGAAATACCGTCAGAGGGCAGGAGGGATTATCGAACATGTGATAAAATGGTTCTCTGAAAATTCCTTTAGAATACCGGAACATTTTACAAAAGACTGGAAAGAAGATTTGGAGTGTAATAAAGAACAGCCGGCAGACCAGTTTAAACCTTATGGTGCGACTCCGGGACATGGAATTGAGTGGGCGAGATTAATCAGCCAGTGGGCACTTTCTACTTATAGGACAGAAAGTTCAAGTATTTTGACAGGAAAATATGTAGAAGCTGCCAAGGCTTTATATAATCGTGCGATAAAAGATGCCTGGAATGTCGATGGCGCAGAGGGACTTGTCTATACTACTGACTGGGAAGGAAATCCGGTGATTCATGACAGGATGCACTGGACTTTGGCAGAGGCAATCAATACTTCCTCAGTACTGTGGCAGATTACAAACAACCGGAGATATGCAGAGGATTATAGTAAATTTATGAAATATCTGGATGAAAAGGTATTAGACCATGAAAACGGTTCCTGGTTTCATCAGTTGAATGAGAAAAATGAAGTGATTGGGACGGTATGGCCAGGAAAATCAGATTTGTATCATGCATTTCAGGCAACCTGGATTCCTTACGGTAATGCTGCGGTTTCGATTGCATCCGATGTAAAACAGAAGATGGAAAAGTAAATCTCTTGAATTTATCTAAATAAAGAAAATCCTGTATGAAATATGCTTTGAAGAGCTGTATTGTACAGGATTTTTTTGTTTAAGTGAAAATCGGTATAATTTCTATTTGTGTGTTAGTCAATAGGAAATGTTTAAAAAATTAAAATTTGTAGAAAATAATGGAGAACCTTTAAAAATTTTTTTGTTTTTTCGACAATCCAGAGATTGTAATCATTGAGGTGATGTGGCATAATAAAAAAGAAAATGTTAAAAACAAGAAAAGAATAGGTTAAGAAAATGTTAAATTCTTTTGTTTTTGACAGAAATCATATCCTTATATTAAGATATAGGTAGAAAAAACGGATAAAAGAGGAGAAAAGTATGGAAATATTTTCAATGGTTTTGTCGCTGCTTTGCGGAGTTTCCCTGTTTTTGTTTGGTATGTCCTTAATGGGAGACGGTCTGAAAATGGTTGCAGGAAACAAGTTAGAAGCTTTTCTGTACAAGATGACCAATACTCCACTTAAGGGAGTTGCACTTGGAACAGGTGTTACCAGTGTTATTCAGTCATCTTCAGCAACGACAGTAATGGTAATCGGTTTTGTAAACTCCGGTATGATGAAACTGAGACAGGCAATCGGTATCATCATGGGAGCGAATATCGGAACAAGTATTACGGGCTGGATTTTATGTCTTTCCTATATTGAAGGTTCAAGTGGAATTGCAAAAGTCTTATCTACAGCAACAATTTCAGCAGTTGTAGCAGTCATTGGTACAATTCTGCGCATGGTTTGTAAAAGGACGGTACATAAAAATATCGGAAATATCATGCTTGGTTTTGCAATTTTGATGACAGGTATGCAGATGATGAGTGGAGCGGTTTCACCACTTCGTGAAAATCCGGTTTTTGTAGACATGCTTACGATGTTTTCAAATCCAATTGCAGGTATTTTAGTTGGTATTTTATTTACCGCAGTGCTTCAAAGTGCATCGGCAACCGTTGGTGTATTGCAGGCATTATCCGTAACAGGAATCTTAACCTTTGCAAGTGCATTTCCAATCGTACTTGGAATTGGTGTTGGTGCTGCATGTCCGGTTTTAATCTCTGCAATCGGAGCAAATAAAAACGGAAAAAGAACGGCACTTGTTTATCTGATTAATGACTTGTTTGGTCTGATTTTGTGGTCCATTGTTTTTTATACCGTAAATGCGATTGTGCATTTTACATTTATGGATATGATTATGACACCGGTAGCCATTGCGCTGTTAAATACTGTATTCCGTGTAGCAACCGTAATTGTACTGTTTCCGTTTATTTCCAAAGTTGAAAAATTAGTATGCTGGCTGGTAAAAGACAGTGCGGAAGAACTGGAAGATGAAGAAGATTTTGATTTACTGGAAGAACGTTTGCTTAATTATCCGGCGCTTGCCATTGCACAGTGTCATCGTGTCATGAACGGAATGTCGAAAAAAGTGCGCAAAAATGTAAACCGTGCAATGAATCTGCTTAATGACTATGAGCAGGATAAATTCAATAAAGTACAGAGAAAAGAAAACTTGATTGATAAATACGAGAGTCGTCTGGGTGAATATCTTGTTCAGTTGACAAAAAGAGAGATGAACACGGCACAGACGAAGCAGGTTTCTTTATATCTTCACATGATTAATGACCTTGAGCGAATTGGTGATCATGCTTCTTATATTGGATATATGTCAAATGAAATGCATGAAAATCATACAGAGTTTTCAGAAACAGCCTGGGATGAATTAAATGTGGTTATGGAAGCGGTTCGTGAAGTGATTAATATTACAAGCAATGCGTTTGTAAATGATGACAGAGAGCTGGCACAGAGAGTTGCACCGCTTGGTGTGATTATTACAAGGTCATGTGACGAATTGAAAATGCACCATGCAGAACGTTTAAGCAAGGGTGAATGTGGTCTGGAAGAAGGAACCGTATTTAATGATATTTTAAATAGCTTCGGACGTATCGCATCTCACTGCGCAAGTGCTATGGTAGCACTGATGAAGAGTGGAGAAGATACTTCTGATATCCATATTCACAATTCAAAGATTTATCCGGCAGATAATACGGAGTATTATTCTTATTTAACCGAATATAGTCAGAAATATGATATCGGAGAAATCAAAGAACATCTGCGAAGCATGGAACCGGAAGAAGTAGAATAAGAAAAATAAAGAAGAGCTGCAAATCGAGAAAGAGATTTGCAACTCTTTTTTTAATTCGTATTTAAAGCATTTTTAAAAGTGTTAATTGTTTCAGAAAGAAGAGATTTTAATTCTTCTTCTGGATAAAGATACTCTGATTTTTCTAATATCTGGAAGAATTCTAAAAATGCATTACAGATACTGTTTTCTGTAATAGAAATAAAGGATACGTGCTCTTTGTCTCCAAGATGAATGAAATGGAGAGCACAATTATCTCGCAGTTCTAAATATAGAGACTGAGGAAAAACAAAATCATCATTCAGCATGTGCTTGATACTATTTTCATAGGTGTCTGAGAAGTATTGTAAAGCTTCAAGACGTTCATTTTCTTCAAGTGGTGGAAAAATCATCTGGCTGGTACCACTGCCAATTCCGTGTTTGGAAAATTTCTCGAAACCCTGCCGTGTGAAAAACTGAGTTCGTTTTGATCCGCATAAAAGTCGGGATACCAGAGAGGTATACTGTTCAAGCAAGGGTAAGTTTGAAGAAAAATGTTTACTTGCAAGTTTCCCAAAAAGTTCCTGACTGAAAAGGTCAGAATCACAAGGTGCAGACTCAAGAGAAAAAATTTCTCGGGGCGGGGTAGTGGCGGAATAACGGTTCATTGCATCATCCAAAGTGTCTGGCTTATAAATGAGAGGAAAAGCGTGTGTAAGGGAACGCTTAAACTCATCAATATATTGCTGAACAATAGAAGAATCAGAGTGTAAAATTCCTCGTTTAAAATTACAGGATAACTGTAAAACGTATTCAGGTGTAATAATATAATAAGGAAACAGCAGGTTTTCCTGGTCATTTACAGAGAATTTACTGTAATAATAATAAGGTTCATAAGCAATTCCATCTAAAAAACATAGAGGAAGAACCTGATTTAAAATCTCCAGGTTTTCAAAAGTATCTGCCACGTTGCTGTGAAATAAAATCAAATGTTTGATAATCACTTTTGAAACAGGAGTTGAAGATAACAAACTTAAGTGATGAGACAATAATTTATTCGTACCTGGAAGATTCGTGTAAATAACGGAATCATTTTCCGATTGAAATACTTTTTTAAAAATAAAATGTAATAGTAGTTCTGTATCATAAGAATGGTTAGAAACAGGTGAAACAAGAACTAAGTCGCTATTATCAATTACGTTTCGTGAAGCTTGAGCATTCATTTTTTCAAGTTCGGTTAAATGCTCGAAAAGACGAAAAATACATTTTTGATTTTTATAAGCGGATAATCCAATTAGTTCCATTTTATAAAGTTCCATAAGTTCTTGTTCTTCCGAAAAAGAGATTCTTAAAGCCTGACAGAATGATTTTACAATATCCTGACTGGGAAGACGCTTTCCAGTTACCATTCGCTGAAGTGCAGTGCGTTCTAAAGAAGCTGATTTTGAAATACGGTATACGTTAGACCCATTTTCTGACAATAATTGTTTACATTTTTCACTGAATTTTGACATTTTTTTAGTACCCTCTAATACATATTTCGGGAAGAACTACTTCCTGTTTCAATACTAATGGAAAAAATGCAAAAAAGTCAAGAAATAACAGTTCATTATAAGAAAGATGTCGAGCACAATTGCGAGCACATATTGAAATGGTGAGTTTAGTATGCCATCATTAAATATGATTAATTACTGGGCATGCGAAAGGCTTGACGTTTGTAGAGCATCTTTTGAAAATAAAAAAACAAGTTTTAAGTGCACTTAATGCACTTGATTAAAAAAATTCATAAAAAAGCTTTTTGAGGCACGTCTGTCCGTTTAAAAGAAAGACGTGCATTTTTTAATCACGTCATAGTTGGTAATTAAATTATCTATTTGCGAGGGAAAAGAAAAGATATGAGATTTAGTGTTGTAATTCCGCTCTATAATAAGGGAATTCATGTGGTTCATGCATTAGAAAGTGTATTGGCGCAGACATTTGAAGATTTTGAAATCTTAGTTGTAGATGATGGCTCTAAGGATGATTCACTTCAGTATGCAAAAAGTGTTGATTCACCTAAGGTACGGGTATTTCATCAGGAGAATCAAGGAGTATCTGTTGCCAGAAATGTAGGAATTGAAAATGCAAAAGGCGAGTATATCGCATTTTTGGATGCAGATGATGTGTGGCATCCAAATTACTTGGAAACGATTCATAAACTGACACAGATGTATGCACAAAGTGATATTTTTGTAACAGCCTATGAAGTGCTGATGAAAGATGGAAAGAAAAATTTGTCAGCCAGACTTGAACCGGAAGAGGGCTGTCTGGAAAGCTATTGGCTTACGTTAAGTCAAAAATATGATTTTGTCTGGACATCTGCAACGACAATTCGGCGTGAAGCATTGATAAAGGCTGGAATGTTTAAACCTGGAGAAATGATTGGACAGGATTTGGATATGTGGGCACGAGTCGCTCGTCTAAATCCCCACGTTGCGTATTCTTCTAAAGTTTGTGTTACCTATACAAGAAATGCTAAAGAAAATGCCCGTTCAAGAGTACGAATTGCATGGGCGGGAGCATTTATTAAAGACTTAGAAGAAGAAATGCAAAAAGGAACACATTCAGAAGAAGAATTGGATGCAATTCAAAGAAAATATGATTTAAAAATGACAGTTTATATCTTTACAAGCATTATGGCAGGAGAAAAAAAGAGAGCAATTGAAGCGCTGAGAAAGTGGCAGGGAAAAAAGAATCAGAGAAACAGAATGCTTCGTACTGGACTAAAGGTTGCCTATTATATGCCGAATGGATTAAATCAGGGTCTGTATAAGTTGAGACTGAAGATTTTTTAAAAGATTTGATTAATAGAACAAATATAAAAACAGGAGGACTCTTGTGTTTTGGTATCTTGTTATATGTGTGCTTATGTTTTATCCCTGTATGATTTTATATCTTGGGAAGAGACAAAAGATAAATACGCAGATTCTTGCACTACAGGTTTCATGTAGTGTGTTATGTTTTTTCATGGCAATGAGAAGTCAGAAGGTAGGGGTAGATACAAAGTATTATTGCCATGTATTTCAGCAGTTAAAAAATACATCGTTTTTACGTGTTCCGTCTGTTATTACATATGCAACAACAGAGCGAACATGGACGTTTGATTTTGAAATCGGTTATCGGTTTTATAATAAATTAGTGGGATATTTGTCGGGTTCACCACAGACAATTATTATTTTTAACAGTTGTGTTATATTTTTCCTTCTATATCAGTTAATCAAAAAGGCATCGAAAAACTATTTCTTAAGTATCTGGTTATATATTACTTTAGGAGTCTTTCAGACGGAAATGAATGTTGCGAGAAATGCAATAGCAATCATGATTTGTTACTATGCGTTACATTATATAGAGGATAAGAAATGGAAACAGTATATGCTGTTGATTTGTATTGCTGGAACAATTCATAAATCTGTTTTGATTTTTATTCCTCTTTATTTTTTGTTGAAAAGACCATTTTGTAAGACAAGTACAATGAGACATTTGATTGAAGCATCGGTTATTGCAGGAATTGGATTACTGTTTGTAGGACCAAGAATACAAAACTTTTTTTCAGCAGGTGTCGGAAAGTATCTTACAGAAAGTAATGAAAAAACAGAATCTTTGTTTGTAGGTATTTTCTATTTATTTCTGGTATTTTTTGTTTGGATTATGATGAAACCAAAAGAACGAAAAAATGTGTTTCAAAACTGTCCGATTGGTTCATGGATGTTTTTATTTGCTTTATGCTGTTTTGGAGCAAATATTGGATTTAAAATGGCGGCACGTGTGGCTGCATTATTTGGAACTTATATGATTATTTTTATACCAGATTTATTGGATAAGATAAAAAATGAGGATAGAAGAATCTGGATTTCCTTTTTAGTGGCAGCAGGATGTGGACTTCAATACATTCTGCGTTTGATGATTAATAATATAGGAGGAACTTTACCATATAGTTTTTTCTGGTAAAGAAAGATAGAAAAATGAATGCGATTTTTTTTCTAAGTGTAATTTTAAAGGGAATCGGAGCCGTACTGGAAGTTCTGCTTCAAGTGCTTATGACAAGAAATCTTGGAGTAGATGGATATGGAACATTTTCCACCTGGATTAATACGGCAGATTTACTTTTCTGGATTTTTTTCTCGGCACTGACAAAGTGTAATACATACTATCTTTCTGTTAATAAGGTATCTATTTCTAATTTTAAAAGGAAATATTACATCAGATATGTAATACCTGCACTTGTTGCGGTTACCATAATAGCAACATTGATTGGAAAAAGTGGATATTGCATTATTTTCCTGATTACAGGATTAGAACTCTTTACCTTAGACCAAAGCAGTACACTCTTAACTCAGAGACATCAGGTAATTTCTCTGGTGGGAGAATATGTACTTGGCAGACTGATTTTGGTATTGGGCTTGATTGGATTACAGGGTATTGGAAAGCTGTCTTTAAGGGGCTTGATGCTGTTATATGTTTTTCAGTATCTGGTTATTATTGTTCTTTTCCTTGTTTTTAGAAAAATAAAAATGGAAAAAGGACAGGATATTTCTGAAAGTGTTTCCTTGAAAAAATGGGGAAGTTATCAGCGGGCGGATATTATACAGTCCATGATTGCTCAGATGCCGGTGCTGGTACAGTATGTTTTTTCAGGAGCATTTGAAGCCGGAGTAGTCAGCGTAGTACTCACAGTAAAAAAAATGATTAACTTTATTTCGGGACCGAGTGCAAAAGTATTTTTACCGGAATTTTCCAGATTATATCGAAATGGAGAAAAGGAAAAAATACGAGGCTGCTATGCCTCTATTATGAGAATTCAGATGTTATTTGCCGGACCGCTTTCTGTAGTGTTAATTGGTTATCCGGAAGTTGTTCTGCGGATTTTAGCAGATAAACTGGTGGAATATCGTTTTATTTTTGTGATGTGTTCGGTTGTGTTTATTTTGACTGCAACATTAGGACCATGCAGTGGACTTTTACAGATGACTGGAAATGAAAATAAGGATAATTTGTTTCGGGAAATTGCGCTGGTGATGATGTTTGTTGTGATGTGGCTATTCCGAAAAGATAGTCTTTTTGTATTATACGGACTCTGTGCGCAGGCACTCTTAGAGTCAATGGGAAAATATTATTATGTGTGTAAATGGATGCAGAGGGGACCTGTAAAATTAAGTACATACCTAAGCTGGTGGCTTTGGCCAGGGATTGCAATTGCATTAACATATTTAATGCACTGGGAAAAATCTTTATTATATATGATACTTTGTGCAGGCATTGTATTTTGCGTCGGAGCAGTAAGCGAGTTGAAAAAAGAAGGAGGAATAGGAGAAATACTTCGGAAGAAGAAATAAAGAGGAGGAGAGCGAAAATGAAAATAGCAGTTGCTGGTACAGGTTACGTTGGCATGTCTGTTGCAACACTTTTAGCACAGAAGTATGAAGTAAAAGCAGTCGATATTGTACCAGAAAAGGTTGACTTGATTAATAAAAGAAAGTCTCCGATTAAAGATACTTACATAGAAAAATACCTAAAAGAAAAAGAATTGAATCTGTCTGCAACTTTAGATGCAAGGGAAGCTTATGAAGATGCAGATTTTGTGGTAATTGCTGCACCAACAAACTATGACAGCAAGACGCAGCACTTTGACACATCAGCGGTAGAATCGGTTATTGAACTGGTAATGAAATATAATCCGGAAGCAGTTATGGTAATTAAATCCACGATTCCGGTTGGATATACAAATGCCATTCGTGAGAAGACAGGAAGCAGAAATATTATTTTTAGTCCGGAATTTTTGAGGGAAAACCAGGCACTGTATGACAATTTATATCCGTCTCGGATTATTGTAGGAACGGATTTATCCGATGAAAGACTTGTAAAATCAGCAAATCAGTTTGCTGGTCTGTTGCAGGAATGTGCAATTAAACAGGATATTACAACCTTGATTATGGGATTTACAGAAGCGGAAGCCGTGAAATTATTTGCAAATACTTATCTGGCTTTAAGAGTAGCATATTTTAATGAGCTTGATACTTATGCGGAAAGTAAAGAGTTAAATACAAAACAGATTATTGATGGTGTATGCTTAGACCCGAGAATTGGTTCTCATTATAATAATCCCAGTTTTGGATATGGTGGTTATTGTCTGCCGAAAGATACGAAGCAGTTATTGGCAAATTATAAGGATGTGCCGGAAAATTTAATTGAAGCAATCGTAGAAAGTAATCGTACACGAAAAGATTTTATTGCTGACCGAGTATTGCATTTGGCAGGATATTACGATTATGGAGCAGACAGCGAGTTTGATGAAAGTCAGGAAAAGGCGGTAAAAATTGGAGTTTATCGTCTTACCATGAAGAGTAACAGTGATAACTTTCGCCAGAGTTCTATTCAGGGAGTGATGAAGCGGATTAAAGCAAAAGGTGCTTCTGTGATTATCTATGAACCGACATTAAAAGATGGAGAAACATTTTTTGGCTCTTTAATTGTGAATGATTTGAAAAGATTCAAGGCAGAAAGTGAAGCGATTATTGTAAATCGTTATGATTCTTGTCTGGATGATGTAAAAGAAAAAGTGTATACAAGAGATTTATTTGGAAGAGATTGAACGTAGATAAGCATTCCTTTTTACAACTTGAAAAAAAGTTGAAAAACATGAGCACAAAAAGTGGCACATATTGATTTTGACACTTAGAAATGATTAGAATTAAGGTGAATTGAGTGGATTTATTCACTCAAAAAGAATGCACAATTTTTTTATTTCATAGGAAATTGCGTCCTATGAAATAAAAAACGCTCCGCGGGGATCGCACTGTGGCGGAGAGGAAAAGTATTGCTTAGCAACCCGCCGCAGGCGGAGAATCTCGTAAGCGAGATTCTTTTTTATAGTGACTGGAGATTTGAGGGAAGGAGGAAGAAATGTGAAGAAGAAAAACGTGCAGATGATAGCAGTTGGAGTAGTTATCATTGTGCTTATTGCAGTGGTATGTTTTTTAAAACCCTGGAAAAAAACAACACCAAAGCAGGAAGCTACAGAGACTAAAGAACAGATTTCAGAAAAGAATACAGAGCGATTGAAACAGGCATCTGAAAATGGAACTCCTGAGATTGTAATATCAAGTGCAAAGGCGAAACCTGGAGAAAAGGTAAAGATAAATGTGTCAATTGTGAATAATCCAGGGGTATTGGGAATGTCTTTTGTTCTATCTTATGATGAGACGGCATTGAAATTAGTAAAAGCGGAAAATGGAGAAGCCGTAAAAGATGTTCTTGATATGAGCCAGTCCAAGGAACTGACAGATGGCTGTATCTTTTTATGGGATGGAGAACAGATTACATCCGATGAGACAAAAGATGGAGAAATTTTAAATTTGGAATTTGAGGTGTTGAACTCTGCGCCAGAAGGGAAAACGCCAATTCGTTTAATTGGTGAAGAGGATGGGGTAGTTGACAATGACCTTAAGACAGTAGAACTTGCGATTGATGATGGATATGTTTCTATCGAAAAGTAAAAGGGATACTTTATAAAATTTATATATGAAGGAGGACATGCTATGAAGCAATTGAAAAGAGCAATGGCTTTTCTTTTAACCTTTGTATTATTGCTTTCATCGACAACTACAATTCCTGTCTTTGCAGCGGATGCAAAGGAAAAAAGTGCAGGAACAGTCATTAGTGTGGAAAGCAAGAATGCGGTTCCAGGAGGAAAAGTCAGTATTGATGTCAAAATTAAGAATAATCCTGGAATTTTGGGAGCAACCTTACAGATTTCTTATGATGAGGGACTGACACTGACTGAAGTGGCAGGAGGAGATGCATTTTCTTATCTGACATTAACCAAACCAAGTAAATTAAATTCAAACTGTAAATTTATCTGGGATGGTCAGGATTGTAAAGAAGAAGATATTAAAGATGGAACAATTCTTACTTTAACTTTTGAGGTGTCAAAAGACGTTCAGACAAAGAAACCATTAAATGTAAAAGCTGAAATAGCGGATGGAGATTTTTACGATAACAATTTAAATTATGTGGAAGCAACTACAGAAAGTGGAAGCATTACTGCATTAGATTTTACACCAGGTGATTTAAATGGAGATGGAAAAATCAACATCAAAGATGTGGTATTAATCAGAAGATATATCATTGGTGATTATGATACAAAAATCAATGAAAATGCCGCAAATGTAAATGATGATGGAAAAGTAAACTCTGCGGATGTAATTTTACTGAGACGTTATATTGCAGGTGGTTATGGAGTAGAATTAAAAGCTCCAAGTTCCCTGCCTTGTGACCATACAATGGAACAGGTTGATTATAAGTCTGCAACATGTACAGAAGAAGGAAACAGCAAATATTGGAAATGTACAACCTGTGGAAAATATTTCAGTGATGTGTATGGAAATCATGGAATTACTTTGGAAAGTACAGTAATTCCGGCAACCGGTCATACGATTGTAATTGATAAGGCAGTAGAACCGACTTATACATCAACTGGTTTAACAGAAGGGTCTCATTGTTCTGTTTGTGGCACTGTTTTAAAGAAACAGGAAGAAATTCCGGCATTACAGAAGAAAACTTATCCGATTACCTATCATATTTCAGATGGAGATTCCTATTTATCAGGAATTAAAATTGAGAATCCAAATCCGACCTCTTATACATCCGAAGATGGATTAAAACTGGCAAATGTAAAGGCAGATGGATATATTTTTGAAGGATGGTATGATGGAGAAGGTTCGAATGCAGAACTTGTAAAAGAAATTAAAGCAGGAGAAAAAGGATCGAGAGAACTTTATGCCCGCTGGTCTTTAAGAGAATATACGATTCAGTTTGATTCTCCGCTTGTACCTGTAAGTAGTATAAAATATACAGTAGATAAAGGTGTAACGTTATCAAATCCAGATTGGTTTGGTTATACATTTGCAGGCTGGTCTGATGAAAATGGTAAAATTGTAAAAAGTATTAAAGCAGGAACAACTGGAAACATTCGCCTGTATGCAAACTGGACCAGTAAGAGAAATCAGACGGTTCCGGTAAGTAAGTTAGACGAGCCGATTATTGAAGAAAATTCAGAACAGGGAGTGTATCTGTTCGCTTATGAAATCGGAAGAATTGAAAATGTTCCGTTATATACAATTAAAGACTTTGGAAATCGTAGTGGTATTACAGTAACAGAGACGACTTCCACTTCTGGTTCTATCAGTGAAACATCAGCAAATAAAATTTCTGAGATGATATCAAATGCAACAACACGTTCCGATTCCTGGTCCTTATCCGAGGCATGGAATGAGAGTACTACAATCAGTCAGGAACATTCTGATGAAGTATCAAAAGAAGATATTATATCAACAACAGATAGAAAAGATAAGACAGGTAAATGGAGTATTAGTAACGGAGATGGTGGAACAGAAGCCTTAACTACAGAATTTGGCACTTCTGCTAAAATAGGTGCAAAAATTGGTACAGAGTCAGGCGGAGGAAACTGGGCTCCATTGAAGGTAAATGCAGAGTTAAGTGGTGAGGCAGGAACTACATCAAAAGACACCGAATCAAACTCCCATACCTGGAATACGAATGAAGGATACGAAGGCAGTACTGTGAGTAGTTCCAATACGGTGAACTCCAGTTCTTTAAGCAGTAAGATTAGCAATAAGAAAGGTTATAGTCAGACGAAAGCACATAATGTTGCAAACAGTTCAACAAGTGCAGTGGCTGTATCACAGTCTACATCCAGAGAATATGCATCTTCTTTATCTTATGCAACTGCTAAGACAGAAACATCTGTAAAAGAGTATACGAATAAAGATGCACCGGAAGGATATTACAGACTTGTGGCAGCAGGTACGGTTCACGTATTTGCAGTAGTAGGATATGATATTGCGACAAAATCTTATTTTACTTATACATATAATATTTTGGATGACCAGATTAAAGACTTTATTGATTATTCAAAATCAACCAGTAACTTTGATGATTATCAAAATGGAGTGCTTCCATTTGATATTCCTTATGAAGTAGACGAATACATCAATAATGTAATCAATGCTTCTTATGGCTTAGTAGTGGATACGGAAACAGGTAAAATTGTTTCTTATAAAGGAGAAGCAACCAGTGTATTTGTTCCGGAATATATGCCGGTAGACAATGGTGATGGGACAACAAACGTTGTAAAAGTAACTGGATTTAATGCGGGTGCATTTAAAGGAAATACGAACATTACAAGCATTAAGTTTAGCAAGTATATTACGGAAATACCAGATTCTGCATTTGAGGGCTGTACCTCATTACAGAAGATTGAGTGCCCATCACTTACTTCAATTGGAAAGAATGCGTTTGCGGGATGTACTTCTTTGGAAGAATTTACAGTTACTGATAAAATTACTAATTTAGGAACTCATGCATTTGACGGAGTTTCAAAAGTAACAATCAATGCAGTAAGTGCAGAAGTCGCAGAGGGCGCAGTTCAGGCTGGAGCTAAACAGCTTATTGTAAGTAATGTATCAGATGGAAGTTTCTTTGAAAATGAAACGATTACAATTCCAAACACAACAGAATACTTTGAATTTAATGGTGCAAATAAGACTTATAATGGCTTACGAATTGTATCTGACGCAGGAACAACCGTGATTAATGGAGTAGAGATTACAAATAGTACAGGTATTCCGTTAAAACTTTCTTCTTCCAATGTTACCTTAAACAGAACAACAGTAAATGCACCAGGATATGCGATGGTTCTTTCTTCTGATGCAACAGTGGCATTGTATGGAACGGTTAATTTAAATACAGAAGATAAGAATGCTGTTTTATGTAAGAATGTTTCTCTTGTACGTGCAAATCCACAGGCAGTTGGAAAATTAAATGTGTCTGGTAATATTATGGTTTGCGGAACAATTGATGACCAGGGAATGCTCAATGTTTCTAATGGAGAGATTATTACAATTAATGAAGAATCTTATGAAAAACTTGCACAGGATACGTTAGACTGGGTATTAGAATCAGAAGTACCAGAAGGAGCAACAGTTGTTGGAGAAAAATGGACTTATGACTTTACAACAACTACTACTTCAAATCAGGATACCTTAGAAGGATATACTCTTTATGATACTTCCTGGCAGTGGGGAAATTATGGTAACTGGAGTGGGTGGTCACGTACTGCTTATTCGAACAGTGAGTCCAGACAGGTTGAAAGTACAACTGTAACAGACCAGAATGCATATACAAGCTATAACTATTATTACTATCGCTATTGGAACAGCGGTGCAGGAAAATACTATTATACTTACTCTTCTTCCATGGGAGGAACGAAATATACAATGTCGTTGAATTATCAGATGCAATGGAAAGGAGATTATAGTGGACATGCAGGTTATGTCAAACCAGGTGGTGGACACTATAATTTCTCAGGAGAACTCTGGTTCTTGGAATACACCAATGTAGTCCCAGCTGTTACTCATACAGAATGGCGTTACAGAGACCGTCAGAAAGTCTATACTTACTATTTTAAAAAGGTAGAACAGCAGGAATCTGCAACGAAAGTAGAAGAATCCGATACCATTAGCAATGTACAGAGATGGGTACAGTATGTAAACTAAGAAGAGGGGGTATGATAAATGAAAAAGTTATGGATACTTTTATGTATGATTGTCAGTCTGCTCTGTGTAAATAAACAGGTGTATGCTGCTTCTGCAAATCCAAACTTAACGGTTTCTACTGTATCAGCGGAGCCGGGAAGTACTGTGGAAGTGCCAATTAGTATTGCAAATAATACAGGAATCTGTGGGGCGGCACTTAGTGTTTCTTATGATGAAAAATTAGTATTAACAGGAGTTTCAGCAGGAGAAGCCTTTTCTTCTATGGCATTTACAAAACCTGGAGATCTTTCGGCAAATCCGGTGAAGCTTTTATGGGATAATGTAGATGTGGATAAGACAAATGGAACAATTGCAATCTTAACTTTTCAGGTACCAAAAGAAGCAGGAACTTATAAAGTTTCTGTATCCTGTGAAGCAGATGATGTCATTGATTCTGATTTAAACTCTGTAACACTGAATATCGCTAATGGCGGTATTCAGGTTGCAGAAAAAAGTAATGTGATAGGAACAGGAACTTGCGGAACAGGAGTGACATGGAGTCTTGGACAAGATGGAGCTCTTACCATTTCAGGAAAAGGGGATATGAAAAATTATACCTACAAATCTGAAATGCCATGGTATAAATACATCAGCCAGATTAAAAGTGTAGTCATTAAAGAAGGCGTAACCTCTATTGGAGATTATGCATTTTATGGAATGACAGGAATGACAAAAATCACAATTCCAAAAGGAATTACATCAATTGGAGCTTATGCCTTTAAAAACAGTACCGCATTAGATGGGGTACAACTTCCAATCACATTAAAGAAACTGGGTGAGAGTGCGTTCTTTGGCTGCAGTGGTTTACGTGAAATTGCAATTCCAGAAGGTCTTTATACCATTTGGGGATATACTTTTAAAAATTGTACAAAACTGGAAAAAGTAACATTCCCATCAACCTTAATAAAAATCGATGAAGCAGCCTTTTATGGATGTGCATCCTTAAAGACTTTGACAATTCCGGATAATGTTTCTATTATAGGGATTTACTGCTTTAAAAATTGTACAAAATTAAATTCGGTTCAGTTATCTGCTAATATTCAGCAGATTCGAGAGGCAGCGTTCTATGGAACGGCACTGACTGAATTAACAATTCCAGATAAAGTAACGGATATTGGAAAATATGCATTTAAGAATTGTACTGCATTAAAGAATGTGATATTCTCTAAAAATTTAAAGAAGATTGATGATAGTGCCTTCTATGCATGTGGAGGTCTGACTGTATTAAATCTTCCGGATTCTTTGACAGAGATTCGTGATTATGCATTCCGTAAGTGTACAGAATTAAAGACCGTTAATTTCTCTGCCGGATTAAAAACAGTAGGAGAAAGTTCCTTCTATGGATGTGAAAAATTGACAGAACTGAAACTTCCAGAAGGAGTAACGGATATTAAAGGATACGCGTTTAAAGGATGTATTGGCGTAACAACAATAACACTTCCATCTACGTTAAAGACAATGGGAGAAAGTGCGTTCTATGGTTGTACGGGAATTACTAAGATAGAAATTCCGAAGAATGTTACTACAGTAGGCGCTTATGCGTTTTCACGCTGTTCCAAGTTAAGTCAAGTAACATTTAAAGGAAATGCTCCAACGATTGGAGATTATGCGTTTGCAAAAGTAACAGCGAAAATAAGTTATCCAAGTGGAAATGCGACATGGAGCAAAGACAAACAGCAGAATTATGGCGGAACATTGACCTGGAGTGAAGCAAAATAAGAATGAGTGACAGAAATAAATGTTTACGGACAAAAAAAGTGATGAAAATCAAATATATGCTGGTATGCCTTTTGGGATTTGACAGAATAAAGTATCTAAAAAAGCATCATATATTTGCAGAACTTGGTGAGGGAGTTTTATTTCAGCCAATGAAACTCCCAAACGAGCCGAAACTGATTAAAATTCATAATAATGTTAAAATTGCTTCAGATGTTGCATTCTATACACATGATGTGATTAATTCGATTCTTTCTGAAATAGAGGGAAGTACCTATCCGACACATGGAGATTGTATTGAAATTCACGATAATGTGTTTATCGGAGGACGAAGTATTATTGTAGGAAATGTATCGATTGGTCCCAATGCTGTGATTGGTGCAGGCAGTGTTGTAACAAATGATGTTCCAAAAGATGCGATTGTAGCAGGAAATCCCGCAAGAGTTGTAGGCTCGTTTACAGAGCTGGGTAAAAAACGACGTGCCTTAGAAGAAGGAACCAGTGGCTGGGATCCGGATTTAAGAGCCAAAGAACTTTGGGAACAGTTTTACGCTGGGCGAAAAACTAAAAAAGAATAAATTTTTGGAAAACGGATGGTTAGAGTGAAGAAGTCTTTCCATCCGTTTTGTGATATTGAGAGAAAATTTAAAGAAAATAGAAAAAATGCGAGCACAAAAAGGGGCACATATTGAAGAATACAATGAAAAAGCATTAAAATAAATAATAAAAGAGTACAAAAATATTATTTTGTTAAGAATGTATTTGTACAGGAAGGAGGGAGCAGGATGAAAAAGCGTAAAACTAAAACAATAGGAATTACAATAGGAATATTGCTTATATTGATAGGAAGTGTGTTTGTATTTTTATCATCAAAGAAGATGCCAAAAGAGGAGGCAGTAGAAACAGCGGAAAGTATATTGAAAGGCAATGATGAAAAAATTGAAACTGCAAAGAAAAATGAAGTTCCTTCAATAGTAATTTCAAGTGCAGAAGCAAAACAGGGAGACACAGTGAAAATATCAGTCTCTATTGTAAATAATCCTGGAGTTTTAGGAATGTCATTAACACTTTCTTATGATGAAAGTGTTATGGAACTAGTAAGTGCTGAAAATGGAAATGCGGTAAAAGATGTTTTGGATATGAACCATTCGAAAACAATGGAAAGCGGTTGCGTTTTTCTTTGGGATGGAGAAAAAATTGATTCGAATCAGATTCAAGATGGAGAAATTTTAAATCTGGAATTTAAAGTATTAAAATCAGCACCAGTAGGAAAAACACAAGTATTATTAGTGTCTGATGAGGGGGGAATAGTAAATAACAATTTAGAATCGTTAGAACTTAATATTGAAAATGGATTTATTAATGTTGTTCAATAAAAAAATTAAGGAAAAAGAAGAGAAGAAAGGATAGAAGTATGAAAAAATTTAAAAGATTGATTTCCTGCCTTTTGACTATTGTTCTTCTGCTTTCACAAACTTCTATTCAAATATTTGCAGCAGATGGCGAAAAAAGTGAAGGAAAAAATAATAAGACAGTTATTAGTGTTGAAAGTAAAAATGCAATTCCAGGAGGTAAAGTTGATGTTAATGTTTTAATTAAAAATAATCCTGGAATTCTTGGCGGAACTTTAGAGTTTACATTTGATAAAAGTCTGACATTAGTTAAAGCTTCTAATGGAGAGACCTTTTCTTATTTGACTATGACAAAACCAGGAAAATTTAATTCTCCATGTAGATTTATTTGGGATGGTCAAGAATGCAAAGATGAAAATATAAAAGATGGTACAATTTTAACATTGACATTTGAGGTGTCAGAAGATGCAGAAACGAAGAAGTCATTTCCAATAGGAGTAGAAGTTGTAAATAATGATTTTTATGATAAGAATCTGGAACAGATTGAAGTTTCAACAGAAGAAGGAGCGATTACTCCTTTGGATTTTACACCAGGAGACGTAAATGATGACGGTAAAATTGATATTACGGATGTTATTTTAGTAAGAAGATATATTCTTGGTGGTTATAATGTTAAGATAAATGAAAATGCTGCGAATGTAAATGATGATGGTAAGGTAAATTCCGCAGATGTTATTCTACTAAGAAGATATATAGCTGGAGGATATGGTGTAGAATTAAAAGTTCCAACTGTATTACCATGTAATCATACAATGGAAAAAACAGAATATAAAGCACCTACATGTACAGAAGAAGGAAACATTAAATATTGGTATTGTACAACATGTAAAAAGTATTTTAGTGATTCTTTTGGGAATCATGAAATTTCATTAGATTCTACTGTAGTTGCAGCAACCGGACATAGTGTTGTTATAGATAAAGCAGTGGAACCAACATATACATCAACCGGTCTTACGGAAGGTTCACATTGTTCTGTATGTGGTACGGTTTTGAAAAAACAGGAAGAAATTCCAGTTTTGAAAAAAGAAAGCTATAATATAACATATAGAATTATAGATAATGACCCATATCTGGCTGGTTTAAAAATTGAAAATCCAAATCCAGATACATATACAAAAGAAGATGGAGTTAAGGAATTAAAGCAGCCAGAAGGCGCTAATGGATATGATTTTGAAGGCTGGTATACTGAAAAATCAGGTGGGAATAAGGTAACAGAAATTCCAGCGGGAAGTTCTGGAAATAAGACACTTTATGCACATTGGAAGAAAGTAACATATACAATTCATTTCGATTCGCCAGACGTGCCGGTAGATGATATGTACTATACTGTAGATAGTGGTAAGACACTTACCAGTCCATCGTGGTATGGATATACATTTGTTGGTTGGTCTAATGATGATGGATTTATAGTATCTAGAATTTTGCCTGGAACATATGGTTCTATTACTTTGCATGCGAATTGGACTTCTAATAGAAACAGAGCAACTAGTTATTCTAGCTATGAACAACCAAGTATTATTGAAGACGATGTAAATGGACAATTCCTTTTTATATATGATATTGGAAAGATTGATAATGTGCCACTTTCACAGATTGAATATATAGGAAATACACAGAAGTTAAGTGTAGATAACGATTATGAAATTACTAAGAGAATTGATTCAGAAAATGCACAAAGAATAGCTAATATGGTGTCAAATGCAACGACCAGAAGTTCTAGTTGGACTTTATCGAAAGAATGGAATTCTATTTATACAACAGCAGAAGAAACTGGAGAGAAGCAAAGTAAAACAGATACAAGAACAGATTCTGAAGGAAACACGGTGGGAGGAAAGTATTTTGTAAGTAATAGTTCAGGTGGCTCTACTTATACGAGTACAGAATCTGGAGGTTCAAACTCAAATTCTTCTAAGGTAACAACTGATAAATCAGTAGGAATTAATCAGAGTTATGATAAGTCTACAAATAAATATGTAGATGCAAAATTAGGTGTATCCAATTCGACGGAAGTTAGCGCAGGCGTAGAAGTTCCAGTTAAAATAGCAAAAGTTAGCGCAGGTGTTAAGAATACAACCACAGTAAGTGCGGAAGTATCATCCGGAAGGAAAGACGATACAGCATATCATTCAGACAGACAAGTATCTGGCTATATTGGAACAGTAAATAATAGTGATTCATCATCTTATTATAAAACAGAAGCGAATAAATCAAGTACTTGGAATTCTAATTCTGGATATGAAAAGAGCTATCAAACGAGTAGAAATACAGAGATATCTTCTGCGATTTCAAGAGAAATTTCTAAGAAAACAAGTTATAGCTTAAGTGAGTCTTTAGGTGGTCAGGATAGTAAAACAGAAATGGTAGGAGGAACAGATACAAGAAGTAATGAATATTCTACTGTATTTACCTATTCTGAAGGAAACACAAATACTACAAAGAAACATATTACTTTTAGTTCAGACAGACCAGGGTATTATAGATTGGTAAATGCAGGAACAGTACATGTATATGGAGTAGTAGGATATGATGTGGCAACAAATTCTTATTATACAGAGACATATAATGTTCTTGATGATGAGCGCCATGAGTATTTAGATTACTCAAAAGATAATGCAAACTTTGATGATTGTGAAAACGGTTTGGTAACATTTGAGATTCCTTATGAGGTAAATGAGTATATTGCTGGTGTAACAGGGAAAACAGATGGGCTTGTATATGACTTAAATGGAAACGTAAAAGGTTTTGAACAAAACGATAATTTTGATGGAACAGTTACGATTCCACAATATTATTCTGTAGATAATATGGATGATACAAAATCTGCATATAAGGTAAGAGAATTTGATGCAAATACATTTAGAGGAAATACGAGCATTAAAACAGTAATCCTTCCGATGTATATTACAGAAATTCCAGACTATGCCTTTGAAGGATGTACTAGTTTAGAGACAGTGATTGCTTATGGTGTAACGAAGATTGGAACAAATGCATTTAAAGGCTGTACTTCATTACAAAAGTTCTCAATTGATAATAAAGTTGTATCAATTGGAGAAAAGGCATTTGAAGATGTCCCAGAAGTAGCAATTTATGCAGCAAACAATCAAGTGGCAGATGCTACAATTTATTCTGGTGCAAAGAAAATAACAACAAATATCTCAGCAATCAGTGATGGATTTGATAATCGTGATATTGTAGTATCAAATGAAGCAGAATATTTTGCTTTGATAGGAAATGGTTCAAAATATCAAAATCTTCAAATAAAATCAAATGCAGCAGAAACGTTTATTAATAATATAAGCTTTATTAATAATAAAAATATTCCGTTGAATTTAAGTTCGTCAAAAGTAACGCTTAATAGAGTTAACGTTACAGATAGTCCTGATTTTGCACTGGTTTTAACATCAGATAATACAGAGTTATCATTATATGGAAACATTTCGCTAAGTTCTGTCGGTAGCAATACTGCAATTACCAAAAATGTAACTTTAAGTAAAGCAAAAAATGAAGTAGATAGTTCATTAAATGTAAGTGGAAATTATTTTATCTGTGGAGAAATTTCTAATGAAAAGATGCTCAATGTTACAAATGGAGAAATTAAACAGATTAATGAAGATGAGTTTAATGGCATTTTGAATCCAATCACAGTAACTTTTGACACAGATGGTGGTATATTGTCTGATAAAACAAAAACAGTAAAATTTGCAAAAAAATATGGAGAACTTCCAACTCCGGAAAAAGATGGCTATGCATTTCTTGGTTGGTACACTGCAAAAGAAGGTGGAACACAAGTGAAAGAGGATACTGCTGTTTCTGCTTATGGAAATCATACCTTATATGCAAAGTGGGAATGGAAACCGTATATTCTTACCTTTAATGCAAATGGAGGCACAGTATCAGAAGCAAGTAGAACAATGGCAGGTAATCAGAAGATTGGTACATTGCCAATTCCAACAAGAGATTATTATGATTTTGATGCATGGTATACAGAACCTACTGGTGGAACAAAAGTTATGGAGTCTACAACAATAAATGAAGATACAACAATTTATGCTCATTGGAATCAGCATGAGCCGTCAGGATGGGTTAGGGAATCTGAAGTACCTCAAGGAGCTCAGATTGCAGATACAAAATGGACTTATACACAAAGAGAATATGCTGAAAGTGGAAATGACTGGTTAGATGGATACGTAAAATACAATACTGTACGTACTGGGTGGGGACCTACGCAAGGACCAATAGGATGGGACCCTTCTAATGGTGCTAGAAATGTTTGGAGTGAAAACTATATTGCATCTTCAAATTATAAAACAGTTTATCACTATTATCGATATTCTACAGGACAGTATGCAAAAGGAGGTTCAGATAAAGCAACCAGTACATATGGTCGAAACTATTACCAATATGATTTGGATTCTCAGCTGACGCAGGCAGGAACACAGGGTAATTATTCAAGAGGATATAGATATTATTATAGTAGTAATTATATTACAGTTTGGCCATGCGCAGATTTTACAAGTAGTGTATGGGTTTCTGATAATTGGGCTACACGTTGGTATTATCAAGAACCGATTTATACATATTATTTCTATCGAGATGTTAATAAGGAGGCATGGTCAGATCCGAGCAGTCAGAAAGACGTATCAAATGTAATAAAATATGTGAAGTATCGAGTAAAGTAGATGTCAGACTACATTCTATAAAAAATAGGAGGTATGTAAATGAAGAGAATAGCAATGTTTTTATGTGTGATTGTTAGTCTGCTCTGCATGAATAAACTGGTGTTTGCAGATTCAAAAGTTCCAACTGTAACAGTGGATAATGTAATAACAGAAACAGGCGGAAAGGTTGAGGTTCCAATCAACCTTTCCAATAACACTGGAATTTGTGGAGCAACTTTCCATGTATCATATGATGAAAAATTAACTTTAACAGAAATATCTAGTGGTGATGCATTTACATCTATGACGTTTACGAAGCCAGGAAGCCTTTCTGCAAATCCGATAAATTTAGTATGGGATAATGTAGAGGCGGACAATACGAATGGGACATTGGCAATATTAACTTTTACAGTGCCAAAGGAATCTGGTAAATATAATGTGTCCATTTCTTATGATGAAGGTGGAGTCATAGATGGCGACTTAAATCCTGTTAATCTGAATGTTGTTAATGGTGTGATTCAGGTTACAGAAAAAAGTACTGTGATAGGAACTGGAACTTGTGGAAAAGAAGTAACCTGGAGTCTTGGAGATGATGGAACTCTTACTATCTCTGGAACAGGAGATATGAAGAATTATACTTACAAATCTGAGATGCCATGGTACAAATATATTAGCGAGATTAAAAGCGTAGTCATCGAAGAAGGCGTGATTTCGATTGGAGATTATGCTTTTTATGGAATGACTGGACTGACAAAAGTTACGATTCCAAAAGGAATCACATCTGTTGGGGCATTTGCATTTAAAAATTGTACAGCTTTAGATGGAGTACAACTTCCAACCACATTAAAGAAACTGGGGGAAAGTGCATTCTTCGGTTGTAGCAGTTTAACAGAAATTGCAATTCCAGAAGGGCTTTACACTGTATGGGGATATACGTTTAAAAACTGTACGAAGTTGGAGAAAGTAACTTTCCCATCAACATTGGTTAAAGTTGATGAAGCGGCGTTTTATGGTTGTTCATCGTTAAAGACTTTGACAATCCCGGCCAATGTTTCAATCATTGGAATTTACTGTTTTAAAAACTGTACCAGCTTAAGTTCAGTTCAACTGTCTGCTAATATTCAGCAGATTCGAGAGGCAGTGTTCTATGGAACAGCAATAACAGAATTAAAAGTACCAGATAAAGTAACTTCTATTGGTGCTTATGCATTTAAAAACTGCACGAAGTTAAAGAATGTGACATTTTCTAAAAACTTGACAAAGATTGATGATAGTGCATTTTATGCATGCAGTGGTTTGACAGTATTGAATCTTCCGGATTCTTTAACAGACATTAAAGATTATGCATTTCGTAAATGTACAGAATTAAAGAACGTTAATTTCTCTGCTGGATTAAAAACGGTAGGAGAAAGCTCTTTCTATGGCTGTGAAAAACTGACAGAATTAAACCTGCCGGAGGGAGTAACTGATATTAAAGGATATGCCTTTAAGGGATGTATTGGAGTAACGACAATAACACTTCCATCTACATTAAAGACAATGGGAGAGAGCGCATTCTATGGTTGTACTGGAATCAGTAAGATAGAAATTCCAAAGAATGTAAGTACAGTAGGAGCTTATGCATTTTCACGTTGTTCTAAATTGAGTGAGGTAGTCTTTAAAGGAAATGCTCCAATAATTGGAAATTATGCCTTTGCAAAAGTGACAGCAAAAGTAGGTTATCCAAGTGGAAATACAACCTGGAATAAAGAAAAACAGCAGAACTACGGTGGAACACTGACTTGGAGTCAAACGAAGTAAAAGTGAATAATTAGATATAAAAAGGATGGTTAGAGTGAAGAACTCTTTCCATCCTTTTTGTGATATTGAGAGAAAATAATATAAAAATAGAAAAAATGCGAGCACAAAAGAGGGCACATATTGAAGAAGAGAGTAAAAAACTATTAAAATAAAACCAAAATAATTTATTAATCAAACGTAGTGTAATACAAAAAAGAAGGAAAGAAGGGGAAGCATGAAATATGTTACTGAAAAAAGTCGTTACAAGGCAAAGATGAGAATAATTGTTTGGTTAGCGATGGCTGTGATTCTTTTTCAATCATCAGTTTTTGTACAAGCTGCAGATGTTAAATATTGTGGTGATGTAAATCAGGATGGTACGATTAATTTAAAAGACGTAACACAGCTAAGGCGGTTACTTTCAAATGAAGATGGAAATGAAGCATTGAATAAAACAAATATGGATGTTAATGAAGATGGAAACGTAAATTTGAAGGATGTGACGTATTTAAGAAGATATTTGGCTGGAGGATGGGGAATTGAATTACCGATTATTTCGGAAACACCAGAGACTCCAGAAAAACCAGATGAATCAAGCAAGGAGACATTAAATAAAGATTTGCAAAGTTATGATGTGATTTCAACAAATACATCCGAAAAGAAAGTGACAAGTACTTCTTTCCGATATGGCAAGAGTACAAAAGAGAGAGATTTAGTATGTTGGAGTATTTGGCAGGGGGAGTATGATCGAACGATTTTATTGAACTTTGAGATTCATGGATGGGAAGATGAATATGCAAAAGATGGTCAGCTTTTAGTTGACTTAGGAAATTATCTTGTGGATTATTTTTCAAAGCAGACAGATTTGCATAATTGTAGATTATTAATTATTCCAAGCTGCAATCCGGATGGTTTGGCAGAAGGAACAACAAATAATGGCTTTGGACGTTGTAATGCAGAAGGAATTGATTTAAATCGTGATTTTGATGCAGACCATGTTGCATATACTTCTGTACGAAATTACACAACTGCTCCGTTTTCGGCAGTAGAAACACAGGCAATGAGAGATTTAGTATTAGCAAGTAAACCAGATGTAGTAATTGATTTTCATGGATGGGAAAATTGTACAATTGGAAGTGGAGAATTAGCAGAAGTATTTTCTACGAATGTTGGGATTAATCATAAAAAGGAATTGACTTCAAATGCACATGGTTATTTTTCTTATTGGGCACAAAAGCAGGGAGCGGAAGCGCTCTTAGTAGAGTTTAAAAATTCAGCAAGTCTGGTGAATGAAAATGTTGCAACTTCAATAGAAGCGATTATTGAAAACAATTACGGACAGAAACAAGGCAATTATGAATTGGATAAAACGTATTGTGATTTTCCAAATATTCAAAGTTATGCGCAGTCCGATGGAAAAATTTATGTGCAATCTAAAGTTGGAAATACTGGAACCGGTTATGGTTATATTGATGGTTCAACGGATTTATGTACAATTAGTCAAATTTACACAAATGGTTGGTGTAAAGTAAAATATCCGGTGGGTTCAGCAGGATACATAAAAACGGGATATTGTAAAATATCAGAATTTATAGAAGAATCAACACAAGTTACTCCATATCAGGCAAAGGTAGCGGAAACTGTAAAAGTATATAGAACCTCTTCTGGAACTACTCAGCTTGGTTCAGTCTGGAGTACAGATACATTTACTGTTATAGCAAAGAAGGGGGGAATGGCACAGATTATTTATCCATTGGATAGTGGAGGATATAAGATGGGCTGGCTGGATGAGAGTAAAATTCAAAAATAAAGAAGGAGTGAAATTAAATGAAAAAAGTGAAAAGTTGGCTGAGTATTTTGCTTGTGATTTGCTTGTGTCTGACCATGGTATCAGTTCAAACGTCAGCAGCAACTACAATTTATTGGCCTTTAAGTACTGCGTATAAAATTACAAATCCATTTTCTAATCATGGGGCAAAAGATGGAGTAGATATGGCAACGTCTGGAAAAGCACCCGAGGTATATGCTGTAGGAAGTGGAACAGCATATTATTATCAGGTACAGGCAACCGTAGGTGGTACTAATTATTTGGTTAGTTATGGAAATTTAGTGGAACTTAAATGGGGAAGTTATGTGGCAATATACGCTCATTTAAGCTCATTTAATGGAGTTAATACTCCAATACCAAGCAGTCAGACAAAAAAATATAGTTATTCGCAATGTAAGAAAAATGGATATGCATATTCTAAGAAATTAGTTGGAACGAAAAATGTAAGTGAAGGAGATGTTCTTGGAAATGTCGGTACAACGGGAAATTCTACAGGATATCATTTGCACTTTGGATTAAAAGTTAATGGGTCGCATGTAAATCCAGCAAGCTATTTATCACAATCTATGACAGCGAGAGAACATGCTGGTGGAAGTGGAGGCAGTTCAGGTTCAGGTTCGTCCTCATCTGGTAATCATACATCTAATAGCAGTTATTCTGGCTTTATACCTTTTAAATCTTATGCTGTAAATACCGGAAACATCAGTGTCTATAACGCAGATGGAACGAAATATTCAAACCGCTACATTACAGGTTCTTCTGACTTATGTACGATTAATGCGGTTTATACAGATGGTTGGTGTCAGGTGACCTATCCATCTTCAGCAGAAGCATCTGGTTATTTTACAGCATATACAAAACTGTCTGAATTTATTCCAAACGCATCGCCATCTGTAGCGACTGCAACATCTGGTGGAACCGCTTACAGGCGTTCGAGTGGAAGTGACAGTATTGGAAGTATTTCTTCTGGAGATCGTTGCTTAAAGGTATCTAGTGGAAATGGCAGAATTCAGGCGATTTATCCGGTAAATGGACAAAGTTATTCAAAAGCAGGCTGGGTTGCACAGAGTGTATTTGGAAGTGGAAACTCAGGTGGTTCTAGTTCTACTCCTGCCAGCGGATATAAACTTCCATGTAAAGCTTATGCGAGAAGCAGTGACAAAGTTACAGTGTATAATGCGAGCCATGCAGCATATTCAACATCCAGTCATTATATTGATGGTGCAAGCGATTTGTGTACAATTAATTCAATTGGAACAGATGGCTGGTGTCAGGTTAGTTATCCAACTAGTTCAGGAAGTTTTACGGCATATGTCCCATTATCTACATTTATTCCAGGGTCTGCTTCTGTACAGGGCTGGACGGCAAATGGAAAATATACGGCATATCGTCGTTCCGGCGGTTCCGAAACCATTGGAAGTGTATCAAGTGGAGATGCTTGTGTCAAAGTGGCAAGTGAAAATGGCAGAACACAGGTAATGTATCCAGTAAGTGGACAAGGTTATTATAAAATGGGCTGGATTGATGGAGATACCGGTCATAATCCAAAAGGAGTAATCGACAGTGCAAGCGGAGGAATTTATTCTGTAACTGTAAATGGCTGGGCGTATGATGAAGATAATACTGGTGCAGCGCTTGGAATTCATGTTTATATTGGAGATACCTGTGTCGGTGGTGGAACAGCAGACCTTGAGAGAACGGATGTTCATAAAGCTTATGGATGCGGAAATTATCATGGCTATTCGATTAATCTGAATTTAGATAGGAAGTTTGCAGGAGAACAGACTGTAAGAGTATATGCAATCAATGTGGGTGGAGGAACCAATGCTTATCTAGGAGAAAAGAAAGTTACAATTGGTTCAGATACAGCTGCACCTGTAATTTCAGATTGTAAAGTTACAAATGTAACCTCAAGTGGATACACAGTAAGTTGTAAAGTTACAGATAATACGGGAGTGGATCGTGTGCAGTTCCCAACATGGACCAATTATCAGGGGCAGGATGATATTTTCGCATCCTGGCAGACAAATCCAGCAGCAAGCGGTAAAAAAAATGGAGATATTTATACTTATCAGGTACATATTTCAGCACACAACTATGAATCAGGACAATATATAACGCATATTTATGCTTATGATAAATATGGAAATGCAAGTTCGTCAGGTGTCAGTGCAGTTGTACCGATAGATGTGGAAGATATTGTATTAGATAAAGAGAGCATTTCTTTTGGAACAATTGGTGAGGAACAAACTTTAAAGGCATCTGTTTATCCTGAAGGTGCAACAAATAAGACAATAAAATGGACGTCTAAGAATACAGCAGTTGCAACGGTAAAAGACGGTGTAGTAAAAGCAGTGGGAGCTGGTGAGACAAAAATTATTGCAACAGCAAGCAGCGGAGTTACAGCAGAGTGTACAGTAAAAGTAAGTGAAAAGAAATTAATGGGAATTACAATTGCATCGAAACCTAAAAAACTGGAGTATTATGTAGGAGATTCTCTGGACACAAAAGGTCTGGTGATACAGGGAACATACAGTGATGGAAGCAGTCAAAGATTTGAGAGTGGATTTGCTTGTACTCCTAATGTATTAAATACAGCTGGAACACAGAAAATTACAGTTTCTTATGAAAATAAAACAACAACATTTTCTGTTACTGTAAAAGAAGTACCAACTGGAAAAATTAGTGTTGAAAATAAATCAGGTGCACCAGGTGAAACTGTAAAAGTTGCTGTTAAAATGGAAGAAAATCCTGGAATTATTGCAGCACGAATAAAAGTGAAATACAACACGGATGTACTTACGCTTACAAAAGTAGAAGATGGCGGAATTCTTGGGGAGCATACATTTGGAAATAATTTAAAGGCAAATCCGTATACCATGCTTTGGGAAAATGGAACAGTTTCGGATAATTATACGAAAAATGGAACATTAGTATATTTAACTTTTCAAGTTGCAGAAGCAGCATCGGAAGGGGAATATGAGGTTACACTTTCTTATGACCCTGAGGAAATTTACAATGTGGATTTGAAAAATGTAAAATTCACAGCAAATAATGGAAAGATTACCGTTAAACAATCAGCAGTGCAGCAGGGAACTTGTGGAACAAATGTGAAGTGGACATTAGATAATAAAGATACTTTGACGATTTCTGGAACTGGAGCAATGAAGAACTATACTTATAAATCTGAAATGCCGTGGTATCAGTACATTAATCAGATTCAGTCCGTAAAAATCGAAAAAGGTGTTACTTCAATTGGAGATTATGCTTTTTATGGGATGACAGCTTTAAAACAGATTGAAATTCCAGATGGAATAAAAACAATTGGAGCGTACTCATTTAAAAATTGTACAGGATTAAAAGAGGCTGAACTTCCATCCACATTGACCAAATTAGGAGAAAGTGCTTTCTATGGCTGTAGCTCTCTTAGTCAAATTAATATTCCGGAAGGAGTTTATACCGTCTGGGCTTATACTTTTAAAAATTGTACAAATTTGGCAAAAGTAACACTTCCGTCAACTTTGATTAAATTAGATGAGGCGGCTTTTTATGGATGTGCATCTTTGGAACAGCTTAAAATTCCAGATAATGTTTCAATTATTGGAATCTACTGCTTTAAAAATTGTAGTAAATTAAGCGAATTAAGTCTTCCAGCTTCATTGACTAATGTACGAGAAGCCGCTTTCTATGGAACAGCTTTGACAAATGTAATGATTCCGTCGAAAGTGCAAACAATTGGCGCTTATGCGTTTAAAAATTGTACGGTATTGAAAAAAGTACAACTTCCAAATAAACTGCAGAAAATTGATGATAGTGCGTTTTATGGATGTACCAAAATGGAAACGCTGGAACTTCCGGACAGTGTGACAAGTATCAGCAATTATGTATTTCGTAAGTGCTCGGGATTACAAACAATTAAATTCTCTAATCAGTTGAAAACAATAGGAGAGAGCGCATTCTATGGATGCAGTAGCTTAACAGAATTAAATTTACCTGATACGATTTCAAGTATTGAAGGTTATGCTTTTAAAGGCTGTACGAAAGTAAATAAGGTTCATCTTCCGTTATCTATAAATACTCTGACAGAGAGCGTACTTTATGGATGTACTGGTATTGCATCTATTGAGATTCCGAAAAATGTAAAAGTAATAGAAAATTATGCATTTTCTAGTTGCAGTGGATTAAAAGAAATTACGTTTACCGGAACAATGCCTGAAATTGGAGCTTATGCGTTTGCAAGAGTAAATGCGCAGGTTTCTTATCCAATAGGAGATGCAACTTGGAGCAAAGATAAACTGCAAAACTATGGTGGTCAGTTAAATTGGATTATACCGCAGGAAGAGGAGAGTGAAGATGCTTCTGCTATCGTGTCAGTGGAACCAGAAATAAAGCAACCAGAGGCAGAAGAATCGGAAGAAACAGAAAATAAAAAAGAGGAAGTGCTTCCAGAGGAAAAAACAGAGAATTCAAAAGAAGAAAAAAATTCTGAAAGTGAAATAACAGAAGAAAAACCGGAAGAAAAAGCATCAGAAATATCAGACAATATAAATGAGAAGGAGGAAAAAACAGAAGAACAACAAGAGAAGACAAAAACAGAAGAAATAAAAGAAAATACATTAGAGGAACAACAAAAAGAAATAACAAATAGCAAAGAATAAGAAATAGTGAAGGATATGGAACCGTACTGCAGTTCTATATCCTTCACTTATTTCTATTTTACCCAAATTTAATTTTTAAAATCCATAAACTTTTACATAAACTTTCTATAATTAACTTTGAAAAAAGGTTCAGGAGTTGGAAAAATGGCAAATAAACAGATTAAATTAAAGCACGTAAAAGAGGCATCTACGCTCTATCATTATACAAAATGCAATGGACTTAATGGAATTTTGGAAAATAATTGTTTTTGGGCAACGAAAAGTGATTTTTTAAATGACCCCAAAGAATTCTCTTATATTGAAGCAATTATTCGAGACGTATGTAAAGAGCTGATTAAAAATGAAGACTGGCGGGAAATGTTCTTAAAGGATGTCTTAGAAGAAAAAGTCTTTCTTGACGGCGGAAGAAACAAAGAGTATTTTATCCTGTCCTTTTCAAAATGCAGGGACAGCATTACGATGTGGTCGGAATTTGGCAATAAAACCGGATACAATATTGGATTTGACAGCAAAAAAATTATCAAGCGAATTGAAGAAGACAATATTATTGAATATCATGGATTTGTTTTATATGAAAAAGCACAGCAAAAAGAAGCAATTCGTAAAATTTTAAACACAGACCTTCCGGAAGAACTGGAGATGTCTTTCTCCAATATCATAGAAGCAGGTGCAAAGAACAGAAATAATGAGATTTATCGAAAAGCATGCCGGAAATTTCAGAAGATTGCAGCAGTCTATGCTATGTTTTTTAAACACAGCGCATTTAAAGAAGAGGAAGAGTATCGATTTATTTTTAAGAAAAAAGCGGAAGTATTGTATCGTGAAAAAGATGGATTTTTAATTCCTTATATCGAAATTCCCTTAAGTAATCGTCTGTTACCGATAAAAGAAGTTGTAATTGCGCCAAAAAATCATATGGATTTAGCCAAAAAAGGTGTGGAATATATGATGAAAGAAAAAGGCTATGAAATAGATGTGAATTTGTCGGATATTAGACTGAGATATTAAAAATTTCAAATGAGCTGGATTAGGAGATGAAAATGATGCAGAAAACGTACGTAATTGATACAAATGTTTTGATTCAGGCACCTTATGCATTGGAATGTTTTGAGGAAAATAATCTGGTAATTCCATTGGTTGTGTTAGAAGAATTAGACAGGTTAAAGAAACAGGATGGAGAAAAAGGAGCAAATGCACGTACAGCTGTAAGAAAATTAGAAGAATGTAGAATGCAAGGTGATTTGTTAAAAGGAGTTCCGCTAAAAAGTGGAGGAACTCTTCGAATTGAAAAAAATTTTGTGGATGTCATCTTACCGAAAGATCTTCCGGAAGAAGAGGCAGATAACCGTATTTTAAAAGTATGTAAAGGTTTGAGTGAAGAAAATAAAAGTAATAAAAATAATCAGGAAATTATTCTGGTAACAAAAGATATTGTATTACGTCTGAAAGCGCAAATTTTAGAAATTAAAGCAGAAGATTTTACAACGGAGCAGATAACAGAGGATGATGCTTCTTACACAGGACGATGTGAAGCATATATTCCGGAAGAATGTATCAAAGAGTTTAAGAAAAAAGGAATTCCGGCAGAAAAATTATATCAGTCAGACGAGGAAGGGACGCATATTCCTGTTAAATTTACGGAAAATGAATTTGTGATTATAAGAGCAGACCAGTCTACGAAGAAAACATTGTTAGGAAGGGTACAGGGAGAAAAAGTTGTACCGCTTGTCTATAAAAAAAGTAAACCTTATGGTGTAAGCCCGAAAAATGTGGGACAGTATTTTATTCAGGAAGCTTTAATGACAGGTGCAGAACAGGCTTCGTTGGTCATTATTAAAGGGATGGCAGGGACTGCAAAAACGTTTTATTCTTTGGCGGTGGGAATGGAAAAAGTTTACAACAATCCAAATGGAGAATATAGAAGAATTGTTGTATGTCGTCCGAATGCGCAGTTTGATGATGATATCGGTTTTTTACCCGGAGATGAAAAAGAGAAAATTGCACCTCTTATGAGACCGATTATAGATAATTTAGAGCAGTTGCTGGATTCCGATGAGAAAAGCCGATATGAAGATGAAACCCTATTAAATGATAAAATTTTGGAAGTGTTTGGACGTGGAATCATTCAGACAGAGGCTTTAAATTTCATTCGGGGGCGTTCGATTGCAAAGACCTATCTGATTATTGACGAAGCGCAGAATATGACCCCAAATCAGGTGAAAGGAATCATAACAAGAGCCGGAAAAGATACGAAAATTATTTTATTAGGAGATCCGAATCAGATTGATAAACCATTTTTGGATGAGCGGACAAATGGTTTGAGTTACGCAGCAAAATATATGAAAGGCAGTCCATTATGCTGGCAGATTACATTATCAGCAGATGAATGTGAGCGTTCTAATCTGGCGATGGATGCAATTCAAAGATTATAAAAAAAGAAGGAAGAATATTGGATTATAAAAAATTATTAAAAAACAAAGAAGTAAAAGCATTTTTAAAGAAAGGAAATGAAAATCTTGGAGTGTTAGGATATACCGAACATTCAGAAAAACACTGTGCAATTGTTGCAAGACGTGCGGGTATGATTTTGAAGAAATTAGGGTATTCAGAACATGAAGTAGAGCTGGCGCAGATTGCGGGCGCAATGCATGACATAGGAAATGCCATTAATCGGAAAAATCACGGAGAATATGGAGGTCTGCTTGCATATCACATTTTAGAAAAAGAAGGCATGGCATTAGAAGATAGAATTCAAATTGCATCCGCAATCGGGAATCATGATGAATCGACAGGCGGGGCAGTAGATGCAATTTCAGCAGCCTTGATTCTGGCAGATAAAACGGATGTAAGACGTGACAGAGTCAGAACAAAGGAAAAAGCAAATTTTGACAAACATGACAGAGTTAATTATGCAGTGACAAATGCGACAGTAAAATTGAATCTGGAAAAAAAGGTAATTACCCTGAATTTACAGATTGACGAAGAAATCTGCAGTATGTGCGAGTACTTTGAAATCTTTCTTGGAAGAATGTTGATGTGCAGAAGAGCGTCAGAACTATTAGGAATGAAATTTAAATTGACAGCAAATGGAAGTAAAGTATTATAAAGAATATTTATTAAAGAAGAGTTGCAAATTGAAAAATGGATTTGCAACTCTTTATATTTAAAATTATTTTTTAAAGGGTTCTATGATACATTGATGTACTTTACTTTTCTTATCATAATTAATTCCAACAAGTAAAATTTCACCAGTATAAGATAGAATGGAATCTGGATATTTTTTCTCTTTGATTTGCGTAAGTGCTGTTTTTGCATTTTGATTCCATTTTAATTCAACAAGCAGAGCAGGGTAATCAGAGCGGTATTCTGGTTTAGGCAGATAAATAAAATCAGCAAAACCTCGTCCGGCAGGCAGTTCTCTGATTGGTTTAAAATAATACTGCATGGAACTTAAGTAAGCGATTGCAAGTACACTGCTAAGCGAATTTTCATCATTATAAGAAATGATAGAGGCATAAGTACTGTGGATGGTTTCAATCTTTTCTGCAACAGTTTCGGTATCAAGATCTAAAGTCGCATTAAGTAATTCTTTGGATTCCTGCTGAAAAGAAATAAATTCATTCCAGTGATTTTGCTTTGTTGCAGAAGTAAGCTCCTGGCGAATTTCTTCGTTTGGAATAAAAGCCATCTGTTTTTGGGCATCATATCCAAGATATCCCAGATGAATCAGGTAAGTGAGGACATCATCTTTATTTGCAAAATTTATAGTATCATTCTGGAATGACCAGACATTTACAGGTACAAAAGCACCAGAAAGCATTTCAATAATTGCATTTCTTAAACCATCAAAATTCATATTAATTAAGGGTAAAATTGCAGTATAAGTTCCGGTTTCAGACCAATAACTCTTAAAAATATTTCGAGTCATTAAACTGACAACTGCTTTGGGGTTATAAATCTGCTGACTACCCAGAAGATAACCATCATACCAGTGTTTTACTTCTTCAAAATTTTTATGATAGTTTTGACAAAGTGATTTTACTTCTTCGTTTGTAAAGCCAAAATAAGGTGCAAGATTTCCAGGGTCTAACATGGTAAATTCTTCAAAATTATTGAGGGCAGACTGTGTTTTGATTTTTTTTATCGGTAAAATTCCTGTCAAATAAGCAAGTTGAATAAATCTGGTGGGTTCACTGCCCTTAAACATGCCACGCAGGAAATTAATGTATTCGTCTTGGATTGCCTGATTATTTGCTTCGTCTCGAATTAAAATATCCCATTCATCAATAATAACAATAAATTTTTTGCCAGAATCTGCATTAATAAGAGAAAGTGCATCGGGCAGAGAATGAATTTCAGATGTCAGGCAGTTCGGATATAATTTTCTAAGTTCAAAAATGGTATTTTTTGTAATGTAATCAATTACTTTTTCTGCGCTTCCAACTGCCTGCATACACCACTGAATATCGAGATGAATGACTTGATATTGATTTAAATGTGTTGCAAAATCTTTTGAGGAAGCAATAGAAAGACTTTGAAACATTTCTTTTGAATCTGCTCCAACACTGTAATAAGCGGTAAGCATATCAGCAGTAATAGATTTTCCAAATCGTCTTGGACGGCTGTTACAGATAAATGCCTGAGTTGTATTTAAGACACGGTTTGTATATTCAATTAATCCGGTCTTATCAATATAAATTTCTGAGTTAAGTGCAACCTGAAATGCACTGTTATCAGGATTTACAAATCTTCCCATAGATAAAATCCTCCTTCCATGAAGAATAAAACTCTTAAAACTAGTTTAACATTGTAGAGCATAAATGACAAGTTCGCTCTTTTCCTATTGAAAAATCTCTCAATTCCGATTAAAGTTAAAAGAAAAAACAAAGGAAAAGGAATAATACCATGTTTTACTATTTTATCATAAATCCTTCTTCAAGTTCAGGAAAATATAAAACGCTTTGGAGAGAGATAAAGGAACAGTTAGAGAAAGAAGAGATTAACTATAAAATTGCTGCTACAAAGAAAACAGGTGATGCAAAGCGTCTTGCAAGAAAGGCGTCTTTGCAGGTTTCGGAAACTAATCCATGTACCATTGTTGCAATTGGAGGGGATGGTACAGTAAATGAAGTAGTAAATGGATTAATCTTATCTCCATTTTTAAGTTTTGGTTATATTCCAACCGGTTCAGGAAATGACCTTGCAAGAGGACTTGGACTTTCAAAAGAGCCACTTGAAGCCTTAGCATTTATTCTTCATCCAAAGGAGAAAAAAGCAGTTCGAATCGGTCAGGTTGTGACAAAAAACAGTGATGAAGAAGAGAGAGAAAAAAGACGGTTTGTAATCAGCAGTGGAGCAGGATTTGATGCAGCAGTCTGCCATCATTCGATTCAGTCGAAAACTAAAAACATGTTGAATTTTCTGCGTCTAGGGAAATTAACCTACTTATTTACGGCATTAAAATTGTTGATAAAATATCCCTATACAAAGGCAGAACTGGTGTTAGATAATCAGAATAGAAAGGAATATCAGAGAGGAATTTTATTTTCTGCATTTATGAATACTCGTTATGAGGGTGGTGGATTCTTGTTTTGTCCAGAGGCAGAACCCTGTGATGATTTTTTGGATATTTGTCTGGTAGAAAAACTTCCAAAGTTAATGATTCTATGTGTACTGCCAACGGCATTTTTCGGAAAGCATGTGATATTTAAAAAAATGGTACATATTGAAAGATGTAAAAAGGCAGTACTGACAATGGAAGAGGCTGTTCCGATTCATACAGATGGGGAAAATGCAGGAGTAAAAAAGGTAGTAGAAGTTTCTTTAGAAGAACAGCCATTGAATTTCATTATTCGATAAGATGGCTTTGTAAAAGTTCAATGACTGTTAAAAGAAGAGAATCAGAAATTTACTGATAAAAACTATCACTTTCAGGGGATTGCATTTTTATTCTTCTTTTTGTATAATACAAATAGTTAGTTAAAACTAACTTCGTGTGACTGAATCATTTTAGAACTCCTTTGAAGGAAGATTACCTGAGTCTTTCTTCACCGGAAGATACCAAGCTTCCGGTAAAGGAGTTGTAAAATGAGAGGAAAACAAACAGAGAGGAGACATGGTAATGAGTCATTTAACAATCGAAAAAGTAATCGGAAGAGAGATTTTGGACTCCAGAGGAAATCCAACTGTAGAGGCAGAGGTCATCTTAAAAGATGGAACTATCGGAAGAGGAATGGCACCAAGTGGAGCATCTACAGGAGAATTTGAAGCACTGGAGCTTAGAGATAATGTAAAAGAAAGATACCTTGGAAAAGGTGTCGAAAAGGCAGTTGAAAATATTAATACAACAATTAATGAGACCTTACATGGACTGGATGCTTCTGACATCTATGCTGTAGATGGAGCTATGATTGCAGCAGACGGAACAAAAGACAAATCCAAGTTAGGTGCAAATGCAATTCTTGCTGTATCAATCGCAAGTGCAAGAGCAGCTGCAAATGCACTGGATATTCCTCTGTATCGTTTCCTTGGCGGAATTTCCGGAAATCGTCTGCCGGTACCAATGATGAATATTATTAACGGTGGATGCCATGCATTATCTTCTGGACTGGATGTACAGGAATTTATGATTATGCCGGTTGGTGCTCCGTCCTTTAAAGAATGTTTAAGATGGTGTGCAGAAGTGTTCCACGCACTTGCTTCTATTTTAAAAGAAAGAGGACTTGCGACATCTGTTGGTGATGAAGGTGGATTTGCTCCTGCATTAAAATCTGATGAAGAAGCAATCGAAACTATTTTAGAGGCAGTTAAAAAAGCAGGTTATGAACCAGGAAAAGATTTCAAAATTGCAATGGATGCAGCATCTTCTGAATGGAAAACCGGAAAGAAAGGCGAATACAAACTTCCAAAAGCCGGTACGGTATTTACTTCTGAAGAACTGATTGCACACTGGAAAAACCTTGTAGAGAAATATCCGATTATCTCAATTGAAGATGCTTTAGATGAAGAGGACTGGGAAGGCTGGAAGAAACTGACAGCAGAACTTGGAGACAAAGTACAGCTGGTTGGTGATGACTTATTTGTTACAAATACAGAACGTCTTTCAAAGGGAATTGAACTTGGATGCGGAAATTCTATTCTGATTAAGTTAAACCAGATTGGTTCTGTTTCTGAGACATTAGAAGCAATTAAGATGGCTCATAAAGCTGGTTATACTGCAATTTCTTCACATCGTTCTGGTGAAACAGAAGATACTACAATTGCAGATTTAGCGGTTGCATTAAATACCTGCCAGATTAAGACCGGAGCACCAAGCAGAACAGAGCGCGTTGCAAAATACAACCAGTTACTTCGTATTGAAGAAGAACTGGGAAATGCAGCTATTTATCCGGGTATCAAAGCCTTTAACGTAAAAAACGATTAATACGAAGAAGCTTAGACAAATAATCTTAAATGAAAAATCCTCCAATAAATAAAACGATACAAATAATCTTTACAAAGAGCTGAAAATTTCATATAATAAAACAGTAATTTGGTCCCGGACAGTATTTACAGGTACTGTCCGGAATTTTTTATCACAAAAAGGAGATACTTTAAAATGGAAGAAAACGTAATTGCAGTTGTAGCAGGACACAAAATCACAGAAGAGGAAGTAACACATTACATTCAGACTCTGCCAAGAGAACAGCAGGTTTATGCAACACAGCCACAGTTCCGTGACTACTGCAAAGAACAGATTATTGCACTGTATGTACTGGCAGAAGAAGGAAAAGAAGAAAAATTAGATGAATCGGAAGAATTTTTGACACAGATTGAAAAAGCAAAACAGGATATTTTAGCACAGATGGTGCTTCGCAATATCATGAAAGAAGTAAATGTGACCGAAGAAGAAGCAAAAGCATACTACGAAGCAAATAAGCACAATTATCAGAAAGGTGCAACCGTAAGTGCAAAACACATTCTGACTGATTCTGAAGAGAAATGTAAAGAAATTTTGGCATTTATTCAGAATGGAGAAAAAACATTTGAGGATGCAGCAAAAGAATTTTCAAGCTGTCCATCTTCTCAGAGAGGCGGAGATCTTGGACAGTTTGGAAAAGGTCAGATGGTAAAAGAATTTGAAGATGCAGCATTTGCAGCAAATATCGGAGAAGTAGTAGGACCGGTGAAAACTCAGTTTGGTTATCATTTAATTAAAGTAGAAAAGAAAAACGAAGCATGTGAAGCTCCATTTGAAGAAGTGAAAGTAAAGGTTATGAATGAAGTTGCTCAGAAAAAACGTGAACAGGTTTATTCTGAAAAAATGACCAAGTTAAAAGAAAAATTTGTAGAAAAATAAATCATAATCGATATTTAAAGGTTTTATTTCAGTCGATAAGACTCCCACTTCTATAAGTGTCGAGTAAATAACAAATTAAGTAGAGTGAAGGACAGCCAGGAGGAAAAACGATGAATGAGTATAAACGTGCCCTGGAATTAAAAGAAGAAACGATTGCAAACCGTCGCTTTTTCCATGAAAACGCGGAGAATGGTCTGCATCTGCCAGAGACAAAAGCATTTGTGATGAAAAAATTAAAAGAGTATGGAATTGAGCCTGTAGAATGTGGAGAGGGCGTAACTGCTACAATTGGAAACGGAGGAAAAGTTATTCTGCTTCGTGCAGATATGGATGCGCTTCCGATGAAAGAAGAAAGTGGAGAGCCATTTTCGAGTAAAACAGGGGCAGCCCATGCCTGTGGGCATGATTTTCATGCAGCAATGCTTTTAAGTGCAGCAAAAATCTTAAAAGAAGAGGAAGCAGAGTTAAAAGGAACAGTCAAGCTGATGTTTCAGCCTGCGGAAGAAACGTTTCAGGGAAGTAAAAATATGCTGGAACATGGAATTTTAGAAGAACCTAAGGTAGATGCAGCACTTGCTTATCATGTATCGCCAGGCAGATTTCCGGTCGGACTCTATATGTATAATGATAAGAATACAATGATGTATTCCGTAGATGGATTTAAAATTACAATTCAGGGAAAGGGTTCTCATGGAGCATATCCTCAGGTTGGAGTAGACCCGATTAATATTGGAGTGCATATCCATCTGGCTTTGCAGGAATTGATTGCGAGAGAATGTAATCCAAGTCATTCCTGTGTATTGACGATTGGACAATTTGAGGCAGGAACAGCAGCGAATATTATTCCCGATACTGCTGTGTTGCAGGGAACAATCCGGACAAATGAAAAAGAAGCAAGAGAACTTTTAGTAAAAAGAATGAAAGAAGTGGTGGAAAAGACCGCAGAAGTTTACAGAGGAAGTGCGACAATTGAGATGATTTCAGAAGTACCGCCTTTGATTTGTGATTCTGAACTTACAAAAGAAGTAGTGGGATATATGAAAGAATTAGAGATTCCGAATCTGATTCCACATCCGGATGTCTCTTCAAGTGCATCGGAAGATTTTGCAGTCATTGCGGAAAAGGTTCCAAGTTCATTTTTATATTTGTCAGCTGGTTATCTTGATGAGAGAGGCGACTATCCTGCTCATCATCCAAAGGTGCAGTTTAATGAAGAGGTCTGCCCGATTGGTGCAGGCTGTCTGGCACACTGTGCAAGACGCTGGCTGGAAGAACATTAAAATAAATGAAGACGATTTTAAGAAAATATCTGGTTTGAGGAAAAAAGGGGGATTTGCAGAGTTGGCAGATTCTCCTAAATTTTACTTGTGGCAGGGTGAAAAAAAGTTTATAATAAAGACAGACTCTTACAGGAAAAACCTGGAAAGAAAGGAACGGTGTGTGCGTATGATAGAAGATATTTTAAAGTACAACAAGAAGTTTGTGGAAAAAAAAGCGTATGAGCCTTATTTGACAAGTAAATACCCGGATAAGAAACTGGCGATTTTAACCTGTATGGATACCAGATTAACCGAATTATTGCCAGCGGCACTTGGCATTAAAAATGGAGATGCTAAGATTATCAAAAATGCCGGCGGGGTAATTACGCATCCTTACGGAAGTGTGATGAGAAGTCTGTTAGTTGGAATTTTGGAACTCGGTGTGGAAGAAATTATGGTAATCGGTCATACAGATTGTGGTGTACAGGGAATGGATGGACATCACATGTTAGAGGAACTCGTAGAAAGAGGAGTTTCACAGGAACACATTAATGTAATTAAGAGTACCGGAACAGATTTGGAAAAATGGTTAGGTGGATTTGAAAGCGTAGAACAGTCCGTAAAAGATACCGTATATGCGTTAAAACATCATCCTTTGATGCCGGCAGGAATTAAAATTACCGGATTTATTATGGATTCTGTAACCGGAGGTCTTGAGGCGGTAGAAGAGAAGAAATAAGAATGAAAGGTAAGAAAAAAATCCTCGAGCAGATAGTGTCTGCTTGAGGATTTTTGGGTTTTAAACTTCAACAATATGTCCGGTTTCTTTATTATAATGGCAGTATTTTCCGTTTTTAGAAATAAAAGGCTGATAAGTGTTAGAACGAATGTCCTTTATATAAACAATTCCGGTTGAAATCATTTGTACCAGTGAAAAGCGTTCATTTAAAGAGGAAATCCATTCATAGACTTTCTTTTTGGAAGATTCTGCCATAACCAGATTGTATTCACCGTTTTTACATGGTTCGAGTGAAAAATAAATTTTTTCCGCTTTAGCCGGGTCTGCAAATACCTGGCTTTCAATATAGGAAGAAAAATGTTTTTTTACAAAAGCGTGAAAGCTTTTTTTCGTATAGATTTCTCCACTGACTTCATCTTTGATTTTATCGCCGCGTTCAATACGAACACGAATTAATTTGAGCACCTCAATGCTCCAGTTAATAAAAGAAATACTGCTGTATTCCATGCTTTCTAAGAGCTGACTGATAAGTTTCTCAGATAAGACATCGGAATGAATTGCCTCTTCATAAAGTTCATGATTCATTGTAAAATCCCCCTTTGGATTATCCATTGTAATATGGTTTTATTATAAGTCCAGAAGGGCATAAATGCAAGAAAAACAGCGAAATTTAGGCGGAATTGCTTGCCAGCTTTTGTGTGGTAGAGTATAATAAAACGGCTGTGATTCAGGTAGTCTCGGAAGAATAAGAAAAACTTCAAGATTACAGATTTTAGGAAAGGAGAAAGGAAAAGAGATGACAGGAAAAACACATTTGGCGGTGGGAACTGCTGCAGCATTATGCGTGACACAACCGCCCCATTTAAGAGACTGGGTTTTATGCATCGGAGCGGCAGTTGTTGGTTCTGTAATCAGTGATGTGGATGTCAGTACGTCAGACTCAAGGGAAGCGCTTAATAAAATTACTGCAGTTTCCTGTCTGGCATTTGTAGTTGTGGTAATACTGGAATGTATTTTTCACTTGGGAATTCTTAAGAATTTTAACAGAGAAAGCAGTTTGTTTCGATTTATCATAGGCTTTGCGGTGATGCTTATCGTGTGTACATTTGGAAAGAATCAGCCACACCGATCTTTTATGCATTCTATTTTAGGTCTGTTGATTTTTAGCGGAATTGTGGCATTTATGTATCCGGAAGTGGAACTCTATTTTGCAATTGCAATGCTTTCCCATATTCTGATTGATTTACTTAATAAACGAAAAGTGCGTCTGCTTTATCCGTGGGGAAATGGCTGGTGCCTGAGACTATGTACGGCAGATGGAATAGTCAATACGTTGTTATTCTGGTTGGGTTCGGCAGTGGCGATGATTGCTTCCTTTTGGCTGGTAGTTTCAAAATATGCGCCGGAATTATTAAAGATGTTACAATAACAGAAATTAAGCTTGAATTATCTGTTTTATATTGACGCAGAGACGGATTTCCCTGTATTATTAAGAAGTGGGAAAAGAAAATTAAACCAAAAGAAAGGAGAGCGTGCTTAAAAAAGCAAACAATTATGTTAGAAAAAAAATTTAAACTCAAAGAACACAATACCACAGTGAAAACAGAGGTAATTGCAGGTATTACAACCTTTATGACAATGGCGTATATCCTTGCAGTTAACCCAAGTGTATTGAGTGCTGCTGGAATGGATGCAACAGCAGTCCTTCTTGCAACATGTCTTGCTTCTTTTATTGGAACAATCTGTATGGCATTGTATGCAAATCTTCCATTTGCGCTGTCTGCCGGAATGGGATTAAATGCTTATATGGCATATACCGTAGTCGGTGTAATGGGTTACGAATGGCAGGTTGCACTGCTTGCAGTATTTGTAGAGGGACTTATTTTTATTGTACTTTCCCTTACCAATGTACGAGAAGCGATTTTTGATGCAATCCCATTAAATTTAAAGAAAGGTGTTTCTGTTGGTATCGGTATTTTTATTGCATTTATCGGACTTCAGAACGCAAAGCTGGTTGTATTAAACCAGTCTACACTTGTAACAATTACAAATTTTAAAGAAAACTTCCACTCTGCCGGAATCTGCTCAATTCTTGCAGTAGTTGGTCTGTTTATTACAGTTGTGCTTTATATCAAAAATGTAAAAGGTGCAATCTTAGTTGGAATTTTATCTACCTGGATTCTTGGAATGATTTGTCAGGTCGTTGGAATCTATGTTCCGAATGCAGAACTTGGATATTATACCTTATTCCCAAGTTTTGCAATGACAGATTTTTCAAAACTGGGTGAAACTTTTGGACAGTGCTTTAACGTAAATTTTGATAAGGTAGGAATTGTAAACTTTATTATCGTAATATTTTCTTTCCTGTTTGTTGACTTATTTGATACATTGGGAACTTTAATCGGTGTCAGCACAAAAGCTGGTATGTTGGATAAAAATGGGAAACTGCCTGGAATCAAACCGGCACTGATGTCTGATGCAATTGCAACAGCGGCAGGTGCAGTTCTTGGAACTTCTACTACGACTACGTTCGTAGAATCTTCGGCAGGTGTTGCAGCAGGTGGAAGAACGGGTTTGACAGCAGTGGTAACAGGATTTTTATTCCTGATTTCCATGCTGTTTGCACCAATTTTTACAGCAATTCCATCTTTTGCAACTGCTCCGGCACTGATTATGGTAGGATTCTTAATGTTTGGTGCAATTACCGATATCAAATTTACAGATGATAATATGACAGAGGCAGTTCCTGCTTATCTGTGTATTATTGCGATGCCACTATTCTACAGTATTTCAGAGGGAATTTCTATTGGCATTATTTCTTACGTGGTATTAAATGCAGTTTGCGGAAAAGCAAAGAAAGTAAAACCGCTGATGTATGTACTTGCAGTCTTGTTTGTACTGAAATATGTATTGTTATAAAAAGTAAGAATAGAATTTTTAATAAGTAATTAGTTAAAAAAAGATAAGAAAGAATAGAAAACGTCTTTTTTCTGGAGAAAAACAGAAAAACGGCGTTTTTTTTATAAAAAAGTTCTTGACTACTAATAGTTGTTAGTATACACTAACAATGAAAGAAGTTTGAACAGGCAGGAGGGATAGGAATGTCTGGTAAGGCACAGATAGAAGAATCCGAAAATTTTATTTTGTATCAGTATACCCAAATGCAGAAAGATAGAATTGTGAGTAAATTTAAGGCAAAGGGCGGACGAATGACCAGACAAAGAGAGCTGGTGCTGGATATTATCCTTGAAGGAGACTGTTCATGTTGCAAAGAAATTTATTACCGTGCCATGCAGAAAGACCCTGAGATAGGAGTGGCTACCGTATATCGTATGGTAAATAAACTTGAAGAAATGGGTGTCATAAGCAGAAAAAATATGTATAAAATTGAAAACCAGACAAAGAGACATCCCCAACAAGGAAGCTGTATGGTTGAACTGGAAGATAACAGTGTCTGCAAGCTGACTTCAAAAAAGTGGAAAAAGGTGATGGAGGCTGGTTTAGAAGCTTGTGGCTATGCAAAAAAAGGTCAGCGTGTAAAAAAAATCATCATATGATGTAAGTGTCAAAAGTATAAAGTTTACATAGAACGCCTGTGATTTTAAAGAAAAGTGATAAAAATTCTCAATAACAAAGAAAATGCTAGAAAAGTAAAAAAAAGTGTTGTATAATGTCATTTAAACAAAAAAATACGAAATAGCAGGAGGAATACAGGATGTTAAATTGTTTGAAAAATATTGACTGGAAAAAAACCGGAATTTTTGCAGCAGGTGTAGCATTTGGAACAGCAGGAATCAAAGCATTATCAAGCGATGACGCAAAGAACGTATATACACAGGGCACTGCTCTTGTTTTAAGAGCAAAAGACTGCGTTATGAAAGTCGTAACAATGGTTCAGGAAAATGCAGAAGATATCTATGAAGCAGCCAAAAATGTAAATGAAGAAAGAGCAGCCAAAAAAGAAGCAGCTGAATTTGAAGATGCAGAAGAAACAGAAGAAGCAGAAACAGAAGAAGCTGTTGAAGAATTCAAAGAAGTAGAGTCAGAAACAGAAGAATAATTCATTCATTTTAAGTTGGTAAACACCTGCAGAGATCTGCAGGTGTTTTGATATCTTTTCTATACAGATAAAGAGAGGACATGCAAATGAAATTTCAAATAAAACATGAGACAAAGGGCAGAATGCGTGTGCATCTTATGCAGAAACGAATGAGTTATGAGCAGGCTGATACTTTGTTATATTATTTACACCAGAATAAACAGGTTAGTTTTGTAAAAGTATATGAAAGAACAGCAGACGCTGCGATTTCTTATGTCGGAGACAGAGAGGAAGTCATTAAAGCATTACGTGCATTTTCTTATGAAAAAGCCGATGTACCGCAGGAAGTCATTGCGAATTCCGGAAGAAAATTAAATGCAGATTATCAGGAAAAACTGATTACGAAAGTTGCATGCAGATATATCGGAAAAGCAGTGATTCCATTTCCGGTGCGTGCCATTTATACCACATTTAAGTCTTTAAAATACATCTATGCAGGTGTTCGCAGCCTTTGCACCGGAAAACTTGAAGTTGCGGTATTAGATGCAACTGCAATCGGAGTTTCTGTTCTTCGTGATGATATTGCAACTGCAAGTTCTGTTATGTTCCTGCTTGGAATTGGTGAGCTATTAGAAGAGTGGACACACAAGAAATCCGTAGATGATTTGGCTCGTTCCTTATCCTTAAATGTGAAGAAGGTCTGGATGAAGAAAGATGACCAGGAAATTTTGGTTTCTGCTTCTGATATTAAAGTCGGAGATGAAGTTGTAGTTCGTATGGGTAAAGTCATTCCGTTTGATGGTGTGGTAACCGGAGGAGAAGCAATGGTAAATCAGGCGTCTCTGACAGGAGAATCCGTACCGGTACGAAGAGTAGAACACAACTCTGTCTATGCAGGAACTGTAATCGAAGAGGGCGAACTGACAGTACGTGTGAAAGAAGTTGGTGGTTCCAGCCGTTTTGAAAAAATTGTTACAATGATTGAGGATTCTGAAAAATTAAAATCCGCATCAGAAAGCAAGGCGGAGCATCTGGCAGACCGTCTTGTTCCGTATACTTTAGGTGGAACAGCCCTGACCTATCTTCTGACACGAAATGTTACAAAAGCCTTATCGGTGCTGATGGTTGATTTCTCCTGTGCACTCAAACTTGCGATGCCGGTTTCTGTGCTTTCTGCGATTCGTGAAGCAAGCCTTTATAATATTACAGTAAAAGGTGGAAAATATTTAGAGGCAGTTGCAGAAGCAGATACTATTGTATTTGATAAGACAGGCACTCTTACAAAAGCAAAACCGACAGTAGTAGATGTCATTTCTTTTAACGGAGAAAATCCAGACGAACTGTTAAGAATTGCAGCGTGTTTGGAGGAGCATTTCCCTCATTCTATGGCAAAAGCAGTTGTAAATGAAGCAAAGAAATTACATCTTGAACATGAAGAGATGCATTCTAAAGTAGAATACATGGTAGCACATGGTATTTCAAGTACAATTGAAGGTAAGAAAGTAATTATCGGAAGCCATCATTTTGTATTTGAAGATGAAAAATGTGTTATTCCGACTGGAAAAGAAGCAGAATTTGCAGCACTTCCGGAAGAATACTCTCATTTATATCTTGCAATTGAAAATAAACTGGCAGCCGTTATCTGTATTGAAGACCCACTTCGTGAGGAAGCTGAGGCGGTTATCAATTCTCTTAGAAAAGCAGGAATTTCTAACATCGTAATGATGACCGGAGACAGTGAAAGAACTGCATCAGCAATTGCAAAGCGGGTTGGAGTAGACCAGTACTTCTCAGAAGTACTTCCGGAAGATAAAGCAAAATTTGTAGAAAATGAAAAAGCAAATGGAAAAAAAGTGATTATGATTGGTGATGGAATCAATGATTCGCCGGCACTTTCCGCTGCAGATGTTGGAATTGCAATCAGTGATGGTGCAGAGATTGCAAGAGAGATTGCAGATATTACAATCAGCGCAGATGATTTATATCAGATTGTGACACTGAAATTTATCAGTAATGGTCTGATGAAACGAATCAAACGAAATTATCGTCAAATTGTAGGAATTAACACTTCCCTGATTCTGCTGGGAGTCAGCGGAGTTATCATGCCGACAACTTCTGCACTGCTTCATAATACCTCAACATTACTTATCACATTAAAGAGTATGAATAATTTATTATCTTAAACTTTTAATTGATTGATTTCTTAAATAAAAAAATACTGTCCGGCTGAAGCTTATCTTTTCAGTCAGGCAGTATTTTTTATTAATTTTATTAAATTAAAGCTTTCAATTTTTCAGCGACCTTTTCATACATCGGAACAGGAACATGGTATTTTTGACCCATACGTACAACTTCAAAGACAAGTCCTTCCAGTTCAGATGGCTTATGTGCCATGACGTCTCTCTGCATGGAAGTTGTAGTTTCTGGTGGAAGATCAGACAAAATATCAAGATTAATGGCAACATAGTCCTGTTCAAAAGGAATCCCCATCGCTTTGGCAAGTTCCGAAATTTCACGAATCATAGCTTTGAACATTTCACGAGGTTCTCCTTCTTTTTGGAATTCTCCAGCTGTTGCCTGCCAATAAAGACCTGCTGCACCAATCGGAGAAACATAAGAAAATTTCTTTAAGGTATCCCGTTTTATCTGGTCACTTAAAATTCCTTCAATCGAACTGTCAAAGAAGTCTTTTTGGATTTCTTTTAATTCCGGACGCAATTCTTCGGGTGTTCTTGCACCGTACACGACACGAAGAATTTCACCATGCTGTAAAATCGTACCATAAGAAGAAATATTGGCAGAGACATAGATACAGCCGTCCATGACGGAAAGTTCCGGAAGGAGTTTCTGCATCCGTCCACCTGTTCCATAAATATTAAGAATTGGAATAACAATGGTTTCTGGTTTTGCAATTTTTTGAATAAATGGAATGACAGAATCTAAGGAATATCCTTTGACACAGACTAAAATGACATCGGGTCTTTCCTGATACTCTTCCATAGAAACTGCTTTTACCGGAAGGGTTTCTTTTTCATGATTCCATAATTTTTCTAAAGTAAGTCCCTTTGATTTCATTACGTTTAAATGTTCATTTCTGGCAATCAGAGTTACCTCTTTTTTTGCCTTTGTCATATAAAATCCAAGTGTTCCTCCGGTGCCGCCTGCGCCGATAATTAAGTATTTCATAAATAAAATGCCTCCCAAGATGTTTTTATTTGCAGAAGTAAATTCAATTCCGGATAAAGTATAGTGTATAAAAAAAAGAAATGCAATGAAAAAATTTATCACACGGGCGGCAGTAGTTATTCTGATCGGAGGAATGTCGGTAGCTATCGGCGGATGTTACGGTCCTTTCCGTTTAACAAGCAAATTACACCATTGGAATGGACAAGTCTCTCAAAAGAAATTTGTCAATGAGTTGGTATTTTTAGGCATGTGTATCATTCCCGCTTACGAAATCTGTATTTTGGGAGACGGTTTGATCTTCAACTCCATCGAATGGTGGGGAGGCCGGAATCCGATCAGCATGAAAGACGGGCAACAGGAAGAAGTGAAGTTCGCCTATGAAGGCCAGGAGTACAAGGTGACAAAAACCAAGGACCAAATGACCATAGCCCTTGTAAACAGCGACCAGAAAGTCGATTTCAGGTATTTTCCGGAAGAAAAATCCTGGTATCAGATGAATGGGGAAAACAAAGTAAAAGTGGTTGAAATGAAAGGTAAACAAGTATATACTTACCTTCCGAATGCCAAAACCCTCGTCTTCGACGAAAGCAACATGGAAGAAGTCGAAACACAGGTGATGTCAGCCAGATAAATTACACAAGGGGGATGAAATCCGATCCAAAGGTTTTCATCCCAATATTCCTCATCAGTCCCATACCTTTTGTAACTTTTACCCCCAATATCTACCCCTGTACTCTATCATCTTATTTTAAATTAGTCGATGACGATCTTTTAAAAATAGGAATAAAAAAATCTAAAGTATTTCCTTCTAAATATTTCATTTCCTGGCATAATAAAATACAGTTTCCAAACGATTATTTGTATTCTCCGACAAAATATGCTGAGCTGATCGAGCACATTCAGTCACAGTTAACAGAAGAGGAATGGAAAAAATACAAAGAAGGACATGATGATCTGATCAAA
>ENA-ORTM01000187-ORTM01000187.1-human-gut-metagenome-genome-assembly--contig:-NODE-187-length-77801-cov-3.514007_pt1 | contig 77801 bp, 67 predicted proteins | sample MGYA00241909_ERZ509182 | MGnify/ENA primary metagenome ERZ509182 (study PRJEB26280, sample SAMEA2338855) | human gut metagenome | biome: human gut; feature: human-associated habitat; material: faeces...
GGAGCTGCCGGATGAGAACTTTTTTCTTGTTTCATAGGAAATTCCTTCCTATGAAATAAAAATGCTCAGAAGGATCGCACTGCGGCGGACAGGGAAGATGTCGCCGAAGCGACCCGCCGCAGGCGGAGAAGTCTGCTCGCAGACTTCTTTTTTAAACAATAGAGCAAGAAAAGACTGGCTGTAAAGCAAAAAGGAGAGTAATGTGAAAAAGAAATGGATACAGGGCTGCATTGGAGTGCTGTTGGTGATGGGACTATGGACACTGACTTCGGTGACTGGCCTTTTTGGAAAAATGGATCAGGAAACTGCCCAGATGCTGTTTCCTTTGCCTTCCCAGGTGGGAGCGGAGCTTATGGAGATGCTGAAGTCCGGGTATCTTTTGTTTAACATCTGGGTGAGTATGCAGAGGGTCTTAGTAGGATTCGGGATTGCAGTACTGATCGGTCTTCCTATTGGTATTCTCATCGGAACCAGCGAAAATGTGAGGAATATGATCTACCCCATTATCCGATTTTTATCCCCTATACCGGGAGTTGCCTGGGTTCCGCTGGCCATCCTCTGGTTTGGATTGGGGAATAGCGCGGCTATCTTCATCATTATTATGGGGTCCTTATCCCCCATTATTGTGAACACCTACCAGGGTATTCAGAATGTGGACAGAAAGCTGTACCATGTGCTGGATATTATGGAGGCCAGCTGGCTGCAGCGTATTCGCTACTGTGTGATCCCCAGCATCCTGCCTTATGTGCTGGCAGGCTTCCGCCTGGGGCTTGGGTTTGCCTGGAGAGTCGTGATCGCGGCCGAGATGGTGGGCGTACCAAGAGGTATGGGCTACGTTTTGAGTGTGGGCCGGAATACGGGAAATACAGCAGTGACGCTGATCGTAATCATTAGTCTGGGCGTGGTGATGATATTCATGGAAGAGGTTTTGTTCCGCGCCCTGGAAAAACATATGAACAAATGGAAAATGACGGAGTGATAGAGGGAGGACATTATGATATTTTCATCCTATCAGTTTTTGCTGATATTTTTCCCCATTGTGACAATTGTTTACTGGGTTCTCAACCATTTTAAGTATTATGAGACCGCCAAGCTCTGGCTGGTGGCGGCCTCTTTTTATTTTTATGCCCAGGGAAGCCCTGCCTTTTTCCCTTTCTTTCTGGGAAGCGTGGTGATCAATTATGTGCTGGGAATCACCATGTGCCAGCTTCAGGAGAATACCCAAAGGGGGCAGAGAAAGCTGCTGCTGGCATTGGGAGTGCTTGGCAATGTGGGACTTTTAGGTTATTATAAATATATGGACTTTTTTCTGGAGAACGTAAATGCCATTGCAGGCACAGACTTTGTGATGAAAAAGCTGGCTCTGCCAATCGGCATCTCTTTCTTCACATTTCAGCTGATTGCTTTTTTGGTGGACTGCTACCGGGGACAGACGAAAAAGTACCGGATTACAGAGTATCTTTTGTTTATCACCTTTTTTCCGCAGCTGATCGTAGGTCCCATTGTGCACCATGCGGAGATCACGCCTCAGTTTGAAAACCCGGAGAATCGGAAACTGAATCAGAGAAACATTGCTCTGGGAATTTTTATTTTCGCCATAGGCTGTGCAAAAAAAATGCTGCTGGCAGATCCCATGAACAACAATGCGGCAGAGTTTTACAACTCCATCTCCCCCTCCATTACCATGTGGGAGTCCTGGTTCTATACTCTGGAATACAGCATTTCCTACTATTTTGATCTGTCCGGGTATACAGATATGGCCATTGGCCTGGCGCTGTTTTACAATATTCATCTGCCCCAGAACTTTAACGCTCCCTGGAAGGCTCAGACTATGCAGGAGTACTGGCAGAGGCAGCATATGACCCTGTCACGGTTCCTGGGAGGCTATGTGTTCAAAAACGTGTTCCGCAAGGGCTGCTGGTGGAGAAATTATTACATCGCTACCATGGCCACTTTCCTGGTGTCCGGTATCTGGCACGGGGCGGGATGGAACTTTATTATCTGGGGGCTGATGAACGGCGTGCTGGTTTGTATCGGCGCCTGGCAGCGGTATCACAAAAAGTATCCCCCTTACCTGGTGGGAGCGGGACTCACCTTTTTGTGCATCATTCTGACCCGGGTGATTTTTGTGGCTCAGGATATGACCGATACCATGATGGTGTACCGCAGTATGTTTGATTTCCAGGGGCTGTTTGCCATGGGCTTTCAGAATTTCTGGAATCAGTTCTCCGCTTTTGTGATGAATCATCAGAAGCTGGGAGTGTTGGTGGTGATCAGCCTTGCAATCTGCTGGTTTGCACCTACCACCAAAGAGATGGCAGAACGGTTTAAACCGGACTGGAAGCATTTTGTATTTGCAGGCGCTTTGCTGGCCATCTGCCTTACCAAGATGAACCAGGTAGTGCAGTTTCTTTATTTTCAGTTTTAGGAGGCGGCAGAATGAATTTTAAACGGTGGAATATTGCCTTTCTGGGACTGATGGCAGCGGTCCTGGTATTTGTGGCAGGGATGAATTACTTTGTGGATCCTTTCTGTTATTTCCGGTTTCAGTCAGGAGACTATGAAGATATTGTAAGTATTGACAGTAAGTTTTATTTAAGAGAGCTGAAAGCTCAGCATGTGAAGCACTTTGGAGACCAGTATGACACCTTTGTTCTGGGAGGCTCCAAAACCGGAAGCTATCGGAACGAAAAGCTGGAAGAACTGGATGGATATCATACCTACAATCTGTTTGGACTTCATGGAAGCTTTTATGAGTATGAGCTGCTGACGGATTTTATTTTCCAATATGCGACCCCAAAGCGTATTATCTTAAATATCAGCGGCAGTGAGGTAAACGGGTATCAGTGGGATCAGACAAAGTTCAACAATACCATTCCTGCGGAAGTTACCGGAGAATCCAAGCTTCTGGAAACCGTGGATTTTCTGTTTAAAGATGTAAAAAACAGCTTTGAGCGTCTGGATACCAGAAGGGGAACGGAAGGAAATTACCAGGGGCGCACCGGAGGAGAGCGAAATCTGGACAATTATTATAAACGCATGGATGATGATGAAGAGTGGACGGCATATACGAAGAAGAGTGTTTTAGGATCCTTTAAAAGCCATACCAAAAGCCTGATCACCAGAAACCGAAAATCCAAGGACTATGAGGCCTGCCTGCAGTCTCTGGAGCGGATCAAGTCTGTGTGCGACCAGCATGGGACGGAGCTTATGGTGATTATTCTTCCCTCCTTTTTTACAGAGTATGAAGGCTATGACAGCACCTATTACCGTGAATTTTTGGGAGAGATGGCCTGGATTACAGATTACTGGGATTTCAGCGGATATCACGATATCAGTATGAATCCGTTTAACTTTTACGATGAGATGCACTTTTATTACGAAGTGGGAGATCTGATCGTTGATACCATCAATGGGACAGACAGTTATCCTGGCTTCGGGTATCATGTGACCAGGGAGAATGCAGCAGAGTATGTAAAAATGCGGCAGGCAGATTTTGATCGGCTGAAGCAAGAGTATGAGGAGACCGGAACAGTACAAATACAGGGACTGGAGGATGAAAGTTGTCTGGTACGGAGGTAAGGAGAAAGAAAGCAAAGATCCTTTTGATAGAGGATGAAGTAAAACTGGCAAAAACGTTAGCAGATTATCTGACGCTGGACGGATATGAGGTGTATGATTCCGTTACCGGATACGGAGGACTGGAATTATTTTATGACAAAATGCACGAGCTGGATCTGGTACTTTTGGATATGATGCTGCCGGATATCGGGGGAATGGAGATTTTAAAGGATATCCGCATGAAATCGGGTATCCCGGTGATCGTGCTTACGGCCAGAGATTCTGTGAGGGATCAGCTCCAGACCTTTCAGTACGGTGCGGATGACTATATTACCAAGCCCTATGTGCTGTCCCTTGTAAAGGTACATATTGAGGCCGTCTTAAAGAGGGCCGGGAAACTTCAGCAGGAGATTGCAGTGGGAGAACTGGTGCTGGTGCCGGATGGAAGAAGAGCGTATCTGAAGGGGGAGCAAATGTCACTGACGCCCAGGGAGTATGAGGTGCTGGAATTTCTCATCCGAAACAGGGGAAAAATCCAGCGCAGAGAGATGCTGCTGGAGGCTTTGTGGGGATTTGACTATATGGGAGACACCCGGACTGTGGATACCATTATCAAGCAGCTTCGGAAAAAGCTGGGAGACTACGGCCAGTGGATCAAGTCTGTCTACGGTGTGGGATATTTATTCGAGGAAGAGTTTCATGAAGAGTAAACTGAAAACCAATTTGATTTTCATGGAAATTGCGTTTTTGCTCATTGTGATTGGGGGCAGCGGGATGGTGTATGCTATTTTTGCTGCCCCCATTTATACAAAGGCCAAGGCAAGAATCATGAGAGAGGCATTTGAGGATGTGCGGGAAGCAGATATGTCCAGGATGGATGGGGACACCATTGAACTGCTGGAAAGTTATGAGGCAGATCATTATTCCTTCACCATATCGGATTCCGCTTTCCATCCTGTGTATACTACAGCGAAAAGAGATCCGGAGGGAGAGGTACGGAGAAATATTGTGATTCGGCAGGAATATTTCAGTGATCAGCCGGAGGTGGAGCAGCGCCACGGAAGAAATTATGAGGGTCTGCGTCTGCAGGGTACTTTTTCTCAGGATGGGGAGACGTATTACGTCTATATCCGGGAGACGTCTGCCAGTCCCTATGGAGCCTTTACCTACACGGAGCGGTTTTTGCTGGCAGTGGTGATCTTGGCGGTGTTTCTGGGTACGCTTGTGATGTATGCGATGTCCCGGCGGATTACCCGGCCCATCGAGACGATGGCTGAAGTGTCAAAACAGCTGGCAAACCATGACTTCTCCGCCCGGGTGAAGGAGAGTACCCCTTATGAAGAGGTCAATATTCTGGCCAGAAATTTTAATGAGATGGCCAGACAGCTTCAGTATTATATTCAGGAACTGGAGAAAAATAATGCGGAGCTTTGCGCCGGCAACCGGCTGCTTCTGGAGCAGAAGGAGCAGAAGGAGGCGCTGGAGCAGATGCGCCAGGAATTTTCCGCCAATATCTCCCATGAGCTGAAAACGCCTCTGGCGGTGATCTCCAGTCAGGTGGAGATGCTGCAGATTGTGGAGGCGGAGGAACAGAGACAGTATTATTTTGGCTCTATCCGGGAGGAGATTGAAAAAATGTCCAGTATGATCCGCAACCTGCTGAAGATCTCTGCGGCGGAGCATCATCTGGGAGATCTGGATATGCAGCCGGTGGATTTAAGAGATGCGGCAGAATATCTGATGATGAAGTATGACGCTCTGTTTCGGCAAAAGGAGATCAAGCGGGTCTTCTATATGGAAGGAAGCTGTACCGTATGGGGGGATCGCAGCAGCCTGGAGCAGGTGATGAGCAATTATCTGCTGAATGCCTTTGCCCATACCGGATCCGGGGGCAGAATGGAAATTTCCCTGGAACAGCGGGAGAAACAGGTATATTTTCTGGTGTACAATGAGGGAGCGTCCATCCGGGAGGAAGATCTGGAGAAGATCTGGGATAATTACTACCAGGGGCAGAAAAACGAAGATCATGCCGGCCTTGGGCTTTACATCGTAAAATCCGCTATGGTGCTTCATCACGGACAGTGCGGTGTTGTGAACAGAGAGAAAGGGGTGGAATTCTGGTTTTCCCTGCCATTGTATCAGGAAGAGTTTCTTCCGTAACATTCAAAATGGCTTTCAGGTGTGTGACAGAAAGCGGAGGGAACCGATTCGAAACGGTGCACCATTAGTGTCATATAGGGGCTTCTGAAAGGAGATGGAGATGTCGCAAAATATACTCCGGCGGTACCCTTTCGGGTGATTTTTCTTCGAAAAATAACATTTTTCCGGAGAAAAACACACCGAAAATCCACCGGATTTCGTATTTTGCAGCATCTCCATCTTTTTTTGCAGTAGGTATCTTAATAAGCAAGGGAAATTGTGCTTGAAATTTGAAACAGCCTCAGGGCGCTATTCCCCTATCCCGGACTTGGGGTGTACGGAAGCCCCCAATTTTTAAGGAGCGTGAACATTCAGGTTTTCTGAACAGATGGGGGCAAAAAGAAATCCTTGTGATGTTCCCTTTCGGATGCTATAATGGTTAGATGATATACTGGCTGAAAGTATACCCAGGAGGTAAGATAGCTATGAAATTAGTAAAATTACTGGAACGAGTGCAATATACCTGTTTGCGGGGATCCCTGGATGTGGATGTGACGGAAGTGGCCAACGATTCCAGAAAGGTGACGGAGGGCTCTTTGTTTTTGTGCATCCGAGGTGCTGTGACAGACGGCCACCAGTATGCGGCAGAGGTGGTGGAAAAAGGGGCCAAGGTTTTGGTAGTGGAGGAGCCGGTGAAAGTGCCCTCCGGCATTACGGTGATACAGGTGGAGGATACCAGGATGGCCATGGCGCTGATCGCAGCATCCTGGTATGATTATCCGGCGGAGAAGCTGAAGGTGATCGGTATTACGGGAACCAAGGGAAAGACCACCACCACCTATATGGTGAAATCCATTTTGGAGGCGGCTGGATACAAGGTAGGGCTGATCGGAACCATAGAGGCCATTATCGGAGATGAGGTGATCCCTGCCAGCAATACCACGCCGGAATCCATTACGATCCAGGAGTACTTTTACCGCATGGTGAAAGCTGGCTGCCAGGTGGCAGTGATGGAGGTGTCCTCTCAGGGGCTGATGCTGCACCGCACAGCAGGATTCCTTTTTGAGATCGGCATTTTCACCAACATTGAGCCGGATCATATCGGCCCTGCGGAGCACAGCAGTTTTGAAGATTATATGGAGTGCAAAAGCAGGCTGTTCCGCCAGTGCAAGATGGGCATCGTAAACGGAGATGATCCTCATCTGGAAAAAATACTGGAGGGACACACCTGTACCGTGGAGACCTTTGGATTTGATCCGGGAAATGATCTTCGGGCAGTGGACACCCATCTGGTGACAAGACCAGGCTATCTGGGAGTTGCCTACCGGGTGCAGGGGCTGCAGAATTTTGAGGTGGAGATTGATATACCGGGGAAGTTCAGCGTCTATAATTCGCTTACAGCGATTGCCATCTGCCGCCATTTCAAGGTGTCGGAGGAGAATATCAAAAAGGCATTAAAGGCAGCCAAGGTAAAGGGAAGAATCGAGATGATTCCGGTGTCGGATGCCTTTACGCTGATGATCGACTATGCCCACAATGCAATGGCTCTTGAAAGTCTGCTCACTACATTAAAAGATTACAACCCCCATCGCCTGGTGTGTCTGTTTGGCTGCGGAGGCAACCGCTCTAAGCTGCGGCGCTATGAGATGGGAGAGGTGTCCGGAAAGCTGGCAGATCTCACCATCATTACCTCGGATAATCCCAGATATGAGCAGCCGGAGGCGATCATTGCGGATATTGTGACAGGTATGAGGAAGACCGATGGAAGGTATGTGTGCATTACAGACCGGAAAGAGGCCATCGCTTACGCCATTCATCATGGAGAACCGGGGGACATTATTGTGCTGGCAGGAAAAGGCCATGAGGATTATCAGGAAATCGAAGGAAAAAAGTATCCCATGGATGAGCGGGTGCTGATACAAGAAATTTTGGAAGAGGATGCCGCATCAGCGAAAGCTTGATGCGAGAAAGCGGCAAGGGCAGATCTTGTATCAGCAAAAGCCCATAGGAAAACGCCCAGAAAGGAACGCAGAAACAGGAGAAGCGGAGGATGGGATGCCAGATAAAAGGAAGCCGGAGGTTGTGATGGCGGATGCAGGAATATTATGCAGATGTGATTGTGGATATTACCAGTGAGAAGCTGGATCGGGTATTCCAGTACCGGGTGCCGGAAACCCTTCAGGGCAGTCTGGAGCCTGGAATGGTGGTGGAGATTCCCTTTGGAGCCGGGAATCGGAAAATCAAAGGGTATGTCACCGGAATTTCCCATCATGCAGAGCTTGCCCCGGAGAAGATCAAGGAGATTCACCGGGTGGTTGCAGGGGGAGGCAGTGCGGAGGCCAGACTGATAGGGCTGGCAGCCTGGATTCGGGATCGATACGGTTCTACCATGATCCAGGCCTTAAAGACAGTGCTTCCGGTAAAACAGAAGGTGAAAGAAAAAGAAAAAAAGACCCTGTACCTGGAGCTTGATCGGGAGGCGGCAAAAGAAAAACTGGAGTTTTTCAGAAAGAAGCATCAGACAGCCAGAGCAAGACTTCTGGAGGCGTTGCTGGAGGAACCGGCTCTTCCCTATGAGCTGGTGACGGCCAAGCTGAACATTTCCAGGGCGGTGTGCCGGGGATTAGAGGAGCAGGGTATAGTCCGGCTGAAAAGTGAAAAAATATATCGTAATCCCCTGAAGGGAATGAAAAAGGAAGGAAAGGCTGTTTCGCTCAGCAAAGAGCAGCAGGAGATTGTGGATGAGATCATCGCAGAGTGGGAGAGGGCTAAGGAAGGCAGGTATCTGATTCATGGAGTTACAGGAAGCGGGAAGACAGAAGTGTATCTGGCGCTGATCGATTATGCGGTGAAACAAGGGCAGCAGGCCATTGTGCTGATACCGGAGATTGCCCTGACTTACCAGACCGTGATGCGGTTTTACCGCCGATTTGGCGACCGGGTGTCTGTGATCAACTCCAGACTGTCCCAGGGGGAGCGATACGATCAGTTTGAGCGGGCCCGGAAGGGAGAACTGGATGTGATGATCGGCCCCCGTTCCGCTCTGTTTACCCCTTTTCCCCATCTTGGAATGATTGTGATAGATGAGGAGCATGAGCCGGCTTACCAAAGCGAGTCCATGCCCAGGTATCATGCCAGGGAGGTAGCGCTGCAGAGAGGAAAGATGGAAGGGGCCAAGGTGGTGTTGGGGTCAGCGACGCCCTCCCTGGAGGCCTATTATGGAGCCCAAAAGGGCCAGTACCGTTTATTTACTTTAAAGAAGCGGGCCCAAAAGGCTGTGCTCCCTCAGGTGGAGGTTGTGGATCTAAGGCAGGAGCTTCGGCAGGGAAACCGGTCGATCATAAGCAGGAATCTTCATCAGGCGCTGGAGGGATGCTTGGAACAGGGGCAGCAGGCCATGCTGTTTTTAAACAGAAGAGGATATGCAGGCTTTGTGTCCTGCCGTTCCTGCGGCCATGTGATCAAGTGTCCTCACTGTGATGTATCCCTGTCCCTTCACAGCAACGGAAGGCTGGTGTGTCACTACTGCGGACATCAGGAGCAGGGAACTTCTCTGTGTCCGGAATGCGGTTCTCCTTTCCTGCGCAGCTTTCGGGCAGGCACTCAGCAGATCGAGGAGGAGGTCAGACGCCAGTTTCCGACAGCGAGAGTGCTGCGGATGGATCTGGACACTACCAAAGGAAAGGAAGGACATCAGGAAATCCTGGCAGCCTTTGCAAACCAGGAGGCAGATATTTTGATAGGCACCCAGATGATCGTGAAGGGACATGATTTTCCCCATGTGACAGTGATGGGAGTGCTGGCTGCGGACGTATCTCTTCACGTTCCGGACTACCGGGCCGGGGAACGGACCTTTCAGTTGCTTACTCAGGCAGCCGGGAGAGCTGGCCGGGGAGAACAGCCGGGACGGGTAATCATTCAGACCTATGATCCGGAGCATTACGCTGTCCAGGCGGCGGCAAAGCAGGATTATGAGGGATTTTTTGAACAGGAGATGCGTTATCGGTCTCTGGCCGGATATCCTCCGGCAGGGAGCCTTTTGGCGATTCACTGTTCTTGTGGGGATGAAGCCTATCTTCGCATGGCCTGCAGCTATTTAACACAGTATCTTAAGCGGGCGGCAGCGGGAATGCAGGTGCAGATTTTGGGGCCGGCAGATGAGACCATTGCCAAGATTCAGGATCAGTACCGTATGGTGCTATACCTGAAAGCAGATCAGGAACAGCTGCTGAGAACAGTGAAAAATAAAATGGAGCGGTATGTGGCAGTGAACCAGGGGTTCGATGCCATTCAAATACAGATTGATGTGGATTAGACAGCAGCTGTGTACAAGGGGCATTGTGCCCAGGTGCAGAGAGGCTGCTGACTGGTGAGTCAGAGATAGAAAAACAGAGCATCAGGCTGATCGGAGCAATCAGATGATCAGAGATAAGATAAGGAGGAAATAAAAATGGCTTTAAGACAGGTGCGGATCATGGGAGATCCGGTTTTGGAAAAAAAGTGCAGAGAGGTAAAGGAAGTTACGCCCAAGATCCGGGAGCTGATCGAGGATATGCTGGACACCATGTATGAGGCTCAGGGTGTCGGTTTGGCAGCGCCGCAGGTGGGAGTGCTTCGCCGGATTGTGGTGATTGATGTGGGGGAGGGTCCTTATGTGATGATCAATCCTGTGATTGAGGCTACAGAAGGAAGCCAGACCGGTTCGGAAGGTTGTTTAAGCCTTCCTGGACAGGCAGGCACAGTGACCCGCCCCAATTATGTGAAGGTGCGGGCGTTCGATGAGAATATGGATGAGTTTGTGCTGGAGGGAACCGAGCTTCTGGCCAGGGCAATCTGCCATGAATGCGATCACCTGGAGGGAATTATGTACGTTTCCAAGGTGGAAGGAGATCTCTATGACACAGACCCGGATCTGATAGATGCGGAGGATTCGGAGGAGTAGAACAGGAAAGCAGACAGAAGGAGCAGCAGATGAAAAAGATTATTTTTATGGGAACCCCGGATTTTTCCGTGGGAACTTTAAAAGCATTGCTGGATTCAGAATATGAGGTGCAGGCGGTATTCACCCAGCCGGATAAGCCAAAAGGACGGGGAAAGGCTCTGCAGATGACTCCGGTAAAGGCGGTGGCGCTGGAGGCCGGGGTGCCGGTGTATCAGCCAAGACGGATCCGGGAACCGGAAAATCTGGAGATCTTGCGGAAGTATCAGCCGGATGCCATTGTGGTGGTGGCTTTTGGACAGATCATTCCCAGGGAGATCCTGGAGCTGCCCCCCTACGGCTGCATCAATGTCCATGCTTCTCTGCTTCCCAAGTACCGGGGAGCCGCCCCCATTCAATGGGCGGTGATAGACGGAGAAAAGGAAAGCGGAGTCACTACCATGCAGATGGATACCGGGCTGGATACGGGGGATATGCTGCTGAAGGCAGTGGTTCCTATCGAAGAGCAGGAGACAGGAGGGAGCCTGTTTGAAAAATTAAGCCGGACAGGAGCGGAGCTTTTGCTTAAGACCTTGCGAGGTCTGGAGGCAGGCACCATTCGGCCGGAAAAACAGCCCCAGGAGAGTCCCACTCCCTATGCGGCCATGCTGGATAAGAAGATGGGACAGATTGACTGGGAAAAGCCGGCCAGAGAGATCGAGTGTCTGATTCGGGGATTAAATCCCTGGCCCAGCGCTTATACTTTTTATGAGGGCAAAACACTGAAACTGTGGTCTGCATCTGTGGAACCGGACTGCCAGACAGCCGCGGAACCCCATGGGAGGGGCAGTCAGGAGAATGGGGCTGAGCGAGGGAGCCAAGCAGGAGATGCAGCAGTTTTGGAGCCGGGCACGATTGTGGAAGTGACGAAAAAAACGTTGAAGATACAGACGGGAGAGGGAGTACTTGCAGTGAGGGAGCTTCAGTTGGAGGGAAAGAAGCGGATGGAGACAGATGCGTTTCTTCGCGGCTGTTCCCTGAAGACTGGAGAAAAGTTTGGAATTTAGACAGAAAGGAGCAACTTTTTATGAACTTACTCACATCGACTCTTGGTTATCATTACGGCTACGGAAGGGGCTATTACGGCTGGGGGTTTGACCCTACCTATCTTCTGGCAGTTTTGGGACTTCTTCTGACTGTGCTGGCTTCCGCAAAGGTAAAGAGTACTTTTGCAAGATACAATCAGGTGAGAAGCCGTTCCGGCCTCACAGGAGCCATGGCAGCGGAACAGGTGCTTCACGCCTGCGGTATCTACAACGTGGGCATTGAGCGGGTATCCGGAAGCCTGACCGACCATTATGATCCAAGAAGCAAAACCCTTCGCCTTTCCGACAGCACTTACAGTTCCTCTTCTGTGGCAGCCATCTGTGTGGCAGCTCATGAGTGCGGTCATGCGGTCCAGGATCAGCAGCAGTATGGGCCTCTGGTGCTTCGCAGCACCATTGTGCCGGCAGCTAATATCGGTGCCCAGTTGTCCTGGCCGATCTTCTTTGCAGGGCTGATTTTTTCCTTCAAGCCGCTTTTGACGGCGGGAATTCTGCTGTTTTCACTGGCAGTGGTGTTCCAGCTGGTGACCCTTCCGGTGGAATTTAATGCCTCCTCCAGAGCCCTCAGGATTTTAAGGGATAACCGCATTGTTCCGGAGGAGGAACTGACAGGCGGGAAAAAGGTGCTTACAGCGGCAGCCCTCACCTATGTGGCAGCAGTGGCTTCTTCGCTGCTTCAACTGCTGCGCCTTGTAATTTTGGCAAGGAGGAATGACGGTGACTAGATCAGTAAACATCAGGGAAATCGTTCTGGGTATTCTTATGGAGATTACAGAGGAGGAAGCCTACAGTCATGTGGTGATCCGCAATGTGCTGGAAAAGTACCAGTATCTGGAAAAGAGGGATCGGGCTTTTATCTCCCGGGTGGCAGAAGGGACGCTGGAGCATCTGCTCCAGCTGGATTACATTATCGAGTGTTTTTCCAAAGTGCCTGTATACAATATGAAGCCACTGATCCGGAATCTTCTTCGCATCTCTGTGTTTCAGCTAAAATATATGGACAGCGTGCCGGATTCGGCAGTGTGCAATGAGGCGGTGAAGATCGCTCAGAGACGGGGCTTTTATAATCTTAAGGGCTTTGTAAACGGAGTGCTGCGCAACGCGGCCAGAGGTCTGGACAGCGTGGCGTATCCGGACAGGGAGAAAGAACCGGTAAAATATCTGTCTGTGATTTATTCGGTTCCGGAGTGGATGATTTTAAAGTGGCTGGATCAGTTTGGCTTTGAGACAGTGGAGATCATCTGCCGCAGCTTCCATGAATCCAGGGGAACCGTGGTGCGCTGCAATCTGGATAAGGCTTCCAAGGAGGAGATTATCCAGGAGCTGAAGATGCAGGACATTACGGTGAAGCAGCATCCCTATCTGGATTATGCCCTGGAGATCTCAGATTATAATTACATGAAAGCAGTCAGTGCATTCAAAAAGGGCTGGATTCAGGTTCAGGATATCAGTTCCATGCTGGTGACCGAGATCGCGGCTCCCAACTGGGGAGATCACTGCATAGATGTGTGCGCAGCGCCGGGGGGCAAAAGCCTTCATCTGGCGGATAAGCTTTGCGGCAGCGGTTTTGTGGAGTCCAGGGATGTGTCAGAGTTTAAGGTAAAGCTGATGCAGGAAAATATTGAGCGTACCGGAGTGATCAATATTCAGGCAAAAGTGATGGACGCTACGGTGTATGACCCGGATTCGTTCCAGAAGGCAGATATTGTGCTGGCGGATGTTCCCTGCTCCGGTCTTGGGGTTATTGGCAAAAAGCAGGATATCAAGTACAAAATGACAGAGGCGAAACAGATGGAGCTGGTGCGCCTGCAGCAGAAGATCCTTCATGTGGTGCAGAATTATGTGAAACCCGGCGGGGTATTGATCTACAGCACCTGTACCATTGGAATGGATGAGAATCAGATGAATGTAAAATGGTTTCTGGAACATTATCCGTTCCAGCTGGAGAGCATAGACTCCTACATTTGTCCGGAGCTTCGGGGAAAGACCACAAAGGGCGGTTACATACAATTACTGCCGGGTATCCATGAATCCGATGGATTTTTTATAGCCCGGCTGAAACGTCTGGAGCATGAAATATGAAGAAAACAGATTTGAAATCAATGAACATGGAGGAGCTTTCCCAGTATGTGGCCAGTCTTGGGGAGAAGCCCTTCCGGGCCAAACAGCTGTATCAGTGGATGCATGTGAAGCTGGTGGAAAATTTTGACGAGATGACCAATTTATCCGCAGCTTTTCGGGAGCGGCTGAAAAAGGAGGCTTCTCTGATTGTCTTAAAGCCTGTGGATGTGAGAACCTCTCAGACGGACGGTACCAGAAAGTATTTGTTTGAACTGGAGGACGGCAATGTGATCGAGAGTGTTCTGATGCGCTACAAGCATGGAAATTCTGTTTGTATTTCCTCACAGGTAGGCTGCCGCATGGGCTGCCGCTTCTGCGCTTCCACCATCGGAGGACTCACAAGAAATCTGGCGCCCTCGGAAATGCTGGATCAGATCTACCGCATCCAGAGACTTCTTGGAGAGCGGGTTCATAATGTGGTGGTGATGGGCACCGGGGAGCCTTTGGATAATTTTGACAATTTTCTCCGTTTTGTCCGTCTTATAAGCGATGAAAACGGGCTGAATATCAGCCAGAGAAATATTACGGTCAGCACCTGCGGAATCGTACCCAATATCCGCAGACTGGCGGAAGAGGGGCTGCAGATCACTCTGGCCCTGTCCCTTCACGGCTCCAGTCAGGAGAAGCGCCGGCGGCTGATGCCTATTGCCGATCAATATGAGCTTTCCCAGGTGCTGGATGCCTGCCGCTATTACTTTGAAAAGACAGGCCGCAGGCTGACCTTTGAGTATAGCCTGGTAGGAGGAGTCAATGATCAGGAGGAAGATGCCCGGGAATTAAGCCGGCTTGCAGCCGGGCTGAACTGCCATATCAACCTGATACCTGTAAATCCGGTGAAGGAGCGTTCTTTTGTGCAGCCGGACCGGAGGGTGACTCTGGCCTTTCAAAATAAACTTGAAAAAAACGGAATAAATGTTACTATTAGAAGAGAAATGGGCCGGGATATTGACGGCGCCTGCGGCCAGCTGCGCCGCAGCTATATACAGAAAAATGAGGAAACATAACGCTGGCGTTGGAGGAAAGGAAGAGCTATGAGATCGTATTGTGTCACAGACATTGGCGTAAAACGGAATATGAATCAGGATTTTGTATATGCCTCCGAACAGCCGGTGGGGAATCTGCCCAACCTGTTTATTGTGGCGGACGGAATGGGAGGCCACAATGCAGGAGACCTGGCGTCTAGAAGTACAGTGGAGACCATGGTGGATTACATAGAGAGCGCAGGAGAAAAAAGCCCCATTCCCCTTTTGGAGGCCGCGATTTTGGCAGCCAACCGGAAGGTGATGGAGAAATCCCAGTCAGATAAGAGCCTGGAGGGGATGGGAACTACTGTGGTGGCAGCCACTGTGGTGGAGGACTGTCTCTATGTGGCAAATGTGGGGGACAGCCGTCTCTATGTGCTGGATGATCAGATCCAGCAGATTACCAGGGATCATTCTCTGGTGGAGGAGATGGTGAGAGCCGGACAGATTGGACGGGAGGAGGCCAGAAACCATCCGGAAAAGAATATCATCACCCGGGCGGTAGGCATGAAAAATAAATTGAGGATCGATTTCTTTGACGTGGCATTGTATGCTGGGGATAAGTTTCTGCTGTGTACGGACGGACTGACCAACATGGTGGAAGATGAGGATATCCTGGAACTGGTACAGAAGGAGACTTCGCTGGAAGCAGCCGCACACAGGCTGGTGGCTATGGCCAACCGAAACGGCGGAAAGGACAATATTTCAGTGGTTCTGGTGGAACCTATGGCAAGCGGGGTATAATGTATGTTAAAAGCAGGATCATTTATTCAAAACCGGTATGAGATCATAAGCCGCATCGGTTCAGGCGGGATGGCGGATGTGTACAGAGCCAAGGACCATAAGCTGAACCGCTTTGTGGCAGTGAAGGTATTAAAACAGGAATTTAAGGATGACAGTGAGTTTATCTCCAAGTTTCGGGTGGAAGCCCAGGCGGCAGGGGGATTGGCCCACGCCAACATTGTGAATGTGTATGATGTGGGAGAGGAGAACGGCATCAACTTTATTGTGATGGAGCTGGTGGAGGGTATTACCCTGAAAGCATACATTGCAAAGAAAGGAAAGCTTTCTGTTCGGGAGGCCACCAGCATTATGCTCCAGGTGGCGGCCGGGCTGGAGGCGGCTCACAATAATGGAATCATCCACAGGGATGTAAAGCCTCAGAATATTATTATTTCTGTGGATGGAAAAGCCAAGGTGGCGGATTTTGGTATTGCCAGAGCGGCTTCCTCCAACACGATCAATTCCAGCGCCATGGGCTCGGTGCATTACAGCTCTCCGGAGCAGACCAGAGGCGGTTACAGCGATGCAAAGAGCGATATCTATTCTCTTGGCATTACCATGTATGAGATGCTCACCGGGCGGGTGCCCTTTGATGGGGACAGCACAGTGGCAGTGGCTTTAAAGCACCTTCAGGAGGAGATTCAGTCTCCCAGAAAACTGGAGCCGGAGATACCTTTCAGCACAGAGCAGATCATTTTAAAATGCACCCAGAAGAGTCCAGACAGACGATACGCCAACATGACGGAGCTGATTCGGGATTTGAAGGAATCTTTAGTAAATCCGGAAGGGAATTTTGTCACAATTCCCAAGCTCAATCCCAATGCTCACACCATCCTTCTGTCAAAGGAGGAGATGGATCAGATCAAAAGCAGCGCAATGCCCATGTACGATGAAAACCTGAATACCGGGGCAGTGCGGCAATTTTCTGATACCGGAAATGTGACAGGCGAGAAGCTAAGACAGCCTTACGGTGGAAATTATTATCAGAACAGCGGTTACCAGGGGGTGGCCTACAATCGGGAGACCAATTATCCCGGAGGTTCCTATGCGGGAATGTACCAGGACGGAGGCGTCTACTCCGCGCTGGAGGAGCTGGAGGAGCAGCAGAATCAGTTTGATGAGGAGATGGAGGAGTTCCGACGCAAGAAGCGAAGAAATTTTTCCGGAAATGCCAGAAGAGACCGGGAGGACGCGGGAAATCCGGGAGGAGAGCGGCTGATCACTGTGATCAGCATCGTCCTGGCGGTGGCGGTAGGATGCGTACTGCTGGCCATGCTGGGCCGGGCTTTGGGAATCTTTCATTTTGGTTCCAGTGAAAATCAGGGAGGCGCCCAGAACAGTCCGCAGACGGTTGTGACGGAGACAGAAGCAGTGGACAACCGTTCGGTGCAGGTGCCGAACCTGGAGGGCAAAACGGAAGCGGAAGCGCAGAGCATGCTGCGGGAACTGAATCTGGGATATAAATATCAGGGAGAAGCTCCCTCCACGCAGTATGCCAAGGGGCTGGTGATCAGCCAAACCGTAGAGGCAGACACTATGGTGGAAAAAAATACTACGGTAGGATATACCTTAAGTTCCGGCTCGCAGGAGCCTCTGACCGTTCCGGGACTTTCCGGAGTTTCCCGGGAGGAGGCGGAAAAAACGCTTACCGGCATGGGGCTGATGGTTTCTGTGGATAACAGCCGCTACAGTGATACGGTAGCGGAGGGAATGGTGATCACCACCAACCCGGGAGCAGGTTCTAATGTGAATTTGGGAGATACAGTGACCCTCTATATCAGTCAGGGAGCAGAAGGGTCTACGGTGGTAGTGCCCAAGGTGGTGGGCCATTATGTGGAGGATGCCAGAACCGCCCTTGGAAATCTTGGGCTGTTTGTGTATTATACAGAGGTAGTGGATCCGTCTGTGGAAAAAGGACTGGTGATTGCGCAGGATATTCCGGAAGGAACCAGCGTTAAGACAGGAACCAACGTAACGATTACCGTGAGTGCAGGATCCGGAGAGGGAGAGGCCACTGTGGGTACGGGCACAGGCAAGTGGATGTGCAGCGCTCTTTTGGTAGCGCCCCAGGACACCGGGGAAGTGTATGAAGAGGAGCTGGTGCGGATCGTGGTGGTTCAAAATGAAGGACTGGAAAACGAGACGAAGAATACTGTGTTTGAGGGAATTATTACCTTTCCTTACAGTTTGAATGTGGAGGGAGCCGCAGGGGTGAGTACAGGCACTGCCTACGTCTATGTGTTGGATGCCCAGACCTGGGAGATTGAGACTACGATTAAATATCCGATTGAATTTGAATCGGTAAGCTGAACAGACAACGGAAGCAATGGAAATGGCAGGAGTCGGAGAACAGAAGAAGCAGAAGGACGGCAGAAGCCGGAGAATGGCAGGAACCAGAGTAGGAGCGGGGATGCAGGGAAAGATCATTAAGGGAATCGGCGGTTTTTATTATGTGCATGTAGAAGGTGCCGGAGTGTATGAGTGCAGGGCTAAGGGCATTTTTCGAAAAGACAAGAAGAAGCCCCTGGTAGGTGATAATGTGGAGATTACAGTTTTAGATCAGGAAAAGATGGTGGGAAATGTGGAACTGCTTCTCCCCAGGAAAAATGAACTGATCCGGCCCGCAGCGGCCAATGTGGATCAGGCGTTGGTGGTATTTGCCGCCGCCAGTCCCAAGCCCAACTTAAATCTTCTGGATCGTTTTCTCATCTCCATGGAGCAGCAGCAGATTCCGGTAGCCATCTGTTTCAACAAGTCCGATCTGGTATCGGAACAGGAAATGCAGGAGTTTGGCCAAGTGTACGAAAACTGCGGATGTCAGGTGTTTTTTATCAGCGTGTCCTGCAGGGAAGGGCTGGATGAGATTGAGAAGCTGATTACCGGAAAGACTACAGTGGTGGCGGGGCCTTCCGGAGTTGGGAAATCCTCTCTCACCAATTACCTTCAGCCCAAGGCCGGGATGGAGGTGGGAGAGGTGAGCAGAAAGATCGACCGGGGGCGTCATACCACCAGACATACAGAGCTTATCTGGGTGAAAGAACACACCTATTTTTTGGATACTCCTGGATTTAGTTCCTTGTATCTGCAGAATTTAAAGCCGGAGGAGCTGCCAGCCTACTTTCCGGAATTTACAGCCTTTGAGGGGGAGTGTCGCTTTCAGGGCTGTATGCATATTTCGGAGCCGGACTGCGGCGTGAAGCAGGCGCTGGCAGAGGGAAAGATCCCGGCTTGCCGTTATGAGAATTATTTACTTTTGGAAGAAGAATTAAAGCACCAAAGGAGGTATTAGAACTATGAATATATTATCCCCATCTATTTTATCAGCAGATTTTGCCTGCCTGGGAGAGCAGATCGCAAAAGTTGAGCAGGCGGGGGCTCAGTATATCCACATTGATGTGATGGATGGTTTTTTTGTGCCCAGCATTACTTTTGGGATGCCGGTAATTCAGTCTATCCGCAAAGTGACGGAGAAGGTGTTTGATGTCCATCTGATGGTGGAGCAGCCGGAGCGGTATATCGATGAGTTTGTCCGCTGCGGAGCTGACATTATTACGATTCACGCAGAGGCCTGTACCCATTTGGACAGTACGCTGTCCTATATCCGCAGCAAGGGCGTAAAGGCCGGACTGGCTTTGTGCCCCTCTACTCCCTTAACGGTTCTGGATTACCTGTGGAATAAGCTGGATATGGTGCTTTTAATGACCGTGAATCCCGGATTTGGAGGACAGAAATACATTCCGGAGATGACAGAGAAGGTGGCCGCCCTGCGGAAAATAATGGATGAGCGGGGACTGAATATGGATCTTGAGGTGGACGGGGGTATCAATGAGGACACCATCCGCTCGGTTTTGGAAGCAGGTGCGAATGTGCTGGTGGCCGGTTCTGCGGTATTTAAAGGAAATATTGAAGAAAACGTGGAAAAATATCTGAAGATTATGCGGGAGTACGAATGAAAACAGCAGTGATTGTCAGCGGGGGTAAGATCGAGGAAGATTTTGCCCTTCGTTTTTTGGAAAAAGAGAAGTTTGACTATTTGATCGCAGCAGACAGGGGGCTGAAGTTTCTGCAGGAGCAGGGTCTGGTGCCTACCCATATTGTGGGAGATTTTGATTCCTCTGGAAAGGAGCTTCTGGAACTCTACCGGGACAATCCACAGGTAGAGATTCGCACCTTCCAGCCAGAGAAGGACTGGACGGACACAGAGATTGCTCTGGAGCAGGCGGCAGCCCTGGGCTGTACCCGGGTAAATATTCTGGGAGCCACAGGGGGCAGCCGGGTGGATCACCTGATTGGAAACCTTCAGCTGTTGTCCCTGGCTCTGGAGCGGGGCGTGGACTGCTATCTTCTGGATTCGAAAAACAAGATCTATCTTCGGGATCAGGAATTTACGGTGGACAAAAGGAGCCAATGGGGTACCTATGTATCTCTATTTGCCCTGGGAGGCGATGTGGAGGGACTGACTCTTCACGGTATGAAATACCCCCTCCATGAGTACACCCTAGGTTCCGTGGGAACCAGGGCTGTGAGCAATGAGATACAGGAGGAGATGGGACACATTACTTTTCGCAGCGGCCGGCTGCTGGTGGTGGAGGCAAGGGATTAGAGACAGGTAACTTGCTGAGGCAGGTTGCCTTTTAGTTAAATGCTGCAATAGAAAGGAAATCTGGCAGAAACTGAATATTCACAAAGATATAATGGTATGGTACAATATAAATTGCTGTATTAGGGCTTCTTGAGAAAAGAGCCGGAATATGGGAAAAGATTTAAAAAGCAAAGAATTTGGTCTGATTACTGGATTAGGATAAAAAAGAAAACAGCTACCATGCTGAAAAAGCAAAAGGATAAGCATCAAAGGATTTATAGGAGGAAATATAGAAAATGAAACTAGGTATTGTAGGACTGCCCAATGTGGGCAAAAGTACACTGTTTAACTCGCTGACGAAGGCTGGCGCAGAGTCTGCCAATTATCCCTTCTGTACCATCGACCCCAACGTGGGGGTGGTGGCTGTGCCGGATCAGAGGCTGAAACTGCTGGCTGATCTGTACCACTCTGCAAAGGTGACTCCGGCAGTGATCGAATTTGTGGACATTGCAGGATTGGTGAAGGGAGCCTCCAAGGGGGAGGGCCTTGGGAACCAGTTCCTGGCCAATATCCGGGAGGTGGATGCCATTGTCCATGTGGTGCGCTGTTTTGAGGACACCAATGTGATCCATGTGGACGGCAGTGTGGATCCGGTGCGGGATATTGAGACCATTAACCTGGAGCTGATTTTTTCCGATCTGGAGATCCTGGAGAGAAGAATCGCTAAAACTTCCAGGGGAGCCAGAAATGACAAGGCGCTGGCAAAGGAACTGGAACTGCTTAACAGCCTGAAGGCCTATCTGGAGGACGGCAAGCTGGCCATTACCTATCAGACAGAGGATGAGGAGGAGCAGGCGCTTCTGGATTCTTTTAACCTGCTTACCGCAAAGCCGGTGATCTTTGCAGCCAATGTGTGCGAGGATGACCTGGCGGATGACGGAGCTTCCAATTCTTACGTTCAGGCAGTGAGAGAGTATGCCAAGGAGACTGGAAGCGGTGTGTTTGTGATTTGTGCCAAAATCGAGGAAGAGATCTCAGAGCTGGAGGAAGATGAGAAAGCCATGTTCCTGGAGGATTTGGGACTGAAGGAGTCCGGTTTGGAAAAACTGATCGCAGCCAGCTACGATCTTCTGGGACTGATGAGCTTCCTCACAGCAGGTGAGACGGAGACCAGAGCATGGACCATCCGCAAGGGCACCAAGGCGCCTCAGGCGGCAGGTAAGATTCATTCTGACTTCGAGAGAGGATTTATCCGGGCGGAGGTAGTCAACTATCAGAACCTGTTAGACTGCGGCTCCTTATCAGCAGCCAGAGAAAAAGGTCTGGTAGGGCTGGAAGGAAAGGATTATGTAGTCCAGGACGGCGATGTGATCCTGTTCCGTTTCAATGTGTAACTTTAGTTCCGGACAGCAGGAAAACGGGGTTCAGTTTTTAGTATGGAAGGAGCGCTATGACAACAGACAGCATTCTGTTTCCCAACCTGGGGATCGCTTTGCCTCATGTGGGCAAGACGGTCTCCATCTTTGGATTTGAGATCGCATATTATGGGATTGTAATTGCACTGGCCATGATGGCAGGGCTTTTTCTTGCCATGTGGGCAGCCAAAAAGACGAAGCAGGATCCAGATGACTATTTCAACCTGGCTATGATCGCCATTGTGGTATCGCTGATCTGCGCCAGATTGTACTATGTGGTCTTTTCCTGGGATTATTACAAGGACCATCTCCTGGAAATTTTGAATTTCCGGGGAGGCGGGCTGGCCATCTACGGCGGTGTGATCGGCGGCGTGGCTACCTGCATTGTGTATGGGAAAATGAAAAAAATGAATTACGCGAAACTGATGGATACCGCCTGCCTTGGACTGATACTGGGGCAGATTATCGGGCGGTGGGGGAATTTCTTTAACCGGGAGGCCTTTGGGGGATACACCGATGGACTGCTGGCTATGCAGCTTCCCCTGGATGCAGTCAGGGCCAGTGAGGTGACTCAGGAGATGATGGCCCATGTCCAGGAGATTGACGGGGTAAAATTCATTCAGGTACATCCCACCTTTCTCTATGAGTCCCTTTGGAATTTGGCAGTGCTGGCAGTGCTGCTGGTGATCACGGTGAAGGGGCTGAAAAAGTTTCAGGGGGAAGTGGTGTTGTTTTATCTGCTGCTTTACGGGCTGGGACGGATGTGGATTGAGGGGCTGCGGACGGATCAGCTTTTGCTGCCTGTGACTGGGCTTCCGGTTTCCCAGGTGCTCTCAGGCGTGCTGGCGGCCGGTTCCCTGGCAGCGATTCTGGTGCTGCGGCGCAGACAGGGCCAGCGCCTTTCCGTTGAGAAAAGAAGCAATAGGAAGAAACACTGATCCAGAAGAGAGAGCAAAAAGATAGAAGTACAAAGGCGCTGTTTATCGGATTGACCGGGAACAGTAACCAGCAAAACAGCAGACTATCAGAAAGTAAAAGAAGCAGGACAACAGGGCCTTAGCAAGATGCAAAGGCAGGGGAGAAAACACCGAATAAGGGGAAGATTTACAAAAGGAGAGACTATGGCAGGAACAGATATCGGAATTGATTTGGGAACATCCAGCATCCTGGTGTATGTACGGGGAAAGGGCGTTGTGTTAAAGGAGCCTTCGGTGGTGGCTTATGACCGGGACAGCGACAAGATTAAGGCCATTGGCGAGGAGGCACGGCTGATGTTGAGCCGCACTCCGGGAAATATTGTGGCAGTGAGACCCATGAAAAACGGGATTATTTCGGATTACATGGTGACAGAGCAGATGCTCCGCTATTTTATCCAGAAAGCAGTGGGACGGCTGTCTTTTCGGAAACCCAGAGTGAGCATCTGTGTGCCCAGCAGCGTTACAGAGGTGGAGCGCAAGGCAGTGGAAGACGCCACTTACCAGGCGGGAGCCAGAGAGGTACATATGGTGGAGGAACCTATTGCAGCAGCCATTGGTTCCGGCATTGACATTTCCAGACCCAGCGGAAATATGATCGTGGATATCGGCGGTGGAACCTGCAGCGTGGCGGTTCTGTCTATCAATGGCATTGTGGTGACTCATTCCATCAAAATCGGAGGAGATGATTTTGACGCAGCCATTGTAAAATACGTGAAGGATCACTATGGGCTGATGATCAGCGAACAGGCTGCGGAGGAGATCAAGATCACCATCGGCACGGTGTTTGAACGGCCGGAGCAGACGGTGATGGAGGTGAGCGGCCGGGATCTGGTAACCGGGCTGCCGAAAAATGTAAAGATCACCTCTGAGGACACCAGGGAGGCTTTGAAAGATACTGTGGGACAGATTGTGGATGCAGTCCACAATGTATTGGAGCGCACTCCCCCGGAGCTGGCTGCGGACGTATCGGACCGGGGAATTATCCTGGTGGGCGGAGGCGCGCTGCTGGGCGGCCTGGAGGAATTGATCGAGGCCAAGACCGGAGTGAATACCATGACAGCGGAAGATCCCATGACAGCAGTGGCAGTGGGAACGGGGCGCTTTGTGGAGCTGACTGCCCCGGGCAAGAGAACAGAAGAGGAATAGACAAGAATCTATGGAACAGATAGAAGGATATGTGGAGCACATTGTGTATCAGAACAGCGACAATGGCTACACGGTGATGAATGTAGTGTCCGGAGATGAGGAGATCACCTGCGTGGGAATGCTGCCGATGATCAGCGAGGGAGAACTGATTACTGCCAGCGGCCATTATACGGAGCATGCTGCATACGGAGAGCAGTTTCAGATTGAATCTTATGAGGTAAAATCTCCGGAGAGCATGGAGGCAGTGGAGCGGTACTTGGGTTCCGGTGCCATTAAGGGTGTTGGAAGCGCTTTGGCGGCCAGGATTGTCCGCAGGTTTCGGGAGGATACTTTCCGGATTATTGAGATGGAGCCGGAACGGCTGGCTGAGATTAAGGGAATCAGCGAGCGGAAGGCCAGAGAGATTGCAGAGCAGGTGGAAGAGAAGAAGGGGATGCGGGAAGCCATGATTTTTCTGCAGCAGTATGGCATCACCATGGCCCTGTCTCTGAAGATCTATCAGAAATATGGTTCGGATATTTACCGGGTGATCCGGGAAAATCCCTACCAGATGGCTGATGATATTACCGGCGTCGGTTTTCGGATTGCAGACGAGATTGCCCGCAGAGCTGGGATCCATACGGATTCGGATTTTCGCATTAAGAGCGGTATTTTTTATACGCTTCAGCAATCCACCGGTGAGGGGCATGTGTACCTGCCTAAGGAGGAGCTGGCGCGGCGAACGGCAGAACTTCTGGGGGTTCAGGTGGAACAGATGGATCAGCATCTGTCGGATCTGGCCATTGACCGGAAAGTAGTGATTCGGGAAGAGGAGGACGAGGTGAGAGTTTACGCCGCGTCCTATTACTATATAGAGATGAATACAGCCAGGATGCTTCATGACCTGAATATTACCGGAGAGATCAATCAGGAGAAAATTCTGGAGAAGATCAGAAAGATCGAGGAGAGAAGCAGGACCGTGCTGGATGAGAAGCAGAGGGAGGCCATTATCCAGGCAGTGCGCTGCGGTTTGGTGGTGATCACGGGAGGCCCGGGTACAGGAAAGACTACCACCATCAATACGATGATCTCCTACTTTGAAGAGGAAGGGCTGGAGATCGCCCTGGCAGCGCCTACAGGCCGGGCTGCCAAGCGGATGACAGAGGCCACGGGATATGAGGCCAAGACGATACACCGCCTGCTGGAAGTGGCCGGAGGCCCGGACAGCTCCAGCAGTTTTGGGCGGAATATGGAAAATCCGCTGGATGCAGATGTGATCATTGTAGACGAGATGTCTATGGTGGATATCCATCTGATGTATGCGCTGTTAAATGCCATCACAGTGGGCACCCGGCTGGTGATGGTGGGAGATGTGAATCAGCTTCCCTCCGTGGGACCGGGATGTGTGCTGAAGGATATCATTGAATCCGGCCAGTGCCAGGTGGTGCGTCTGACCAGGATCTTCCGGCAGGCCAGTGAGAGCGATATTGTAGTGAATGCCCATAAGATTAACAGGGGAGAACACATGGAGCTGGACAACAAAAGCAGGGACTTTTTCTTTTTGAAACGTCAGGATGCCAATGTGATTATCAGCATCGCCATCCAACTGGTAAAGGAAAAGATGCCAAGATACGTTCACGCCAGCCAGAATGAGATTCAGGTGCTTACGCCTACCAGAAAAGGACTTTTGGGCGTAGAGCGGCTCAACCGGATCCTGCAGGAATACTTAAATCCCAGAGATGGAAAGAAAAAGGAGTATGTCAGAGGAGATACCCTGTTCCGGGAAGGGGACAAGGTGATGCAGATCAAGAATAATTATCAGCTGGAGTGGGAAGTCCGGGGAAAATACGGAATGCCCATTGACAAGGGAACCGGAGTATTCAATGGGGACATGGGCGTGATCCGGGAGATCAATGAATATGCGGAGCGTCTGACAGTGGAATTTGATGACCACCGGTTTATCGAATATCCTTTTTCCGGATTGGAGGAGTTGGAGCTGTCCTACGCAGTGACCATCCATAAATCACAGGGAAGCGAATATCCAGCGGTGGTGATTCCGCTGCTTGGAGGTCCAAGAATGCTGATGAACCGAAATCTGCTTTACACCGCAGTGACCAGAGCCAAAAGTTGCGTGACGCTGGTGGGAGATCCCAGGGTGTACGATCAGATGATTGACAATACCATGGAGCAGAAACGCTACAGCAGCCTGGCTCTTCGGATGCGGCAGCTGGGAGAGCTGTAGAATCGGGAGAGGAATGTTGCAAAACCGCGGCTTTTTGGGGAGAGAGCGTGGTAGGAAATGAAACTAGAAAGAAATAATCCGGTCAGATTCTTTTTTGAGATGCTTCTGGATCTTTTGTATCCAAGGCGCTGCCCTCTTTGCGAGGAGATCCTCCTGCCAAAGGAAGGGCTGGTGTGCGGGAAGTGCAGAAAAAAACTGCCCTACATCCGGGAGCCGCTGTGCAAAAAATGCGGTAAGAAGATAAGAAGTCGGGAGCAGGAATACTGTAGGGGCTGCGAAAGAGGAAACCATCTTTTCTGTGAGGGCCGGGCGGTGTTTGTGTATGAAAAATCTCTGCGGCAAAGCATCGGCCGGATGAAATTTCAAAATCGCCGGGAGTATGTGGATTTTTATGCCGGAGAGATGGCTGCTGTTTACAGAAGATCGTTAAGCAGATGGGGAATCCGGACAATTCTGCCGGTTCCTATGTATGCAAAAAAAGCCAGACGCAGAGGATATGACCAGAGCGTTCTGCTGGCTGGAAAGTTTGGTGAGCTTACCAGAATCAGAGTAGAGAGTCGATGCCTTGTGAGAAAACGGGAAACCCTGCCTCAGAAGGAGCTGGATGCAGGGGAACGGAAAAAGAATCTGCGAGGGGCTTTTTACGTAAAGAATCCGGAGCTTGTGAAGGAACCAGTGCTTTTGGTGGATGATATCTATACAACGGGAGCCACGATGGACGCAGCTTGCCAGGCTTTGCAGAAACAGGGAATTTCTAAGATTTATTTTCTGGCGCTGGCAGCGGGAAATGGGGATTAACAGGTAGGCACAAAAGAAAAAATGTGTTATAATGGCCATAATATGCAGAGAAAAATCCGGCGTACTCCCCGGAAACTGCATGAGAAAAGAGGAAAGGGCGGTTGCTATGAAGCCTGACAAACAGCGTATCCGGATTATGACCCGCCTGGCTATACGGGAACAGGAAAACAAATCAGGGCTGAGGATGATGCGGGAAAGCTTCCGAAGCGATTACAGAGGAATCCCCATGGTGAAGAACAGCTTGCGAATGACCTTGGTATTTTTGCTGATTTTGGGTCTTTGGGCAGCGAGCCACATGGAATTTTTGCTGAATGTGGTATCAGAGCTACGGATGAGATATTTGCTGGGGCTGCTGGGAATTCTTTATGGAAGCCTGATTCTGGTGACCTGCCTGATTTCCTTTTTGCTGGCTAATCAAAGATATCAGCGTGATCGACGTGACTGGGAGGAGTACTGTCAGCTTCTGGAGCTGTTAGAGCAGGGGGAAGAGTGGACAGAATATGAGGAATAGAGGGGGAAAATAGAGTGCGAAAAGCCAAGTATGCACTGATACGCTTTTATTCAGAATTTGATACTTACTTGAAAGCAGTTTTAAAGTTTGTGCTGGCTTTTTCACTATTTTCCAGCATTTGTGCATTGCCGGGGGAGGCGGGGATTTTTGAGCTGCTGACGATCCGGCTGATGTTTTCTGCTTTTTGTGCCATTCTGCCTGCTAACGGGCTGGTTTTGATAGCGGCAATTTTTGTGGAAGCCAAGTTCTGGGGGGGATCGTTGGTCAGCGGCCTGGCTGGGGGTGTAGTCCTTTTTGTATTTTTGCTTTTCTATTTTTCTTTTATTCCTGAGCAGGGATATATTGTGGCGGTGACAGCGCTGTTTTTGGGGCTGAAGGTTCCGCTGGCGGTTCCGGTGGTGTGCGGACTTTTATGCGGTTCTGGGACGCTGGCCGGGATCATTTTCGGAACAGCCGCCTATTACGGAACCGTAAGCCTTGGACTTTGGGAACCAGGAAGCCAGGTTTTGGGTACAGAACTGGCAGATGAGTTTTTAACCTTGATTATGAGCTTTTGGAAAAATCAGGAAGCAGCGTTTATGCTGGTGATTCTGACGGCTGTTTTTCTGGTGGTATATCTGATACGGCGGCTGCCGGTGCGGTATAGCTGGAGTCTGGCAATACTTTCTGGAACCGTATCATACGGTTTGCTTCGGGGCATGGAGGCTTTGTTCTTAAAAGGTTCTGTCTCACTGGTGCTTTTTTTACTGGATCTGCTGGCAGGAGCGGCGGCAGGGCTGGCGGTGCAGTTTTTTGCCTTTGATCTGGATTATGAGAAAGTACAGCATTTGCAGTTTGAGGATGATGATTATTATTACTATGTAAAAGCGATTCCCAAAATGGAAGCGGTTATGCAGAAAAAAGGAGACGAGGGATCATGAACAGAGTATATTTATGGCTAAGCGATCGTTTATCCTGGCTTAGGTTTCCTACGGCCTCTTTTTCTATCAGCGACGTTTTTGAGATTTTGATTTTGGCATTTCTGGTATATGAACTGCTGCTGTGGATCAAAAATACCAGAGCCTGGACCCTGTTGAAGGGAATTCTTACCATTGTGGTCTTTGTTTCCCTGGTGTACATTCTGGAGATGGATACCCTGATTTACATTGTAAATAAAGGAATTACATTGGCGATCATTGCAGCTCTGGTTGTGTTCCAGCCGGAAATTCGGAAGGTTCTGGAACAGTTGGGGGAAAAGCGTTTTATCTCTAATCTGCTTCCCCTGGACAGCGTGCGGACCGTGCAGGAACTGTTCAGCGATAAGACCGTCAATGAGCTGGTAAAAGCTACTGCTGAGATGGCAAAGGCCAAGACAGGAGCTCTGATTGTGATTGAGAAGAGAGAGACCCTGGAGGAATACGAGCGTACCGGGATTCGGGTAGACGCTCTGGTTAGCAGCCAGCTTTTGATCAATATTTTCGAACACAATACGCCGCTTCACGACGGCGCAGTAGTTGTGAGGGGAGACAGGATCACTGCAGCCACCTGTTATCTTCCTCTTTCTGACAATATGAGCCTGAGCAAGGAACTTGGCACCAGACATCGGGCAGGCGTAGGTATCAGTGAAGTGACGGATTCTTTTACCATTATTGTCTCAGAGGAAACCGGCTATATTTCCACTGCTTATAAAGGGCAGCTTACCAGAAATATTACAGGAGATGAATTAAAAGAGAGGCTGACTGTTCTTCAGAATAAGTCAATTATTTCCAGAAAGTTTAAATTGTGGAAAGGACGGGCGAAAAATGAAGAATAAGATCATAGAAAAATTGGCAGGCAATGTGCTTTTAAAATTCACAGCGCTCCTGATTGCCTTTTTCATCTGGCTTCTGGTGACCAATACGGAGAATCCGGTGAGTACAGAATTGTACACGAATGTGCCTATCACCATTGTGAATCAGGACAGCATCGCAGATATCGGAAAAGTAGTGGAGGCGGAAGGCAGCGGAATGGTGACGGTCCGGGTGACAGAACGCCGCTCCATTCGAGATCGGCTGAAAAATTCAGACTTCTATGTGGAGGCAGACATGGAGAACATCAATGAGATGAATAGTGTGCCTCTCACGGTAATTTGCAGTAATCCGGCGGTGAGCTGGGATGAGATTCAGATCTGGCCGTCTTCTCTGAAGGTGACGCTGGAGGATAAGGTAGAGCAGCAGTTTGCCATCACAGTCTCCACGGTGGGAGAAAGCAGCGGATATGAGGTGGGAGCCACGGAGATCGCACAGGGCAAGAATATTTATCTGGCAGGCCCAAGATCCATTATGCAGATCATTGACAAGGTGGTGGCACAGGTACCGGCATCCGGCCTGAAAAACGATGTAACCAAGACCGTGGCCTTGAAGGTATATGATAAAAACGGTTCTGAGCTAAATGAAAATCAGCTCAACTCTCTGGAATTTAAGGATAGCAGCGGCGCAGTGATTACCAACCGGGAGGTGCAGGTAAGCCTGAAAATGTGGCGAATTGCCAATGATGTTAAGATGCAGGTGGAGACCACGGGAACGCCGGCTTTCGGTTATCGGGTAAGCGCCATCAACACCATACCGGCTACCATCAGCCTGGCAGGCACAGAAAAGGCCTTGGAAGCTTTGGGAAACGTACTGGATCTTTCGGAGGCTATTTCGGTAGCCGGGGTGAAGGAAAGCTTTTCACAGGAGATTGATTTGACAGCTACCGTGGCGCTTTTGCCGGAGCTGAAGCTTCTGAATGGAGCAGACCCTATTGTGACCGTGGAGATTCAGGTGGAAAAGAATGGAGATACCAGCGTCAGTGTTCCTATCGGGGAAGTGGAATTTTTAAATCAGCCCAGAAATATGAGCCTGGTATTTACTCCGGCGGAGAAGCTGACGATTCCGGTTCATGCACTTTCTGAGGATGCCAGAGAGCTGGTTTCCGGTGATCTGAAGGTGCGGGTGGATCTATCGCCCTGCAGTGAGGAAGGAACCCATGAACTGTTAGCAGAGGTGGAGCTGCCGGAAGGATATGAGCTGGCTTCGGAGGTGACTCTTACAGTAGCCTCAGCCAAACAGACGACTTCATCGGAAACCATAAGCGCGGGGTGATTGGATGGTAAAAAGAAAGATACAGATATGCAATCAAAGTGGCCTCCACCTAAGACCAGCAGGACAGTTATGTCAGAAGGCTATGGAATATGCCTGTCTGATCACCATGGAGATAGGAAATAAAACCTATAACTTAAAGAGCGTACTCAGCGTCTTGAGCGCTCAGGTGAACGCGCCAAAAGAGATTGTGCTGGTGTGTGATGGAGAACGGGAAGAAGAGGCATTGGAAGAGCTGGCCGGGTTTTTGTCAGAGAATCTGGATGAAAAGCTGAAAAAAGAATAGAGAGACAGCAGAGGTTCGGTCTGTCTGGCAGAGGTTGCCGCAATGTACTGTGGAAAACAGGAATTGCGGCAACCTTTTTAGTTTCATAGGAAACTCCTTCCTATGAAACTAAAATGCTCCGCAGGATCACATTACAGAGGAGCAGAAGAATGATGCTAAAAGGACGAGAGGAAGTTTTTTCAGAGAAATAAGGGAGAAACATCCCCCCCGGGAGCTTCGCAGCAGATGAGATTTGTGATAGTTTATACTATAACGGCTGGGAGCAAAGCAGCAGAAAATAGTTTGATATCTGGTACTCCGGCAAATGGTAAGAGCTTGAGACGCTATCTTTAGCTGGAACCTGCATATTTTATTTTGTATTCCCACAGATGATAAGAGATGGCATCCTTTCGGGAACGGCGGGCGTACAGGAAGGGAAATTGTTTGGGAGGGACGCATGGAGAATTTGAACAATCAGACAGGGGAACAGTTACATACGCATGAACATCTCCATGATCCTCAGGAGAAAAAAAGGCAGTTAAATAGACTTTCCCGTATCATCGGCCACTTAAATTATGTAAAACGGATGATTGAAAATGATGAAGACTGTTCCGATGTCCTGATGCAGATAGCAGCCACAAAATCTGCATTGAATGGTTTGGGAAAGCAAATCATCAATGAACATCTGACCCATTGTATCATTCATGCTATTGAAGCGGGGGATACAGAGGCGATTGATGAGTTTCAAAAGGTGATACAAAAATATTTTTGAAAAAGAGGAAAAAATTATGCTTACAAAGGATTTTAACCCATGGAAGAACGTAGATAATTTTAATCCGAAAGAGTTTGAAGGACAGAGCAGTGAGCTTTTACAGTGGCCCATTAAGTTGTGGAAAGCGCCCATTGTTTCGCCTTACTATCATCAAGGTCATCTTCTGATTGCAGCGGACTGCAGTGCTTTTGCATATCCCCAGTTTCACAAGACTTATGGAGGCGGAAAAGTGGTTTTGATCTGCTGCATGGAGACAGATTTTGATGTTATGACGAAGCTGAGTAAAATATTAAAGCATAATGATATAAAAAGTGTGACAGTGGTAAAGACAGATAAGCCTTGCTGTGCAGATTTGACGGATGCAGTCAGACAGGCCATCAAATCCAGCAGGCTTCCACTGCCTCTTCAGGTAGCAACTGTGTTTGTCCAGGGGGAGGATGTGGGGGAGGAAATTTGAAAATCACTCCTACTGCTGCATGTTTGTCCGAGGAATTTGTTTGCTGCATTTAAGAAATAGAAGCGAATGAGACAAGAAAGTGTGAAAAGAGCGGTATGTCTGTTTGGGCATCAGCTCTTTTTTAGGGAGATGGAAAATATGGATTTGGAGTATATAAAGAAAATGTGGGTCAATGAAATGACGGTGGACCTGGAAGCAAATAGAACTGCCTGGGATAGTGTGGCAAAGGATTACCTTTACGATGAAAAGGCAGGTTTAGAGAAGGATCCCTTTCTACAGTATATCCAGAATAAAATAGACTGGACAAAGCCTGTGAAGATTTTGGATGTGGGATGCGGCGCCGGGGCTTATTCGGTAGCGCTTTCCTCCAGAGCAGAGAAGGTAGTAGGTGTGGATTTTTCACCGGCAATGATACAAGAGGCTGGGAAATATGTGAAGCAGCACGGCATCCAGAATGTGGAGTATCTGGAACGGGATTGGTGGAATTGTTCCGGTGAAGAATTTCGCGGGAAATTTGATTTTGTGTTTGCACACACAACTCCAGCCATTGCAGACTATGGTTCGCTGGTAAAAATGATGGAAGCTTCTTCCAGGTACTGTGCCCTGTGCAAACCGGCAAGGAGAAGGGATGAAGTTTTGGATAAGCTGCGGGAGGTTATAGGATGGAAGAAGCAGGATGCGGACACATCGGTGGCATACGCATTCGGAACTGTCTGGGGGCATGGTTATTGCCCGGAATTGGTTTATCACGATACTGTTTGGAAATCCAGCAAGTCTTTGGATGAGGCAAAAGATTGGTATTTGAACCGTTTGAAAGGGGCTGGCCTGAAGGAAGATAAGAAAGTGGAAAAAGTTTGCAATTATCTGGAAGAGATTAGTGTAAACGGCAGAGTGGAGGATACTACGTATACCACTTTGGTCACCATGTTTTGGGAGGTACGAAGATGAGAATCGGCATCATTTACTATAGTGAAACGGGTAATACAAAGAAAGTTTCCGGATGGATCGCAGATGGCGCAGAGGCAGTGGCGGACACGGAAGTCAGACTGTTTAATCTGAAAGACGGAATGGAACCGGATCAGAATTATATTGAAAGCTGTGATGCCATTATTTTTGGTACGCCCACCTATTATGCCAATATGTGCTGGCAGATTAAACAATGGTTTGATACAAAACATCATTACAACTTATCAGGGAAATTAGGGTCGGCATTTTCTACAGAAAATAGTCCCAACGGTGGAGGCGGAGAATTGGCCATCATGACCCTGGTAAACCATATGCTGGTAAAGGGGATGCTGATCTATTCCAGCGGAGCGGGATGCGGAAGGCCGTTTATCCATATTGGTCCTGCAGTAGTAAGAGCGGCTATGGAGGAAAAGAAAGAACTTTGCAGGCTGTATGGGGAGCGGATCGCACAGCAGGCGCATCGATTATTCGATCGTCGGAGACTGGAGTAGAAACATGGGGGAAAGAAAAGTGATAAAAAAAGGGAACTGTGAGGGCAGACAGGGTGGAATACAAGGATATCATCGCATGATATATAAAAAGTGGTGGTGTCTGCTGGTGCTTGCCCTAGTGACACTGGTGTTGATGGTACTTTCTGTGAATGCAGGAGCGGCATCCATGTCTCCGCTTGAAGTATTAAAAACAATAGTTGGAATGGGGGATGAGCGGAGCTTTGTGGTAATTTGGAAAATACGAATGCCAAGAGTGATCGCCGCCGTGGTGGCAGGAGCCGGGTTATCCATAGCAGGCTGCGTGATGCAGACCTGTCTAAAAAATCCCCTGGCATCCCCCTCTACTTTAGGGGTATCTGCAGCGGCCACATTTGGAGCCAATCTGGCGATTATTGTTTTGGGGGCTGGAAGCGTTATGGCCACCGCATCCGATGCAGTGGTGATCAACAATCCTTATATCGTGACAATCTGTGCTTTCTTTTGCTCCATGGGTGCAGTGCTGCTGATTATGTCTCTGTCAAAGCTGCGGGGATTTTCGCCAGAGGCCATTGTCCTGGCAGGAACTGCGCTGAGTTCGCTTTTTGGAGCGGGGACCACCCTGATTCAGTACTTTGGCAATGATGTGCAGATCGCAGCGGCGTTATTTTGGACTTTTGGGGATCTAGGACGCGTTTCCTGGAAGGAAGTGGGCATCCTGGCAGTGATCACAGCATCCTGTATCCTTTATTTTATGCTGATGAGATGGAATTACAATGCGCTTGCAAATGGAGAGGAGACGGCAAAAAGTCTTGGGGTAAAAACCTCCAGAATCCGTTTTTGGGGGTTGATTGCGGCTTCTCTTTTGACTGCTGTTTCTGTGTCATTTATGGGAATGATCGGATTTATTGGTTTGATCGGCCCACAGATCATGAAGCGGATAGTTGGTTCAGACCTCCGTTTTTTAATTCCTGCATCGGCATTGATGGGAGCGGTTATTTTGCTGATGGCGGATACCGGTGCAAGAGTTTTGATTTCACCGATTATTTTGCCGGTAGGGGCAGTCACGTCTTTGCTGGGAGCGCCTATGTTTTTCTACATGTTATTGAAGGGGAAACGGAAGAGATGAAGCTTGAAGTTAAAAATTTATATTTTTCTTACGGAGCCCATGAGGTAGTCCGGAATGTATCGTTTACAGCCTCTTCAGGAGAAATGGTTGCTGTTTTGGGGGTAAACGGTGTGGGAAAGTCTACAATGCTAAAATGCATCAATCGGATCCATAAGCAGAAGTCGGGAGAGATTTTTGCAGATGATAAAAAAATCAGCCATATGAAAGATATCGAACTGGCTTCCCAAATTGGCTATGTGGCCCAGAACTGCGAGTTCTCAGAAAGCACAGTATTTGATGCGGTGCTTTTGGGAAGAAAACCTTTTATCAAATGGGATGTGACGGAGAACGATCTGGAAATCGTGCAAAAGGTTTTGCAGCTGCTTTCCCTGGAGCAGTACTCCATGAGGAATGTTCTGGAACTGTCCGGTGGAGAACGCCAGAAAGTAGCGATTGCCAGAGTTCTGGCACAACAGACTCCGATCTTGCTTTTTGATGAGCCCACAAGCAATTTGGATCTTAGGAATCAGCTGAAAGTTTTGGAGATTATTCAGCAGATTGTAAAGAAGCAGAATCTTATAGCGGTGGTTACGATTCATGATCTGAATCTGGCCCTGCGATATGCGGATAAGTTTTTGGCAATGCAGGATGGACAGGTATTTGGTTTTGGAGGCAGTGAGATTGTAACCTCAGAAACGATCAAAAAGGTGTACGGTGTAACAGCTGATGTAATCGACTACCATGGGCACAAGGTTGTCATACCTGAAACAATATAAAAATAAAAGGAGGAAACAAAGATGAAAAGAAAATTTGTAATGGTGTTAACAGCAGCAGCTCTGTTGGCTGTAGGAACAGGGGGTGTGGTGGCTGCCGCGGCAGAAACGGAACCTTTAGAAGAACAGTCAGAGACGATGGAAGGTTCGGAGGGAGAATATCAGGTAACAGACTTGTTGGGAAGAAAAGTGACGATCCCCGGGGAAACCTCCAGCTATGCCTGCATTGGATCAGGAAGTTTGAGGTTATACTGCTATGTGGCCGATAAAGGAGAATTAGCAGGAGTGGAAAATATAGAGGTGGAGAACGATCCCTCCGGTCGTCCTTATGCAATGGCGTTGGGAGATCTGAAAGATGCAGTTATAATCGGGCCGGGAGGACCTGGGAATGCACCGGATGCAGAATTGCTGTTTAACGCAGCGCCGGATGTCATTTTTTCTATGTATAATTCGGAAACGGCAGCCGTGGATGAGCTTCAGGAGAAGACGGGAATTCCGGTGGTGGCTTTAAGCTATGGAGAATACGAAGTGTTTGATCCGGCAATTTATGAGTCCATGATGTTGATCGGGCAGATTACAGGAAATGAGGAACGGGCAGAGGCAGTTGTGGATTATATGAAAGAGATTCGTGAAGATTTGAATGCCCGGACAGAACAGATGGAAGAGAAGCCTCTTGTGTATATGGGATGTCAGTCAAATCGGGGAAGTCATGGAATCGAGAGCACTGCTGGAAATTATGTGTTGTTTGAGGCTCTGAATATTCGCAATGCGGCGGCAGAAGCAGGAATACCAGAATATGCAATGATTGATAAGGAACAGATCTTGGAACTGGATCCGGATATTATGATTATCGATGCCGGAGGATACCAGATACTTTCTGATGACTACAAAGCTAATCCGGATTTTTATGAGACATTGACCGCATTTAAAGAAGGAAAGGTTTATATGCAGATGCCCTATAACTGGTATTATACGAATCTGGAGATCGCTATCGCAGACGGCTATTATATTGGCTCTGTAGTATATCCGGATGCTTTTTCCGATATTGATATAGAAGAAAAGTTCAATGAGATTTCAGATTTCTTTCTGGGAATGGAAGTGTATGAAACGATTGCCGACAGCTATTATGGCGGCTATCAGGCAGTAAAATTAGGCGAATGAGGTGAGAATTGTGAAGAAAGAAGACAAGAAAGTGCTTTGGGAAAAAGCGGCAGCTTTCCATGGACATGTGTGCGGCGGACTGACGATCGGTTATCAGGCGGCATTGTATGCCATAGAACTGCTGGATCTGAGTTTTTCAGAGGATGAACAGGTGGTTTGTATTTCAGAAAATGATGCCTGCGGGGTAGATGCGATTCAGGTGATTTTAGGATGCAGTGTGGGAAAAGGAAACCTGCTGTTTCATATGCGGGGAAAACAGGCATTTTCTTTTTACAATCGAAAGACGGGAAAATCTGTGCGGCTGGTCTTGAAAAAAGCGCCGAAAGAAATGACAAGGGAAGAAGCTTTTGCATATTATCAGAACTGTGAGCCACAGGACTTGTTTGAGGTAAAAGATACTGTGCTCAAACTTCCAGAGGCTGCCAGAATCTTTGATTCTTATGAATGTGATTGCTGCGGCGAGCGTACAGGGGCTAACTGGATCCGGCTGAGAGGCGGGAAAAAGCTTTGTCTTGACTGTTATCAGGAATATGACCGCTTTCATGTATAAAAGCCTATTCATATACAGCGCGATTTTGCGGAGTATTTTTGTTTTCTGGGAAGATAAGGGCTTTTGCTGCCTTAATCCTATGAAACGAAAAAAGGACTGCTGCCTTTCAGGTGTTTCCCTGATCTTTCAGGGAGACAGCTAAGGCAGCAGTCCTTTTTGGCTTTTGAAAGCTCTTTTAAATATTCAAAATCATATTTTATGCGTATGCGGCATTTCTTCTGTCTGTGGGATCTGTTGGATCTACATACAAAGAAAGCGGAACCTTCCGGTAAGTGGGTTTTGAAATACTGCTTGGGATAATGTAATCTCCCACAGTGACCGGAGTGCCTACCGGGCAGTTCTGGTAGATGTAGTAAGCATCGCCCATGCGAAGCCGGATACATCCTGCAGAAGCCTGCTGTCCGAGAAGGTTATATTTTGCTGCCGGGAAAGCGTAATGGCTGGGCTGAGGAGACGGCAGTGAGTGGAACAGAATATTCCAGGTAATGTGGCTGCAGTAATAGCCCCAGGTAGGCCCATCCAGTTCATGCAGACTCAGTTTATCCAGCAGAGTAAAGTTTCCTTTTGGCGTAGCGTTGTTCAATCCTGTGGAACAGAGGAATACTTTTACAGGGGTATTGCCCCGGTAAACAGCCACCATATTTCTCTGACGGTCCACCTTAATGGACCAGGGACCAGTAGGATTCTGCGGTTCTAGGGAAATATAGCCCTTGCTTCCAAAGTCGTAGGTCTTGCCGCCGATGGTGAGCTTTCCGGTGGCCATCTGGCCGTTGGAGGGCTTCAGGTAATATTTCCGGTTGCCCACGGTGAGCCATCCCTTCTGCATGACACCACTCTTGTCAAAGTAATAGTATTTGCCGTTCTTCTTCATCCAACCGGTTACTGCCTGGCCGTACCGGGAAGAAACAGCGCTGAAATAGTAGCGTTTTCCTTTATAGGTGAGCCAGCCGGTTTTCATAGTGCCATATTTGTTGTTGAAGAAATAGCGTTTGCCGTTGATGGTAAGAAGGCCGGTCTTTCTCTCTCCCGTTTTTGGATCCATATAGTACCGCTTACTTCCTACTTTCAAAAAGCCTTTCACAAGCTGTCCGCCTTGATTGAAATAGTAAGTCTTTTTGTTGAGCGTTTTCCAGCCCACGGCTCTGGCTCCTTTTTTGGCAGGATCCAGATAATAGTTTTTGCCCTTCAGCTTCAGCCAGCCCTGCACCTGCTGTCCTTTGCTGTTAAAGTAATAATAGGACTTGCTCAGCTTCAGCCAGCCCTTTGCCTGGGCTTTGCTTTTGGAATAAAAATAGTACCGTTTGCCTTTGTGGGTATGCCAGCCGGACTTTAGCTTTCCGTTTTTTTCAGCGTAGTAAGTCTTATTGTTTTTGGTGAACATCCCTCCGGCATAAATCCTGCCTTTGTTGTCCTTGAAATAATAGTAATTCTTAGAACCTCTTGGCAGTTCCTGCATTCCGGTGAACCCGGTGCACTTTTTGTTGGTATCTTTGTAGTAAAGATAGTATTTACCGGAAACTCTTTTGGCGATGACCTGTGCATTCTGGTCAGGGCCAGACCCCTCTGGTTCTGTGGCATTTGCAGGAAGTGCAAATACGAATACCATACACAGCAGCAAAAGAATCCGGCGGATCAATCTGCGCGTGTTCATGTACACTCCTCCCTTATTCTATTGATATCCATATTATAGCAGGAGAGGAAAGAAAGAACAACAGACTTAAGATAGATTTAAGAATTGTTTTTCCTGTTCTTTTCAGTTGTGTTTTACAGAGAAGTGTTTTATAATCAGAAACGTGTATGAAAAGGAACTTGAGAAGTAAGAGTTTGGCTATAACGGATCAAAACGGCAGTTTCACAGGCTTTTTCTGTGACTTTGTATATGGCTGAACTGTTACCTTAAGAATAACCATTAAGGGAGAAGGGGTTGATAGTATGGTGAGACGGGAGAGATATAAGAGGCTTATCATGTTTTTGGCTTCTCTGCTGGTGATCGGCCTTCAGACCATGAATTTTGCCTATGTCTGGTTTACAGAATATAACTATAAGGAAATTATGGGATTTCAGTACTGGCGCAGAGGACACTGGGCTTTGATTGTGTTTTATGCGTTTTTGGTATTTGTGATTTCGAAGCTTTTCGGAGCGCTCCGGGTAGGCTACATGCGGGTGCTGGATGTGATTATTTCCCAGATTTTGTCAGTGCTCTGCACCAACGTTGTGGCGTATCTGCAGCTGGCTCTCATCGGACGCTGGAAATTTCTGACTTATATAAAGCCCATGGTGTGGCTGACGGGAGTGAATCTTCTGATTGTGATCTGCTGGGTGGTATTTGTGCGGTGGATTTATGCAAAGATCTATCCGCCCAGACAGATGATCATGGTGTATGACGCACCGTCGGAGAAGCTGCTTCGGGATATCTCCTCCAGGGCAGATAAATACGTGATCAGCGAGGCAGTACACCTTGGCAGGGGGATGGACTATATTAAGGAGCGGATCCCCCACTATCAGGGAGTGCTTATTGGAGATATGCCCTCCCATGAGCGCAATCTTTTGCTGAAATACTGCTTTGAGAAGAATATCCGTTGTTACTGCTCTCCGAAGATTTCAGATATTATGATCATGAGTTCAGAGAAGATCCATCTTTTCGACACACCCCTGCTTCTGTTTCGGAATCGGGGGCTGACAGTGGAGCAGCAGGCCATCAAACGGTTTTTCGACATTGTGTGTTCGCTGGCCGGATTGATTCTGCTGTCACCGCTGCTGCTGCTGATTGCCCTTCTGGTAAAGGTCTATGATGGAGGCCCGGTATTTTATAAGCAGGAGCGTCTGACTCAGGATGGGAAGGTGTTTATGGTATACAAATTCCGGAGCATGAGGGTGGATTCTGAGAAGAACGGGGCCAGACTGGCCATGAAGAACGACAGCAGAGTGACGCCAGTGGGCCGGGTGCTGCGCAACATTCATTTTGACGAACTTCCCCAGCTTCTGAATATTCTGAAGGGAGAGATGTCTGTGGTGGGGCCCAGGCCGGAGCGGCCGGAGATCGCGGCCCAGTATGCCAAAGAGATACCGGAATTTCCTTACCGCCTGAAGGTGAAAGCCGGGCTTACCGGATACGCTCAGGTGTACGGAAAATATAATACCACCCCTTATGATAAATTGAAGCTGGATTTGACCTATATTCAGAATTATTCCTTCTATCTGGATCTGCAGCTTATCGCTACTACGGCGAAGATCCTGTTTCAGAAGGAAAATACGGAGGGGGTGGAACAGTGGCAGGTAACGGCAGCTACCAGGGAACAGCACAAGGAGCAGGAGGGCAGCAAAAAATAAAGGAAGGCCGTCCGGACGTTTCAGTGGTGATCCCGGTACACAATGGAGCAGGGACGCTTTCTGCAGCACTGGATTCGGCGCTGGGACAGGAGGTGTCCCTGGAGATCCTGGTGGTGGACGATGCGTCCAGCGATAACCTGGAACAGGTGATGAAGCGGTATCAGGGGCTTCCCCAGGTACGGCTTTTGCGGAATGAAAAAAATCTGGGGGCTGCTTCCAGCAGAAATAAGGCAGTGAAAGAGGCCAGGGGAGACTACGTGGCCTTTTTGGATTCTGATGATTTCTGGGCGGAGGGAAAGCTGAAAAAGCAGCTGAAGCTTTTAGAACAAGGGGACTTTTCCTTGTGCTGTACTGCAAGGGAACTGATGAGCAGCAAAGGAGAGCTGACCGGGAAGGTGATTCCCGTGAAGAAGGTGATTTCCTATAGGGATTTGCTGCATCACAACAGCATCAACTGTTCCTCCGTACTGCTTCCCAGAGAGACAGCCCTGGAATTTCCTATGGAGCATGAAGACAGCCATGAGGATTACATTACCTGGCTGAAGATACTGAAAAAATATGGGCCAGGGGCGGGCATTAATGAGCCGCTGCTGAAATACCGGCTTTCCGCCAAGGGAAAATCAGGCAGCAAGTTAAAGTCTGCCCGCATGACCTTTCGGGTGTACCGGTATATGGGATTTGGCTGGGTTCAGTCCCTGGCCTGTTTCGTCAGCTACGCGTTCTGTGGAGTGACTAAGTATCTGAGAGCAGCCCTGGGAAGAAAAAGAACCGGAGAGACAGAGCTGGTTTTTCAGAGAGAGGGGCCGGAGGCAACGCCGGGGAAAGAGGTGGAAACTGGGGAAGAATAGGGAAGGGTTTCTGACAGAGGAGCTTCCCGGAGAAAAGGCTCTGGTTTCAGGATTGAAACACCGGCAGATTCATGGTATGATAATATGATGACATCTGTGTCCACAGAGAACACGCCTCAATCCATGAGGTTTACTGGGGGTTCGGTGCTGTCCTCAATCAGCGTACACCCAATACGCTTCTGTCATCTGCCTTGAAAATCCGGCAGATCTCTTAAATATAAAAACAAGGCTACCAGAGTAGAAGATGCTGCTGCAGGGGCGGCGGAAGATACAGCGTTTTGAAGGAGTAAACATTTATGAATACAGCAAAGGAGCTGTTGGACAACCGGAAGATGATCTGGAAACTGTCCAAAAATGATTTTAAAACCAAATATGCGGGTTCCTATTTTGGAATTATATGGGCATTTATTCAGCCATTGGTAACAGTGATGATTTACATTGTGATCTTTCAGTTTGGATTTAAGGCGTCGCCCAGCGTGCCGGGCTATCCCTATGCCCTGACCCTCACATCAGGGATCATTCCCTGGTTTTTCTTTTCAGAGGCGCTGTTAAACGGCACCAATTGTTTCCTGGAGTATTCCTATTTAGTGAAGAAGGTTGTGTTTAAGATCAGCATCCTGCCTATGGTGAAAGTGATCTCTTCTCTGTTTGTGCATCTGTTCTTTATGGGGCTGGTGTTTGTGGTGTTCGTGGCCTTTGGGAAGATGCCGCCTGTGCAGTTTGTTCAGGTCATATACTATGCCCTGTGTACGTTCTGTCTCACCCTGGGCCTGGTATTTTTCACCTCCTCCATTGTACCCTTTTTCCGGGACTTTGGGCAGATTATCAATATCTGTCTTCAGGTGGGGATGTGGGCCTGCCCTATTATGTGGGACATGCAGCAGATGCTGGGGGATCATCCCCTGCTGATGAAGCTGGTGCGTCTAAATCCCATGGTGTATATTGTGGAGGGATACCGGGACTGCTACATCAATGGCGTCTGGTTCTGGGAAAAATGGCAGTACGGCCTGTATTTCTGGGCAGTGACCATTGTGTTGGGCTTGTTTGGCTTTAAGATCTTTAAAAAGCTGCGCATCCATTTTTCTGATGTGCTGTAGAGGAACCGGGAGGTAAGATGAAAAGTCAGAATGCAGTAGAGATTAAGAATGTAAGTAAAGTATATAAATTGTTTGAGCGTCCTAAGGACCGGCTGAAAGAATCCCTGTCTTTTATCCACAAAAGCTATCATACCGACCACTTTGCTCTGGAGGGAGTGGATCTGGAGGTAAAGAAAGGGGAGGCGGTGGGCATCATCGGAACCAACGGTTCCGGGAAATCCACACTGTTAAAGATCATTACCGGGGTACTTCATCCTTCCGGCGGAAGTGTGGAGATCAATGGAAAGATCAGCGCTCTTCTGGAGCTGGGTGCTGGCTTTAACATGGAATATACGGGAATTGAAAATGTGTTTTTAAACGGTACCATGATGGGGTTTTCTGATGAGGAAATGGAGCAGAAACTGCCGGCCATCCTGGAATTTGCGGAGATTGGAGATTTTGTCCACCAGCCGGTGAAAACCTATTCCAGCGGCATGTTTGCCAGACTGGCCTTCGCGGTGGCTATCAATGTGGAGCCGGATATCCTGATTGTGGATGAGGCTCTGAGCGTGGGGGATATTTTTTTCCAGGCCAAGTGTTATCGAAAATTTGATGAATTTAAAGAAGCCGGAAAGACGATTATCTTTGTGTCCCACGATATGGGGAGTGTGATCAAGTACTGTGACCGCGCGCTGCTTTTAAATAAGGGCAAGCCGGTGTTTGTGGGAAAGTGTTCCCAGGCAGTGGATATTTATAAGAAGATTCTGGCGAATCAGTATCATGAGGGGGATGAACCCGGAGGAGAAGAGCTGGCAGGGGCAGCAGGAGAAACGGCGCTGGAGGAAGGAAAACCCTGGAAGGAGCAGCTGATCGTCAATGCTCATTTGGTAGATTACGGTCAGAAGGAAGCAGAGATTGTGGATTTTGCGGTGATGGATCACAAAGGTATGGTAACCTCCTCTGTGGATAAGGGAAAGAGCTTTAAGATCAAGATGAAGGTGCAGTTCCACCAGGACATTGACCATCCTATTTTTGCCTACACGATCAAGGACCGGAAGGGAACGGAGATCACGGGAACCAATACGGTGCTGGAGAACTGCAACCTGGAACGGGGGCAGAAAGGACAGGAGGTAGTAGTGTGCTTTGAACAGGAGATGCATCTTCAGAGCGGCCAGTATCTGCTGTCTTTGGGATGCACAGGTTATCAGCTGGATCAGCTGGTGATTTACCACAGGATTTATGATGCCTGCTTCCTGGAAGTATTTTCCAACAAGGATACAGTGGGCTACTTTGATATGGATGCAGCGGTAAGTTATGAGAAGCTTTGAAATAAAGGAGCGGCAAATGACAGAGAAAATCGGCAATGTTTCCCTGAAACTGGATTATTATGAGGGACAGGATCTTTACAGTGACGGAGCAGTGGAGGAGGAGCTTTTAGAGGCGGTGAAAACCCATAGTCCGGAGGAGTTTCCGGAGCTGATCCGCAAAAAGGGAAGCTGGCCCTTTTTATACCATCTTTCAGAGCAGAGAGCCAATATCATTGACTGGTATCCCATGAAAGAAGGCGCTTCCGTGCTGGAGGTGGGAGCCGGATGCGGCGCTATTACCGGAGCTTTGACCCGCCGGGGAGGCCGGGTGGTGGCCAATGATCTTTCCAAGCGCCGCAGCCTGATCAATGCCTGGAGAAACCGGGAGGCTCAGAATTTGGAGATTATGGTGGGCAATTTTAACACGGTGGCAGATTCTCTGGAGGAAAAGTTTGACTATATTACTCTGATCGGAGTGTTTGAATATGCGGAGAGCTACATTCAGGAGCCGAATCCGGGGCGGGCGTTTCTGGAGAAGATTAATCGCCTGCTTAAGGAGGATGGAGAGATTCTCATTGCCATTGAGAATCGGCTGGGCCTGAAGTATTTTGCAGGCTGCATGGAGGATCATAGAGGGCGGGCCTTTGAGGGAATCGAAGGGTACCCGAATACTGCAGGCGTCCGCACTTACAGCAAAGGGGAGCTGGAACAGCTTCTGAAGAGCAGCGGATTTACAGACTATGAATTTTATTATCCCTACCCGGACTATAAGCTTCCAGTGTCCGTTTATTCGGATGAGCGTCAGCCGGGAAAAGGGGAATTATTAAATAATATAAGGAATTTTGACGGAGACCGCTATGTGCTCTTTGACGAGGGAAAGGCCTTTGACAGCATGGTGGGAACCGGGGATTTCCCCACGTTTTCCAATTCTTTTTTTGTGAGCGTAAAGAAAAAGAAGGATGGGGGAGGGGGATGTTCCGGAGAACGGGAAAGGGCCGGTGTCTTGGAAACGGATCAGATTTCCTACGTTAAATTTTCCCGGGAAAGGAGTCTGGCTTTCCAGATCGCTACCCTGATGGCAAAGCGGCAGGGAAAATACATGGTGGTAAAGCGGGCGCTGCATCCGTCCGGAAAGAGACATATTGCCAGACTGGAGGAAAATCAGAGGATTCTTGCCGGGCTGTATTCAAAAGAGCAGCTTGCGGTGTGTCCCTGCCGGATCAATGAAGCCGGGGAGGCAGAGTTTGTTTTCTGCCAGGGGAAAAATCTGGAGCAGGTGCTGGATGGACTGGTGAGAAAGAAGGATTTTGGAAACATCCGGAGGCTGGCAGAGTATCTCTATGAGATTTTGAAAACGGCCAAAGGTGTGGCCCCCTTTGCTTCCACAGCAGAGTTTGAACAGATGTTTGGGAAAGTGGAGCTTCCGGGAGAGCAGTTTGCGGCTCCCGTATCCAATCTGGATATGCTGTTTGCCAACCTGATTTGGTCCGGAGGGACAAAGAACGGCGAAAACGGGGGAGAGGGTGCAGAGCCTAAGCCAGGCTCCTCTTATGGGCAGCAGAAGGCAGAACTGACTCTGGTGGACTATGAGTGGGTATTTGATTTTATGATTCCCATTTCTTATATTTATGCCAGAAGCATTCTCCTTCATGGAACTTTGCAGACGTTACCGAAAGAGCAGTTGGAGGAATTATACGGTATTGCAGGCATAAAGCCCAAGGAGGTGGCCCTCTATTATCAGATGGAGGTGCGCTTCCAGCAGTACGTTTCCGGGAAGGATGAGATTCATGTGCTGTCTAAGGTCTACCCCCTAATGCGTACCAGAAATTTTCTGCTGGAATACTGGAATACGGATCAGGTATATTTTCCGGTCCGGGTGCTGGGTATTTTAAAAGAGAATCCGGAAAAAGAAGAAGAATTGTATTTTGGCCTGAATTATCTCCAGGAGGTTTGGGGGACGCTGAAGATTCGGGACACAGAGCGCTATCAGGCATTTGTGCTGTGCCCCGGGGATGCAGACTGTATTGTGCAGCTTCGGCAGCTTAGAGGAGACGGAGAGGACATTTCACTCTCCTCCCATAACGGGGAGCTGCAGCTGGGAGAGGATTATTATTTTCGGAAGGATCCCAGGATGATTGTGGAAAATAGGGACTATGAGACGCTGGAGTTTTCCTATTTCATGTATCACAGAAATGACGGGCTGATCTCTCAGGTGATGGATTTAAGAATCCTGGAGAAGGAACTGCGCAGACAGCTGGCTTTCAGCAGACAGAAGCCTCACCAGAAGGTGATTCGAAAGACCAGAGAACTGCTGAATAAGAAGAGGAATGAAGGACAATGATGGATGTATCAATCGTGATACCTACAAAAAATGCGGGAAAACAGTTTGAGCAGGTGCTTCAGGCAGTATTTAACCAGAAAACTTCCTATACCTATGAGGTGATCTGCGTGGATTCCGGTTCCAAGGACCAAACTGTGGAGCTAATCAGGAAATATCCCTGCCGCCTGTTCCAGATACCGGCCTCAGAATTTGGCCATGGAAAGACCAGAAATTACGGGGCCTCCAAGGGGACAGGCACCTATATTGTGTTTATCACCCAGGATGCCATGCCGGCTTCCGATACCTGGCTTCAGAATTTTATTGATGCCATGGAGATGGATCGGGATATTGCGGGAGGTTTTGGCATTCATTATCCATATCCTGGGTGCAATCTTCTGGATGTCCGGGATTTGGCCAGTCATTTTAAAGGCTTTGGAGAGGACAATACCATTTACTGGCTGGAGGATAAGGAGCGCTATGAGAGAGAGGAAGGATACCGCCATTTTCTGGCTTTTTTCTCTGACAACAATTCCTGTCTCCGCAGATCCGTGTGGGAAAAATATCCTTATGAAAATGTGAATTTTGCGGAGGATCAGCTGTGGGCCAAGAAAATGATCGAGCTGGGGTATAAAAAGGTGTACTGTCCTTTTGCTCCGGTGTATCATTCCCACAATTACAAGGCGGCCACTTATTTTGCCAGGTATTATGATGAGTACAAGGCGCTCTATGAGCTGCATCACTTTGAGATCGCAGACCACTGGAAGCGCCTGCCGGGGATGCTTTACCGGCAGGTGCGGGGAGACTGCGCATATATTAAGCATCTGGATATGAAATTAAGCAAAAAAGTGTATTGGGCATTCTATTCCCTGTTCCGGAATTTCGGACGTTTTTACGGCGGATATCTGGGGGGGAAGTACCATGGATACAGCGGGAAAAAGCAGCAGTTTTTGGATCGCCATATTTCCCAGCAGTACCGCCAGAAGAAAGGTTGAACTATGGATAACAGAGATTTAGTGGGAAGAATGAAACGGTATTACAAAAAAAATGGTTTAAAAAAAACGCTGAAGCGCTGCGTCACCAAGCCGGAGCCGCCCAAACAGCAGATCTTGGATTTCTGGAATTTTATCGTGGATACAAAGGAGATTCCTTTTTCCGCGGAGGAGGCAGAAGGATGCAGAGGCGGACAAAAGATCGTCAACTGGATTGTGCCGGAGTTCGGTAAGGGTTCCGGAGGCCATATTAATATCTTCCGTTTTATTTCCGCGCTGGAGCGCAGAGGTATTCACAACCGGGTCTATGTGTACCGGGCGGTGGAGTTGACGGATGACGAAAAGCTCCATACTCTGCTGCGGGAACATTTTTCTATTTTAGATCCCCGGGTGGAGAGCTGCTGTGATGCAGGAAAGGCAAAATTTGCTCACGCTACGGTGGCCACCTCCTGGATTACTGCCTATTTTGTGAAGAATTTTAACAATACCATCTCAAAGTTTTACTTTATTCAGGATTTTGAACCCTATTTTTATGCCAGAGGATCTGAGTACTCCTTTGCGGAAAATACTTACACCTTCGGATTTCGGGGCATTACTGCAGGAGACTGGCTGAAAAATCTGGTGGAGCGAGAGTATGGGATGAAGGCGGACAGCTTTGGATTTTCCTATGACCGGGATCTTTATCAGCCAAAGAAAAAGACGGAAGGCGGACAGAGGGTGTTTTTTTACGCACGGCCGGTAACACCAAGGCGGGACTGGGAGCTGGGACTTTTGGCGCTTAATGAGCTTTGCCGCAGGATGCCTCAGGTGGAGGTGGTGTTCGCAGGCTGGGATGTGAGCAGCTACGAGATTCCCTTTGCTCATAAAAATCTGGGAATCGTATCTTTGGAGAATCTTTCTGACCTGTATGCTCAGTGCGATCTGTGCCTGATCATCTCCAGCACCAATCTGTCTTTGCTTCCTCTGGAAGTGATGGGATCCGGCAGCGTGGCAGTATGCTCCAAGGGAGAGAACAGCTCCTGGCTGGTAGATGAGGAAAATGCAGTGATGGTGGATTTTGAACCCAATCAGATTGCAGATACCATGGAATTTTATCTGACCCATCCAGAGGAGCTGGAGCGGATCCGTCAGAAGGGCATCGCTTTTGCAGAAGGGACTTCCTGGGAGCGGGAGGCAGATAAGGTTTATGAAGCTATATTGAAAGGAATCAGGGAAGATGAAGGCTAAGAAGGTTCTGATTATCGGCGGAAACGGTTTTATCGGCATGAATTTGGCCAAAACTCTTGCAGAGAGGGGATGCCTTGTAACCAGTTTTGATCTGGCAAAGCCATCCTGGGAGCTGCCGGGTGTGGATTATATTGCCGGGGATTTCTTCGACACCCAGACGCTGGAGGGGATTCTAAAGGGCATGGACGCGGTGGTTCACGCCATCAGCACCATCAATCCCAGCAATTCCAATGAGAAATACATGAGAGGTTATGAGGGGGATTTTCTCCAGTCTGTGCGTCTCTGTGAAATGGCAGTGCGTCATGGTGTGAAGCTGTTGTTTCTCTCCTCTGGGGGTACGGTGTACGGCAATCAGGAGCATCAGCCTATTACAGAGGCAGCCCCCACCCATCCCATCAATCACTATGCGGCCTTGAAACTGTGCATTGAGAATGTGATTCGCACGTTTCATGCCCAGCAAAGCGGGGATATGGTGATTGCCCGGATTTCCAATCCCTATGGTCCCGGTCAGGATTACCACAGAGGGGTCGGGTTTATTGATGCCGCCCTGAAAAAATCACTTACCGGGGAGGTTATGGAGATCTGGGGAGATGGAGAGACGATCCGGGATTACGTGGCCATTGAGGATGTGTGTCAGATGCTCTGTGCTCTTCTGGAGTATGAGGGACCGGAAGATGTGTTTAATATCAGCTCCGGCCAGGGGGAGAGCCAGAATGATATTCTCCGATATTTGGAAGAGCTGGGAATTGATTTGAAGGTGGTATTTAAGCCCAGCCGGAATGTGGATCTGAAAAAGACGGTGCTGGATAATTCCAGGATCCGCCAGATCTATACGAAGCCTCTGAAGCCTTTCAAGGAAGGAATTTTGGAGTATTATACCTGGCTGAGGGAACAGAAAAGGCAGAACGAAAAATAGAGGAAAGACAGAGGGGGGCAGGCAGTCTGTCTCTGGGGAGAAGTAATGAAAAAAATACGGGAATTAAAACAAGAAACCAAATTTGAACTGATCTTTTTGACGCTGGTGGGGATTTTTCTGTTTTCCTGGGCTCTGCTGCAGCCCAAGAATTTTTCGCCGGATGAAGCCATGCGGTTCCAGGTAGTGGACTACATTTTTAAATACAACCGGCTGCCTCACGGGGGAGATCCGGAGGTGATGAATTATTCTTATGGCTTATCCTACGCCTTTTATCCGATGCTTACCTATATGGTATCCTATGTGTTTATGAAGATCGTCAGTATTTTTACCATGGATGCCCACGCATTGGTGGTGGCTGCCCGGATGGCGGAGGTGCTTTACGGTGTGGCAACGGCCTGGTTTACGTTAAAGATTGGCAGACGCTTTTTCAAGGGAGCCATGGAGAAAATGTTTCTCTGCCTGGTGGTGTTTCTTCCGGGGGCCTTTATCTTATTTACCTATGTAAACTGCGACAGTTTGGCTCTTTTGGCTACTGCCATGCTGATTTATTCCTGGATTCGGGGGCTGGAAGATCAGTGGAGTTTCAAATCCTGCGCCCTGGTGGGGGTGGGGGTGTCCGTCTGCGCCTTGTCTTACTATAATGCCTACGGCGTGATTCTGGCCACGGTGGTGGTCTTTACGTTGTCCATTCTTTTCTGTGAGGAAAAACGGTGGAATTTTAAAAAACTGATTACCAGAGGGCTGTTTATCACTGCCATTTTCCTGGCTCTGGCCGGCTGGTGGTATGTGAGAAACTATATGCTTTACGATGGGGACATTCTGGGTCTGAACATTACCACCGTCTATGCAGAGCAGTATGCGGCAGAGGGGATGAAGCCCTCTCAGCGCATGACCCTTCAGGAGACCCCGGGCTTTGGCGTGCTGGATATGCTGTTTTTGCAGCCCCATAACCACCAGCATAACTGGATGCTTATGGTGTATTACAGCTTTCTGGGCGTTTTTGGCTATATGACTGTGTGGCCGCCGGAGTGGATTGGCAAAGCCTTTATGGTATTTTTCCTGGTGGGGCTGCTGGGGGTTCTGATGCAGGCACGCAAGCTGTTTGCAGTGCGGGAACAGCGTTTTACTCAGATAAAGATGATTGGTAATTCCAAACTGAAGGTGACCTGTACCTATAAGCGGGATCGGTGGAGCAAAAGGGCAGTATTTCATGCAGGTATGCTGATTACCCTGATTCTTCCCAATCTTTTGAATATCTATAATTCTTATGCTCAGGACTATCAGCCTCAGGGGCGCTACAGCATGCCCATGCTGATTCCGCTGATGTACTTTATGACCCTTGGGATTCAGAAGATTACTGCCAGATTTGACAGAAACGGGAAAGCGGTGAAGCTTGTAGGATATGGGATGTGTGCAGCCATGATTGCCTTCTGGCTGTACTGCTATCTGGTTTTGCTGCTGCCCAGATTTCTGAAGCTGGTGGGATAGAAAGGCAGCTGACCGCCTTGATTTTGTATTCCAGGGATTTGTAAGAGGGAATTTTATGGCAAAGCTTAGAGAATTGACCCAGAAAACAGTCCGCACTCTTCGGGAGGACGGATTTCAGAAAGTGGGAGAAAAGGCAAAAATATATTTAAAGCGGATCCGTGAGGAGAAAGTGGGGCAGGAGTACACAGACCGGTGTTTCAGGGAGGTGCTGTTTATTAACGGATGCGATGAGCATCTGCCTCATCCGGGGAGATACCGGGTGACCCATCAGAGAGAACAGCTGGAGTCTCTGGGCATCACCACGGGTGAAGTGTATTACCGGTATCTGAAGTTGGATACGGTGAGATGCTATCGCACCTTTGTATTTTTCCGCTGTCCCTACACTCCGGTAATCGGAGAATTTGTGGAGCAGGCCCATAAGCTGAACAAGAAAGTGTTCTATGATGTGGATGATCTGGTGATTGACACTGCGTACACGGATATGATTGCCTATCTGGACACCTTAAGTCACCAGGAGCGTCAGGAGTATGACCAGGGAGTTCGGGATATGGGGCGTCTGCTGCGTCTCTGCGACGGAGCAGTCACCACCACCGGCTGTCTGGCCCATGAGCTGGAACAGTATGTACCGAAGGTGCTGGTGAACCGGAATGTGGCTTCAGAGGAAATGGTAAAGCTGTCCCTGGAGGCAGAAGGAAAGGCATTCAAAGGGGAAGAAGAGAAGGCTGTGGTGAGTCTTGGGTATTTCAGCGGCAGCATTACTCATGACGAGGATTTTCAGATGATTCTTCCAGTGCTGCTTAAGCTTATGGAAGAATATCCCAATCTTCGCCTTCATCTGGCTGGGGAACTTCATCTGCCTCCGGAGCTGGAAGAGAGGAAGGAGCAGGTTCAGATGCAGCCTTTTGCCAGCTGGAGGGAGCTTCCTGCCATGATTGCAGGGGTGGATATTAATCTGGCTCCTCTGACTACCACCACCTTTAACCGGGCAAAATCGGAGAATAAGTGGGTGGAGGCTGCCTTGGTGAAGGTGCCCACGGTAGCCAGCGATATTGGAGCTTTCCATGAAATGGTGGAAAATGGAAAAACCGGGATCCTTTGCCAAAACCTGGAGCAGTGGGAGGCGGCTTTGCGTGCTTTGATCGAACAGCCGGATTATCGGACTCTTATCGGAGAAGCGGCCTGGGAATACTGTCTGGATCACTGTGTCACTGCCAATACGGGGCAGGAGCTGGGCAGATTTTTAAAAGGGCAGGAGTCCAAAAGCGCAGTTTTTCTGCTCCCTGCTTTTCAGGTCAGCGGCGGCGTTATGGTGGCGCTGCAGCATTGCCGCATTCTGCAGGAAGCAGGCTGGGATGTGCTTCTTTATTCTATAGAGGAGCGGGGCAGGGAGCGGTGGTATGAATTCGAAGGCTGCCGTTTTCCGGTGCTGAATGGAAATGATGCGGCGATTTACGGGGATTTTGACTGGGCTGTGGCCACTATGTGGTCCACTGTGGACTGGCTGGAGGCGTTTCCCAGGGTGAAGCACAGGGGCTATCTGGTACAGAATTATGAGCCGGGCTTTTACGCCTCCGGAGATCCTCTGCGGATGCGGGCCAGAAAGACGTATGGATACCGGGAGGATCTTCAATATCTGACCATTTCCAGATGGTGTCAGGAATGGCTGATGGAGCAGTATGGCCATGAGGCCAGGTATGCGCCCAACGGGATTGCACCGGAGAAATTTTTTCCTGCGCCCAGAAATCTGGAAGAAACATCCGGAGAGAAGATTCGTATATTGATAGAGGGGGATTCCACTGCCCCCCATAAAAATGTGGATGAGAGCTTTCGAATTGTGGAAAAACTGGATCCGGAACGGTTTGAGGTGTGGTATATGGCCTACAGTGGAGAGCCAAAAGACTGGTACCGGGTGGATCGTTTTTTGCCCAAGGTTCCCTATGACCAGATTCAGGAAGTGTACCAGGACTGTGATATTTTGTTAAAATCCAGCCTGATGGAGAGCTTTTCTTATCCGCCCTTGGAGATGATGGCAGCAGGAGGCTTTGTCGTTGCTGTGTTAAACGGAGGAAACCGGGAATATCTGGAAGACAAAGAGAACTGCCTGTGCTACCGGCCCGGGGATCTGGATCAGGCAGTGCAGGCTATTTTGCGTATCTGCGGGGATCGGGAGCTGCAGGATAAGTTTTATCAAAACGGACACAAGACGGTTATGGAACGGGATTGGAAGCAGATTAAAGAAAGCATCTTGAATTTGTATCAGTAGAGGTTCTGTATGAAAAAGATTGTGATTATCGGGGCCAATGATTTTCAGAGACCCTTAATTCAAAAAGCAGGAGAGCGGGGCTATGAAACCCATGTGTTTGCCTGGCGGGAAGGAGCTACGGGAGCGGAGGATGCAGATTATTTTTATGAGATCAGCATTACGCAGAAACAGGAGATTCTAAAGATCTGCCGGGAGATCCAACCGGACGCAGTGTGTACCATTGGTTCCGGCCTGGCCAATGTGACTGTTCAGTATCTGGCAGAGCAGCTTGGCCTTCCGGGAAACAGCAGAAGCTGTATCATAAGCTCCACAAATAAATTTGAAATGCGGAAGGCCTTTGAAGCAGCGGGAATTCCGGTACCCTATTTTCAGGTGGCAGAGGAAGGGGAGGCCATAGAACCTCCCGCTTACCCGGTGATCGTAAAGCCTACAGACCGCTCCGGCAGCAGGGCCATCACCAGGGTGGAGAAAAGAGAAGAGCTGAAGGCGGCTATCCAGGCAGCGGTGGATCAGTCCTTTGAACGGCGGGCCATTGTGGAGGAGTATATTCCTGGTGGGGAATACAGTGTGGAGACCATCAGCTTCGGCGGACAGCATCTCTGCCTGGCCATCACCAAAAAATTTACCACCGGAGAGCCTCATTACATCGAGGTAGGGCATCTGCAGCCGGCGCCTCTTTCAGGAAAGGTGCAAAAGCGGGTGCAGGAGCTGATTTTTGCAGCCCTGGATGCTTTGCAGGTGCGTTTTGGGGCAGCCCACAGCGAGGTGCGCATTGACGAAACGGGGACGGTGCGAATCATTGAGATCGGATCCCGTATGGGAGGAGATTGCATCGGCTCTGATCTGGTGCCTCTCTCCACCGGCCAGGATTTTGTGGGCATGGTGCTGGATACTGCTCTTGGGCAGCCGCCCCGGATGAGTGAACCGAAGGAGCAGGTATCTGCCATCCGTTTTCTTATGGATAAGAGAGACCTGGAGCATTTAAGATGGCTGCAGAGGTGCCATCCGGATGCCATCCGGAAGGTAGTAATAGAGGGGGATGTGGAGACCGCTCGCATTGTGGACAGCGGCAGCCGCCCCGGATTTTATATCCTGCAGACAGAGACACTGCAGGACATGGAGTATCTGCTTCATGAGGGCCCAAAGGAGAATCCTATTGAGACCCCGGGGCTGGCCAGAGACTGCATCAGCAGGATGATGGAGGAACACTATGACAGTCTGGTGATCAATGCAGGACTTCACTCGGATCTGAGCTGCATTCTGGCAAAGACCTGTGTGGAACTGGGGCTTCCCTGCCGGGTGGTAGGCACTCTGGAGGAAGAGCAGCGGACCAGCGAAAACAGGGAAACTTTAAAGAGACTGAAGGTGCGGGAGCTGCTTGGCCCCTGGCAGGAGCTGGAGCAGACGGCTGATCGGGCAGCAAGGGAATTGCAGGAACTGGGACTTCGTCCCTACTGCCTTGGCAAAATTTCGTAACGGTTCATCCGTATACAAAGTTACAAAATTCCAGAAACAGACAGAAATACCTGAAAGAGGCGCAGTAAATGCTATTGCGCCCCTTTCTATAAGATGCTATAATAAAAAATAGACTTAATCTGCAAGGATGTCCGTTTCCGGCAGATTGATGTGATCCTATGGCGTAGAGCGGGTTCGCCATCCGCAGGAGAATGGAAGGATGCGGAAGAAAAAAACAGAAGGATCTGGGGCAGTGCCTCAGGAACAGAGTCTTAAGACACCAAAGAAACGGGGAAAGCTGGAAGTATCTCTTGGATGGTTTCTCATCCTGCATCTGAGTTTGATCGTAAACTCTATGGCAGGCGCGGCCTCCAAGATGGCAGGACGACAAAAGTTCCTGTCACTGAAGTTTTTCTTTTTTTATGGTCTGGTGTTGGCCATTACCTTTGCTTTTGCGCTGGTGTGGCAGCAGGTGTTAAAGCACATGTCACTGACCTTTGCTTTTACGAACAAGCCGATCACTATGATCTGGGGAATCATCTGGGGGGTACTGATTTTTCAGGAGAAGGTTACCTGGAATATGCTTTTGGGTTCCGGAATTATACTGGCAGGGATCATTATAGGAGTCAGCGGAAATGAGTAATTTGGGAAAATACATAGCAATCTGGATGCTTTCAGTGTTCATCTCCTCAGTGGCTCAGGTGATGCTGAAGGTGGCAGCCAATAAAACCTATGACAAAAAAATAAAAGAATATGTAAACCCCCTGGTGATCACGGCCTATGGCATTTTCTTTTTATCTACCATACTTACCATGTATGCGCTGAAGTTTGTGCCTCTGACCATGTCACCGATTATTGAATCCACCAGTTACATTTTTGTGCCCGTGCTGGGTGTCTTTATGCTGCGGGAGCGCATCAGTAAACGCCGGCTTTTGGGTATGGGCATCATGGTGATTGGAATATTCGTGTTTACCCTGTAGGAGCCGGAAGAGGCGGGAATAAGGAGGCAGGGCAGATGCGGCAGGACAATGGGACGGGAAAAGAATACGTACAGGAAAAGAATACAGAAACAGCCATACAGATCAAAATAAACGCTGTATGCAGCATGCGGTAGGAACGAAATCATACAAGAGAAACGAGAAAAGATACAAAATGCGCCAAGGTTTTAGCCTGCGCATAAGGAGGAAGCCCTATGATTGATTTTAACAGACCCCCCTATGTGGGAAAAGAGCTGGATTATATTAAGCAGGCCATTGAGATGGGCAAGCTGTGCGGAGACGGTGAATTTACAAAGCGATGTTCTGCCTGGATGCGGGAAAAGTATCAGGCAAACCATGTGCTGATGACCACCTCCTGCACCCACGCTTTGGAGATGGCAGCTTATCTGTGCGACCTGAAGGAGGGGGATGAGGTGATCATGCCCTCCTATACCTTTGTGTCCACGGCAGATGCCTTTGTGCTTCGGGGAGCAAAGATTGTGTTTGTAGATATCCATCCGGAGACCATGAATATAGATGAGACTAAGATCGAGGCAGCCATCACAGAAAAGACAAAGGTGATCTGCCCGGTGCATTATGCCGGTGTGTCCTGCGCTATGAATGAAATCATGGCCATTGCGAAAAAATATAATTTGAAGGTAGTGGAGGATGCCGCCCAGGGCGTCAGCGCTTACTACAACGGCAAGGCCCTTGGCACCATCGGAGACTTCGGCTGCTACAGCTTTCATGAGACCAAGAATTATACGATGGGAGAGGGCGGGGCTCTCGTATTTCAGAATGACCAGTACCAGGAGGCAGCAGAGATCTTAAGGGAAAAAGGGACAGACCGGAGCAAGTTTTTCCGGGGACAGGTGGATAAGTATACCTGGGTAAATTATGGTTCCTCCTATCTGCCCAGTGACATGAATGCCGCTTATCTTTATGCCCAGTTGGAAGAAGCAGAAAAGATCGACGCTAAGCGCCATGCAATCTATGATTATTACCATGAGCATCTTGCACCCCTGGCAAAGGCCGGCTATATCGAGCAGCCGGTTGTGCCGGAGTATGCAAAACACAATGCTCACATGTATTTTATAAAAGCAAAAGACCTGGAAGCAAGAACACGGCTGATGAAGTATCTTCGGGAGAAGGGGGTCTGGACGGTGTTCCACTACATCCCGCTCCACACTGCCAAGGCGGGTCAGATGTTCGGCCGTTTCCATGGGGAGGATGTGTACACCACCAGGGAGAGCGAGCGGCTGATGCGTCTGCCCATGTTCTACAATCTGAGCATGGAGGATGTGGCCTATGTGACCCAGTGCATTCTGGATTATCCGGAGTTCAACCGCTAAAGAGAAGAAATTCGAGGACAGTTTGGGAGGATTCATGGCAGAAAGTAAATGGATCTCTTATGTAAAGAAAATCAGACCCTACAATATTGTAAAGGGCGTTCGCTATCTGAAGCATTTTGGTTTTAAGGAATTTATGATCCGTCTCTCTGAGCGGATGGAGCCGGAGGAGGTGCCTTACGGCCCCTGGTATGAAAATTACCGGGCCAAGGAGCCAAAGCTGGAACAGCAGCGCAAATACCGTTTCAAAGAACCGGCGGTATTCAGCATTGTGGTGCCGGTGTATAAAACGCCGGAGCTTTTCCTGCGGCAGATGATACAGTCAGTGCTGGATCAGACCTATCCCCACTGGGAGCTGTGTATTGCCAATGGAAGCCCGGAGGATGAGACGGTGTCCGGGGTACTTTTGGAGTATCAGGAGAAGGATGCCAGGATACGGATTCAAAATCTCGAAAACCAGGGGATCGCAGGCAACAGCAATGCAGCTCTGGCCATGGCAGAAGGAGATTTTATCGGCCTGCTGGATCATGATGATCTGCTGGCTCCGGACGCCCTGTTCCAGGTGGCTAAGGCTTTGGAGCAGAGGGCTGGGAGAAGACCCATGAGGGAGGCAGAAGCCGATGTGATCTACACGGATGAGGATAAGGTGACCGGGGATCTGACAGAGCATTTTCAGCCCCATCTGAAACCGGATTTTAATCTGGATCTCTTGCGCTCCAATAACTATATCTGTCATTTTCTGGTGGTGAGAAAAAGCCTGGTGGAAAAAACAGGAGGCTTTCGGAAAGAATTTGACGGGGCTCAGGATTACGATTTTATTTTCCGGTGCGTGGAGCTGGCAAGGGAAGTGGTGCATGTGCCGGAGATTTTGTATCACTGGAGAGTGCATCAGTCCTCCACCGCAGATAATCCCGCCAGCAAGCTTTACGCCTATGAAGCTGGGCAGCGGGCCATACAGGAGCACTTAAGGAGGCAGAATACGCCGGGAGCAGTGGAAAAGAAAAAGGATCTGGGATTTTACCGGGTCGTCTATCCGGTGAGGCAGGAGGCGCTGATCTCCATTGTGATTCCCAACAAGGATCACAGGGAATTGCTGCAGCGCTGTCTTACTTCTGTCTACGAAAAGAGTACTTACGGAAATTATGAGATTCTGATTGTGGAGAACAACAGTACGGAGAAGGAAACGTTTGACTATTATAAAGAAATCGACGGAAAGAGAAATACCCGGGTTTTGTACTGGAAGGGGGAATTTAATTATTCCGCCATCAATAATTTTGGAATTAGTCAGGCAAAGGGAGAATATCTGATCTGCCTGAACAATGATATAGAAGTGATCACGCCTGGCTGGATGGAGGAGCTTTTGGGCACCTGCCAGCGGCCGGAGGTAGGGATCGTTGGAAGCCGCCTTTATTATCCGGACAATACCATCCAGCATGCCGGGATCGTTGTGGGAATCGGCGGTATTGCAGGAAGCATGTTTGTAGGTATGAAAAGAGAACGCAGCGGTTATCTGCATAAAGCAGCCCTGATGCAGGATTTAAGTGCCGTGACAGCAGCCTGTTTTATGGTAAAGCGCAGCGCTTATGAGGCAGCCGGGGGTTTTGAGGAGAAACTGGCAGTGGCTTTTAATGATGTGGATTTTTGTCTGAAGGTGTGCCAGGCCGGATATCTGGTGGTGTACGACCCTTACGCAGAGCTTTACCACCATGAGTCAAAGACCAGAGGAAGCGAGGATACGAAGGAAAAAGTGCAGCGCTTCCAGAATGAGATTGAATATATGAGGAGTCATTGGACGGACATTTTAAAGAAGGGGGATCCCTATTATAATAAGAACTTGTCTCTGTCCAAATGGAATTACTCCCTAAGGAGCTGAAAGCAAATGGTAGAAGCCACAGTGATTATACCAAATTTAAACGGGATGCCTTATCTGGAAGGCTGTCTGTCCTCTTTAGAGCGTCAGACAGTGAAAAATTTTGATGTGCTGCTTCTGGACAATGGATCAGAGGATGGCAGTCCTGAATATGTGCGGGATCATTTTCCGCAGGTGCGGCTCCATCGCTATACGGATAACACAGGCTTCTGTCATGCAGTGAATGCAGGAATCCGCATGTCTGACGCCCCCTATGTGATTTTGCTGAACAATGATACTGTCTGTGACGAACGTTTGGTAGAGGAGCTTTTGAAGGGAATTAAGGAGCACCATAACAGCTTTTCCGGGCAGGCTAAGATGCTGCAGATGAAGAAGCCGGAGCTTCTGGATGACGGGGGCGATTATTACTGCGCTTTGGGCTGGGCCTTCGCGGCAGGGAAAGGGAAAAAAGACCGGGGAGGCGGGAAGGACAAAAAGATTTTTTCCTCCTGCGGGGGAGCTGCCATTTATCGGAGAAAGGCTCTGGAGCAGATCGGACTGTTTGACGAGAAGCATTTTGCCTATCTGGAGGATGTGGACTTAGGATACCGGGCCAGGATTGCAGGATATGAGAACTGGTATTTGCCGAAGGCTGTGGTGTATCATGCAGGGAGCGCCACCAGCGGTTCCGCTTACAATGAGTTTAAGGTGCGCCATACCTCCAGAAACAGCGTGTATTTGATTATGAAGAATATGCCCTGGCCGCAGATCCTTTTGAATTTTCCCTTTTTGATGGCAGGTTATGTGATCAAAATGGTATTTTTTGCCAGAAAGGGTTTTTTCCGCCAATACGTGACGGGGATACGAAAAGGCATTTTTTTGGCTCAGAAAGAGGATAAGGTTGTTTTTGAAAAAAAGAACTTTAAAAACTATGTGAAGATCCAGATGGAGCTGTGGTTCAATATGATCCGCAGGATCGGGGATTTTTAGGAAGAGCAGGTTTTTAATCTACAAAGCCCCAGAGGTGAGAAAAATTGATTAAAGATAATCAAAAATATTTTAATCGGCTGCACGTACTCATTGATGCGCTGGTGATTACATTTTCCTATGTGCTTGCCTGGTTTATCCAGATCCATATTTTTGTAAGGGGGACAGCGGGAACTCTTTCGGTTCAGACCTACATGTCCGCTCTGATCTTTCTGGTTCCGGGCTTTCTGATCCTATATTACGGCTTCAATCTCTATACGCCCAAGCGGGTTCAGGGACGGCGGCTGGAGGCGGCCAATATTTTCAGTGCCAACATGATCGGAATGCTGGTGTTTATGTTTGTGCTGTATATGATCAACGAACCGGATTTCTCCCGGCCCATGGTGATTATGTTTATTGGGATCAACGTCACTCTCACTGTGATCGAGCGGAATGTAATCCGCATGGTGCTTATGAATATCCGGCGCCGGGGCATGAACTTAAAGCACATTATTCTGGTTGGCTACAGCCGGGCGGCGGAGGAATACATTGACCGGATTGTACAGAACCCTCAGTGGGGATATCAGGTGAATGGGATTTTGGATGACTTTGTCCGTCCCGGCACCACCTACAAAAATATCAAGGTTGTAGGGAATATTCAGGATCTGGAGCGGGTTTTAAGCAGAATCAATCTGGACGAGATCGCCATTACCCTGGGGCTGAATGAGTACTATAAGTTAAAATCTATTGTGGCAGTGTGCGAGAAATCAGGAGTTCACACGAAATTTGTTCCTGACTATATTGATATTATTCCCACCAGACCTTATACGGAGGATCTGCTGGGGCTTCCGGTAATTAATATCCGTCATGTGCCTCTTACCAACACCTTCAATATGATGGTGAAGCGGTCGATGGACATTGTAGGATCCTTTCTGGCTATCCTTTTGTTTTCGCCGGTCATGCTTTTGACGGCGATGGCCATTAAGGCCACTTCGCCGGGGCCTCTGATCTTTACCCAGGTGCGGGTGGGACTTCACAACCGGCCCTTTAAGATGTACAAGTTCCGTTCCATGGAGGTGCAGAGCGTTCGGGATGAGAAGAAGGGATGGACCACAAAGGATGATCCCAGGGTCACCAGAATTGGAAAGCTGATCCGAAAGACCAGCATTGACGAGCTTCCACAGCTGTTTAACGTATTGAAGGGAGATATGAGTCTGGTAGGCCCAAGGCCGGAGCGCCCTCAGTATGTGGAAAAGTTCCGGGAGGAGATCCCAAGATACATGGTAAAGCATCAGGTACGGCCGGGAATGACCGGCTGGGCTCAGATTAACGGGTATCGAGGGAATACTTCTATCAAGCGGAGAATCGAGCATGATATCTATTATATTGAAAACTGGACGGTGGGGCTGGATATCAAGATCCTGGTCCTGACAGTGTTTAAAGGTTTTATCAACAAGAATGCCTATTAGGGGCAGAGCGCAGAAAGGAGCGTTGTTATGTCAGATACACCCAGAAACGATGAGAGCATCCGGGAAAACGAACATCAGTCTCAGTATCGGGATGCCATAGGGAACAAAGAGGCTTACCGTCCGTTGGGGACAGAGGAGAACTGGGAGCAGAAAGCTCCTTCCGGTTATGAAGAAAAGGATAACAGGAGGAATGACCGGCAGGGCGCTGAGGACGGCACAGGAGCGCATCAGCAGAGCTTTGAAGAAAATGGAGAGGAAAGCAGTGATCAGCCGGGCTATGGCGGGAACCCAGGAGGCTATCAGCAAGGATATGCCGGAAATGCAGGAGGTTATCAGCAAGGGTATGCGGGAACCCCAGGAGGCTATCAGCCGGGCTATGGCGGGAACCCAGGAGGTTATCAACAGAATTTTGCCGGGAATGCGGGAGGCTATCAGCAGAACGTTGGTGGAAAAGCAGGCGGCCGCGGGCAGAATTTTCAGGGCAACCCAGGTGGTTACGGACCGGGATACGGGCCTCAGGGAGGCCGACAGCAGAATTTCCAGGGCAGTTACGGAAACGGAAAGCCGCCGAAGAAGAAAAAGCGCAGAAAGGTTCTGTTTATTGTAGAAATTCTTGTTCTTTTGATTTTGGCGCTGGGACTGTTCCTGTTTGTGCAGCTGGGACGGATCGACCGTGTGAAGCTGAAGGATATTTTAGTGAATGAAGGAGCAGGGAGCCAGAGCGGATATCAGAATATTGTGGTGTACGGCGTGGACTCCCGTCAGGATCAGCTCACCAAAGACAGCCACAGCGATACCATTGTGATCTGCAGCATCAATAAAAAGACAAAAGAGATCAAGATGGTGTCCGTATACCGGGATACCTATCTGGATAATACCAACGGAGAGTACCGCAAGGCAACAGAGTGTTATTATTTCGGCGGTCCGGAGCGCTCTATCAATATGCTGAATACCAATCTGGATCTGAATATTACAGATTATGTGACCGTAAACTTTAATGCAGTGGTGGAAGCAGTGGATCGTCTGGGAGGAATCGACCTGGAGATTACAGAGGAAGAGCTGAAGTGGCTCAACGGCTATCAGTACGACCAGGTGGAAAATTCTCAGGTGCAGGCAGAGTATGAGCCTCTTCCCGCAGCCGGGTATCAGCACTTAAACGGCAATCAGGCGCTGGCCTACAGCCGGATCCGCTACACGGAAGGATATGATTTTAAGCGGACAGAACGGCAGCGGACGGTGATGATGAAGATTTTTGAGAAGGCAAAGACCCAGGGCGTACCTGCGCTGCTGTCCATGGTGGACGCTATGCTTCCCATGGTCTCCACCAGTCTTTCCAATACAGAGCTGATCAGCCTGGCTTCCGGCATTGCAGGATATACCATCGGTGAAAACACCGGATTCCCCTTTGACCAGTATGCTACTCAGGTGGACGGTTCGGATGTGGTGGTGCCTGTGAATTTGGCAGCCAATGTGACACAGCTTCATCAGTTCCTCTTTGGAGAGGAGAACTACACGCCTTCCCAGAAGGTTCAGGAGATCAGCAATACGATTATTAATTATACAGGGATTCAATAATGAAGAATTTATCAGTGACAGTGGTGATTCCCACTTACCGGCCGGATGAAAAGTTTAAAAAGCTGCTTTCCAGGCTGGAAAAGCAGACAAGACCGCCGGAGCGGATCCTGATCATCAACACCGAGGAGCAGTATTTTTCCTGGCAGGCAGTGGATGGAATTCGGGGAGCGTCGGTACTTCACATTGGGAAGAAGGAGTTTGACCATGGAGGAACCAGAGATCTGGGAGTCAGGATGGCGGATACGGATCTGGTGGTATTTATGACTATGGATGCGATACCAGCAGATACGCATCTTCTTGAGAACCTGACAGCGCCCTTTGAGGAGGAGCGGGTGTGCGCCGCCTATGCCAGACAGCTTCCAGATAAGGACTGCAGTCCCCTGGAGGCTTATACCAGAAGATTTAATTATGGCCAGGAGAGCCGTATAAAGACAAAGGCGGATCTTCCAGAGCTGGGCATCAAGACTTTCTTCTGTTCCAATGTGTGCGCCGCCTATCGGCGCAGTACTTATCTGGAACTTGGAGGCTTTGAAAGGCCTACCATCTTTAACGAGGATATGATCTTTGCAGGAAAACTGATCCAGGCAGACCGGGCGGTGGCTTACTGTGCCGGGGCCAGGGTGATCCACTCTCATAATTATACCGGGGTTCAGCAGTTTCGCAGAAACTTTGACCTGGGGGTATCCCAGGCAGATCATCCGGAGATTTTTTCCATGGCAAAATCGGAGACAGAAGGGCTTAAGATGGTGAAACAGACTGCCAGATGGCTGATCTCAACCAAAAAAGCCTGGCTGCTGCCAAGCCTGGTGTGGCAGAGCGGCTGCAAGTTTTTAGGATACCGCCTGGGGAAAAATTATAAGAAGCTTTCCAGAAGATTCATTGGATTTTGTACCATGAATCCGGAATATTGGACATAGAATAAACACAATTACCTGTTACACTGTGGTTCACAGTGTAAGGAGTGATTTCAAATGGATGAAAACAGAGAGTACAAAGACCGCCCATCCCATTCCGGCAAACGGCCATCCTGGCCGGGCGTTGTAATGTTGGGGGTGGTGACAGCAGGTGTTCTAGGCAGCGTGATCTTTTCCTTTACCGAGGGCGATGTGATAGGAATTCCTTCGGTGAAGGAGCTGCTGGAGGGAACAGAAAATATAAAAGAATCAGGAGCGAAGCTGCAGTCGGAGGAGCAGCAGGGACTGTATCTGGGAGAGACGGATCAAACCCAGTCGTTATCCGGAGAGAGGCCGAGAGGCCCCCTGGACGTGTCAGATGTGGTAGTTGCTACCATGCCCAGTATTGTGGCCATTACCAGTGAGACGGTGCAGGTGGTTGAGTCTTATTTTTATGGGACTGTGGAGATCCCGGAGGAGAGCAGCGGTTCCGGGATTATTATAGGGAAAAATGACCAGGAGTTTTTAATCGCCACAAATTACCATGTAGTGAAAGATGCAGATACCATGACCGTGTGCTTCAGCGCAGGGGAAGATTACGCAGAAGACGCTATCGTTTCTGCTAAGATTAAGGGCCGGGATACTGCCAGGGATCTGGCTGTGGTGGCAGTGGAAGAGCAGGATGTGCCAAGGAAAATCCGGGACATGATCCAGGTAGCGGTACTTGGGGATTCTGATGAACTGCAGGTAGGACAGCAGGCGATTGCGATTGGAAACGCATTAGGCTACGGACAGTCGGTGACCACAGGAATTGTCAGCGCGCTAAATAGGCAGATGGAAGTGGAAGGAGAACTTCAGAATTTTATTCAGACGGACGCTGCCATCAATTTTGGAAACAGCGGCGGAGCCCTGTTAAACAGTGACGGACAGGTAATTGGCATCAATTCTGCAAAAATTACCGGACAAGGGGCAGAAGGAATGGGATATGCGATCCCAATCAATGAGGCCAAACCTATTCTGGAAGAGTTGGCGAATCAGACCGCCCGGGAAAAGGTGGAAACAGACAGACGTGGCAGCCTGGGGTCAGAGCTTCGCAGCGTATCTCAGGAAGCGAGACAGCTCTACAATATTCCGGCAGGAGTTTTAGTCTACCATGTGTATGAGGATTCCGCGGCGGCCAAAGCAGGCCTTCGCCAGGGAGATATCATCACCGCGCTGGATGGAAACCGGGTGAGCAGCCCGGAGGCTCTGGAGGGTCTGCTGGCCTATTATGAGGCCGGGGAGACCGTGGAGCTGGAGTATGAGACCGGAATCGGCGGCGCCTACGAGCAGAAAAAGGTATCTTTGGTACTGGAGGAAACAACAGCTTCCGGATATCAGGAGAATGACAGCCAGCAGGAGCTGGGGCCGATCTCCCCCTACGACTTTTTCGAGGAGGATCCCTGGTTAGGAAACTGGTGGTAAGAAAAGAGCGTGCCGGATCGGGAAAAACAGCAGAGAAGAGGAGTAGCCTGGCGGCGAAGAGGCGGAATTTGTGCAGAAGGCTGATTGCCGGGTACCAGGTGAAGATAAGGAGAAGAAATGTCAGAAAATCATAAGGACGATAAAATAGAGGAAACAGCAGATTTAGAGGAAGTGAACGCTTCAGAGACAAGGTCCGGGGGAGAAGGAGATTCTTCTAAAGAGGATAACACTTATGAGAAAGTCTGCGTCATGTGTCATCGCACAGAGAGCAAGGCAGGCAAGATGATTGATCTTCCGGGAGGAATGACGATCTGTCCGGATTGTATGCAAAAAAGTTTTAATGCCATGAGCAATATGGATCTGTCCAATCTGCAGAATATTCCGGGCATCAGCTTTATTAATCTTAACGATTACCAGGCTCAGATGCCAAAGCAGCAGAAGATTAAGAAAAAGAAAAAGGAGCAGGAGCCGAAGAAGGAATTTGACATTCATTCTATTCCGGCACCCCATAAGATTAAGGCCAGCCTGGATGATTATGTGATTGGCCAGGAACATGCCAAGAAAGTCATCTCCGTGGCAGTGTACAACCACTATAAGCGGGTATTCACAGGAACCATGGATGACATTGAGATAGAAAAATCCAATATGCTGATGATCGGGCCCACAGGCTGCGGAAAGACGTATCTGGTGAAAACTCTGGCCAGACTCCTGGATGTGCCTCTGGCTATTGCAGATGCCACCTCCCTGACGGAGGCCGGCTATATTGGAGACGATATTGAGAGCGTAATCTCAAAACTGCTGGCTGCTGCGGACAATGACGTAGAGCGGGCAGAGCAGGGGATTGTATTTATAGATGAGATCGATAAGATCGCCAAGAAGAAAAATGCAAACCAGAGAGACGTGAGCGGTGAATCCGTTCAGCAGGGAATGCTGAAGCTGTTGGAAGGCAGTGATGTGGAGGTACCGGTGGGAGCTTCCAGCAAGAATGCCATGGTGCCTATGACCACTGTAAATACCAGAAATATTCTGTTTATCTGCGGAGGCGCTTTCCCGGGGCTGGAGGATATCATCAAAGAACGTCTGAACAAACAGGCTTCCATTGGCTTTCGGTCTGATCTGAAGGACAAATATGATCAGGATCCTGATCTGCTTACTAAGGTTACGCTGGAGGATATCCGGAATTTTGGCATGATCCCGGAATTTATCGGCAGACTGCCGGTGGTGTTTGCACTGCAGAGTCTCACAAAGGAAATGCTGGTGAAGATTTTAAAGGAGCCGAAAAATGCGATTTTAAAACAGTACCAGAAGCTGTTGGAGCTGGATGAGGTAAAACTGGACTTTGCAGAGGATGCCCTGGAAGCGATTGCCGAGAAGGCTATGGAGAGAAAGACCGGAGCCAGAGCGCTTCGGGCTATTATCGAAGAATTTATGCTGGATATTATGTATGAGATTCCCAAGGACGACAACATTGGCAGCGTACTGATCACCAGAGCCTATATTGAAAATACAGGAGGCCCGGTGATTACCATGAGAGGAATGCAGTGCCTGCCGGGATAAAGGCCGGTCAGGCATCCGTCAACGAGAAGGATCGTTTTGGCAGAGGAGGAAAGAGGCTATCAGGCTGTGAGTACAGTCAGGCGCAAAAAGAGGATGCCGGGCAGCGGTCAAAAGTTGACAGAATTCGCTAATAATGTTATGTTTAAAGGTACTGGGAGGAGAACAGTGTATGAATGAAGCGCACGAGCAATTTTTAAAAACTCTGGCAGGCCTGTTGGAACTGGCAAAGAGCAAAAAGAATACTCTGGAGTATGATGAGATTCTGAAGGCCTTTGAGGGCATGGAGCTGACAGAAGATAAGATTGATCAGATACTGGAATACCTGGAGAAGCATAACGTAGATATTCTTCAGGGAAAATCTCCGGAGGATTCCACAGATGATCTGCTGCTGGATACGGAAGAAGATCTGATCTTAACAGAGGAAGATGAGATAGATATCATTGATGATGTGGATGTCCTGGAGGGAGTCAGCACCGAAGATCCGGTGAGGATGTACTTAAAGGAGATCGGAAATGTGCCCCTGTTAAACAGCGATGAAGAAGTGGAGCTGGCCAAACGGGTGGAACAGGGCGATGAGGCGGCCAAGAAAAAGCTGACGGAGGCCAATTTGCGCCTTGTGGTAAGTATTGCCAAAAAATATGTGGGCCGCGGGATGCCGTTCCTGGATCTGATCCAGGAGGGAAACATGGGCCTTATGAAGGCTGTGGACAAATTCGATTATACCAAGGGTTATAAATTCAGTACATATGCCACTTGGTGGATCCGTCAGGCCATCACCAGAGGAATCGCAGACACAGGAAGAACCATCCGTGTTCCGGTGCATATGGTGGAGACCATCAATAAGACGCTGCGCATGACCAGGACACTTTTGCAGGAGTTGGGACGGGAACCCACCCCTGAGGAGGTGGCAGACCGGCTGAATGTTCCGGTAGCCAGAGTCCGGGAGGTGTTGAAGATTTCCAGAGATCCGGTATCCTTGGATACGCCCATCGGTGAGGAGGATGACAGCCATCTTGGAGATTTTATTGAGGATGATACGGCTCTTTCCCCGGCAGATTCAGCAGCTTTTTCCATGCTTCGGGAGGAGCTTGGCATTGCCCTGGAGTCTCTTACAGAACGGGAGCGCCAGGTAGTGAGGCTTCGGTTCGGACTGGAGGATGGAAGAGCCAGAACCCTGGAAGAGGTGGGCAAGGAGTTTAATGTTACCCGTGAGCGTATCCGTCAGATAGAGGCAAAGGCGCTGAGAAAGCTGCGCCATCCCTCCAGAAGCAAGAGGCTGAAGGATTTCCTCACATAAGGAGAATAGGATGTTTGAACGGATTGATTATATCACAGTGAGAATTGAGGGAGATTACGCCTATCTGCAGCAGGCAGATGACCCTGCAGCGGAAGAAAAGTGTGTGGCTATGGCTCTGCTTCCCCAGGAGATTATGGAGGGAAGCCGCATCAAGTATGAGATGATGAGCTATGAGATGGCATAGGGAAAGATTTCCCAATAAAAAAAGCAATGAGCCAGGTGATAATGAGAATGCTCATTGCTTTTTTTGTTTCATAAGAACTGCTTCCTAATTTTCCTATGGGATCGCGGGAGCAGTTCTGTTTTGGAAACGTCAGCAGGAAACAGATCCTTTACAGGAAAATGTATTTACATACAAACAGCACTGCCAGTACGTACATCAGCACGCTGATTTTTTTAGTCTTGGCCTTGCCTGCCACCAGATTGATTACCGTGTAGCTGATGATACCCATGGCAATACCCTCAGAGATACTGTACATAAATGGCATTGCAATGATGGTGATAAATGCGGGAATAGCTTCCGTAAAATCATTGAAATCAATCTTTGTGATGGAAGTCAGCATCAAAAATCCCACGATGACCAGGGCCGGAGCCGTAGCAAAGGACGGAATAGCCAGGAAAATGGGGGATAAAAACAGGGACAGACCAAAGAGAATGGCAGCTACCACGCTGGTAAGGCCGGTGCGTCCTCCTTCAGCCACGCCGGAAGCGCTCTCTACGAAGGTAGTTACTGTGGAAGTACCCATAACTGCGCCTACGGAAGTACCTACGGCATCTGCCAGCAGAGCGCCTCTAATTTTGGGCAGGCGTCCGTCCTTATCCAGCATATCAGCCTTGGAAGCTACACCGATCAGGGTTCCCAGAGTATCGAACATATCTACAAACAGGAATGCAAACATGATCACCACAAAGTCCAGCGTGAATACCTTGGAGAAATCCATGTGGAAGAAAGTGGGAGCCAGGCTTGGAATGGAGATTCCTGCGGAAAAATCAGGCAGCAGGCTGAAGAAACCGGCTTCCGGGTTGGGTACATAGAATCCCAGGAACTGGCAGATAATGCCAAGACCCCAGGTGATCAGGATACCCCAGAGAATATTTCCTTTCACTCCTTTTACTACCAGGATGGCAGTGATGAGAATACCGATGAGAGCCAGAAGCACAGTGATCCCTTCGGACTGGAACATACCGTTCTGTACAGATCCTTTAAAGGAATAAACAGTTACCAAAGTAGCGCTGTCCACCACGATCTTTGCGTTCTGCAGGCCGATAAAGGCGATAAACAGTCCGATACCTACGGACACAGCGTGCTTCAGATTGATGGGTATGGCGTTGAAGATCGCCTCCCGCACATTGGTCAGGGACAGAAGGATAAAGATCACACCTTCTACAAAGACAGCGCCCAGAGCCATTTGCCAGGTAAAGCCCATGCCAAGAACCACTGTGTAGGCAAAGTAAGCGTTCAGTCCCATACCGGGAGCCAGCACGAAGGGGTAGTTGGACAAAAGAGCCATCAGGCAGGTGGCAATGAAGGAAGCCAGGGCAGTGGCGGTGAACACAGCACCCCGATCCATACCAGCCTCTGCCAGGATGTTGGGATTCACAGCCAGAATGTAGGCCATAGTCATGAAGGTGGTAACACCAGCCAGGACTTCTGTCTTTACGTCCGTGTGATTTTCCTTCAGATGAAACAGTTTGTCAAGATTCATAACACTTTCCTCCTTTTTTGGCATTGCGTTTCAGAAACCGGAGGCGGGACGGGGACTGGAAAAGATCAGTCTGCAGACTTTCTTTTTGAATGGACAGCAGTCCCGGTCAGGCGGAGGGCGTAAAAAAACCACCTGCCGCTGCCACGGAATCTTTTTAAGAACTTATAGGCAACTATTACGGTAGTTGGTAGAAACATCCATCCCATTATGGATTTATATAAGTTTATGAATGCCTTATAAATTTTATAAACATAGTATAAAAGATTCTGGCAAAAGTGTCAATGGATTTGTAGATATTTTTGAAAAGTTACGGAATATATGAAAGAATAATTGTGCAATATCTCTCAAAGAAACGAAGGAAAAAAAGAAATCAGACGTAGAAAATGCAGTGTTTTCAGAGGGAAAACAGTATTGACTTTTGCACTGTTCAGGAATAAACTTGTAAAAAAAATTTTCTCCCGGCGAACAGTCGGATGGCCCAAAAGGCGGCCGGACTGAAACGTTTGTACAAATGGAGAGGAAGAGAGGACCGCTATGTGTGGAATCGTTGGATATACAGGAAGCAAGCAGGCAGCGCCCATTATTCTGGAGGGATTATCCAGGCTGGAATACAGAGGCTATGATTCAGCAGGAATGGCTATTTTAAACAGCAATACCCAGGAGATTGATGTGGTGAAGGCTAAGGGAAGGCTGAAGAATTTGGCGGAAAAGACCAATGATGGCATGGATATGCCGGGGAACTGTGGAATTGGTCATACCCGGTGGGCTACTCACGGGGCCCCCTCCAAAGAAAATGCGCATCCCCATTACAGCAAGGACAAGCTGGTGGTGGCAGTACATAATGGGATCATAGAAAATTATCAGGAATTAAAGGATCATCTGCTTCTGAAGGGCTACAGCTTTTATTCGGAGACCGATACAGAGGTAGTGACAAAGCTGATCGACTATTATTATCAGGAGACAGGGCATAATCCCCTGGAGAGCCTGTCCAAGACCATGCTTCGAGTGCGGGGATCCTATGCTCTTGGGATTCTGTTTTATGACCGTCCCGGCGTACTGTACGCGGCAAGAAAGGACAGTCCTCTCATCATCGGACAGAGCGGGGAGGGAACCTTTATTGCTTCCGATGTTCCGGCCATCCTTTCCTATACAAGAAACGTGTACTATCTGGAGAATTTAGAGATGGCGGAGCTGCGCCAGGATGGAATTTCTTTCTATACGATAGACAGGGATGAGATCCAGAAGGAGATGGTAACAATTCAGTGGGATGCCCAGTCTGCAGAAAAAGGCGGATATGAGCATTTTATGATGAAGGAGATCCATGAACAGCCAAAGGCAGTGAAGGATACCATCCATGCTTATGTAAAAGAAAACACCATTGATCTGGGAGAAGCAGGATTGGAAGAAGAATTTTTAAAAAACCTGCAGAAGGTGTATATCGTAGCCTGCGGATCGGCCTACCATGTAGGGGTGGTGACCAAGTATGTGCTGGAAGATCTGACAGATGTGTCAGTGGAAGTGGATCTGGCTTCTGAATTTCGCTACCGCAATCCTAAACTTCCAAAAGATTCCCTTGTGGTAATAATTTCTCAGTCCGGGGAGACGGCGGACAGCCTGGCGGCTCTGCGGCTGGTAAAAGATCTGGGAGTGAGAACCTTAGGAATCGTCAATGTGGTAGGCTCCAGCATTGCCAGGGAGGCGGATTCTGTTTTGTATACACTGGCAGGGCCGGAGATTGCAGTGGCTACCACCAAAGCCTACAGTACCCAGTTGATCTGTGCCTACCTGCTCTCTATGGAGATTGCCCGGGTGAAAGGACAGATGGAGGATGAGACCTATCGCAAAATGCTGGAGGATCTCACTCAGCTTCCGGAAAAGATAGAGCGGGTTCTTTCCGATAAAGAGAGGATTCAGTGGTTTGCCAATAAATTTGCGGCAGCCAGGGATATTTTCTTTATCGGAAGAGGGCTGGACTATGCCATTTGTCAGGAGGGCAGCCTGAAGATGAAGGAGATCAGCTATATTCATTCGGAAGCCTATGCTGCAGGAGAGCTGAAGCACGGCACGATCAGTTTGATCGAGGAGGGAACCTTGGTGGTTGGTCTTATGACTCAGAGCAGTCTGAGTGAAAAGACTCTGAGCAATCTGGTGGAGGTAAAGAGCCGGGGCGCTTATCTGATGGGGGTGACCCAGTACGGAAACTACAGCATAGAGGATACCGTAAACTTTGTGGTGTACACCCCAAAGACAGATCCTCATTTTGCCACCAGCCTGGCGATCATTCCCCTGCAGCTTATGGGATACTATGTGAGTGTGGCCAGAGGGCTGGATGTGGATAAGCCCAGAAATCTGGCAAAGAGCGTCACCGTGGAGTAACTTCAGGAACCAAAAGATGACGCAAGAGCGCAAAGAGGCAGAAGAAGCCGGAAACGGAGGGTGACGCAAGAGCGCAAAGAGGAAAAAGAAACCGGGAAGAAGAGGACAGAAGAAAGAATAATTGGGGGAGAAGAATTGAAGATTTGGAATTATATGAAAAAGTACAAGGGCCGTTATCTGTTGGCGCTTGTGTGTATGCTGTGCGCCATTGTTTTGGACCTGTGGGCGCCGGTACTTACAAGAAAGATCATTGATGATGTGATCATAGGGGGACAGCGTTCCATTTTAATGTCCCTGCTTTTGGGGCTGCTGGGTATTGGAATAGGAAGGGCGGTATTTGGGTATATTAAGGAATTTACTCTGGATTGGATCGGAGTCACCATCGCCAATCAGATGCGCAGGGATGTGTTTGATCATGTGCAGACTTTGTCAGCAGGATATTTTCACAAGCATAATACGGGAGAACTGATGACCAGGATCAAGGATGACGTATGGAAGGTCTGTGCAGTGCTGGGATTTCTCGGAATGCTGGCAGTGGAGGCTGCGGTTCACACGGTGTTTGTGATCACCTGCATGGTGCGGCTGAGTCCCCTGCTTACCCTGGTGCCTCTTGCCATCATCCCGGTGATCGGTTTTTTGGCTTTGCGCATGGAGAAGCAGGTGGGGGCGGTCTATGAAGAAATCAGCGATGAGACAGCGGCGTTAAACACAGTGGCGGAGGAGAATCTGGCGGGAGTGCGGACCGTAAAGGCTTTTGCCAGGGAGGAGTTTGAACAGAAGAAATTCCGGAAACGAAATCAGAGGTATTATCAGTTAAATATGAAGCAGGCACATCTGATTTCCCGTTACCAGCCCCTGATCTCCTTCCTTGGAAAGGTGCTTCTAATGGCGGTGGTTATCTGCGGCGGCATCTTGGTGCTTCAGGAGAAACTGACGCTGGGAACGCTGGGAGCGTTTACAGAGTATGCCAACAATATTATCTGGCCCATGGAGATCGTGGGATGGCTCAGCAATGATATCGGGTCAGCAAAAGCCTCCTGGAAAAAGATTAAAAAGGTGATGAGCGAAGAACCGGTGATCCGAGAGCCAGAGCATCCCACTGTGCTTTCAAAAGTGGAAGGGCATCTTACTTTCCAAAAGGCAGGATTGACTTTAGAGGGACAGGAGATCCTGAAGGATATCTCCTTTGATCTGGAGCCGGGAAAGACCCTGGGAATTATGGGAATGACCGGAGCGGGAAAGAGTATGCTGGTGAATTTGGCCAAGCGGTTTTATGATCCCACAGAGGGAAGAATTTTGCTGGATGGGGTGGACTTAAGAGAATTGTCTCTTGGACAGATGCGCTCCTCCATGGCAGTGGTGGCGCAGGATGTGTTCCTGTTTTCTGACACAGTCAGTCAGAATGTACGTATGGGGCAAAAAGACCGGATGGAGCCAGATACGGTACATTGGGCGCTTAAGCACGCTGGCGCTTCGGAGTTCGTGGAAAAGCTGTCGGAAGGAAGCAATACCCTGATCGGAGAGCGAGGCGTAGGACTTTCCGGAGGCCAGAAGCAGAGAATCAGTATTGCAAGAGCCATTGCCAAGAAAGTGCCCATTCTGATCCTGGACGATTCTACTTCCGCTTTGGATATGGAGACAGAACGTCAGATACAGCAGGACTTAAGGCAGCTAAAGGACACGGCAAAGATCATCATCGGTCATCGCATCTCTGCCGTACGGGAAGCAGATGAGATTCTGATTCTGAAAGACGGTAAAATTGCAGAGCGGGGAACCCATGAAAGTTTGCTGGCCAGAAAAGGCCAGTACTATAGAACCTGGCAGGTGCAGTACGGGGAGGAGGTGCAGCCATGTCCGTAAATTCTATTCGACAGGATGAACAGCAGATTCATATGTCTAAAAAGACAATACTGGTGCGGCTGTACAGCTATATGACCGTGTACAAAAAGGAACTTTTGGCGTTGGGCGGTCTGATGGCAGTGACAGTGGCCATTTCTTTGATTTCGCCGCTGTTTATTGAGCGGGCAGTGGACGTCCATGTGGCAGGGAGGGACGTGAAGGGACTCCTGTTTTTGGGCGCAGCGGCTTTTTTCTGCTATCTGGTATTTATGGCAGGAACCAGGCTGCGGATGCTTTTCATGGCCAGAATTACCAATCAGGTGCTGAAAACCATACGGGAGGAACTTTACGCCCATATTCAGACCCTGAGCTTTGATTTTTTTGACAGCCGGCCTACGGGAAAGATCCTGGCAAGAGTGATCGGAGATGTGGACTCTCTAAAAGAAATGCTCTCGGACAGCATCACTCAGCTGATACCGGAGTTTATTACTGTTGTGGGTGTGGCGATGATCATGGTGGCTAAAAATGCGCAGCTGGCTTTGGCGGCCCTGATCACCCTGCCCTTTCTGGCAGCTGGAATGTTTCTGATCATGACAGTGTCCCACAGACGGTGGCAGTCATACCGGAGAAAAACCTCCAACCTGAATGCCTTTATCCATGAGGATATGTCGGGGATCCGCGTGATTCAGAGCTTTGCGGCTGAGGAGGAGACAAAGAAGGATTTTTATCAGCTCTCCCAGGAGACCAGGGATTCCTACATTCATGCGGTTCGTCTGGCAGACTGTTTTGGACCGTTGGTAGATCTGACCTGGGGGGTGGGAGGATTTCTGCTCTATTATATTGGAATCCAGGTGGTAGGCGTAGAGAACGTGGGAGTAGGCACCTTCCTGGCCTTTTCCACCTATCTGGGAATGTTTTGGAATCCTATCCGCAATCTGGCCAGCTTTTATAATAAGCTGGTGACCAATCTTTCCGCTGCGGAGCGGATCTTTGATATCATGGATACGCCTGCCAAGATCACAGACCGGCAGGATGCCAGACCTCTGCCTCCTATAAAAGGAGCGGTAGAGTTTAGGAATGTGACTTTTTCCTACCTGGATGAGCCGGAGAAAAGAGTGCTGGAACATGTGAGCTTTCGAGTCGAGCCGGGGCAGACCATCGCGCTGGTAGGGCCTACGGGAGCGGGTAAAACCACGATTGTCAATTTGATCAGCCGGTTTTATGATGTGCAGCAGGGAAAGATTTATATTGATGATTATGAAATCCGGGATGTGACTATGAAGAGCCTGCGGCAGCAGATGGGGGTGATGACCCAGGACAATTTCCTGTTTACGGGAACCATTCGTGAGAACATCTGCTACGGCAGGCCGGAGGCTTCGGAGGAGGAGATGGTGGAGGCGGCCAAAGCGGTGAATGCCCATGAGTTTATTGTGAAGCTGGAAAATGGATATGATACCAGAATTAGTGAGCGTGGAGCCCAGTTGTCCGTAGGACAGAGGCAGCTTCTGGCCTTTGCCCGCACCATGATCTCAGATCCCAGAATCCTGATTTTGGATGAAGCCACCTCCAGCATTGATACTCATACAGAGCTTCTGGTGCAGGAGGGGATACGAAAACTTCTGGAAAACCGCACTTCCTTTGTGGTAGCCCACCGTCTTTCCACTATCCGGAATGCAGACCGGATTTTTGTCATCGACAACCGGGGAATTTTGGAGGACGGCAGCCATGAGGAGCTGATGGAAAAGAAAGGGGCCTATTACCAGCTTTACGAAAGCCAGTTTTCCTGAAGGGAGTCAGCTATACCTGGTTTGGAATCTGACGTCCCTCATGGTTCATGGTGTAGTTGTCCCGGTAAACCAGCTGGGAGATGGGCACCAGCTCATAGCCCTGCTGCTGCAACCCTGTGATTACAGCCTCCAGGGCCTGGGCAGTGTACTTGGCTCCATTGTGCATGAGAATGATGGAGCCGTTGCCCAGATGCTTGTGGCAGGTGACGGTCTGGATAATAGAAGCTACGCCGTAGTCCTTCCAGTCCAGGGAGTCTACGTCCCACTGAATCGGCAGATAGCCGCAGGATTTGGCAGTCTGCACCAGAAGATTATTGTAATCTCCGTAGGGAGGACGGAACAGATTCATATCAACTCCTGTCAGGGACTTACCTTTTTCATGTACCTTCATCAGCTCTTCTTTCTGCTGGCTGGCAGATAATTGGCTCATATTTTTGTGATTTTCGCTGTGATTGCCCAGGTCATGCCCGGCAGCAGCGATTTTTTTTACATCCTCAGGGTAGGATTCCACCCAACCACCGGTCATAAAAAAGGTGACTTTGACATTGTGGGCTGCCAGAATATTCAGTATGGTATCCGTATCTTCGTTACCCCAGGCAGCGTCAAAGGAGAGGGCTACCTGGGGTTTGTTGGTCTGAACGCAGTATACAGGCAGCTCCTTTTGGGACTGCATATTGCTGACTGCCACGATCTGGTCTTTGGTGTAGGCGGAGCCTGCCAGAAACAGCAGGGCGCACAGGACCACCACCCCGGCGCCTCTTAAGCAGCCCAGGGCGGTGTCAGAGGGCACACGAAGGATTTTTCGCTTTTTCATTTCGTTGTCTCCTTTAAAAATACTTTCCTATTTAGCAGTATATGAGCCGGAGAAAGGGATCTTTCGTTGAACAGGAAAAAGATGGAGACAAAATTTTAATAGATTTCCACTGTAAATTTTATCTCTATCCCTTGTATGGAATATATGAGCAAGAAATTGTGGTATTTGTATTTCAAAAAATAAGGGAAGAGGGGATCACAGTACATAAATAAAATTTATTATAAAGATTTGGAACAGTCCTGTTCGCAGACTAACTAAAACGGAGTGCGGCAAAATCCAAACTTGATTTTACCGCACCCCGTTTTTATCGAAACATTCAAACTATATTTTTCAGCTCTGTCTTACCAAAGCTGGCAACGTCTTACTGCTCCACAGTATCCTCAGCTGCGCTCATCAGATCCTCGCCAAGCTCTGCCAGGTTGGCCACATCATCACCGTCACTGTTTTCCTTGGCAGCCAATGCTTCCTCAGGAACTGTGAAATCCACATCAGCGCTGTAGTCATAGACAGCTTCTATGTAAGCGTTAGAGATATTCATGGACAGTTCCGGCAGGATCATGTTGCCGTCCTCATCGGTGTCAGCCATGCTGTAAGAGAGGATGCTGGAAAGGGCGGTGAGATCACTGCCGTCCATATCCATGCGCATTTTAGCCAGCTGATAGGTCTCTGCGTTAATGTCAAATTCCATGTTGAACTGGAAACCGGACAGTACCATGCTAACCAGGGACATAGTCGCTTCATCTACCGTTTCTCCTGCGGCAGCCATCGCTTCCGTGATCATAGGCTCCAAGTCAGAGTAGGTGATGTTTAAAAGAAGCTGATAGCAGGAAACGCCGTTTACGTCCACAGCCTCTTCGCCCAAGGTGAAAGTACCGGGCAGGGCGGACAGATCGAAGGTATTTCCGTTCATCATCTCCATGATCTGATCAAACTGAGCCTTCAGCTGATCTCCGGGAAGGGCAGCGTACTCCCAGTCTTCTCCGGTGACCTTTGCAAAGGTGTCCAGCCCGCCTTCCTCATTGGGAACTACGTAGACGCTCATATCCATCTGTTCCTGTTCTTCCATAGCATTTACGCTCATGTTTCCTTCTAACTTTGCAGAGAGAGTGGAGGGATCGGAAGAATCCGTGATCTGGGTAGCTCCTGTAAGATCCGCTACAATGCCCATAGAAAGATCCTGGCTTTCTCCGGAGGGAAGGGCTGCGGACATGTCAAAGCCGAAATTCATGTCCATATCAATAGCAGCCTGTGTCAGGCTTGTGGAGGCCTCTGCGTATTTTTCCAGAATCTCCTCCGGAGTGGCAGCGCTGTCAAAACCTGTCAGCATCATGGAGGATGCGCCGAGAACCAGTGCAGAAAGCAATAAAGATTTTTTCATAAGCATAATCTCCTTGTAAAATATTTTGATTTTTGATAGCACAAGTATACTACGAACGGGAAAATGTGTCTATGATTTCTTTTGTTTTCCATGGAAAAATTTGTACTGAAAAAACCCATGCTTCAAGAAGCGTGACGAATCTTGCGAAAAAATTTACTTGAATCTTAAGGCGGTTATATTATAATAAGGACTTAGGAGCAGAAAAGATTACGGTTCAAGCCGTTTTCGGCGATGCAGAAAACAATACGAAGAAGGATAAGAAATTGAATTACGAAGAAGCAGTCAATTATATAGCGGAAGTGCCCAAGTTTACAAAGAAAAACAAACCGGAAAACACGGTGGAGCTTTTAAGACGGCTGGGGCATCCGG